>ERZ773065.200-NODE-200-length-39046-cov-4.954810_pt1 | contig 39046 bp, 44 predicted proteins | sample MGYA00580623_ERZ773065 | MGnify/ENA primary metagenome ERZ773065 (study PRJEB29015, sample SAMEA2738017) | human oral metagenome | biome: human oral; feature: human-associated habitat; material: dental | place: China | collected 2047 ... | reverse complement strand
TATATGATTTGCATGTTATCACAGTACAGGCGGCTTGTCAAGAACATTTCTGACGGCGGCAAAAAAGTCGCCTGCGTCTTTGCCCGCCGCATACGTTCTATTCTACGCGAATTATATGGTTTTGTTATATGCTTTATTTCCTTATATTTCAAAGGCATTTATTCTTTCCATTGCACACATTCGCCTTATTTTATGGCTTTTTTGTGATTTTTGGGGTCAAACAAGGGTCAATTTAATTTGCATTCTTGGCACTATATCCATCGCTCTTCGTCGCACGAAGTCCCCTGTAGGCACTTTTTTTGCACATACACTCCAGAAGGAAAGATCCTCCTTTATCTGATCCTCCATAGCCTTTGACCTGTCACGATTATATATCACACTTAGTGTGCACTTTCCGAGTTTCTTTATATAATTTATCATTTAAATACTGCCTTTTCATTTTTGTATCCCCTTTCCTAGTTCCTGCTCTGCTTTTTGCTGCATCTGTTGCTGCAACTTTTCCTTCGGTGATAGAGTCTTCTTTGCCTGATATTCCTCGCCTAATTCTACCGCTAAATCTTGCTCAATCTCTTGATGGAAATTTGAATTTAGCGACTGCGCTATGCCTCTGCATATTGTATTAAGCTGAGGAACATTATTTTTTAACGACCGCCATAAGATCCCTAAATCTATTGTGCCGTATTTATGGGCAACCACATTTCGCATCCCTTTAATAGCTTGCCATGGAATATCTTTATATTTCGTCTTCAGTGTATCGGATAATTTAGAAACCAACTCTCCTATTTGTAAAATATAAAATGCCCCCAAATCGCGTTCTTTACGATATGAAGGTTTTAGAAATTCTTCATAGCTACCTTTGCAGTTGTCTGTGATCAGTTGCAATTTTTCGCAATACTTCACGATGTGGTATAGTCTTTGATAATCTTTGCTGCTTTCCGTCATATAGCAACACCTCTTCTTTTTGAACATGCTGCAAAAATGCTTTTCCCATTTGTTCCGTTGTTAAAATATCCGCTTTACAGTTCAATGTTTCTTCGACATCTACATAAAACCCTCCAAAGCGAAATCCATCAAGTGTTCCTCGATCAATTCGCAAATCAACGTCACTCTTTTCCGTAGCTGTGCCTCTGGCATATGAGCCGAATAAAAAGACTCGATCAACGCCATATTTCTGAGCCAACGGAACGATCGCTTTTTGAATCTTTTCTACGGACAACACGAGGACCGCCTCCTTTTATACGGGTTTCCCGTCCTTATCCTGTAAAATCTCCCCGCAATCCGGATAACCGGAGCAACCCCAGAAATATCCGGTCTTGCTTTTTCTCCGGCGCATCGGTTTGCCGCAGGAAGGGCATTTTACATCGTCTGTATCTTGGATTGGCTTGCCTTTGTTATCGCGAAAGATCTTTTTGCACTCGGGATTATTGCAGCCCCAGAAGTAGCCATACTTCCCCTTCAATCTGCGAATCCTGCCAGTTTGGCAGGCCGGGCAAGGCATCGTATGATCTTCCAGATCTGGTTTGCCGGCTTTATCGGGATATGTAACTGTGCAATCCGGGTAACCGGAGCAACCCCAGAAGCAGCCGTTTTTTCCTTGCCGGCGCAGCAGGATTTTTCCGCACTTCGGGCATGGCACGGCTTCCTTGGACGGCGGAATCACGACATACTTTGCAGCGTCAACCACGCGCACGATGCTGTCCGTCTTGCTTTGCAAAAACTCTTCAACCGTCTGCTTCCCCTGCTGCACGTCTTCCAATTCGTCTTCCCAAAGCGCCGTCGTGTCCGGCCATGTGAGCGTATCGGGCAGAACCTTCACCATCATATACGCCGATTCCGTTGGCACAAGGTGCTTCTTTTCGATTCGCAAAAAATTCGACGACACGAGCGAATCGATAATATCCGCTCTCGTCGCTTCGGTGCCGATGCCGGAAACAGATTTCAGCCTCGTCTTCAAGGAAGCGTCTTTGACAAACTTATGCACTTCCTTCATCGCTTTTAAAAGCGTCGATGGTGTAAAGCGTGTCGGCGGCTTCGTCACCTTTTCCAAGATACTGCCAGTTTGAAATTCTACAATTTCTCCTTTTGTAATATTCGGCAGAGATTTTTCATCCTCCTGCTTTTCTTCAATTTGTGAATCCTTTTCAAAAATTTCTTTCCAGCCGTTTTGACGAATGGTCTTTCCTTTGGCTTTGAACTTCTCGCCTTCGTTGGCAATCCATACAGTTTTCGCCTGATAGATATGAACAGGATAAAATTGCGCCAGATAGGATTGCGCAATCAAGAAATACAGATTCCGTCCTTTCTCGTCCAACTGGGAGAAATCGCATGGTTCGCCAGTCGGCACAATCGCATGATGCGCGGAAATCTTCTCATCGTTCCAAGCACGCGATTTGATGTTTTGATTTGTTTGAACCGCGAAGGCTGCCAATCGTTCATCCGTCTGTGCGATGTTCTGAATGATATTGCCGGCTTCCATATAAAGATTCTCCGGCAGGTAATCGCAATCGGATCTGGGATAAGTCGTCAGCTTGCTCTCGTAGAGTTGCTGCATACCCTTCAAAACTTCCTTCGGCGTATAGCCGTATTTCTTCCCGGCAGCCACTTGCAGAGCTGACAGAGAATACGGAAGAGGCTGCGGTTCTTCGACCTCTTTTTCTTCAACCTTTACGACGGCAGCCGAATGGACGTTCTGCCGAATTTTATCCAGCAGAGCATCCGCCACCTGCCTGTCGATCAGGCGATCGTCCAAGTCCAGGCCGGCAGCATCTTCGCTCGGTTGCCAAATCGAGCGGATGATCTCGCTTTCATAGCTCCAGTCAACCTGCACCTCAAAATATTGGACGGGCTTGAAATTTTTAATCGCTTCCTCGCGGCGAACGACCATTGCCATGGTCGGCGTTTTGACGCGGCCGATCCGCAAACCATGATAACCTGCCTGCCTTGCCGGTGCGGAAAACGCTCGCGAATAGTTCATGCCCACCGACCAATCAGCGCGGCTTCTGGCACGCGCAGCATCTCTCATGCCGGAGAAATCGGCATTATCGCGCAAATCGTCCAGCGCGTTCTGAATCGATTTTTTATCCAGCGCGTTCAGCAAAATACGCCGAACGGGCTTTTCATTCCCCATTTCTTCCAACAGCTCGTCGATCAAGAGTTGTCCCTCTCGATCCGGATCGCCTGCGTGAACCACCACATCGGCTTTCTCTAAAAGTTCCTCTATTATATGATATTGCGCTTCTCCTCCTTCTTTTATTTTCATCTTCCACACATTCGGGATGATCGGCAAATCCTCGGTGCGCCGCAGTCGATATTTTTCATCGTAATCTTCCGGTGCATAGTTTTCCAGTAAGTGCCCAAATGCCCATGTTACGATATCTTCTCCGTTACTGATATTGATATATCCCTTCTGTTCTTCGCCACCTCCCAAAACCTTGGCGATCTCGCGTCCCAAAGACGGTTTTTCAGCAATAAACAATCTCATGCGAATTCCACCTCCCCGTCCTTTGCTTTTTCGTCCTTTTCTTCCGGCACAAGGAGTACAGCATCCTTGTTTTCCAGAATCAATGCCAAGAGTCGCTCGGCATCGATCTGGCAAACTTGGATATTCTCTTTCTCCGCTAAAATCGTAAAATTGCGCATCCACTCGGAATAAATTTCCTCTTGATGCTCTTGCAAGATCTTTTTCTCCTTCTCGAATCTCTCCTTGATGGCGGCCAGGCGCTTAGCCGTCCGTTCGTGCATCGCCTTGGCCTTCGTGAGCTTTGTTTCAATCTGCTGGATGGATGCCATGCTTTTTTCCTCCTAAAATTTCATACTTGTTGTCCCGTAAAAGCTGTAAAACCACGCTCTCATCATATCCGTCGAGGATGCCCGCTTTTTCAAAAAGCATGCCTGCGCTTCTCAGCCGGACTTCTCGCAAGCGTGAACCGAGCAGTTTCCCTACCTGGAGGTTGCGTTTGTCCTGCCGGCAAGCGGCCTCGATCTTCTCCTTGATGCATTGGAGTTTTTCCGCTTCATGATGCACTGACACAAATCCGCCTCCTCCCTCAAATCCCATTATAGCAAATCCTTGCGGCAAATGATTGCGCGGTGCGAAGGTCGGTACAAAACGCACCATCAAAATCCCGTCTCTTCGTGTATAATAACAGCTGTAGGTGTGTAAAGCGCACTTAGGAGTTTCTCTTGCGAGAAACTCGGAAAATCCAGATCCGAAAACCCTGCCGCTCGCTATAACTCGCTGAACTGCGTTGCAAGACGTGTCCCTAAAAGAGGTGAAACCGCTCATGGCCTGCTATCATTTCACGGTCAAATTGGATAGAAAACCGGACAAGATGCCCGTGGGCGCAGAAACGCATTTGGACTATATCCATCGGGAAGGGCGATTTGCAAACCTCGATATCAAGCGTGCGTTGGCGGAGCAGAAATTCTCCGGCAACATGCTTTGCCCTGTCCAGACACAGGACAAAGAAGCTGTCGCCCCCCTCTATCGCAGCATGTATGGCAGCATCATAGATAACGGTGTCGGCATCGAGCTGTCGGATCGAGCCAGCGTGGAAACCGTACAGGTTGCTTTGGCCGTGGCTCGCAAGAAATACGGAGATACGCTTGCCGTTTCCGGCACGACGAAATTCAAGGCTCGCGTGCTCGTTGCGGCAGATGAAATGGAATACCCGATCCGTTTTGCGGATCCCGTGATGCAAAAACAATATGAGACGATGCAGGAGGAAAAAGACTATGAGCGAAAGCGAATCGAAGCACTCCACGACCGGCGAATTGCAAGAAGCCGTATCACAGGAAGTGACGGAGAGGAAATTTCTCTCCCCCACCTTGAACCTGTTGGAAGAAGCCGACCTCCCGCAGGGCGCAAGCGCCTGCAAGTTTTGTCCATGCGCCATTTGGATGAAAAGTCCAGACATTCTGGAATGTTATTGTCGCGTGACGATGCAGCCGGCCTGGAGCAGCAACGAACCAACAGACGTACAGTTATGCGACGGGATGTTTCTCGTGGAATCAAAGAAAAAGTAGAGGATACCGCGGAACAAATCTTGCAGCAAAGCGAAGGAGGCATATTGGCGGCCTCTCATGCAGATTATATCAATCGTAGGGAAAACTATGCCTCGAAGGGTGGCTGCCTTTACACGGCGCATCATTTGCCGAAATGGGCGAACGGCTCCGCCAAGACATTTTTTAAAGCTGCCGATCTGTACGAGCGTGCCAACGGGACAAGATACAGGGAAATAGAATTTGCGCTGCCGAACGAGCTGGGGCTGAAAGAGCATAAAGAGATCATCGAAACTTTTATAGAGCGACACTTGAAAGATCATTATTACGCCTATGCCATTCACGATAAAATCGGTGCAATGAGCAACGGTGAGCATAATACGCATGTGCATATTATGTTTTCCGAACGCGAACTGGACGATATCGAACGCACGGCGGAACGCTCACCCAAGATGTTTTTCCATCGTGCCAACAAGCAGAATCCAGAAAAAGGCGGCTGTAAGAAAGCGGCAAAATGGAACGGCAAAGATCGCGCGAAGTATCTCTGCCGGATGCGGGAAGACTTTGCACGCATCCAAAATGATGTTTTGGAAAAATACGGAGAGAAGACCCGCGTCGATCACCGCAGCTTGAAAGCGCAGTACATGGCCGCACTGCAGGATCAGAATTTTGCTCTCGCCCGCCTGCTGGATCGATATCCGGAAGTGCATGTCGGACCAATCGCAGCAGCTCATCCGGACAATCCGAAAGTCGTAGACATTTTGGCATACCGTCAATATAAACTGGAGCGCAGCGAACTCGTCTATGCCGCGAATGTGATTGAAGCCTCCATCCATGATAAGGAGATGAAAAAAGCCTGCGACGCGAATGTAAGCGAAGCGCAGGCAGCTGTAGACAACGAAAACGAAGAAGCGTATGCCGGTCAAAACGATGCGGCTCGTGTCGTGTCGCTGAAGGAGCAGGTCGAAGAGAAGATGCAAGAAATCATCGCGCTGAACGACACGATCCTTTGGCAGCCGCAGGCGATGCAGATCGCCCGCGAGAAAGTCCTGTCCCCAGAAGAACGCACGCTGCATCGGAAATGGCAGGATCTGAAAAAAGAACACGGCGAACTCGTCCGACTCTTGGTCGCTTTGCCGGAGCCTTCGGCAGTGGCAGAGAGCGAGACTTCCGCAACGTACGAAACCATCATGGGAAGTCTGGATGCCGATATTGACAAACTGGAAGAACAGATCAAAACCATGGAACCGAACGCAACGGCCATCGAAGAGAAATTGGCAATGCCGGAGTGGGAGAAAAAGATTCATGCCGAGGCGGACGCCATCTTGCAGGATGACTTTCCACAGCGGAAAAAACTCCAAGCGGCAAACGAAGAACTGAGTAAATTGTTGCCGCAATTAAAAGCCGCAGTAGGACGGGAAGTCACGAAGGACGCGAAGGCATTGGCAGACGGTTCCAAGTGGAAACTGCGCTTTACGGCAGAGGAAATTGCCGCCTATCTGAAGGAGTCCTATCAAGAAATTTCCAAGGAATATAAACAACAACAACACGCGGCGGAAAAGCTCAAAACACAAGTATTTTCTTTCGAGCGCGCACAAGCTATGGCGAAAGATGTCTATCTAAAAGGCGGGATGAAACAATGGCGCGAAAAGAAACGGCGACTTGACAAGAGCGGTGAAACCATCGCCCATGCGAAGGAGGCATATGAACGATCTGCGCGTGACTTTGCTGCTGTGCCCAAGCCGAAGTGGTATCAGAGCGGCAAAGACTATCAGATGCGCGCGACACGGCTCGCGCAAACGAAAGCGCAAATCGACGATTTGGAAAAGGAGTATGCGGCTAAAACAGCGGCTCTGCAATCTGAAAAAGAACACATGGATGCCCGCTGCCAAAGTCCCGCCGGCATAGAAAAAATCGCAGCGATCACAAAAGGGATTCTGCGGAAAAATCAACCGCTGGCAAACAAATATGAAGAAGCTGTCAAACGGGCAGCTGCAACATATGAACAGCTTGCAGAGATAAAGGATCTGCAAAAAGCCGTCCAACAACAAGTGCATCTTGATAAAGGTCGACCGCTTACATATTCCACTCGTCTTGACGAGAAAACTCCGCCTGCCGCAAAAGGGCAAGCGAAATACAAGGGAAGCCATCCGCTAGGATACGGCGACGAACGAAGCTTGATGAACGCTGCTCGAAATATTGCCAGAGGCAGATTTTCGGATCATCTGAAATTCGATGAGCACCATAAAGATTTCGCTGCGATGGATCAGACGGAGCGCGAGGCGGAATTGGAACGCACCGAACGGCTGCTATAGTCGTAGGAAGGTCACGATATCACTGTCCCCTGTAATACAAAAAGGGCTGTTACATGGATTTTCTTCGTGCAACAGCCCTTTTTATAGATGCTTCACCTTGTCAAAGACAAACCTTGTTCTTTTTTATATTTGGCGGCTTGCCGAGCTTTGATTTGTTCCGATACGGATAAAGGTGCTTTCTCGCTTGCTCTTTGTTTTATTTGCGCCCTTTGTTTTATTTGCGTAATAGCCTGTTCTACAGCCTCATGAAAGGTCTTTGCAGCGATGGACGGTATTTCATCCCTCCCTGCTGCTTGTTTGCCGTCGGTTCGCTCCTGCACCTGCGTGTGCTTCTTCTCCATACTCTTTTCGATCATCTTCGCCTTGATATACTCGGCAGCTTTTTCCGCGTCCTTCGCCGCACGGAAAAGTTCGTTGGTGTCGTCCTTTAAAGCCTTCGACCATGACTGCAGGTACGCCGCATGATTCTTGTAATGTTTCTCGTCAAAAGCAATGCCATATTCTTGATGGAGAAACAGCGAGGCAAGTTCGGCGCGAAGCTCCTCTTTTGCATACGCGTCTGTTCCGGCGCTGCCAAATTTTCGGGCGAGCCGCGACTCGTGCCCCGTGCTGTGCGCGATCTCATGCGCGGCGGTCGCGTAGAAATAATCGTTCGTTTTGAAGCCCTCGCGCGGCACAAGATGTATTTCGTCCTTTGAAGGAGTATAGAAATTTTTCTCGCTTTGATCGTAGTGAATCGGCGCTTCGCTGTTTGCCAGCATTTGTTCCATCTTTTCATTTGCCGCATCGACGACTCTTTCTCGTGCCGGCAAAGGCGGTACGTTTTCCATCTGCTCGGCGTTGAAGACGATAGAACCCTTTACCAATGGCGGATCGAGCTTGACCTTCTTGATGAATTTCTTGCCGGTCTTCGGATCGATTTCATAAACCGGTTCACTCTTGCCTGTCTGAGGATTCTTTTTCCAAACCTCGCTCTCAAACTGGTAATATACGATCGGCGTTCCTTTTTCGCCTTTCTTAATTTTTGCACCGATGGCTTGTGCCTGTTTGAACGTCGCCCAGCGGTTGTCGGTATAGCCCTTACGGATCGCCGTATAGGTGAGTCTGACTCGATTGCCGCCTCGATAGAAGGCGGCATCTCCTTCTCTCGTCAAATTCTTCGGTCGGTCGCTTTGAAGCACGCCTGATTCCCAAAAGAAGGGTTTCCCTGCAGCGATGTCGGCTGCGATTTGCTCAACCAGTTCCTGCTGCTTTTCCTTGATATTCATTCCGATACCTCCCCGTTATCCGGGATGGGAACTTCGGTTTGCAGCGTGCGAAGAATCTCCCTGCCCTCATCATCAAGTTCCTCTTCCGGCGTGCACAAGGCGCGTTCCTCTTCCGGCAAAAATACGCCCGATTCGCGCATGAGCCCATACTCATCTTCAAATTCACGGCGTTTACGATCCCATTCTTCCATGGACTTTGTCATATGGATTCCCTCCCTTGCAGCATCTTGCTTCTTTTAGGCTACTATATTTTATGCATCGGAAACCATAAAGATTTTCATGTATGCTCTCCATACAAAAAGGCACGCTGCAAGCGTGCCTTTGGACTGCTATAATATTCGTGATGTGCTACTACAGTGGTTTACGGCTCGCGTTCTTGGGACGTTCTCGCATACGAGCGCTTTCCTACCGATGGAGATGCAGCTCATTCTTTTTCTTCTCAGCCAGCTGCGCCTGCAGTTTCATCTTTGGACTCATCTGCTTCTCTTCCGCCTTGTCAGGCTGCTGTGCCAACGAGTTTGCACGGCTGTGTTCCTGCTCCATCTGCAGGCGCCTCTCAGCCATTTGCAATAATGTAGGAGCTTGAATATTCGACACATGGCTCAGCATGCCCTCCTTTTGCAAAATAGAACTTACCGTTCTGTTTAAATCGTAAAAATCGGTCTTGTTTATCTGAACCTTTTTCCCTTTTAGTATATACACATTCTTTATGTCTGATTGTATAATCGGGAACATCTGGGATAAATTAAAGCAGTTTTCGTTCCCTTTGAGCTGATAAAACCGATATTTCCATGGTGATCTTCGCGCCCTGCTTTTATATTTGTCCAAACTGCTGCTCGTTATGGGGACAGCCCAAAGGATGCCTTCGCGCTTCGGATCGGCAACGACGAGGCAGCAAGGCCGAGTACTTTTGTTCGGAAAATTCGGCGCTTCTTTCTGATAACTCACTAAAACATCTGGCTTGATAAATATGCAATCTCCCATTTCTGCGTTTTCAGGTGCTGCTAGATCCTTTGTCATATGAAACCCTCCTCGTAAAAAGAAAAGGCAACCTTGAACGGTTGCCTTAGGTAATCACTGCCTTTTATGAGTCGCCGCAGGAGCGAGAGTTCAATCACTGCCTTTTATGAGTCGCCGCAGGAGCGAGAGTTCAATCACTGCCTTTTATGAGTCGCCGCAGGAGCGAGAGATACCTTGATTTCATCTTCATTTTATCCTGCTCGCTCCGTTTTGTCAATGTTCCGGACAAAGATTATTTTCGCTCTCCTGCTCTACTTCGAGGAACATCGTCCCTTTTTTCCTGTAAAGCCGGCCATCCAATACGAATGTGTCCCTGCCGTCGGCGAGCGCGCGCTTCACGGCGGCAGAAATCCTTTTCTGATCCTCCATTCTCCTTTTCCGCTCCGCTTCCTTCACCGTAACTCCAACCTTTCTGGCCGCTTGCAATACATCTCCTTCGGCTATATACTACCATATCCAATAGGGATGCATCTTTTGTGCCAGCTCTATATCAAATTAAAAATCATAATAGCCCGGTGCCGTACGTTCTACATAAATAAGCCGGTCGCTGGGAGTAAGGTGATCGCGATCGATTACCTTGAAGGCGCTGCCCTTGCGAGCCGCTTGCACATCGTGCAGATCCTGATCGAGCTGCAGCCGGCTATGGGCAGCCTCCGTCGCCGCATAATTCGCCAACAAGGCATTTCGGCGTGAGATTTCTGCGTTCGCCAAGGCGGACATCTGCGTCTGCGCTTGTACGGCCTCCATATTTCCCTGAGCAGCAGCCGAATTTTCCAAGACTTCGTTGATTGCCTTGAACCGCTCCTCTAAATCCGCCTGTGCTTCCTTGTCGGCGTTAAGGCTCTTCAGATATATTTCGCCTGCCCATTTCAACTGTCGCACATCATCAAACTCGTCCGGATCCACGGAACTTTTACGAAAAAGGCTCTGCTCTTCCAGATAGGGAATATCGCTGGTTGCCCCGATATCCTTGCTGCTGCCGAATCCATCCTCGACGCTTCGTTCTGTTCGGGCAATCGCATTCTTATTCATGCCCGTCATATCGCGAATCTCATTCATGAGCTGCGCGAAGAGATTCTGATAGATATCGGCATAATGGTCGCCAAACAAGATGCTCTTGATGTGGCGCGTGTAGTCGTACACATCGCCTCGCATCAGCTCTCTGAGCGCGAAAGGCGAAGGCGCACTGTCGGGAATGGATATGTTTGTAGGGCTGTAATAATTGGGAGGATCGTATGGCTCATCCCATCCCGGAACGATGTGCGCATAGCTCACACTCATGCCTATGCCCAGCACGACAGCTGCCAGCAAGGCGATTTTTCCCTTCTTTTTCATAGTATTTTGCTCCTTATCCCCTGGTTCTTGAACCGGAAGCGTTGCTGTCCGAATTCCTTGATGATGGTTTCAACGTCGCTGCGACTGAACACGAGCGAGGCCAACGCTACCAAAAGCATTTTCAGCAAAATCACGCAGTCGATGGTCTTTGCAACGGTATTGCCGCCGGCATTGCAGACCTTTTGCCAATATCCGTCACCCGCCGTCGGGCTGCCGGTATTCCATATCCGCGCGACAGCCTCCCAGCTGCCGTATTGATCGTATAAGACCTGCATATGATGCAGGGCGACCCGATCCTGTGCATCGGGAGGCCAAGGCATCGGTGGCGGCGGTGTCAATCCCGCTTCTTCGCACCATGCATCCCAGTTGCTGTAGCTGATCTGGTATGCGCCGAACCCATAGCCATCCTCGGACGGTGTATTATACGGGTCGCTCGATCCGCCGGTTTCCACTTGTTTGATCGCCGCGGCAAACTGTTGGATGTTCGCGAAATTCCCACCGACGGAAGCGGATGTCGTAACCTTCGTATCAAAGTAGTTTTCCGGCGCGGAATCCTTCAGCGCTCCAACGAGGACGAGGCTCACGACAGTGATTACCATCAGCTGCATGCCTGTGACGAAGAGGCCGCTTATGGAGTTCGCCGCGATATTCCGCGTCCCTTTGAATCCCGAAAAGGCAAATCCCATGAAGCCGAACAATGCGGCAACATAGAATTCGATGTACGCGCGGGCGAGCATGACCCCTATGATGAAGAAGGACAGCAATACGGCAAAGGCCGTAATGATGGATAAAAGGATCGTCGGGATGTTGAACAGCGCTCTTGGCCCCCAAATAGTGCCGAGGTAATTGAAAATCGGACTGACATACTGCGCGCCGATTTCAACGATCCATGCCGGATCCGACACGATCTTGGCCGCTTGTTCTTCCGAGTAGCCCATGGCGATTGCGCCCATCGACGTAAAATACGAGCGTACGGTATTCGCGACGATGTCTCCCCAATGGAAGAACATGAACGTCAAAAAACCGTAGAACAACACCTTGAGGAAGATCCACTTGGCTATGCCCGGCGCTCCCAAATCCGTATCGCCCAGGACGAGTCCCGTCGCGCTGAGCGCCAGATCGATGGTGATAAGAGTAAAGAACAGCCATGCCAGATCGTCCTTGATAAACTGCAAGCCTTTTGTGCATGCCTCGCCGAATTTTTGGATGGCCTCGCTGATGGTCTTGCCAAAATCGACGTAAGCGTCCATGTTGAACTCCCAGTAATCCGAATCCGTGCCATAGCCCCAGCCATCGCCCGATGGAGGCGGCAGTCCGGCCAGATACTTATGCGGATCATCCGGCTCGCCGTTGAGGCGCACCTCGAAGTGGCAGTGCGGCCCCGTGGAGTTGCCCGTGGAGCCGGCGAGTGCAATGACTTGCCCCTGCGCGACCATCTGACCGGCAACGACGCAAACGCTATTGTTGTGGCCGTAGAGCGTTTCCACGCTCTCGCCGTGATCGATTATGACCGTATTGCCGTAGCCGGACACCCAGTCGGCGTAGGTGACAATGCCAGCAGCCGCCGCATGGATCGGCGAGTCATAGTCCACGCCCAGGTCGATGCCGCTATGGTATCTCGCCGTACCGGTAATCGGGTGAATGCGCCAGCCAAATTCCGACGTGATGACAAGTTCTCCTTCGACCGGGTTCGTCATCGCTCCTTCAAATGAATTTGCAAGGGCAGGCGCAGCATATCCTATGAAACTCAACAACAACAACAAGATCAGCCGCTTCACTTGCATACTCCTCGTTCATCTCTTAGTTTCATTTTTGGCGGTTCAAATATTGACTTGCGGCTCGATGACGATTATAGCTGCTTTCCGCCGCTTGGCTAAACGGATTATATTCATGGATGGTCAATCGCGCCATGTTCCCCGCGATGCCGAGTCCGCGCGACAACCACGAAGAACTCGGCGGCGCAGATGGCGCCAACGCTGTATGCGTTTCCTGCGCCGGTGCTGATGTCGACGCTGCCTTTCCGCTCTCCGCCTGCATCTCACTCGCCACTTCGGCCTTGCCGTATAGGGTCGGCATATGCTCAAACAGATCGTTGGAAACCAACGACGGACTGCCGGAAATCAATCCCTGCACGAGGCGCGGAATCTTGGCGACCAGCATCCACAAGACCAGACAAGCCAAGAGGATTTGCAGCAGTGTGGCAAACTGGTTCTGCACGTCGCTCACCTTTAAGTCCTTTGTCAAGGAAAACAGCAAGGGAACGGCAACAGCTTGCAAGAAGCACACGACGGCAACTTTTATGCCCAACGAGAAGACCGAGCGTACCGCGCTCTCTGTTAAGAAAGTCGTATACTTGCTCATGGCGAACGGCAGGAGGATGACGGACATCATCGCCACCGTCCAAAATTCGATGCGAACCATGAAAATTTCTACGGCCGTCAGAAAGGTCGTAGCGACCACGCAGATGCCGATGAAGAGGTTCGCAAGGATCAAAGAGATGTTTCCCATCCCCAGGTTCTGCATGCTCGCCCAGAGCGTCGAGAAGGTCTGGATGCCGTTTTGGACGAGCTGATCGGCCGAATTATCCGCACCTGTGCCCGCTGCCAGAAATCCCAATTCTTCAAAACTCGATACGATCGCATGGGCGATGCCGTATGTGCCGTTCACCCAGTTGTTGATGAGCCAAACGAAGAAACCGATCTTCAGGATCTGCACGAAGATATAGCGAATCTTGTCCTCGTTGACGAGTCCCAGGGAAAGCGCTACGGCCATCTCGATGGTGACCAGGAGCCCCATGAGCTGCAGCGCATAACCTCCCAATGTCAAGCCGCCGTATTGGCAGACGGCGATAAAGTGGTTCATAAAACCTTCGAGGATATTAAATGTTGCAACATCGTTCGTAATCTTGATATGAAACTCTGAAGGCGGTATGCCGGAAGAAAGGTGCGGATTCAGGATGTTCGCATCCCCGCTGCCGAAACCGAACGCCAAAAGACCGCCGGCTACATTGACGGCCAAGGCGGTTCCCAGTGCGATATTGAAAAACGGCTTGAAGCGTCCTCCCTCGCCGAAGAGGACGCTCATACCACAGACGGCGATCATAACCGCGCATATGCTGGGCGCGACGGAATGCGTATAGCTGTCCGCCAGATCCCTCAGCGGCTGCTGCCATGCCAAAATCTTTCCTGCGGCGGACGCTTCGCCGGCATGCAGCATGCCGGCGCAAAACACGAGCGCGCCGAGCCAAGCGATTTTGCGACTTCCCATAATCCTCACCTCGATTATTTAAAACTACACCTCAATCACCGGGGGATCGGTCGCAGATCGATATTTGCCGTTGCAGCCATGAGATTATCGATCGACTGCTGCATATTCGCTCTTGCGATCGCCTCGTCCTGCAGCTCCTTTTGGTACCGCAGCGCCTGTGATGCGCTGATGTTGGCCAACAGGTTGTTGCCCTGCGCCATCGCCATAACGCCTGCAGCCTGTACCTGCGTATTGGCTTGCTGTGCTTCGAGATTGCCTTTCGCTTGCGCCGAGTGATCTAATGCGGTCAGCGTCGATGCAGAAACCTCGTCCGCCATATTTTGTGTCATCTTCGCCATGCGCAGCGCATCCGTATTGGTCTGCTGCATCGCTTCGAGCGACTTTTTCGACGCTTCGTATGCGTCCATGACAGTCATCTGCCCGTTCAGTACGGCATCGAGATTCGGGAAGCACTTGTCCAAAAACGCCTGCGGTGTTGTCTTCGTCGCCAAGACGCCGATCTGCCCGTCCTTTTCATCCATCGGGTAGCGCTGCTGCTTCTTCATGCCATCGATATACTGCAGAATCTGCTTGCCGTCCATCTGCGTCATGTTGAGGATTTGCAGCGCCAGCTGCTTCTGCTCGTTCGTCAAAATGTTCGCCGTCGTGATGGCCGTCTTGATCGCTTCCGCGACGTTTTGCGCGTCATAAACCAAGACGGCGGCCTGAGCCGGATGCGTTTGGGGCAGCATGCCGATGCCGGCTCCCAAAACTCCCATAGTCAAGCCGACAACCGGCATCCACTTTTTGATCTTCATGATCCTCTCCCCTTTCTTTTACCCTTACTCGTCACAATAGGAAAGCAACCGCCGATACGCTGCATCCACGGCTCGGACATAAGCGACCGTTTCGCCGTACATCGGCACGCCCCCGTGATCGATCACGGCTTGACCGCCTGTATTATAGCCGGCAACGGCATCCGTGACGGCGTATTCCCCCCACGAGGCAAAACTATCCAGGAGTGTCCGTAGGTAGAAAACGCCTCCCAGGACATTCTGCAGCGGATCGTAGGGATCGATGCCGATGCCGGCTGCCGTCCTCGGCATAAGCTGCATCAAGCCGATCGCGCCCGCAGACGAGGTGGCTTCCATAGAAAAGCTGCTTTCCTGTTCCATCATGGCCGCGACCAGGAGCGGATCGACCTGATAGAGATCGCTTGCATAAAAAATCGCGTCCGTGATCCATCCCGCCTGCTCACCATCGCCGATTCTGTCCGCAACCTCCGCATAAACGACGGAGGCGGCATCCGCCGCCTCTGTTTGTGGCATACAGCCTGCCAGACTCACCAGGCAAAGCAGCCCTGCTATGACCTTTCGCGTCATACTCTCCCCCTATTCCGCAGCGCTTACGGCATCCGGTGGCAAGCCCTTATATGCCAACCAATGCGGCAGGAAATTTTCCCTGCCAAACGCGGCATCGATACGACGGCATTCCTTCACGTCCGCCGTGCCAACGCCCACGAAGGCCAATTCCAGCTCGCCCAGTTCCAACTCGTACATCCGGCAACCGAGCGGTGAGGCGTAATAATAATGCCGCTTCGGGATCGCTTTCGACAGCATGACGATCTGTCGATCGTTCAAGCCAAAGGCTTGATACATTTCCTTGAATGACGGCTTGTCCTTGCCGCCGGGTGTATCGTCGATCGCGTCCTTGTTCGGCAGGAAGATCCGCGACGGGCAGGATTCCAGCACTGTTGTAAAGATCGGACTGGCGACGATATCCGCCACGCTCTGCGTGGCGAAGATAACGGACGTGTTGCTCTTTCTGAGGACTTTCAACCATTCGCGGATTTTGGCCGCAAATTGCGGGTTATCAAAGAACACCCAGCACTCGTCCAGCACAATGATCGTCGGCCGGATCTCCCGTTTGATTTCCGTTTCGATGCGATGAAAGATATACATGAGCGCCACGCCAACAATCTTCGGCGTGGAATTAATGAGTTCTTCCATCTCGAAGCTCTGCCACGAAGCAAAGGACAGATCATCCTCCGCGGCATCGAAGATATTTCCATAGTCCCCTTCGAGCGTAAGCGGCTGCAGCGCTATTTTCAAATCCTTGTTCTGTACGCTCGAGCGCAAGGTCGTCATCGTCCGGTGCTCGATGGGCAGCGAGGCCATGGATGCCAAGGCCTCGGAAATGTACTTCGTCATCTCGGGCGTGACTTCCACCTTGACGGATTCCAAATAATCCGTCAACCAGCCCAAGACCCACATGCGTTCATTTTCGTCATCAATTTTTGCCAGCGGCTGAAAGGACAGTCCGCCGGCGCTGTTCGCCAGATCAAAAAATTGCCCGCCGACCGCCTCGGTCAAGACGCGGCTCGATGCGCCCTTGTCAAAAATAAAGACGCGAGCGTCCCGATATTTGCGAAATTGTGCGGAAATCATATTGAGATGGACGGATTTTCCAGCACCGGTCGGTCCGACGATCAAGGTATGTCCAATGTCGCCGACGTGGAGATTGAGCCGAAACGGCGTTGCCCCCTCGGCTCTTGTATACATGAGAGCCGGCCCATCCAGCTGCTTGTTGCGCTCCGGACCTGCCCAGATGTCCGATATGGGCATCATATGAACGAGATTGCCCGTCGATATGTACGCGCGCCGGCAATCATGCGCAAAGTTTCCGGGGATGCTGCCCAACCATGCATCCACGGAACCAACGTCTTCAATTTGTGGACGCATGTCCCTGTTTTGGAATACATCGAGGACGCTCTTGGCTTTCGCGCAGACAAGGTCGTAATCCTCGTCCATGACAATCACCATGGTCGAATAATATCCATAGCCGACCTCGTCCGCCTCCACGGAACGAATCGCCGCCTTCGTTTCATTGAGTTTATCCATGGCGTTGTCGTTGATGTCCTGCGGCGATACGGATTGCTTGTCAAAGAACAAGCGGCGGATCATGACCTTGAACGGCTCCACCTTGCCTCCCCAACGCGTTTTCCTGCTGTCCAACCAACCGAGCGCGTCCTGCTTGTCTTGGCAGAAGAAGCGCGTCACCCAACGGTAGGAAAAAGCTTCACGATTGAGATCGTTGAGCATGCCGAACAGGCTGTAGCTCGGATAAGCTTTCGGGGCAATGACCTTCATATACTTTTTCCCCAGCTTTGGATCGTTGCCGCCAAGCAAAGAGTCGTCGTATAAATACGAATCCGCAAGCTGCGGTTCTCTCGGCGCCCGGATCGCATAACTCTTGGACGATACGCAGGAGTGCAGATACGTCGCCATCTCGTCCTTGTCCAAGAGGTCGGTCGGTATGCCCAGTTCCTCCATCGTTCGATATAGACGAAATGCCGTTTCCGTAAACATCTCCATGTTCTCGTCCAACTCGGCAGCCTTTTGTTTGTGCCCTTCCATGACGAATTCCTTCATGCGGCCTTCTTGGTCGCTCGGCGGAATCCAGCAAAGCGTCAAATAATAGTTGGACTCAAAAAATTCGCCGGAAGAAAACTTCAGTCGACGCTGGGCATCGATGGCGCGCGTGACCGGATCGGGGAAATATACATCCCGCGCATATTGCGTCGAAGGTGAGCGTTGCGCATCAAGATAAAGCGTATAGCCCGTCCCCAACGTCATGAGGATGCCGTTGAGTTGTGCTGTAACGACGGCCGTCTGCTCCGGTACGGAGCTTTCCAGATCCGGCCCTCGATACTTCCATGTCGTCATGAGAGAACCGTTCTTATTGATGACGACGGCAGCCTGTTTTTCCTTTCGGCCGTTGACATCGAGCAAGCCGCCACCGACAATCATGCCAAACGGCATCAGGGAGCTGATCGGGTACGCCTTACGCTCAAAGAGATTCAGCTTGTACATCGTGCTCCTCCTCCAGCAACAACTCAGAAAACGCGTCGATCCCGCCGAGCGGTGTCACGATGTTTGCCCGAAAGCATCCGGGCAAAGTCCCCCACCAGACATGTTTGCGGTTATAATCTTCAAAAATATGCGGCAGACCGAAGGCGCGGAATGTTTCCGCAAGATGCGCTTCCTCTTTTTCGCGTTCTTCCGGCGCAAAGCGGAATACGAATGTATCCGTATAAACGCCGTTGAAACCGCGCAACGTCTGCTGGCGCATGAAACTCTTCAATTTGCCGCGCCCCTTGCACCAAGAACGCATATATTGGTTCAATTCCTTTTCCGCGCCGTCGGCATCCCAAAACAAGAAGCGCTTGGTGAAGCGGTAATCGTATGCGGAAAAAGCCTCGAAGAGCTTGGCGAGCACGGAAGATTCCGGATGCCCCAAAGGCGTTACGACGGTGATCTCTCTGCCGCCGATGGAGAGATCGTTCTTCTTCTTCGTTGCTTTCCCGAAGACCTGGAACTTTACATCGCGCGAGAGCACCGCATCGAGATAAAGCGGCGGCGTATACATCGCGATGGCGCTTGGCTCGCCGGTCAGCGTTTCGGCCAGATACTGCAGCACTTCCTCGTTCTGCAATATCTTGGCCGTTTGAAGCTGCAATCCTTGGCAAAAACTTTGCAATGCGGCAAGAAACACGCTTTCCGCTTCTTGCAGTCGGCAGGAAGCTCTGCCGGGCGCATTGAGAATGCGTCCGTTCTTTCGCTCGCAGAAAGGGTTCCAGCAGAGCGTCAATGTCCGCTCGTCCCTCCCTTGGAAATGGCGCAGCTCCGACCACGTCGCCCAGCCTTTTCCAAGATTTCGGCCGTTTTCCTTTGCCAGCAGGATGCTCTTTGCACCCTTTTGATAGCGGATAAAGCCCATGAGGGAATTATCCTTGTTACGCACGATTTGCGGCGCTACGAGGCCTCCCCACGGCAGCCAATTATGCAGCTCGCCGAGATCGACACGGTATTCTTGAAAACTGTCGATTGTCATTACCCCCTATGCACCGCTCCAAAAGGTGTCCATTATGGACACCTTTTCTTAGAATACGGTTAGCGCCTGCAAAATTACGGGCACCGCCCCGGCACATTATGACTCCTAAAATAACGGTAGCATCTGTCATCGAGAACCGCTATTCTCGTATCCAGACTGGCCAGGTATGTGTCCACCATCTGCGCATGGCTCTGGATAAACTCCATCTGCCGCTGCAGGCACGCCATCGTAAACTGCAACTGCCGAATCAACGCGTCGTTCACTTCGCCTGGATTCATCGGCTGCTGCGCGGCTTCCTTTGCCATATCCAAAAGCTGCTGCGTAAGATCCGCAGTTTGCTGCAGGAGCGCCGTATTCTGCGCCTGGTACTTTTGGAACGGAGTCGGTTCCGGCGGCTGCACTTCCTTCTTTTTGCCAAACAATCCCCAAAACATAGCAGATCCTTCCTTTCACTATTTATGTGTGATAAGACTTCCTTTGGTGTAGATACGCCACCAGGCATTCAAATGCCTGCGGGTCTTTCTTCGTCACATAAATAATCAGGACATGAATTGCCACATTGAGCGGGATGATCCAGAAAAAGTGGAACGAAAACACGAAAATGCAGAAAATGATCGCGTTAAATACAATCATCTGCGGCGGTGCCCCAAGCATGAGGATTTGTTCAGTCAACGCCCGATAGAGCGGCAGACTGAATGTGCGCGCTTCTTCCTTTGCCATCTTAGAAGAAGACACAAGCCGAAGCGTCGCCGCCGCCGAAGAGCCCCGAAAGAGAGGCCGCGCCCGTCGCAATCGCTGTACCAAACGCTGCCTTCATGCCGAATCTGGCGATGTCGCTCTGCCCGAAAGCGTAGAGAGAGCCGCCGACTGCGATGGCGATGACGCAGGCCATTTTCGGAATCGGTCCTGTCAGATTCTCTTTGAGCGACGTGATGCCGCTGTCCCATGGCATATTGGATGCCATGCAAACAGCTGGCAGCGCCATAAACGCCAATTCCGCCACCATGACCTTGTGGTTCCAAATGCAAGCCGCTCCCCGTTTTGCCATGCTTTGAATCTTCATTCTTGTTTCCTCCCTGTGATTTTAATATATCCCTTCCTATTAGAATACCCGATGAAAGCGCAGGCAAACCACAAAGATATTCACGAAGGATGCTTGAGCGAGTGTGTGACATACGCCTGCGCTGTCCGGTCGTAGCCATCGACGCTCAGAATGTCCTCGACGATGCGCGACGTTCCCTGTCGCTGCAGATATATGATGACATCAACCGCGCTGCCGATCATGCTTTCCTGCGGGGTTTTGGAAACTTCCATCACCATCTCTTCCAAACGTTCCAACGTCTGCAGAGCCGAGCTGCTGTGCACGGTGGAGCAACCTCCGTCATGGCCGGTGTTCCAAGCCTTCAGCAGCGACAACGCTTCACCGTTTCTCACCTCGCCCACGACGATGCGATCGGGCGTTGCGCGCAGCGTATCGCGCAACAGATCGTTCATGGAGCGCGTGTCCGTGACCTTCAGTGGCAGGAAATCCTCTGCTGTGCACTGTAATTCTCGCGTATCCTCAATCATCACGATACGGTCGGGCTGTTTGGAAATTTCCGCCAAAATCGCATTGAGAAACGTCGTCTTGCCGCTCTTCGTGCCGCCGGCGGCGATGATATTTTTCCGGGTCTTGATGGCATCGACGATGACTTGCTTGTCCTCGTTGGTCATGATGCCGTCGCGCACATAGTCATCGAGCGTCAGCTTTTGCTTGGCATGCTTGCGGATGTTGAATGCCGGTGCCGGAACGACATCCGGCAAAAAGCCTTGGAAGCGACTCCCGTCCGGCAGTTCCGTGCCAATCGTCGGATTTTTCGCCGAACATACCATATCTTTTAAGTTCGCGACTTGCAGAATGATTTGTTCTGAAAGTTCCGGCGCAATCGTCTTGCCGGAAAACACGCGGCCTTTGGAAAACGTGTCGATCCAAATCTTCGTATCCGGATTGACAATGATTTCAAACACGTCGTCTTCTTGCAAAAAGCCCATGATGTCATAGCCTAACGTGAATTCCAAAGTATCGAGCTTGCGTTGCTTCGCTTCGATTTCCTTCTTTGCCATCTTATCGTCCCTTTCTTGGTTCAATCGGCGGCCGAAGGAGCTGCCTCCGGCGCGTCTTTGGCTTCGTACCAGCCGACGCTTTCATGATAGCGCAGCCCTTCCTGTGCTTTTTCAACAAGCTCTCGAGTTCTCGTCGCATCTTCCTTCTCCTTTGCTGCAAGCTGCACCTTCGTCGGTTTGACTACGCTCCAACTTGCCGCTTCTGCCGCCGCCTCTTTGGCTCGCTCTACAGCAAGGCTTTTTTTATGCAATTCATCAAATTCCGCACGAAGGTTCTCGTGCAGCCTCTGAAAACTGTCGACGGTCGTACAAATATCGCTGAAAACCGGCGGCGGATAATACGGCTTATCCGGAGAATACGAGCGCGCCAAAAAGCGCTTGTCCTTGAAATACATCAATTTGTTGCCGTAAATCGGATGCGTGCCGGCAACCATCACGATCTCTTTTTCGTAAGGAAATTGCGCCACCTCGTCGGGTGTCATGAGATCGCGCGCCACGACATTCGTCGTATTGGAACCTTTCAGGAAGCCTCCTCCTCCATCGTTTCGGCTCTTCGACGTAATCGTCGTTTTGCCCAGCTGACGCGAAAGTGCGGCAGCCGTTTCCCCGCCGTCCTGGTTCGGCGTAAAATACACCTGCGTATGGCAGTTCGCCATGATGGATTGGTCTTTGCCGTATGCGTGAAAAAGCTGCTTGATGTTTTGACTGACGATGCACATTTTGATGCCGTAGGATGCGCAGACGGCCATCGCCTGATCGATGGTATCCAATTTCCCGAATTGCGGGAACTCGTCGAGCATTAAGAGCAAGCGCTGTCTTTTGCAGCCCTTGACATGCTCATCCTTCATATCCCGAATCAAGCGGTTGAACATCATGTTGATCAAGATGCGCACGAGCGGGGTCAAGGTCTTCAGATCGTTTGGCGGAATGACCAAATAAAAAGAAACCGCCTGTTCCGGCTGCAGCAGGTCGGTTATGCAAAAGTCGGAAACGGCCGTATTCCTTTGTATGACAGGATCCTGATAGAGATTCAGCGCCGTAAGCACCGTCGACTGTACGCCGCTCATCTCAGCCGGTGCTTTGTCCAGCATGGACTGCGCGCATTCCCTGACTTTCGGATGCACCAGCAGGTAGCACCAAGGCTCCTGCTCAAAATCAATGGCAGCCTCCGGATTCTCCGCGTACTTCTGCAGCAGTTCGTTCCATGCATGCTGCTTGCGCTCTGCTTCTTCATCAAGGCGGGCAATCTTTCGGCTCAGCTGCGCCGAGGCCTGTTCGTTTGCCTCCAATTCTCCGGCAAGTTCCGTAATCCTTTCCTTTATCCTGGTCTCATCGGAGCTGTTCTTTAATTCTTTTTTGGCTGCTTTTATGGCCGCCGTATATTCTGCTGCGCTCGTTACATAATTTTGCTGCTGCGCTTTTGCTTCGCTGGCGAGCTGCAACGCTTCCTGCGCTTCCTGCTGCGCCTTTTCTACTGCTTTCCTGCGGCGCGCGTCCTTGCTTTTCTTGATGGAGTGACGCAGGATCTCCGCTTTTAACTCCTGCAGAGAAGAAATATGGACTTCTTCTTTGAACAACTGGGAAAAGGCCTCTTTATAAGGCGTGAAATCCGTAATATACGCATCTCCATAGCATTCTTGGAAAATATTCCTGTCCTCCAGAAAATCTTCTGGAGAGATGTGCGGATAGCATGCCATCGTAGGCAACGCATCGCCAAGGTTCGAGAGGAACGTCAAGACGTTCGTCAAATTTGGTAAAGGCCTGTCTTCCTTTTCATACCAATACAGATGATGCAGGAGAGCGCCCTTTAAGAGCACCTTGCCGGCCTGCGGCCAATAATCCCCTGCCTTGTTTTGCCCGTAAGGATCGACGAGCATCCCCGCCAAGGTTTCAATGTCGCTTCCCTCCAGCAGCGTTTTCATGCGGATTTCCGCCATGGGATTCCAGCGTGCGGAAGAGCCGTCCGCTTCCAGCGGGGCAAACTTGATGCACTTCTGCTGCATCGCCTTTTGACGGTATCCCGCGGATTTCGTCCAGTTTTCACCTTTGACATCCGTCACGAAAACCGAATGCGTCCATGTCAAAAGCGTGGGAATAATGACGCCGACGCCCTTGCCGGAGCGCGTCGGTGCCATGAGGAAGATATGCGTCGGCCCGTCGTCGCGCAGGAATTTTCGCGTATACGGATTGATGCCCAAGATGACCCCGGGATTGTCCGCAAGTCCCGCTTTCTTGATTTCGCTCTTCGTCGCCCAGCGCGCCGAGCCGTGCGTAATATCCGGGCGCATTTGCTTGATATAAATCATGCAGCCGGCAAAGCCGAGAACTGCACCGCCGTAGATCCAGATCTCTGCGGCGCTCAATATGGCGGGAATGACATCGCCAAGCTGCATGCACCAGAGAATATAAGCAAACGGCGGGTAGATGTGCAATCCCTGGATCTGCCAATAAGAACCCAGCGCGCGATCATAGGCGCAGTCCGCCGCTACGGCCTGCGTCGCGCACCATAGGCCGCAGAAGAGGCCAATCGTTACAAAAATCGCTGCAATGCCGAGATTTTTTATGCGCTCTTCTCTTGTGGCTTGCGCGGCGACGAGCTGATTCACTGGATGCCTCCTCAGAAATTCTGCAGAACCGGATAGGGTGCAAACTGCACCGTCTGCGTGACATAGACCATGAACTCCGCACCTGGCTTCACCGTAATGGTCGTTTGCAATCCCTCCACGCCTTTATTAAAGAGCGATGCGGCCGCATTCATCATATTCGCCATCGCGCCCTGACCGGCGAGCTGTCCCGCCGAATAGGTTTCGCTCGAGGCTCGCGTATTGCCCGCGGCGATGGAACCGAGAGCGGCAAACGCGCTGGAAAGGAATCCCGAGCGCAGCAAACTGCTCGTATGATGGTCGACGCGCCCGCTGATGCCCGCATACCCGCCGTAATCGGCAGCGATCATGCTGGAACCCAGTGCATAAGAACCGCCGTTCGGCAGCAACAAGTAATCCCAAGCGATATTGACGCGCTTTTGCGTGTCCTTCACGCCGGCTTCAACTTTGCCCACCAAGCGGCTGCCTGCCGGGATGAGAAGGTTCTGTCCCGTCAAAGAGTCGTAAACATCGCCGGACACCTGCGCGATGACCTGCCCGCCTACGTCCGTATTCACGCCGGTCAAGAGAACGGCCGGTATGACCGTGCCGGCCTGCACGCTGTTCGGTATAGCGGCCACATAGGACACGCCGCCGTTCAGCAGCGGCAAGGACTGTGCGGCAACTGCCGGCGCACCGCTCTCTGCCGGCTCGGTGGCAGCGGCGTTGGCTTGCGTCGCCGGCGACGTGCCCGCACCGGCTCCTCCTTTGGCATTTTCCCCTACGCTGAAGGAAATTGCCGAGGAATACTTGTCCTTTTCCCTCGCACTCGCACCTGCCGTATTGCTGGGAGCGGCGATCGCCGTATCCGCGCCTTGCGGAACTGCGGCCATATACGTTGGCGCATACGCTTGGTTGTACGATCTCGACGGGATCGCCGGAAGTGTGTTCATTGCGGGCGCAGGCTGATTCGCTGCCGGCCGATTCGCCGCCGGATTGGCTCCGGCATTTGCCTGTGCCTGCGGCTGCGCGGCAGCGGCATTATTGCGCGCCGTATTGGTCTGACCTGCGACTTGTCCCTGCTTGCCGGCTTGGCCGGGCTGCGCTGCCTTTTGCTCGTTCATGCGCTGCAGTTGCTCATAGTCGTTCGGCAGCCGATTGTCGTCTTTCGGCGAGCGGCTCGCCTCTTCTTGCTTCGCCTTTTTCGTTTCTGTCGGCGAATCATTGTCCATCGAGGAAAAGTATGTGAACGATATGAACGCCACCACGATAACGCCGACAACGCTGTAAATGACTTTTCGCTTGAGGCCGTACGCTGCGTCGTCTACGCCGTCCGCCATGCTGGCGTTCTCTTCCTTCGGCTCTTTTAGCATCGCGTCATCTCGACGGATCATGTTGGTTAGAGCTTCTTTTATATCCGAGAATTTACTCAACGCCTGCACCTCCCTTACTTGCTCGCCTTAATTTTCACGACTTCCTTGCCTTCCCGCAGTTCCGCCTCGTCAAACGTGCGCGCGACGATGATGCAGTTGTTGCGCGTCTGATAGTTCACCAAGGACACTTCCTTATGCCCTTTCTCTTTTGCAAAGAGAACCGGCATCTTTTTTATGCCTTTTTTGAACTGGATGATCGTCTTGCTGCCGTCATCAAATACCCGCTCCGGCTTCCACGACGCTTTGCCGGATATACGATAGTTGAAATTCAGATCTTCCGTATTCGCAACTGTGGACGTATAGATCTGCGCGTTCATTTTCTGCTGAGCGACGCTTTCCATGATCGCCTCGGAACCGTATGCCCATTTAATCATAGGATTGTACCAGTCCCCTTCTTCGCAGAGAATCTGGTAACTGTGATGCGTCGTATTGACGATCAAATTCGTCCTCGCGCCCTTCGCAATCGGCTTGAGATACAGATGCGCCACGCCATCTATGGTCGACGTGTCGAGCATCCACTGTCCTGTATCACCGCCACCGACGAAGGTGATCGGCTCGCCGGGCTTCAAAGCAATATCTGTCAAATAGTTCAACTTGCAGTAGATTTTATACAGTTGGCTGGGACTGTACGAGAATACCATCGTGGAATCGCCCTGCGCGTTCACGGCATCCTGCGTGTAGCCCGTATTGCCGTTCCAGCCGGGTTCCACCAAGTAGTTGCTCGTTGCCGGATAACCATGCGTAAGGCTGTCGCCGCGCTCGATGGCCTCTTGCCGCTCCGACAAGTCATGGATTTCATCCATCAATTCGTTGGCTCGCCGGCTCTGTTCTTCCAACTGCTGCTCCAGCTCTTTGATTCGCTCCTTGAGTTTCTTTGTATCTTTGCTGTCAGTTTCTTTGGCCTGCGTCGCTTCCGTTTGGGCGACGGATCCGTCGTCCCCCGCACGCGTCGAGGCCTGCGTATACGAGGGGAAGAGCAGGCAGACGGTCATGAGTCCCGCCGCTACCTGCGCGGCTAGTTTCTTTTTCGTGTTCATGATATTGGCTCCTCTCAGGGTGTCCATTATGGACACCTTACCTCTGCGCAGGCGCGCCCGTCGTCTTATTTGCACTCGGCGCTGCAGCGCCATCCTTATCCTTCGCGTTTTGTGCCGGCTTCACGTTGCCGGCTGTTTCTTCAATCCAATTAAAATCGGTAAAATACAAACCCAGGGGATTGGCTAAAAGAGCCTTTTTGTCTTTCGTGTCCAACGTCGTGACGGTAAACGTGCCGGACATCGGCACGCTCTTCTTTTCCCCTGATTTGAGGTCGAAGATCATCTCCGTCCAACGCGCCTGATATGACGAGTTGGATCCGTCAATCGGCAGGATGGATGTGATGCTGACTTGTACCGTACGATTGCCGAATTCCGCCGCCATTTGATCGGCCTTGACCAGAGATGTCATTTTCTCGGCGGAAGTCTTCGTCAAAAAGCCATAGGCCTTGTTCCAGTTGTTTTTGTATACGACCGGATCCAGCGGCATGGAACGCGTGTCGACGATGAATTCCCCGATAAAATGCGTGATGACCTTCTCGTTTGGCGTGTACTTCACTTCGGAAATAGCTCCTGCCTTGCGCACCTCGCCGGTCGTCGAATCCACCTCAATGATCCATGGCTCGACCGTCGCCTTCGTCGACTCAAAGACCAGTCCGGCCGTCATGATGACCAGTGCCACGCCTAGGCATAGAGAGAGCCGACGCAAATTGTAGTTTTGAATGATGTAGCTGCCGTCGCGCTCGTCCCATATTTTCTTGCCGTATTCGCAAGGGTTCTCCGGTGCCTTTGTCGTGAACTGCTGCGGCGCTTTGAAGAAATCTGAGATCTTCAATCTATCCCCTCCTCGTTTACTTGATGACCTTCGTGATGTAGCGCAGCGGATCTTTTCCCGTCTGCAGGCAATACCGCAAGATTTTCGTCAAATTGATCTTGCCTGCATTGCGGCTCGTGTCATAAATGAGCCCGTGCAAGTAGACGGGAGACATATCCATGCTCCGCGCGCATTCGCTGACGTTGCCGTTGAATTCAAGGTTTAAGATCTCTTCGACGAACCGCTTTCGGTTGAATTCGACAAACGTCCAACGTATCTGCTCCCTTGATGCCATAATGACCTCTCTTATCTTGTATTTTTCTCAGACGATGTTTGCCCAGGAACGCCTTCACCTCCAATAAATGCAATTTTCGTCTGATAGTTCGACTTTGCTTGCGGCGATGCGTTCGCTTCCGGTTTCGGCTCCTGCGAGTTTGCCGCTTGCGCCGGCTGTCGTGCCGGAATGGCCGGAAGCGGCAAATTGCCCGCTCGAACCTGCCCCGGCACACCAGTCGAAACACGGGCTGTTTGGCGCAATGCATCCGAAGTCATTCCCGAAGCATTCGCACTGCTTTTTTCCGGCTCCGCAAACGGATACATCTGCGCAAGGCTTACACCTGTCGGACGGCTGCTCCGATCCGGCAGCACGGTCTGCGGCTCCGTTCGGGAACAAGGCCTCTCTATGCCTCGCACGAAAGCCGGCGCGGAAAAATATCCCAGAGAAACGGATAGACCGAGCAAGATGACAATTCCCCCGATGTTTCGTTTTCGTAAAAGCGTATCGATATTCATAGTCTTCTCCCCATTCAGGGTGTCCATAATGGACACCTTTTCTTAAATTTCAATGAGTTTCGGTCAGTGACGAGCACCTGCTGGTTATCGGTCGTGCAAGGTGTCCATAATGGACACCTTTTCTGAAAATCTTATTAACGAAAATAATCTTGCAGCGTGTCCATAATGGACACCTTCTATTTTGTATAGATCTTATACTGGATGACCGTCTGCACACCGCCATCTACCAGATTAAAAGACAGGTAGCGGAACCCTAAGAGCGCATCGTTCGCTTGGAAATTCTCCAAAAAGCCGGCGGTGTCCACCCATGAACCGCTCAGATCCAACTGATAGATGATACCGGTTTCATCGGTGGAAACCATTTTCAGGTTGAGAATTTGCAGCTCATGACTTTGAACCAATGCCATGATGTCTTGCAATACATAGCCCGCCTGTTCCTTTTGTACCGGCCGATAGGGTTCTTGGTTCACGATGGCCGCCTCGCGGTTGAAATTGTCGATTCGCGCCTGCATGGCCTGCGCTTCGCGCATATCGTCGGCAGTCGAAAGCGCTATCCTGAAAAGGACACTGGACAGGATAACAAAAGCTGCCAACAACAGAATGGCTAAATCCCTGTATCGCCTCACTCCTTTTCCGCTCCTTTCGGTACGACAACTTGCGCCGTGACGCCCGTCGTGTTCTGCTTGATTTCCGTAATATGGATTTCACGGAAAGGTTCATAGGCGGACAGGCTGTCGATGTAGTTTTGGACGGCTTCACGGTTCTGCGCATGCAGATCCATATGGACGTAGTCGCCGCCGCCGAGGTCACCGATGCTCACTTTGACAAAGTTTACGTTTTGCGGTTTAAAGGTGAGCAACGTTGACATGGCTTCGACCGGATGCTGATTTTCTACACGCTGCAAATTCAGACGATGGATTTCGGTTTCGACTTGTTCCTGCTCCTGGGTTGCATAATGATATTCATTAATCGGCAACTCCGGATGAGCTGCAAAAAGCTTTACGAAGCCCCCCAGCTCAAACGCAAGCAGAATGCCCAAAACGACGGACAGCTTGCGCCACAAGTGCCATTTCTCCTCTTGTATCCTCTCCATGTTCTTCTCCTTTAATCAAACGGATCTAATCGGATGGCTCGGAACCGGATCACGGACAGATCCAGTGTGCCGTAATAGCGCCCGTCAAAGCTGAAAGGATGCTCCGTCACGGGCAGGAATCTTCCGGGTTCTACGACATGCATTCCTTGCCCCACATTCGGCAAAGTCCGACCTTCGCCATCGGTTTCATGTACTTGCCCGATGTATTTGCCGTTTGCGTAGAACCCTTGCTGCGCATCTATTTCATAGACCTCTCCCGGCATGGCTCCTACTTTTTTCAGAAGCACGGCAGAAGGGTTCAGCCAGCCTCGTTCCGTCGCAAGCTCTTTCATGTCTTCCGGCGGGGCAAAGCCTACAATATCGCCGTCCTTTACTTCTCCCGCCGGAAGCATGAGGTACCAGCCCGTCTGAAGGCTCGGCGTATGATTATAAACCAAAACCTGCGGCCAAGGGATCGGCGCATGCCACAGTAGGAAACAGCAGCTTATCGCCGCCAGTGTCGCTATAAGGATGCGGATTTTTTCTTTTCTCGTCTTCTTTTCTCTCGCACGCATTCTCCTCGTCCCTTCTTGCAGTAATAATTATAGAGCGGCGCAAAGCAGGAAAAACACAAAGATATTCATGAACAGTTCTTTTAAAAAACAACAACAACATAGAAAAAGAGCTGCCCGCACCCGCATTAAAAATGTGAGCGCACAGCAGCTCCGCTGATTACTGCCAAAGAGGCCGATTATAATGCTGCGAAATGAATTTCTCCAGCTGCTTCCATGCCATTCCGACCGATACGCCGGTTCTTTTCGCCAGAGTTTCGATGGATGCGAAACGATCCGCAAGTCGCGCTTTAACGATGGTTTCCATGATGTTTTTCGGTTCTGCGGTTGCCAAGACTTGCAAAGATCGGCCGGCTTTTTCATAGACGATTTGTCGCTCTCTTAATTCGTGCAGCGTGTCCGGATCGATATCCAAATCGTGTTGGCTTAAAAAATCAATATACTCGCGAAGCACATCTGCCAGTGTGGAAACCTTGCGGATGGAAAACGCATCCTTTCTCGGCAGTTTGAAAAAGAGCAATTCGGCCATCTCTGTAAAAATAGATCGCCGCCAGTATTGCAAGGTCGTCGGAACGGTATTCAGTTTTAGGCCGATGTTCAGTTCCGGCGTGTTCTTCTTGTATTTCTCGTACAGAAACTGCCGCTCCTGTTCATTCAGATCCTGCAAGACGGCTTCTATCAATCGATTATTATGCTGCTCTTTCATGCTTCGGGCAACGATCCTCATATGATTTTCCCCGGAAAGTTCTGTTTTGCAGGCAGACCGGATTTGTTTTTGTTCAGCGCCGAACATATCTTTTTCGTAATAGTGCAGGAGTGCGGTTGCGGCGATATATTCCCGCAGATTCGGCTTGTTTTTCTTCAGCCGGAAATTGGCGGTTGCTTTCTCTTGCATTGGCTTTTCCTCCTATTCTTGTTCCCACAAAAGCAACGGATCGACATACTGCCAGCTGCCGTCCTCCGCTCGAACAATGTATTCCAGATGCAAATGCGGCCCGGTAGAGCGTCCCGTACTGCCAACCAGGGCGATGATTTGCCCGGCAATCACTCCTTCGCCGACAACGACAAAGACATCGCTGCAATGCCCGTAGCGCGTGTAAGCATCCAGCTGGGGATGGTAGAGCAGCACCTGATTGCCGTAGCCGTCGCCGTTATCTCCTGCATCCGCTACCACGCCGTCAAAGAGCGCCGGAATGCCGGCACCGTATTCATAGCCTAAATCTACGCCGGTATGAAAGCGCCACTCTCCGGTGTACGGGTCTTCACGCCAGCCGAAGGGCGATGTTACCGGCAGATCCTCCGCCATGGCCGAAAGCGGAAGCATGCTGATGATGATCAGCAAAAGGACTGCGGTGACATTTTTCAAATAGTTTCCCTCCATTCGGGAAGGTGTCCATTATGGACACCTTTTCTTGGAATATGATTAGTCTTAAGTCTGCCTCTCGTTTACGCGGTTTGTTGCCTCGAGATCCGAAATTCTTTGCGTCAATCGCCGGATTATCTGACTCTCTTTCAGCAACGCATCGACGCTGACTGTGTCAAAAAAGTACGCAGGCGGCACCTCGAGAAAATCTGCCATAAGCTGCAGCGCTTGATGAGAAATATGCATCTTGCCTTGTTCCCAGCGCGTGATTGTGCTATGGCTTACGCCCAGCTCCTTCGCCATGCCGCGGATTGTCAACCCTCGCGATATGCGCAGGCGCTTTACTTTGGCGGCGAAGCTGTCCGGATTATTTTGCTTCTTTGCGTCTTTTTCCGACAATGGTTTCTCCCTCCTCGTCGACGATCAACATGGTTCGCAATTCGCCTTGCAGAAATGACAAGTATTCCAAAAGTCCCAACAGACTGCGGCGCTCTTCCGCGCCGGCCGGATGATAGAGCATCCCCTTGGCAATCTTGCGCAAGTAGGTTTTGGCCACATCTTGGAATTCTTCGATGTCATCCGCTATGGACGCAATGCGTCCATAGCGCATCACATTCTGCAGTGCACGGTTCTCTTGCTCAAGTTCGCGTAGGCGCTGTTTGGTCTTCTTGTAGTCCAGGGGTTCGACGGATATGATCTTTTGCACGGTGTAGACTTTTTCTGTCAACCAATGCTCTTTCTCCGCTTGCAGTTCTGCCAGTTGCGCCTTAAGGGTTTCAATTTCTTTCGCATCTTCTGCTCCCATGGGAGATCCCCCCTTTTTTCCAAGCTCTTTCTTGCTTTGCTGCAAGCCTTTTGCCAAGGTGTCCATAATGGACACCTTTTCTTAGAATATGATTAACATATGGTTCGTTGCTTACGTCTGTGGGCATCCGTTCCGCAAACGTCCAAGCAATTCCTGAAGAGCCGGTGGTGGCGGTGCGACATTTTCCTGCGCCTCTTCCCGTTCGAGCGCTCTTTTCCGCGCTCTTTCCATGTGCGCCTCCAGCACCTGCTTGCGGCGTTCGGCTTCTTCTTGCCGGGCTTTTTGATACTTCGCTTGCTCCGTTTCCGGTGTTCGTACCGGCGTATGGACGTAGGCTCGTTTGAGTGCGGTCACGAGCCAGCCGGCTGCGTTGCGGATCGGTTTGCGCTGATCGGCGAGCTGCATCATCTTCGCCTTTTCCCGCACGGCACCTTCGCCGTATTCTTGGACGCATTGCACCGTCACCGCCTCCGGGATGTTGAGCGCGGTGCAAAATGCAAGCAAGTCATCAGCAACAACAAGCTGCTCTTCGGTCAGCGAGCAGTCGGATGAATCTTGACTTTTTGATGTTTCTCTGCAAGGTGTTGTTGTTTCTGCGGTAATCTCTGTGGTAATCTCTGTTGTTTTCGCGCGCGCGCGCGAGGGAGTGTCTGAAAGCCGCGTCGCCATTGGCTTCCGGGGGTGTTCAAAATGATTTTTGGGATTAGTCAAATTGAGCGATGACCGCTGTTCAATTTGACTAACGCCCTCCTTCATTTTGGCTAATCCGATGCGGTCAATTTGATTATCTGTGGCGATATGGTCAAAATGATTTTTCGCGTTGCTTGATTTGCATAATCCGATGTGTTCATCTTGAATAGTTCGTATCGATCCTTCACATATTTCATCCTGTAACAACACTTCCTCGGGAGGTTCTTCTCGAGCATCTTTGACATCTTCCGGAAGTTCATCGCCGGCTTTCGGTTTTAAAGGCACGGTTACAAAGATAACCTTTCTTCCCTGTTCCTCTGCTTGCCGCATGCTTTCCTGCGCCTGTTCTCGAGCGATTTCTTGGCTGAGTGCGTCCATGCAGTCATAATCAATGGTATAGATCTTCTTGCGGTCGAATCCTTCGCCGTACCACATGGAGAGCAGCAGGCCTCTTTCCTCGAGGTTGCCGATGGCCCGCCGTATCGTGCTCTCGGACAAAAAGGAGAGCTGTTTCTGCCACTGCTTGATCGTGTTGTAGATCCAGTGGCGGCCGTATTGATCGATGATACCGGCGTCACGCGTGATCCAATAATGGATCTGCTGCAGGAAAATCGCTTCGTTTACGCCGATCTTCGCGGCAAGGCTCGGCAGCAGAATAAGCCCGGGTTCTGGCAGGATGTAGTTGGATTTATAAGACATGACCGTGTCCCTCCCTATTCTTTATACGTCTAAAGGCAACGATGGTTCGGTCGTTCAAACGCTGCCTCGTTGATCGCGTAAGACAGTGTTTGATCCATCGGCTTTGGATTGCAAACCGCTGTGAAAATCAGGTTTTGCTCCTCCAGCTTTTTTATGATTCGCTGTATGGTACTTATTGACCAAAAGGGAAAATGTTGCCGCCACGATAGCAGCGTACTGCGGATCCAGTATCGTCCCTCTGCATCCGCATAGCCTGCGCCCCAATTCCTTAGACTATGCAGGCGATGCAGGAAAATGGCTTCGTTCAGTCCGATCTCCACGGCAAGCCATGGCGATACGACTAATAAGTCCTCCTGAAATATGTTTGTCATATCATCCGCCTCACTTTAAGCAATCTTTCAAATGCTTGAAAATCATCTGGATGGCCGCTTGCCGAAGTTTCCATTGTTCGACTCCCATTGCGTTGTTCGCTTCTTTGCAGTCGTCAATATGGCTTTGTACGGTTCGATCCAGGTCGAACAGTTCACCTCGCAGCCATTGCTCCGGATTCAGCCATTTCTCCGAATTCAGTACCGCATGTACTGCCGGGCGTTCCTCTTCCTCCGCAGGGGGAGCGGACGCTGTGTTTTCCTTTTCCGACGATTCGTCGCCATGAATGAAGGGAAGCCGGTCTTGCCCTTGTGCTTCCAACACTCTTTCTATGGGGATTTCCGCCTGCCCCGTTTTCTGCCCGGTCTGTCCCGTTTCGTGCCCTGTTTGTCCCTGCTTTTCTTGTCCCGCTTTGACACGCTGCACCGCCTCGACCGTCGGGCGCTCTCCTTTTTCCTTGATGGCCGTAAGCGCCGTATCCTGCTCATCTTTCTCCAACTTGGACAGCTCGGCGGCTGCGGTGGCCGTTATGCGTCCTTCTTCCACGGCCTCTTTGGCCGTGTCGGACAGCTTGCCGATCGCCTCCTTGCGCGCGAGCGTTGTTTCCGATATGCCGAGAATGTTCGCGAAAAAAGTTCGGAACTTGCCGGCAGTTTCGCCGTGTTCTTTTTGGTGCTCGTAAATTTTCCGAATGATCGGTTTGACGAGTGCGATTTCCGCCGCTTCTTCGACCGGGGATAGATTCCGTCGCGATCCCTTGTTCGGAAACACGATGTTCAGCGTTTCCATCTCGTCGTCATCGATGATCTCTTCCAAGGGATTCACGATTTCCCGCGTGATTGTCGGCACGCGCGGATCGTCGGTCATACCGTGCTCAAGGCGGTACATCTGCGCGAGCCGGCGCCGATGTCCGCTCAAGATCATGTATTTTCCTTCCTCCTCCGGGAGAGGCTTTACGATCAGCGGCTCGATGCGCTGCGTGAGATCGATCATGGCCGCTAGTTCATCAATGTTGTCCGTCCGATAGGCTTCGTTTTTGGGATTGGGCATCAGATCTTGCACGTTACGCATGACGATCTGTTCTGCAAGGTGTCCATTATGGACACCTTGCGGAAGGGGCTGCGAATTCTGATTCAAGAGCTTTGCAATGAGCGAGGGGGATTGTTTTTTCATGTCACATGCCCTCCATGAGTTCGCGTAAAAATTTCACCAAGTCACATGAGAACCCGCAATTCGGCGAGTACTCGAAAATGGCTTGCTGTTCCTCCGCCGCCGCTTCGGGCTTATCCTTCGTATAGCGAATGCGCGACCGAAACAGCGGGATGTCCTTGCGCAGCTTCGCGAGGATCTTGAAGCCGTGCGGGGTCATGGAAAACTTGTTGAGCAGGCAGCCGCGGAACCGCAGCTGCGGATTATAGCCTGCCTGTATCGCGTTGATATAGGTGATCATCTGTTCCACGCCACGAAGGCCGTACATATCCGGCGTTGTGACGATGATTACCTCATCGCTCGCGACGAGTGCGTTGATTACACTCGCGTTGATCGATGGCGGGTTGTCGATCAGGCAGATGTCATACATCTCGTCAATACTCTGGAGAGCATCCTTCAAGATCGACTGCTGGACGATGGTTTCGTCCTTGATGACGGCCATGTTGGCCTCGAGCAGTCGTTCATCGCTCGGCAGCAGGTCAATCAGGGAATAACGCGTCTTGGATAGGCACGCCCGGATGTCCGCCCCGGTCAAAACATCTGCCAGTCCCGACTCCGCTCGAGCACCGAAGAACTGTGTCGCGTTGCCCTGGTCGTCGTTGTCGACGACCAGCACGCGCAAATCGCAGCTCTCCGCGAGAGCATAGGCGAGGTTTACCGTGATCGTCGTCTTGCCTACGCCGCCTTTTTTGTTGATGAGTGAAATCGTCTTCATAGAAATCATTTCCTTTCGCAAACATCTGTTGATCCTTGCGAAAATCTGCTATAATAAGCTAGGGACTTGCTTTAGCAGGTTTTCGCTACGGCGCTATCATGAGCAGATGATAGTGCCGTTTTATATCCAAGATATTTCATACTTCTTTCCCCTAAGCCCTTGTTGCATCTCAACGAGCAACAAAGGCTTTTTCTTTTTCCATTCTTGCCTGCACAAACTCCAGATTTCCATGATAGGGCGTTCCCACCAAATACCAGTTTTTCTCCATGTCCATCTCCATCCTCGTGCGCACCCATTTACTGCCCACCTTTACCTCTAACCTTTCCCTACAATGGAAACCACTATGTTCCCAAAGATCCATCACCAACAAACCATATCTGCAATTTCCAGGATTATATCCCAACCTGCCCGTAATGTAGTTCCTCATAATCGAATCCCTCCGTCCCTGCTTCAGATATTCAAAAACCTCTCTTCAAAAAATCTTCGATTGACTTTGCCACGCAAAGTACACTTCCCCATTTTGGTTAATTCTGCATTGAGTTGAGCAATGATTTTATATGCCTTAGATACGGATATTTCACAAATCTCTGCAATATCTTTGGCTTTATAAAAATTGCTCTGCGCCTTCTTGTAGCCCTTTGGTACGGTTGGCATTGTTATTCCCCTCCCTCTCAATATCAACTGCACTACAACGAGCCGCAAGCTATGCGCCTGCGGCTTTTTTTCATCCATATTCCTGTTCGATTTTCATGGCTCCCCTGAAATCTCCCAGGGAAACATCCAGGGCAAAAAACCACTCCCACTCACGTACTTCGCCGTCATGGAGCACGCGCTCGAAGATGTCAAACGCAGCTTCTTCCATTGCGGCGAAGTTCGCGAAATGATCCGCGCCGGTGAAGTTGCCTTCACCTTGGTTCTTTTCGACAGCATCCCAGTAGCCGCTCGTGCCATCCGGCATAGCGGCCATAAATTCCCGTGCCGTCTCCTTGTCCCACTTGCTGATGGCCCGCGCACCGCGGTAGTAGGCACGCTCTGCAACATATTCCTCTTCTTCCTTCTCCACGCGCGCCTTTTCCGTCATTTGCAGCTTTGCCATTTTGCATTCCTCCTTTGCCCGTAAGTGACGGGCGTTTTATATTGAACTTTTTTAAAGCAATTTATGCCACTCATCCTTAAAGCCAAGCGCCATCGCGATTTTCTTTGCTATCTCTGGCGATGGACGGCGCTTGCCAGTTTCAATCATGGAGTAGTCTGCTACCGTAATTCCTGCAGCATTAGCCACGTCTTGTTGTTTTTTGTCTTTTAGCCACCTAAGAGTTTTTAAGAAATGCATGTTGTCGCGCTCTACTTCAAGCAGCTTGTACCATTCATCCTCAAATCCCAGTACGGCAGCGATTTTTTTCGCCACCTCCGGCGAGGGACGTCGCTCGCCATTTTCAATAAAGTTATAAAATGAGTATGCTATTCCCACTTTACTCGCTGTCTCCTTCTGACTTAACTGAGCTTTCTTGCGATAGTCCACAAGCCATAATCTGCGGTGCATTGTGTTCCTCCTTTCAATAATCTACATAACGTAGATTCTTCTCTTATAAAATAATCTATAAATAGTAGATTGTCAAGATGCAAATCGCGTTTTAGTAGATAAAATTGATAGTCTACTGTGTGTAGATTATTATGGAGAGGTAGGAGGTGTGCTCTGTGCACTTATTTACCCAACGATTGAAACATATCAGAGAAACAAAACGCTTAACTCAAAAAGAAGTCGCCGAGAGATTAGGCATAGACTATAAAAAATACAACCATTATGAAACTGGTAGGAATGAACCGGATTTAGCTATGACAGTAGCTATTGCTACCTTTTTTAATATTCCTCTTGACTACCTACTCGGACGCACCAATGACCCTTCTCCCCTGCAAAAAGAAAAGACCGTTTCACAATATGAAGACATCTTGCGGGATTTGGACGGCATTACGCCGGAAATGGCGTTAGAAGTCCGGCAATATATCGGTTATCTGAAACATAAGAACGAAGTAGCCAACGCGCCCGGGGAAAAAACGTAGCTCCTTTTTATCCGGCCGCCTTAAGCGCTGGATAAAGCTGCATCGGAGGTAACCAGGGCTTGAAAATCATGTGCCAGCGTGCATCGCGACTTTTTATATTGCACTCCGGGTATAAATGATAGGAACAGGCTTTGAGCGCGTTATCATTTCCTTTTCGTTCCGCTTTGCTCCACTGCAAGAAAAACATAACGCTTTTGCTCAAAGCCTGTTCCTTTGAACTGCTTGCTTCGCAGGAAGCATCAGTATCCGCAAAAATCGCTTCTACTCATGCTTCCTGCTACCGCCTCCCCACCCGCCACCATAAGAAGATCAAGGTGTCCATAATGGACACCTTTTTGGAAAAGTTATTTGAGAATCAAGAAGCAGAAGGAGTTATTATGTCCGTACACAAAGATGTGAAACGCGGAACATGGTTTGCAAAGATTAAGTACACAGATTGGGCCGGAGAGAGAAGAGAAACAACGAAACGCGGCTTCGCAAAAAAGAAGGATGCTCTGCTTTTCGAGCAGGAGTTCTTGCGCCAAAAAGCAGGTTCTCCGTCTATGAAATTTAAGGATCTGTATGCGCTCTATATGGAAGATCTAAAGCCGAGAATCCGCGCAACGAGTTATCAGTGTAAGGAATATCTTTTTACCAGCAAACTTCTCCCCTTCTTCGGCCATATGGCCTGTGACGAAATAACGCCTGCACAAATTCGCAAGTGGCAAAACGAGCTTGTCAATCAAAATTATCGGCCAACTTATCTGAGAATAATCAACAACCAACTCACTGCCATCTTTAATTTTGCTGTAAAATATTACGGCCTACCATCCAATCCTGTCAAACGTGCCGGCAGCATGGGGAAATGTCATGCAGATGCCATGCAGTTTTGGACGGTAGAGGAGTTTCAAAAATTTATCGCCAGCGTAAAGAACCCTGCATATAAAACGATTTTCTCTTTGCTTTTTTGGACAGGCATGCGCATCGGAGAAGCCCTTGCTTTAAACTATAATGACTTTGACTTCCACAAGCAGTTGGTGCATGTAACGAAAAGCTATGCTAAAGTGAATGGGCATGATTTAATTGGTCCACCGAAAACTCCCAAAAGCGTTCGTGATATTACCTTGCCCTCCTTTTTGAGTGCCGAGCTTCAGCTATTTATTCGTTCACTAGGTACGATCAATCCAACTGCTCGATTATTTGAAACATCTAAAAACACGTTGGGAAACGAGCTGAAACGCTCCGCCGCATCGGCCGGTGTTAAAAAGATCCGCCTGCACGATCTTAGACATTCTCATGCATCATATTTGATTCATCGAGGTGTGCCTATCCTCGCTGTATCAAAAAGGCTGGGGCATGAAACAATAGAAACGACCTTGCGCACATACGCTCATCTCTACCCACAAGAACGCGATATTGTATTGGACGCAATAGAAAATGATCCCCTAACAAATAAGGGGTCATTCGGCGGTCACACGCAATTAGATAAGCCTTAGAACCCTTTATTTTCAAGGATTCTAAGGCTTATATTCGTTATTCTACGCGATTCGTCTTCTTTTGTATAGTCAAAAAAACGCGTGCAGCGTCGAAATGCTGCACGCAGAAGCACATCTCCGTCAGCCGCGCGAAAAGCCGCCGCTTGCCTCCCCCGCCGCTCTTTCCAGCGCTCCAAGCTC
>ERZ773065.185-NODE-185-length-40067-cov-23.388558_pt1 | contig 40067 bp, 47 predicted proteins | sample MGYA00580623_ERZ773065 | MGnify/ENA primary metagenome ERZ773065 (study PRJEB29015, sample SAMEA2738017) | human oral metagenome | biome: human oral; feature: human-associated habitat; material: dental | place: China | collected 2047 ... | reverse complement strand
CCACTTGCCCGACCAAGCGTTCACCCTTTTTATTAATCGCCACCACTGATGGCGTGGTACGGTTACCTTCGGCATTAGCGATAACTTCTGGCTTGCCTGCCAGCATATACGCAAAAGCACTGTTGGTTGTACCGAGATCGATTCCGATGATTTTACCCATTTAATTTCCCCTTTCGTTTAATTATTTAGGTCAAATGATCTAGTTATATTCTAGCACTCTTTGCTACCGAGTGCCAACTATTTCATTGTAATCAAAATTAGCACTCGTGTCAATAGAGTGCTAATATTTTCTTAAATAATTATTTTGAGCGGTTTTTACCAGCTATCGCTAGCGCCACCGCCAGAGAATCCGCCACCGCCGAATCCACCACCCGAGCTACTACTAGAAATATTGTCAGAATCATCACGAGACTCAATACTAGAGCTACCGCCAGAACCATTATGATAGTGACCACCAGATCGCTGTCTCTTGCTGCGTAACCACATTACAATGATAATAATCACTATAATAAATACACTGACACCAAATAGATACATCGCATCCTCTTCATAACTCTCATCAGAATCACGCTCCTCGGACAGGTCAATAACCCTAGTTACCGCCGACTCAATGCCGCCAACAAAGTCATTTTGTCGGAATTTTGGCGCCATCACATTGCGAGTAATCCGACTAGCCTGTGCATCCGTCAGCACCCCTTCCATACCATTACCGACCTCGATCCGCATCTTGCGATCATTCTTAGCAACAAGAATCAACACACCATTACTGACCTTTTTCTCACCCACACCCCATTTACGTGCCACCGCAATACTGTAATCCTCTAATGAATCGTCATCTCCCAGAGTCGGTATCATCAATACAGCAATTTGGAATGATTTTTTAGCACGCTGTTCATTGATTTTAGCCGAGATTCTGGTTATATCTTCATCGGATAAAGTTTGTGTCTGATCAACAATTGGACGATCCAGCTTCGGTGTATCTGGAATCGATAATTTAGCAAAACTAATGCCAAAAAGCCCAAAACTAATTATTAGACTTGATAATAAACCTGCTAAAATCAGCTTAAATCGCATCAGTCATTCTCCTGAGGATTATTGTGCGCTAGGAGTAGTCTCTGGCTTGGCTGATGAATTTTCACTGGATTTCTCTGAACCGCCAAAGTTAACTGTTGGAGCCTTTTCTGAACCAGCTTCTGCCTCAAAATATGGTCGCTCCTTGAAGCCAAACATACCTGCCAATAAATTGGTTGGGAATGATTTTACTTTCGTGTTATAGCTTTTGGCTTCATTATTAAAATCATTACGAGCCACCGTGATACGATTTTCTGTACCCTCCAACTGGGATTGCAAATCCTTAAAATTATCAGTTGCTTTAAGTTGTGGATAATTTTCTGCCACCGCTAACAGACGGCTAAGTGACGAAGAAACCTCTTTCTGTGCTGCCTGGAATTTGGCAATGTCGTCTGGATTATTAGCGTCCACCTTGATTTGCGTAGCCTTGGCACGAGAATCAATCACTTTCGTTAACGTTTCTTGCTCAAAATTAGCTGCGCCCTTTACAGTACTCACCAGATTTGGAATCAAATCACTACGACGCTGATACTGTGTTTCCACTTTACTCCATGCCGTATTAACACTCTCGTGACTCGTCACTAGACCATTATAGGTGCCACCCAGAATCATTATTATCAGCAACAATCCCCCGCCAATGATTGCTGGAATTTTCCAATTTTTCATACACACCTCCTTATTTATAGTAAATATTGTAGCGCAAACAATACACTATAACAACTACTGCCGCGTGACTTTCACCATCGCATCACGAATTACATCGCCATTCAGAGTATAGCCAGCACGAAGCTCCTCAGCAACAACCTCAGTCTCGCCTTCAGCTTCATCGTCACATTGAATAGCCTGATGAAGTTCTGGATTAAAAATCACACCCGGCTGAGAATTAATTTTTTCCAAGCCCATATCCTTTAGCTGTTTATCAAGTTGTTTAGTTAAACTAGTCACACCCTTTACCCAAGCGTTATCTGCTATTTCTTCCGGCACATTGGCCACTGCCCGCTCAATTGTGTCAATAACCGGCAATAGCTTGGTAACGGTTTTCTCCTCGCCAATTTTTTGAGCTGACTGTTTTTCTGACTCAACCCGCTTGCGATAATTCTCAAAATCCGCTCGTGTCCGTTGCAAATCCAGCGTCAACTCGCCCAGCTGTTGCTCCAAATCTTCAGTTTTTTTAACCTTACTCTTTGTCATTTTTTCCTCCTTCTAAACGGCCAAAACGGCTTGTCGCCATATGTGCAGGGAAAGAGCACGATCATAGCCATGAAAATAATAATCAAAATAATCACTACTAGCCACGTTGGCAAGCCGCTCAGTAGTCCGCCGATCCATTCAGCCATTACAATACCTCCTCTAACATCGCACCCGTTCGCCTAACCAGCTCCATCGTTCGACGGTAATTCTGCCGAGTCGGACCAATCACGCCGATGTAACTATTATTACTAAATCGTGAACAAAACCTACTAATAATCAACGTTGCACCAGAACTTTTACCAATCGGATTTTCACTGCCGATAAATACATTCAACGGCTCGTTCGGTGCCGCTTCACGTAGCCACGGCTCAATATTGTCAATCAGTCTGGCAATCGCCTGGACGTGCCCACCCTCGACAAATTCCGGCTGGCTAAACAACTGCGTCATGCCATTCATATACAAGTGCGCGCCAAACGACGCAAAACCAAAATTACCTGTTAGCTCAACCAAACTATCAACAGCGCTGCGAATTGCCCGATCGGACATATCGACATGCGAATTAACATGCGCTTCGATCGCTCTCGCACTGCGATCGATACCACTTGGTAATTCGCTCATCTGAGCGTCAGTAATTCCATTGACATAAACACGGTATCCCTTATCAGTCGGAATACGGCCAGCACTGGTGTGCGGCGCCTCAATAAAACCCATCTCTTCCAGCTTGGCCATTTCACTGCGAATCGTAGCACTACTCACCCCAAATAATTTGGCTAATGTAACACTACCAACTGGCACGGCAATTTCTGCATACTGCTCAATAATGGCTGCCAAAATGGCTTGTTGACGCTCTGTCATAAAATGATTATAGCAAAATTTAGCACTCCAATCAATAGAGTGCTAACCTAAGACTGCCTGGCCTTTATCTGCTCCAGCAAATCTCGTGCCGCCAACCGTGCTTCGTCATCCTTACGATTATAAACATCGGGCTTTAATGCAATCTCTTTTACCACCCGTGCCGTTTCAGTCAAATCCTGATTGATTACGAAATGATAATACGGCATCTCCAGCGCACTTGTCAGTTCTTTAATCGCACTATCAAATCTCTTCGGCCACTCGGCCTCAAACTCGGCAGCTGTCACATAACGCTCACTGAGTCGTCGTCGCCATTCATCGTAATTCGGCGGCAGAATAAATATAGCCACCACACTTTGCGACAAATCCTTGTATTCCACCACCCCCTGAACATCAATATCAGTTATAGCAACTTTTCCTTGATTTTGAATCTCTTGGATCTCTCTCACGCCAGTCCCATAAACCGTGCCATGAACAAATTTCGCCTCAATAAATTGACAATCCTCCAACATGTCGATGGCAGTTTCATGATCAATAAAATGATAATCCAGCCCATTCTGTTCAAAAATCCCCAGATTGCGCCGAGGCGAGCGTGTAGTATACGACACTATATCACGAAATTGGTCATCTTGAAGTAGTTGCCGTTTTATCGTATCTTTACCGGCCCCTGAAATACCAACTAGTAAAACAATTTTTGTCCGCTTAATTAAATCAACCGCTTGATTATTTGGCCGATAATTATCGATAAGAGTTTCCAGATTTTTTGCGATCATACTTAATTATAACATCTCGTGCTATAATTAATTTGTCTACATCTAGAATAGTTTCAGCTCGAACACTGATTCACACACATAATGGGCAGCCGTTATCGGACGTGTGAATCTGCGTTCTAGGTGTAGACAGCCAATATTAACGGCTGTCCTTTTTGTTGGACGGCAAACCCAAAAAAGGAGGGTATGATGAATACTAAAGAAAAGAAACCGGTCTATAAAAAGGTATGGTTCTGGATACTGCTCATAGTTATCGTCGGAGTGATTGGCGCAGGTAGTTCACAGAATGGCGCAAAAGTTGTCAATTCTAACAATTCCAACCAATCAAGTGAGTTGCAAAATACCGAAAAGACCGAGTTCAAGGTTGGGGAGACTATTGCATTTGACGGCAAGGAGGTAACGGTAAAATCATTAGAGAGAAATTGGACTTCAAACAACCAATTTATTAAAGCCAATGAAGGTAAGGAGTTCGTAAAAGCAAATGTATCAATTGTCAATAAGTCAAATAGCGAACTATCTTTTAATACGTTTGACTGGAAAATTGAAGATGCAAATGGTGCAATTGAAGGGCCAAGTTTTACAGCCTCTGACAGCGACAGTCTAGGATCTGGTAATCTAGCAGTTAATGGTAAAAAAGAAGGTTCTGTGATATTTGAAGTACCAATAGGCTCTTCAATAAAAATCCATTATCAACCATCATTTTGGTCAAATAAAAAGATCGTTATTGTACCGTAGTTTGATATTCAAACAATAAAATCGCCAGATAGCTCTGGCGATTTTTAGTCCCGCTTCAACATCACCGTAAATGCCTCACTTGGGATTTCAACGTTACCAAATTTCTTCATACGCTTCTTACCTTTAGCTTGTTTAGCAAGTAGTTTTTTGCGACGTGACACATCGCCACCGTACAGCTTGGCAGTCACATCTTTTCGGTAAGCTGAAATATTTTCGCGGGCGATAAATTTTCCACCAATCGCTGCCTGAATCGCCACTTGAAAATTTTGTCGTGGAATAACGTCTTTTAATTTGGCAGTGATTTCACGACCAATCCGATTACTTTCACTGCGATGACACATCACACTCAAGGCATCAACCATTTCACCTGCCACATAAAAATCTACTCGCACCAAATCTTCTGCCCGATAATCGGCTAATTCATAATTGAAACTACCATAACCTGATGTCACCGATTTCAATTGGTCGTAAAAATCCGTTAACAAATTAGCCAATGGCGCCGAAAAAGCAATCAACGCTCGTTCATCAATATAACTAAGGTTTTTCTGCCGACCACGCTTTGAAACAATCAATTGAATCACCGCCCCGATATAATCTTGTGGCACCACAATTTCACCGTCGATCCACGGCTCACGAATTTCTTTAATCTGAGCTGGGTCTGGCAACTCGGAAGCGCTTTTGATATCCAATTCAGTACCATTAATCAATTTAATCTGATAATCTGTACTCGGATTAGTTACGATCAAGTCTAAATTATACTCACGCTCCAATCGTTCACGGATAATATCCATATGGAGCAAGCCCAAAAAGCCGATGCGCACTCCAAAACCTAGTACCGGCGAATTTTCTGGCTCAAACTGCAAGGCCGAATCGCTCAAAGACAATTTCTCAATTGCCTCTTTCAAATCGTTATAATCTTCATTGGACACCGGAAAAAATCCCGCATAAACAAACGGTTTGACATCTTTGTAGCCGGGCAGAGGCTGGACGATTATCTTAGACATTTACTTGGATAATTATAACATCAATTGCTAGAGAATATCACGTCGCCACTCAGTGGTTTTTGTCGCAAGTGAGCTGAGCCCAAAATAGTCTTTAATAAACTTCTGAGAATATTCATCCAAATCAGTCAATTGGCCATACAATTCAACACCAAAATACAACCCTTCATCAGACTGTATTGGATAAACGTTTGGGTTGGCATATGCAACAACTAAAGCTGAATGAGGCATTTGACTAGTAAACCGTTCACCAATAGCCTGTTGGATGGCGGAACAATCTCCTGGCTGAGTTTGAGTAGTTCTCACACCGGTGGCAATAGAGTGCGCCGTACCGTATGCAAAAGAGTGAGAATCAGCAAAATGAACAGCATTGCCACCAAGATGAATAGTACGATTACCTAGTGCGAGTTCCAATGCTAGCCTAGCTAGGCTCAGGCCACGCCAATACTTATAACTCTCTCTCTCTCTGAATCTGGGACTAAATCATAAACAACAGGTTGTCCAATATCATTTTTTAAGCGATTAAAATCAGGTCGATTCATACCCCCTATATTAACACACTTACTGTTTTTTGTCAATATCAATATTATTTCTTATTAGCTCGTGCTTGATATATCAAATACCGAAAACGTCCTTCTTCATATAGATTACAGTAACCGTGTGACGCCAGGACAGCATTAACAAATAACGGCGCTAATTTAGATTCAGGCTTTATCCAAGACAGTGGCCGAGCAATCCGCCTCAGCCTATAGTAGGTTGGCATTGTATATTTACTCCAATCAATCTCATGGACATCTCCAAACCCAGCATCACGCAATGCCTGTGATATTTCACCAGGGTTTTGTTGAAAGATACCGTAACCACCAGCGTACTTTTCCATACTCGCCATTAGCGCTGTATATTTTTTTGGCTTATCTCTCATGTCTATTTCATAATCAGCAAAAACTACTCGACCTCCCTGTTTGACGATTCGATAGAATTCTCGCATAACCTGCTTGATATTTTTAGCGTGAGATAATGTTTCATTGACGTATATCACATCAAAATAATTATCAGGAAAATCAGTATTCATATAATCGCACAAAACAAACTCTGGCGCATTATCCATACCTTTTGATAATTTATTTGATATTTTAATCTCACGAGGTGTAATGGTGATACCTGTAACTTTTGCACCTGTTGTTTTTGCTAAATAACGAGCCATCACACCCTGACCAGACCCAGCATCTAGCACCCTTTCGCCAGGGTGTAAATTCAATAGTTTAGTAAACTCTTCCAGAAAATTTTGTTGCGCCTGCTTTTCATTTTTAGTATTATCTCGCCAGTAACCAGCGTGTTGTGACCGTCCCAAGATTAAGTTATACCCAGCCCATGAACCAAATCTTGAATAATATCGTACAGTACCGTTGACTTCTTTTTTTGCCACAAGCGCCTCCTTTATCTATTAGTTATATCTTATATTATGACATATATCTTTTCAACGTCACAGTGTCACCAACTTTTGCCTCACGTGTAGTCTTCAAGTTGGTAACAATATAGCCAATTTCTCCCGTGTCGAGCAGTGGGTCAGAGATCATGCCAGGACTGAGATGTCCCACCTCCAGCGCCAAACCATTAGCACCAGTTGCTCAATTATATTTTTCCTTTAGCTGCCAGCAGATGATCAATAGCGCTTTTTATAACAAGTTTAGCGTATTCGTTGAGAATGAGACGGCGACCACGCTCGGTCTCTATCCATGTATCTGCCTTCAGCATTAAGCTAGGCTCAGGGCTTGCGGTAAAGATTTCCACTGGCCATGGCGTAAACTCATATATGTTCATTTCGGCACGACGAACATTAAATTCACTCGTTACCAACGTGATACGCTGCGTATACCACTGCATCGCCTCCCAAAGGTCGATGCTACGCTTCACATTATCTGGGATTGCTATCGCCTGATCTTCAATGATAATATCATCTGCCAAGACACCCTGATTTATGGCATAGTCTGCCATACGCTGTGCTTCGGTTATATTATTTTCAACCTGAGAAGCCGCCCAATGCGGTGCCGCACCGGTGACCATTATTTTGGAAGCAACCCCGGAATGATACAACTCCACCGCTTTTGCAATCCGCATATTCTTTGCCGAACCAAACACGAAGATGACGTCAGATTGCTTGGGAGTATTTCCTGTTTTAAGCGGCTCATAGAGTTGCTCTGCCTTAATATTGTCGACATGTTGAGCCAAATAAGCCGAATATTCCGACACAAAAATGTGTAGTGCATCGACAACTTTATCAAAATCCCATGCCTGATATTGCTCAAAAACAGCCGCATCTATACCTGCTTGCACCGCTACATGACTAAGTTCCGCAAATAACCATGGCCGTGTAGCAAGATAGTCCCTATGTACCGCCAATCGAGGCGACTCTTCGCTTATCATCGCACGAATCTCATCTGCTGATGGTAGTTCAACACTACTTGTACGCATACAAAGTTCCCTTTAATTCTTAAATAAAATATTTCTTCAGCGTCACCGTATCACCCACCCGCGCTTCACGCGTGGTTTTCAGGTTGGTGACGATATAGCCAATTTCTCCAGTGTCGAGCAGTGGGTCAGAGATCATGCCAGGACTGAGATGTCCCACCTCCAGCGCCAAACCATTAGCACCAGTTGCCATCATATAAATCACTTCACCTTTTTTGATCTGCCCGTCAACCACTCGCACATACAAAATCACCCCACGGTAGTCATCATAGTAACTATCAAAAATCAGTGCCCGAGTCGGATCATTGATCTCACCCTTAGGTGCTGAAATTCGCTCAACGATCGCTTCCAAAACCTGATCAACATTCTGGCCAGTTTTGGCTGAGATGTGAATAATTTCGCTTTCATCGCAGCCCAGCAAATTGATCACCTGCTTGGACACGCGCGGCACGTCGGCGGCTGGCAAATCCACTTTGTTCAGCACCGGAATAATCGTCAAATCCTGCTCCATTGCCAGGTAAACATTCGCCAGCGTCTGCGCCTGAATACCCTGGCTAGCATCAACCACCAACACCGCCCCCTCGCAAGCTTGCAACGAGCGACTAACTTCATAACTAAAATCAACATGCCCCGGAGTGTCAATTAGATTCAAATCACAGCCCTTATACCGCATCCGCACTGGCGCCAACTTAATCGTAATACCTTTTTCTCGTTCCAGATCCATACTGTCGAGCAGTTGCGATTTCATATCACGCTTTTCAACCGTTCCAGTCATTTCCATCATCCGATCAGCTAGCGTTGATTTACCATGATCAATATGAGCAATAATACAAAAATTTCGGATAGACTCTAATGATTTCATGATTTATTTTTCACCTCAAATCTCACAAATAACAATCTTTTAATTTGTCGCAAAACAGGTTCAACTTCAGGAATTTTTAATAATTTAGATGTCACAAGATACGTACCAAATCCCGCCAAAGAGATTACCAAAAACTTTGGAAAAGCCGCAAAGAAACTTCGGTCTGAAGCGCGAAACGGCAATATTGAAACGAAAATATAAATAACAATCGCCGTCAGCAAAAATGCCATCATCATACGTCCCAGAGCCATAAATAATTCTTTATTTAATAAATTACCCAGCCGTCGTTGCAAAATCATCAACAGTAACAACACTTCCAGTACAGCCACGATAGATTGCGCAAAAGCCAAACCATACGCTCCGAGACTCGTAAACATTGCCAGCCAAATTGCCAAAATAATATTTAAACCAATCGCCACAAAAGAAACATACATCGGAGTTTTGGTGTCCTGTTGCACATAAAAGGTGCGTGCTAGCATATGATAAACCGTCCGAAAAGCAATCGCAACTACTAATACTCCTAAAATTCCTGCAATTAATATGTTGCCTGTATTGCTGATAAAGTGAGCAATGTAGCCACGAGTGAAAAACATCACCGCCACTACTGGCAAAATCATCCAAATCATCGCTCTTAATAAATTACGTACATCTTTCACGAATAAATCCTTCCTACCATGCGCTAATCTTTCTGACAATTGCGGAAAAGCTGCACTGGAAATTGCCACACCTATCAGGTTGATCGGCATATAATGTAGTGTCAAGGCCTGCTGATACGCTCGAATCGTCCCATCAGACAAACGTGATGCCAAATTCACCTCCACCAAGCTGACTACATAATCCATACCCTGATCCACTGAACGGGCAGGCAACAAGCTTAACACCTTGCGAAAACCATGATTACGCCAATGTAGTTTAAACTCATAGTCAAAACCTAGCCCCACCAGCCCCATAGCACTAACCAGTAATTGCATAATAGACCCCAAAGCCACACCCAAAGCCACACCCATAATGCCACCATCAAAAATTTGCCAGCCAAAAATATTGATACCACCCGTAAACCATACAATACCGATGATAATACCAATGTTATAAATCATCGGTGCTAGGGCGGTAAACATAAATCGCCCAACCGCCTGTTGCATACTGGCAATCACTGCCGCAATCGAGAAAATAAATGGATTTACAGCAATCACCCGCATCATACTCACCGCCAAAGCATGTCCCGATTCACTCAGTCCTGGTGCAATTAAATATTTCATCAATGGATCAGCAAAAATCATAATCAAAGCACTAGTCAACAAGGTGACTAACGCCATAAAATTGATCATACTAGAAGAAATCTGCCAAGCTGATTGCTTGTTGCCCTTTGCCCAACGAGCGTTAAAAATCGGAATAAAAGTGACACTTAGCGCCCCAGACACCAAAACCGCAAACATAAAATCTGGCACCATAAACGCTGCCGTGTAAGCGTCCAAGCCGACCGAATAACCTGCCAAACCAGCTTCCTTGTTCGGCATGTAGGTGGCATTAAGTAACCGGTCTCGGAAAAACCCAAGTAAACTAGATATAAGCGTGGAACTCGCCAAAATCGTAGCGGCCAACTTAATGGTTAGCCGCTGATTAATTTTATCTACCGCTCCTCTAACTCGACCCATAGCTTATGAGTGCAATACCGCTTCCTTTGGTAATTTCGTACCCTTTAATATTGCATCAACCGCTTCTTCTTCCAGTGTTTCATCTTTCAATAACGCATCCTTGAGAGCTTCTAGATATTTTCTATTAGCTTTCAGAACCACTTCAGCCCGCTGTGTCGCTTCTTTAATCAAAGCTTCAACTTCTTTATCGATTAGTTTAGCGGTCTCATCAGAATATGGTCGTTCACGTGTCATCTTATCAAACATTAATCCGCCGTTATCCTCATGGAAGACCTGATTGCGCAAATCCCGACCCATACCCTGTTCAATCACCATATCACGAGCAACTTCCGTCGCTTGACGCAAATCTGCTCCAGCACCATTTGTAATTCCATCATCGCCATAAATCAGCTTCTCAGCCACACGACCGCCCATCGCTCGTGCCAAAATGTCTTTAAACTCATAAACATTAGTGAAACTCTTATCTTCTGGTGATAAGAACCAAGTCACACCGCCCGTACCACCACGTGGAATAATCGTTACCTTATGGACTGGGTCAGAATCTGGCAGTACATGACCAACGATAGCATGACCGGCCTCATGATAAGCCGTCAATTCTTTCTCTTTTTCATTAATTACTTTCACCTTACGCTCTGGACCAATTGCCACCTTTTCAAACGCTTCAGTTAAATCGTCATTAGTAATCTTCTTCTTACCCTGGCGAGCTGCGATAATCGCTGCTTCATTTGCCATATTGGCTAGATCCGCACCAGAAGAACCGGCAGTTTTAGCTGCCAATTTATCAAGGTCAACTGAATCGTCTGTTGGCTTATTTTTGAAATGAACCTTCAGAATCGCTTCACGATCTTTGCGCTCGGGCAGGGAAATCGTCACTCGCCTATCAAAACGCCCTGGACGCAACAGTGCTGGATCTAGCACATCAGCTCGGTTAGTAGCCGCCAACACAATCACATTAGTATCACCATCAAAACCATCCATTTCCACTAAAATCTGGTTTAGCGTCTGCTCACGCTCATCATGACCGCCACCCATACCTGAGCCACGCTTGCGTCCCACTGCATCAATTTCATCAATGAAAATAATACATGGCGCATTTTTCTTTGCCTTGGTAAATAAATCCCGCACTCGTGACGCACCAACACCGACAAACATCTCGACGAACTCCGAACCAGAAATCGAGAAGAACGGCACACCGGCCTCGCCAGCCACTGCCCGCGCCAACATCGTCTTACCAGTACCAGGATTACCAACTAGTAGTACACCTTTAGGAATTTTCGCCCCTAGTTCTTTATACTTTTTTGGATTCTTCAAAAAGTCTACCACCTCTTGTAAATCCTGCTTAGCATTATCATTGCCCGCAATTTCGTCAAACTTAACTTTCTGCTTATCCTCGCCATAAAGCCGCGCCTTACTTTTACCAAAGCCCATCGCTTGATTATTTTGCCCCTGCGCCTGACGCATCATAAACATAAAGAAACCGATAATCACCACCAACGGCACGATCATCACTGCCAAATTCCAAATTATCTCACCGGTTTTTGAAGGTGTAACAATTTTTACTTCAACCTTTGCATCCTTGTTCAAACCCTGCTCATAAATCGTACTATTTTCTTTAACCGACTTTTCACTTGGTTTATCTTGACCCTTAACTGTTGCAACAATATCATTGCCCTCAATCTCGATTTTACTAATCTCACCCTTATTAGCCCGCCCGACCAAATCAGATAAAGCAACTTCCTTTAATTGCGAAGCAGGGAATAGAGCAGCGTAAATTATCAGTCCAACAAAGATTATAATTGCCCAAAACAACCCAAAACGGGTTACATTTCTTAAACCATTTTTATTACTATTTCTCGGCATCTTTACAGCCATCGGTAAAACATCCTTTCAACTAACTATTCAACTCGCTCAATTATAACACTTTCCGCTGTCAATTTCATCACTATTTTACCGCCAATTTGCCACAAAGTATGTGGCTGTCCAGTTTTTATAGCTATCAACATCCGCTCCAGCTGGGCTGATAATAATGATACCTTCATATGTCGCACAATATAATAATAGAGGAGATTGATGGCGATTTTCTCATCAATCTGCGTCAAGAAATAACGTTGTCTCATCTGCTGATCAAACCGCCCCATTTCCCGCTCAATTTCCCGGCGTAACTTTCGTTGTTTTTGCCACAAATTATATAATTCTAACCGTTGCTCATTATCGATTTGCCCGCCCAATCGCCGACGCATCAAATTTCTAGCATATGTTCCACTTTGATTAGTTTCATCTTCCACCCATTCCAAACGACGCTCCGCCACATATTGATAAATATCCCGCTTCGTCCACGCAACCATCGGGCGTAAAATCGTTTTATCATTCATACAACTCACACCACGCCAACCAGACCCACGACTCAAATTCATCGCAATTGTTTCAATCACATCATCCTGATGATGAGCGGTAACAATTTTACCATCAACTGATTTTGCAACACGCCGTAAAAAATCATAACGCTTTCTGCGTGCCAAATCCTCTGAAGCTGTAACACCAAGTTCTGCTCGCTCGACAATGAACTCCACTCCATAGCTATTAGCTAGCGCCTCCACAAATCTAGCATCCGCCGCTGAATCTTCTCTAATTCCATGATCAAAATGCGCCACCACAATATCTTTATTAAGCTGACTCATCATATCAAGTAGCACCACCGAATCAACCCCACCGCTAATCGCTAAAACGTATTTCATTAAACTTAATTATTGCACGATTTTCTGATGTAGTATAGCTTATCTAAGATTTATGTGCTAAAATAAGTTCGTTGTGGCACCGTAGCTCAGCTGGTTAGAGCGCAGGACTCATAAGCCTGAGGTCGGTGGTTCGGGTCCACCCGGTGCTACCAAGAGTGAAATAATAAAACTTGCGACTTTTGCTGTCGCAAGTTTTTTCATCTAACCAAAAATATATGTCGCACAATATATAAGTCAGCTTAAGCAGTCAGCTCTAAATCCTCCAATTCATCAAGCGCCGCTAATCGCTGCGTCACAAAAGCACTCCTTTCTTCAGAAGTGCGCTGTCGTTCCCAAGTCTTTAGTTCGGCTTGCCTTGCATTTTCCAAAAAATCAGCCAATTCAAAATCAACCGATATAATCTCGTTCATATTTGCTCCTTTTTTTGATGTTTATGTTGGTGATTTAACCTACTTTTATATTAGCATAAAATTGACAAAAAAGCAATAGTTTTTTAACAAAATCTTTTCTTTTTTAAACCGCTTGTGCTACACTGGTAGGGAAGGATATATACACAAAAATGACCCCCGTAACAACATCATCTTTAATCATCATTATATTTGCTGGATTAATTCACGCCAGCTTTCAGCTCAGTCTCAGTGTTTTAACACTCCTCAGCGGACACTCCATCGGTAAACAAACTTCCCGCCGACGTGTACTGAGATTATCAAGTAACTTTATCGGCGGTGTAGTAATCGCCACTCTGTTATTAGTCAGTGCTATATCTTATTATTTAACGCTATTTGTCAGTCACGTCAGCTCAACTGAACAATTCACCGCCGCCATCGCCAGCGGTCTGATGATTGGTTTAGGTATTGCTACTTGGGCGTTTTACTATCGGCCAACTCGTGGCACAACACTCTGGTTACCCCGCAATTTCGCTGAATATCTCACCAAACGCAGTAAATCAACTAAAAACACCGCCGAAGCCTTCAGTCTTGGCATTATTAGTGTCGTGGCGGAAATAATCTTCATTATCGCGCCCATTTTAGCATCCAGCTTAGCGATTATTACCCTACCCAATATTTGGTGGCAAATTAGCGGAATTATTTTATATATCATACTATCAGCCTTACCTCTACTAATCATTAACTCTCTGATCAACACTGGACATAGCATCGCCGATCTACAAAAATGGCGTGAAAAACACAAACGCTTCTTACAGTTTGCCAGCGGTAGTAGTTTAATTATTCTAGCCTGTTTCTTGTTTGCCGATAGAGTAGTTGGTCTGATCAGCTACGGAGGCACTTTATGGCTGTAACGACTAGGGTTGATGTAATAAAAAGAGGCAAGCGACCACCAGAAGAATTTAATCCAGACAAACTTCACCGTTCGATTGTAGCCGCCTGCCTCAGCGTACGCACACCAGAAGGTCAAGCGAAAGAAATTACACAAACCGTCACTCTGGGCGTGATGAATTGGTGCGAAACCAAACAAGTGATAACTTCTTCTGACATTAGACGACAAGCCAGTAAAATTCTCCAGCAATTTCATCCAGACGCAGCATATTTATACGAACAACACAAAAACTTACTATAGGAGGCAACATGGCACAAAAACCAACTTTTGATTATGACGTTATTGTAATCGGTAGCGGCGCAGGTGGCTCACCGGCTGCCAGCATTTTATCTAGTAGCGGTAAAAAAGTTGCCGTCATAGAAAGGGCGTCTTTTGGTGGGGAATCGCCCAATTCAGGAGATATTCCGACTGGCGCCATGATTCACGTTGCCAGCATTTACCACAGCGCCAAAACCGCTAGTAAATTCGGCCTAAGAACCAGCTCCACTGGCTATAATTACCCCTCCCTGCTCTCTTGGCGCCATAACACCATCAAACGCACTGGCGTGAGTGGTAATCGATATTATTATGAAAAACAAGGGATTAGCGCTTTTTCTGGCAATGCTCATTTTTTAAGTCCAAACGAAATCACTGTCAATCGTCGACATTTATCGGCTCGTAAATTCTTAATTGCTACTGGCTCTGATTGGCAAGTTCCCAATATTGACGGCTTAGAAAGTATTAGTTACTTTACACCAAAAACCATCTTCAAATTGACCCGTCCACCAAAAACCCTATTAATCATCGGCTCTAGCATTGAGGCCTTGGAATTGTCTCATGTTTTCTCCAGTTTTGGCACAAAAGTCTACATCATTGAATCAACTAACCAAATTTTGTCCGAATTTGACAAAGAAGTTAGCGACTTGATTGGTGATGACGCTAAAAAGAGTCGTGGTATCAATATATTGACAAACACCAAAATTATGTCTATACAAAAATCTGGACTGCAAAAACGCATCAGCTTCCTGCAATCTGGACGAGAACACTCACTGAAAATTGATGAAATACTTCTAGCCGATTCACGCACCCCCAACACAGATTTAGGTTTGGAAAATGCCGGTGTGAAATATAATCAGCGAGGCATTATCGTTGACAGCCAATTGCAAACTTCCATGCGTCATATTTTTGCCGCAGGCTCAGTATTGGACGCTAATTCGCAAACCCATGAAGTTCTAGCCACCAGCCAAGTAGCAGCTCATAATTTATTACGGCGCAATCTGATAGAAATAAATTACTCACCAAGACTAAGAGTAGCTTTTACCCAGCCGGAAATCGCCCAGATTGGTTTGAATGAAAAAATTTGTATCAAACGTGGATTAAAGTTCAATTCAGCCACAGTTCCCCTCTCGTTAGTTTCGCGCAGTAATATAACAGATATTCAAACTGGCTTGGTAAAATTACTCAGTAATCAAAAAGGTGCCCTCATCGGTGGAACAATTATCGCTGATCATGCTAGCGACATAGCAGCCGAACTCACCTTAGCAATTCGCCACAAAATCACCGCCAAACAGCTTGCTGAGACGCCACATTGCTTCACTTCATGGTCAGAGGCTGTCCGAATCGCCGCCGGAAAGCTTCTCTAATATCCATTTCTACGCTATAATAGGTCTATTGGGGGCGTAGCTCAGCGGTTAGAGCAGCGGGCTCATAACCTGTTGGTCGCTGGTTCGATCCCAGCCGCCCCCACCAGTTTTGCGTTTTGAAACAAGTTATATGAAAATAAATATTGATAAATTAACCATCAAGCGGCTAATTTACCGCCTACAGAATAATTTTCTGACTGTTAATAACATAGTTATCGCAGTAGCGGTCATAATTACATTAGGCTGGGCTTGGGGGTCAATTGAATCAATGCAACAAAATTATGAATTGCAACGCTCTGTCAATCAGAAACGGCAACAAGTTGAAATTGAAAAATTAAAGGTGGCGCTACTGGAATATGAGACAAAATACTACGAAAGTAACGAATATCAAGAGATGGCGGTACGACAACGATTTGGCAAGGGACTGCCTGGTGAGAAGCAGTTAATCGTCCCATCAACCGATAGTGCTCAACACAAGACCCGCCGACAACCCACCCCCACCAAACAGCCCAGCAACTTTCAGCAGTGGATGAATTTCCTGTTTGGTGGCAATCAAAAACCTCAAAATTTGCCAAATTAACATTTGTTTGCTATGATAAGTAATGCGCCGCGGGGTAGAGCAGCCTGGTAGCTCGTTTGGCTCATAACCAAAAGGTCGTAGGTTCAAATCCTACCCCCGCAACCAAGAAAAAACCCTCTTCTTTGGAAGGGGATTTTTTCTTAAGATCTAAAATTTTGGATGATCACTCAGATATACTTTGCCACGCTTACCTACTCTCATATGCCCACAACCTTGTCCTGGAGTTAATGTTTTAGAGCAGTCACCGCATACTATTCGCATGGCGCATGCACCAATTTTTTTATGTCGTTCGGGTAATTCTGGATTTTAGGTAGCTCCCAATAACCAACATAGCCACAATCTAACAGTTCTTCATCTGTTACGGGAACTATATCGCCATCTTCATCAACAGCATCACGAATATCATCTTCATCACGCCGTCGACCAGGTCTTGAACGAAGAATTTCATAAACCATACTTATATTATATCACGCTGTACTTAAAAAGTCAATACGCCACCAGATTTCCGCTACTCACCCACAAAAAACAAACCCCCTCGTTTTATGAGGGGGTTTGCTAGGCACCTGTTTGTTTGATTTCAATATATCACCAAACAGGTAGCGTTGCAATAGTGATTGTGCTTATTTCTTCTTAGAAATTGTCAAGAAACCATTGCGTGGGTTTTCTTTAACGACACGATCCTCTGGCAAATCGCAAGGTGTACCCTTATCATTCTTCTCTACCTTAGCAAAGAAGTAAATTGTTTGAGGCTTGCCACCGCGCAAAGTAACTTCGGTTTTATGCAAGTAGTATGGAATACCCTTTGAGTTAGTATGTTTGTAAGCCATATGGTTATACCTCCTATTAATGATTTACTTTTACAGATTACTATTCTTCACCACCCCTGTCAAGTCAAAATAGCCGATTTCGTTGACGTAAGATGATTTTTAAGGTAATAAGCGCCACTAATCGAATAACAATTATCAGTAGTATTGCCATAGCGATCAACACCGACCAGCCAGCAAAATCAGCTGTCCACAGAGGTGAAACAAAGGTATGATAATACGGTTCGGTGGCTGGCGCCTCAAATTTCAAACTAACTTCCTGCGCAGAGGGATATTTTGACCATTCCTCATTGATACAGTTCACGTAGCGTGGATCCGCCTGCGAAGTAAACCAACCATAGCCACCTGCCCGTGCCCTAGCATCACAAACTTCCCTAACTTTTGCGACAACATTATTACCAGAATTAGCCTTAGCTAAATTCTCAAATTCTTTAAGCTTCTCGTTATACAGCTTTTTATAGCTATGATCCAAAGCGATTCTACCCGGATCAGCGTTCATGTGTGACGAAACATAGTTCTGCAAGTCAAATAATCGCTTCTCCAAAACGGCAATATCACCATTTTTATCAGCATTAAAAACCGCTTCACGACGTTCCAGCATACCAACATTATTTAATCGCAAAAAAGTTGCAGCGATAAAACTCACCAACACAAAAACAACCACTAGTTGCCAAGTTTTCACCTGCTCTAAGCGTTTAATTGTCCATCGTGTTTTCCGTTTATCCACTATACCCCACCATACTTTCTTTCATTATAGCAAAATCATTATGCTTTATAAACTGTTATGTTACGAGTATTTTACGCTATAATAAGTTTATGCGAGTTTATTTTTCAGGAACTGGTGGCATGGGAATTGGCCCTCTGGCAGAAATTGCTTATCAAGCAGGCTATGATGTTGTCGGCTCAGATATTACCCCAAATCTCATGACACGACACTTAGAAAAGCAAGGTATACCAGTGTTATTGGGTCAAGACGGTTCGCAAATTGAAGCAGAACACTCCAAACAACCCATTGATTGGCTGGTGTATTCTTCAGCCCTACCAGATAATCATCCAGAATTAATGTTTGCCCGAAATCACGGCATTCGCATTAGTAAGCGTGACGAGTTTCTCTTGAAACTACTTAAAGACCAGAATCTAAAATTAATCGCTGTCGCTGGCACTCACGGTAAAACCACTACCACCGGCATGATGGTTTGGACATTGCGTCAATTGGGTGTTCCAGTGAGTTATTCCTTAGGCACAACCGTTAATTTTGCACCAAGTGGCTACTACGATCCTGCTAGTGAGTATTTTATCTATGAATGTGATGAGTTTGATCGTAATTTTCTGCACTTTCAGCCATATTTATCTCTAATCACCTCAGTGGATTACGACCACCACGACACTTATCCTACACAAAAAGATTACATATCAGCCTTTAACCAGTTCTTGACGCAAAGTAAGCAAGTAATTTTATGGCAAAAAGACATTAAAGACGGACTACTGCCACCAAATAACGCTAAAATTTTATCAGACGAGGCAGTTAGAGGCTTAAAGCTAGCGGGACAGCATAATCGTGCCAATGCTACCTTAGTGGTTGAAGCTTGTAAATTTTTAAACATCGCCACAGAAGACCAAGTTTGTTTAGCAATTAATGACTTCCCCGGCACTGATCGTCGGTTTGAAAAACTAGCCGATAATTTATATAGCGACTACGGACATCATCCAACCGAAATTAAAGCCACCTTACAAATGGCTAGTGAATTATCAAACCAAGTTGTTTTGGTCTATCAACCACACCAAAACGTTCGTCAACATGAAATCCGTTCTCAATACACTGATGATATATTTACTCATGCCAGTAAAATCTATTGGCTTCCCACCTATCTCACCAGAGAAGATCCCAGCCTACCAGTCTTAAAACCACAAGAATTAACTAATCAATTATCTTATCCAGAAAAAATCCATTACGCCGAGCTAGATGATAATTTATGGCAAAATATTCACTCTGAACTTAAAAATGGCAAATTAGTGTTATGTATGGGTGCTGGCACCATTGATGGCTGGCTCCGCAACCAGTTAGAATCTAACAGCTAACCCCACCGTCACCTCAGTTTAACCTTGGCGGTGATTATTCAGTTTCTCAGGATTTTTATGATTACCCAGCAGATAAACTCCAGCGACGATCAACACACCACCAATCACCATCGAAAGTGATAGCTTCTCTCCCAAAATGAAAACTGGTAATAAAATTGCCAAAAATACTTCAACATAGTTAAACGCCCCCATCATTACACCACCAATGTGTGAATAAGCCGCCGTTGATGCCCAGCGAATCAATAACATCACACCAACACCAGAGTATGTTGCCGCCAACCAAAGATCAAGACCCATCTTAACAGGAGGCTGAACACCACCAACCGTCATCAATAGACCAGCCATCAACACCATAATGATGCTACTAACACCAATCTGCAACGCTAACGGCACATTCTGCTCATTAAGTCGGCGCATATTAGCGGTGGCTAGGGTAAATCCAACCAAGTTGATCAGTCCCAAGATGGTGGCTGGTAGATTAAAACCTATTGATCCTGTAGATACCGCCAACGGCAACAGCACCAACATGACACCACCTAACGCCCCAAGACCAATCCCAGCCAAGGCTCGACGAGTAATTCGCTCTCGGAACATCCAAGCAGAAATCGTTACCAAAAAAATCGGATAAGCCAGCGCAATCACTGCCACATAACTAGCCGAACTAAGTTCAATGGCTTTGGTGTGGGCGATAATAGCAATTGCCATCATAGCGCCACTAAATATCACATCTCGCAAAATCTCTGGCGTACTTAATTTTTTCCGCCATATGATCAATAGCGGTAAGCACACGATAGCTACTGTAAATGAGCGCATCAACACCCAAAAGAACGGATCAACATCACCAGCCACAAACATTCGAATAATCATCACGTTCGGCGAAGCTAACGCTAACGATACCAGCGATATCCATATCCAGAAAGACTTTTTGGTAAAATATTTTTTGTTTTTTAACATTATACTTTCATTATAGCATAATGTTTATGTTTTTGCAAGTGTGTCTACCCATTGCTTTATCTACTCTATTATTGTAATATATATGTATGGAAAAAGTTGATACACCACACAGCAATATCGAAAAAGTTTTACCAACAGAAATCGAACGTAAATTTATAATCAGCCCCAGCTCGCTAGAGGAAATAAAAGGTTCTCTACCGCTCATAGAAAAGCGTAAAATAACCCAGGCGTATCTTGAAATTACCGATAAACGTGAGGTTCGCATCAGAAAAACAGAGAAAAATGATCAAGTATCATATGAATATACCGTAAAAACAAAACTGGATGACGATAAAAATGGTCTTGTTAGAGGCGAAGTAACGGAAGTTATTACTGCAGAAAAATTTGACTAAGCCTTGCAGAAACATATTGGCAATGTTATAAATAAAATAAGATTAGCCTTCGCTCTTGATGGCAATACACTTGAAGTGGATGTATATCAGGGCGACCTCGAGGGACTACTTTCCGCAGAAATTGAATTTAATAGCACGGAAGCGTCTGAAAAATTTGAGGCACCAGCTTGGCTTGATCATGAAGTCACAGACAGAGAAGACCTCAAGAATCAACAACTAGCGTTGCATGGTATTCCTCAAGATTACTTGAATTTGGATTAAGCATCTAGAAAATAAACTACATTGCAGTTTTGTTAGGTATCGCCCGCACATAGTGCGTCACCCTGCCCTCACCCAGCCAGCGTTGTTCATAGGCGGTGAGGATTTTATAGTCATCACTGAGGTCTGATTCATGCAAATCAAAAGTCAGTTCTTTCAAACGCCAATCTTCGGCAACTAACTGTTCAAGACTCCAATTGAAAAAGTCGGGATTGTCGTGTTTGATAATTAGCGACCCATCAGGTTGTAGCAGCTCGGCATAAGTTTTCAGAAAATGCGGATGCGTCAAACGGCGACCAGCTGAACGTTTTTTAGGAAATGGATCAGAAAAAGTCAACCAAATAGCATTTAGCGAGTTAGGCGCAAACAGCTCGTTAATTTGATCCGCTCGAGCTCGAACGAAGAAAATATTCTCAATTCCCTGCTCCAGCGCCACGTAAGCACCCTTCTGTAAGCGATCACCCTTGACATCAACCGCCACAAACACCTGCTCTGGATGGCGCCTCGCTAGCTCCACTAAAAATAGACCGTTACCAGCACCGACCTCCACTACATCAACTTTCCTAGGCGACCATTGATCAAACTCAAAACAGTTTTTTGCATTGTGAAATTTAGCAAATTTATATTTTTTGCGCTTACGTGTAATAATGAAATTTTTTGGGTCGACAAAATCCATAATCTTCATTATACTAAATAAATAATGGACAAGCTTATAAAATCAATCTTTGGCTCTTCACCGACTGATAGTGTCGTCAATAATTACAGCCTTGGGTGGATAACAACACCAAAACTATTAGAGACACTGAGCGTTGTTTTGGGCTCAATTGTGGTTTATTACGTTGTTAAATATCTTATTCAATGGAGTATTCAGTATTCCCTACGCTCCGCTGCCAAGCATCGAACATGGCATAAAAAAGATGTTGAAAAGCGGGAAAAAACCCTGATACAACTGATACGTAGCTTTTGGCGAGTAATTATGTTGTTTTACGTTGCAGCTATGATTGCCAATAAATTATTCTCATTTGACCTATCACCACTGTTTGCTAGTGCTGGCATTATCGGTGTGGCACTTGGTTTTGGCGCTCAATCATTAGTCAAAGACTTTCTGTCGGGAATTTTCATTATTGCCGAGAATCAATATCGAGTGGGGGATGTGGTTGATATCGCAGGAGCAATTGGCAAAGTTGAGCGCATCGGCACTCGCACGACTGTCATTCGTGATAGCGATGGCAACGTCCACTATGTCCCTAACGGCACAATTCAACACGTTATCAATAAGACTATGGGCTACAGCATGTCACGCTTTGTGATTCATCTTGACCCTAGTGCTGACGTGGGTCATGTCACAGAAATTATCAATAAAGTTGGTGAGAAATTAGCTAGCGAAAAGGCTTGGAAAAGAAAAATTCTTGATCCACCTAAATTTGTTTCTGTTGGCGAAATAACTGGTCGCTCAATTGAGATGATTATTGCTGGCAAGACTCAACCGTCAGATCAATGGTCAGTCACCTCTGAAATGCGACGACGTTTGCTGGCTGAATTTGAAAAACAAGAAGTTCTGCTCGCCACGCTACCCACTCCAACAACTATTGGCATTAAAAAATAACTATTCACCAAGACCGAGTTCTTTATCACTCAGCACATCGCTAACAAATGGCTTAATTTTAACAATGGAATTTGATTCTTTATCATATAATTTTAAGAACTCTTGCAAGGTTTTTCCATCAATTGCCCCTTGAGCTTTAAATTCGTCATTCTCCTTACCATTTTCCACAATCTCCGCTCGCCGTGATTCATACTCAGGACGGCTTAAATCCAATTGATAAGCGCCAGTTTTATAATAAATAACTACCGAAAGTATGGTTAAAACAACTGATAAAGCCACTACTCCGGTAATAAATAACCCGAATGAATTATTTTTGGCTAGGCCCTTGAGTTTATTCACCGGATCCTCCCTTAATCTGCGCCGACAGATCAACCACACCCTGACGATAAGTAGCGATATATTCAGCTAGTTGATTGGCTGTCACCGCCAATTCTGACCGTAATTTTCTGGTTTCTTGTAATTTATTATAAAATTCGGCTGGTGATTTTTTACAGTCAATATGTAACAAATCAGCCATCGTATTATCATAATTGTTGTACTGTGTTGCAAAATTAGTGCGTATTTTTTCAAACTTACTAGTAGTATCAATTAGCATAGCGCCGTCCAGTCGATTAATCGACAATCTACTATTTAACCTCGCCATTAACTTGGTGGCAATTGAGTTATAAATCTGACCAGAATTAACCCTTATTAAAGCATCATTGGTGTGGATTTGACGAAGATTCGCTTTCAAGTCATTACAATTATGCTGGATTTTAGAAACTATCACCTCAGTTGACTCAGCGTCACCACTAGCCTCTTGGGCTACCGCATTATTATGGGCTATGACCAAAAATCCCCCAATAAAAAGAGACATGAGCCAAAAACTAATCTTATTCACAAGTTTTATTATCTCACGTCTCTGATATTATCTCAAATAGTAATTACTTTTTAGTTGAAAAACGCTTTTCAACGTTACCACGAACTTCTTTGGCGGTCTCAACTACCACTTCGCCAACTTTGCTTGAGCCAGTTTTAAGAGATCCCACACTGTCTTTAGCGGCATCTGCTGCTTTGGCGGCGTTATTTTCTGCCTCTTTCTTCAGTTTAGTAGCGTGTTTTTTGATGTCAGCCCGTGTCTCTTTACCACTTTTTGGTGCAGCCAAAATGCCAGCTGTAAAACCAGCCACTGCGACACCGATCACTGTTAATAGTTTTTTCATCTTTTCTCCTTTTTATTTATTAAATAGCTTTTTAATTGATTTAACAACTTTTATAGGCGACAACCATTCAGTTGCGTCAGAAATATTACTGGCAATATTATCAATCCTAGCAATCAGCTGTCGAAGTTTGAATAAAATTGCAATAATTATCCCAATTAGAACGATAACTACCACAGATAAAATCCCCGTGATAATCGACAACAAGATGATGGCTGTTTGCACTTCCTGCATATTTTCCTTTCTTTTCGTTTTTATTTTTAATATTCAGGTTAGTTTTGTTGCTAACTACTTATAATTATAGCACAAGCTTTATTTTGTGTCAATAGAGTAACTTCAGACTGTTTTGAACAGAGCGAACAAATTAAAGATTCTATTATCAAACTTTAATATTAGTTGGTATAATAATTCCATCAAAAAAGCAAAAATTTCTACAGGAATGTATACGATTTATCATCAAGGCGGCCTGATGGCAGGGTATACGCAGTTCGCAGCTTTAGCAGGAAATGATGAAAAATATCTTGCTTATGTTTACCAGCCAGAAGAATTCGAAAAATTCAATGAATTCTTTAAACGATTTTCAGGAAAGTAGTCTAGCTATATGGAATGGCTAGCCTACTTTTTAGTCTTTTTAGTTGTTTGTGTTATATGGTTTATCATCACCCGACTTTGGGTAAGCGGAATAGATCTAATTATATATGTTGTTAAAAAAGTTTTTCGATCCAACAAGAATAATCACATAGAAAATTGGCATACCTTGAAAGATACCCAAAAGAAGCATAAAAAATAAGTCTATAACCCTAATTCACGGAGCGACTTTGGATCAGCGGCTCCAGGGCTATCCATCATCAAGTCAACACCACTGCCGTTCTTTGGAAAGGCAATCGTTTCACGGATATTATTTTCATTAAGCAATTCCATCAAAATTCGATCAACCCCAAAAGCACAGCCAGCATGTGGTGGTGTACCATACTTGAAGGCGTTGACCATAGCACCAAACTTCTCATTGACATAATCTGAGCTGTATCCAAGTAGCTCAAAAGCTTTATATAACACCTCTGGACTATGATTGCGCACGCCACCAGAGCAGATTTCATAACCATTCATCACCATATCAAACTGCTCAGCTAAGATTTGCAATTTTTCTTCATCAGTCTGGGCAGATTCCAACGCCGTCAAGCCACCTTTTAGCATGCCAAACGGATTATGGCCAAAATCAAGCTTTTTGCCGTGATCATCCCATTCATAAAATGGAAAATCAACAGTCCAAGCCAAAGCAACCACGTCTGGGTCTTTTAGCTTGAAGTGGTTCGCAAATTCGCTGCGCAAGCGCCCCAGGACTTTATTAACTGTCGCTCGAACATCAGCCCCAAAGAAAATAGCATCACCATCTTGAGCGCCCATTTTTTGCTGTATTTGAGACAATTCGTCAGCACTCATAAATTTAGCAATCGGGCTTTTGGCTTCGCCGTTTTCATAAATAATATAAGCCAAACCACCAGCCCCCTCATTTTTGGCAATATTAGTAAATTGGTCAATTTGTTTACGACTGAGACTGGCGCCATCTTTAACACAAATCGCCTTGATACATTCAGCGTTTTTGAACACGCCAAATTCGGTGTTTGCGAATACATCAGTCAATTCAATCAACTCCATACCAAAACGTAAATCTGGCTTATCACTACCATATTTCTCCATCGCTTCCCGGTAAGAAATTCGTGGAATCTCCTCTGACAGTAACTTTTTGCCAGCAAACTCAGTCACCAACTGCTTGATTAATGGCTCAACTTCTTGACGGACTTCTTCACTATCCTCAGTAAAACTCATTTCCAAATCTAGTTGATAAAACTCACCATATAAACGGTCAGCTCGTGGATCCTCATCACGGAAGCAGGCTGCCAACTGATAGTAGCGTGACACTCCGCCAACCATTAGCAACTGCTTAAATTGCTGGGGTGCTTGCGGTAAGGCATAATATTTTCCTTCATGCAGACGTGATGGAATGATAAAATCACGAGCGCCTTCAGGACTAGAATTGGCTAGAATTGGCGTTTGTACTTCAATGAATTGGCGATCGTCCATATATTGGTGTATTAAACGATACATCTCAGCTCGTTTTTTTAGCATTAACTGCATTTTGTCACGGCGCAAATCCAAAAAGCGATATTTAAGACGCAATTCTTCATTAGCTTGATTATCAGAAAAAGGTTGAATCGGCAAAGTTTCGGCACGATTAAGAATTTCTAACTCATCCACCACCACTTCCACATTACCACTGGCAATATTTGGATTTTCCAAACCATCACCACGTTCAGCCACTAAGCCAGTCACTCGCACCACAAACTCATCACGCACAGTTTCAGCCAGAGCAAAAGCCTTTGACTGATCAGGATTAACCACCAACTGCACTAAGCCCGTATGGTCGCGCAAATCAATAAAAATCAAACCACCATGATCACGGCGGGCATGCACCCAACCGGCTACTGTTATCACTTTCCCAATCTCAGAAGAAGTATCTTTTGCTAAAACTCTATTTTTCATATCTGTTATTATAGCATGATTTGATAGAAAATCCGTAAGTTGGCTGACAAACTGACTTACCTACCATCAAATTTGCTATCAATTTTACGACCAAGTAAAGCTGTTATCACATCATTTAAACTTAATAATCCAACCGTCTCATGTTGCTTATTGGTGACTATAATAAGCTGATAGCGAGTTGTCAAAAACGTCGCCAAAGCATGCTGTAAGCTCTGATCTTCCTGGATATAAGTCACTTCTTTATCCATCACTGTCGAAACTTTATGACTCTTTAATTTACCACCGATAGTTAAAAGATCTTGAATACACAGCACGCCAACCACATGATTAATGTCGCTATCAATTACTGGAAAGCAGTTGTGACCTTTTTTGTACAAATCATCCAACACCAGTGGCCCCAGCAGTTCGTCATGCTCGACAAATTGAATCATATCTTTCGGCGTCATCACTTCCTTAACCAAGACATCATTAAACCTCAAACCGCTACTAATCAACTTTTTTTCATCAGTCGTCAACACATTGCCCGACCGCTTGACTATATCCAGTAGTTCAGACTTTGATGCAATATTGTAAGCGTCATTAGGTATAGGTATAGTAAAGCGAATCGTCTTGAATAGTAACCGGTGCTTTTCAATAAAACTTAAAATTTGCGGCTCATTAGTTTCATACAGTTTTTGCGAATACTTTTGCCATAAACGAATCCGAGCCAGTGCACCAGACTCTAATGCAATAATTAGCGAAATCACAAAACCCCAGAACCAATGAAACAGCTCTAGCGCCAAAACACTCAGCATCACCAGTAAAATAGCGGAAATGACTCGTTGTAAAGATACAATATCAGCTAGTAGTGCGTGTCGTTTGAGCAGTAATTTAGCCTTTGTATTGCCTTTTTTTGCCTGACGTTGCACTTCAAATTTACTATGTGAGGAAATCTGTGGATTAACTCCCAGAACGAGCAACAATAGCCCAAAAACGATGACATAAATTATTGATAAACTAAGCAAAAGCATAGTTTTATTATAATGTATTTTATGCTATGATGACTAGAGTAAGTTTGGAGGTATTATGGATAAAAAAGCTTGGCTGATTTTTAGTGTAATAGTGGTGGCAATTTTAGGTAGCATGATATTGTTATCAATGCAGAAAAAAACTGACATTAACGACCTAACTGATGATAAAATTATTGGTGTAATAAACGCTGAAAAACGCAACGGTAACATCGCCGACCACACTTTTGGCAACCAAAACGCCAAGGTTGTTGTGATTGAATATGCCGACTACCAGTGTTCTGGCTGTGGCGCAGCTTCACCCAAGATGAAAGACTTAGCCGAAAAATATAAAGATGACATATTATTAATTTTCCGCAATTTTCCGCTAGCCAATTCTCACCCCAACGCCCGGGCTGCATCAGCTGTAGCTGAGGCGGCGGGCTTGCAAGGAAAATTCTGGGAAATGCACCAATTATTATTTAAAAACCAGCGTGAATGGTCTAGCGCCAGCGCAACAGATCGCAATAAGATATTTCAATCGTATGCTCAAGGTTTAGGACTTGATGTAGATAAACTTAAAAATGATGCGGCATCAGAAGCTGTGAAAAATAAGATCGATTTTGATTTGGCATTAGGTCACAAACAAAAAGTCTCAGCGACACCAAGCTTCTATATTAACGGTAAGAATACTGAAATGGATAGTGACGGTTCAATTGAAAAATCACTCAAGGAAGCACTAAAAGAGGCTGGTATACCGACAAAAGAGTAACCCAACACTAGTACACCAAAACCCCGCTCCGGTGCCTTTGGAGCGGGGTTTGTTTATAGTCGTCCCTATTCTTTGTGAAGAGCGACTGCACAAATTTACTGTGCTATATATGTTTGCCATTCGGCAGGCACCACATCAACTGCGATCTTTTTGCGCCGTGATGACACAAAATTGATTGCTATTGGCATGTGTTTGTACTCCTTGTACTTATGTGCAGCCTCACGCGCTTCGACCTTTATTACTATTCAGCAATTTAATGCTTCGGCGCAAGACACGATAACCATCTTAGCAAGGTGGGTTGTTCATGTCAAGCAAAGGCGGTATCAGACTAGAACAACTGCTTACGCTTAGCAATTAAATATGTAAGTATAATTAATAAAATCGTTAAGCCAACAATCGCTATAAACGCCCAAGGCTCGTGTTGAATCGGTAGCACAATATTCATGCCGTACATACCGTAGAACACATTTGGAATAGCCAACAAAATGGTAATAGTAGTTAACGTTTTCATTCGCTGATTAAGGACGTTATTGGCAATGGTTGAATAGGCATTATGAATACTTTTCATCGTACTAATATTTGAGTTAATAGATACCAACAGCTGTCCAACATGCAATTTAATATCATTAACAGCGTCACAGCCATAAGAGGTTAGTATCTTATTTGATGACGTTTCTAGTTGACTAATCACATTCAACAACCCCTCAAGGCTACCCCTATAGCCATTCAAGCTATCTTCAATTTCTACAAACTCAATAAAATCTGCATTTTTAACTTCACGTTGCGCTAAACGTTTGCGAGAATTAGCTATTTTTTCCGCTAACTGCTGAATTCTGACCTCAAATTCGTATACGGTATACGCAATAACCGATGGCAAAAAAATTGATAAATTATCTACTTTGTTAGTCAGAAACTGATCGACTTTCAGCGGGTTAAAGTGTGGGTCAACTGAAATTGTCAAGAATAGGTTCGGCGCCATAACCATCAACAGTGGTACGGTCTTGCCATTTTCTGGTGAATAAACCGGTGTACGAATAAATAAATAATTTATACCGTTGTCAATTTCTAACCGAGGAAGCTCATGACAGTCCATTATGTCACGGATAATATCTGAATTTAGCGAGAACTGCTCTGCAATGTCAGTCACCGGTAAATCTCGTCCAGAAATATGTGTCCACGTTTCACCACGTGGCTTAACAATTTTCTCCAACGGCTCAATCTTTGAACGCCTAGCAAAGTACCCCACCCACATACTGTTTCAGTATAAATTGATTTGATAAATTTAGCAATGTCACCCGCCATAAACAGACAAAGTCGTGAATTATATGAATATTGTATAATGATTATATGGAACACATTAAGCGCCAAAAACAAACTATTCAAACCGCCACTAAAGGTATCAGTGAGTTAATGAAATTACCCCGTTATGCGATTTTGGTAGCAAGCATTTCTTTGGTTTTTGCTATTATAATTTTCTTTGCCATCAATGTTAATTTTTATATGCCATTATTTTTATCTCGTTTACCATGGATTGATAAAATCATTCTAGTCGGTACAATGGTTGGTGAATTATTCAAACAGGGCTTCACCACACTAAATGGTGCATTACTGCTGATAGTTTCAATATTACAGGGGCTGTCGCTTGCTGTAGTAATTTTTACATCACGACGCAATAAACGTAATAATGACACTATGACCCGCCAGCTCAGTGTTAGTGGTATCGCTTCAATTGCTACAGCTATTGGCTTGGGGTGTGTACCGTGCGGAACTTCCCTGATTTTACCAATTGTCGCCTTATTCTTCTCAGGTGCCGCTGCCGCTACAGCCGCTAATATCGCTAGCTACGTCGTGCTGATTTTGGCATTAGTTCTCAGTCTTGTTTCACTTTATAAATCTGGTCAAATTGCGTTTGTTTATACCCAACTAGAAGAAAAGGAGGCTAAAAAATGAAACACGCTACCAACCAACAAGGTATAGCCCTTATTAATATAGTTTTACTGATAATCCTTGCCGGCATAGTGACGTTATTTGTTTACGGCGTTGTCAATCGTCCACCTAATCAACACATCGGTGATAATAAACCCTGGAATTTGGCAATGTCACAAGGCTCGCCAGATGCTAAACATGTTTTTATTGATTATACCGATCACTTTTGCTCATTTTGCTCACAAGTTGAGGCAGCCACCAACCATGAAACATTCAAAAACGACTATATTAAATCTGGTAAAGTCCGTTATGAACACCGAATCGTTGCAGTCTTAAAAGATATCGTGCCGAACACTGAACGGGGTGCTGAGGCAGCTTTTTGTGCGGCCGATCAGAATAGATATTGGGAATACACCCACGATATTGTTCCTCGCATTAAAACTGACTATTTTGATAAGGGTATTGGCGTTAAAAACGTTGCCACCCCTAAAGAAATTCCTCTACTACCTGTTGAATATTTTGCTACATCTGCCAAAAACGCTGGTCTTGATATCGATAAATTCTCAAGTTGTGTAAAAAACAACACCCACCAAAAAGAAATTGATGAAAATACTAAAAAAGCACTAGCTCTCGGTGTCACCGGATTACCTTATATGATCATTAATGATTACGTTACTAGTGGATTCGCTGGTGGCGAACAAGGCTTAAAAACTATCCTCAAAGCTGGCGGCGTTGAATAAATCAGCTATCTAATATCTCGGCGCCATCTCTTTGAGGTGGGCCGTTTTTATTGCACCATCATTGCGCCCTAAATTGTAAGCCCACATATAAGTATCCGCTCTTAGATTAAGGATTTCGGCTGGTGTTCCTGGGTGCATGTTTGGGTCATTTTTCGCAGCTGTAGCATGATGGGCACCATAAGTCCGTCGCAAGAATAATCGTCCCGCTTTAATTGGCCCATTAATCTTCAATCGTTTATCGCAATCATTTGGATTGATACCACTCAACCATGTTGTGGTATTAGCAACAGCGCCACAAGTACTAACATAGCCACCTTTATCAGTTATCAACCAAGCATTAATTTCCGTAACATTTGGCTGAATCACAATATTTTTTGCCTTAATCACCAGTTGTGGTAGTTTACTTGAATCGTTAGTGGTGGCGTAATTTACATTACCAGAAATTGTAACCGTACCAGTTGATTCAATAACTACATTTCTACCGACAGCGAGCGTTCCGCCACTTATTGTTAGATTTCCTGCCCGATAGTTACCGCTTTGTAAAGCACCAATATTCACCGATCCGAATAGGTTACCTTTATCTATACCAGTCTTTGGTGCAGCATATGTATCCGCCGTGAGGGTTGGTGAGAATTGGCCAAATTTTGGCGTGTTGGCAAAGGTAAGTTTGTTATATAAACTTTCATTAGTAACACTTCTGCCACCGTAGCTTGATGATAACCCTGCACCAGATGCCGAACTTACCGAACCCTTGGCGATTACACCATATTCAGCCCAAGAGCCGTAAGAGGTGGTTTTTGTCGTAATACTAGGCGGAATAAGTTGTTTACTAATAGCTGCCGTCTGAGGTAATCCATAAGAATTACACCTACCTTTCAACTCCAACCCTTTTGGTTTCCAGCCTATTTTTTTAATATCAGTAGCATCGGGATATTCTATAACCCCTATGTATTTATAATTTTTGTTTGCTACATACATCTTTCCGTCGGGAGCAGACTTTATCTGACCGCCACTAGACGACCCCCAAGTTTCCTGACAAGCCTCTGACGGATTATCGGTATAATACGGCAACGGATCCTTTTTAGTGGAAGAAACTATTTCCATTGGTGCGCCTGAGTGTAGTTTATATCGGTACACCATACCTGCAATAGCATGACCACCCTTGCCAGCCGTATGTAAAGTTGAAACATATATATAATTATCTTTAGGTGAAAAATCAGCCGAATACATCATACCTTTCTCATTCTGATCATCTCTCCTGTATATCTTCCATTCTGCCAAAACGTTTGTAAATTTACCACTCAGCCTATCAAAAGACATAGCTTTAACTATAGTTCTATCTTTTGAGTCTGCGTTAGCAGCTATGACAGCCTTATTTTGATCAATATTAAAATTTATAGATCCGAAACCAGGAGCATATCCACCACCAGAAGCTGTACCAGCAACTCCACCCAAGGAGGATTCAACATAACTAAACGCTTTCCCGTTGTTACCGTCCCATTCATACGGCACTGCAATTGCACCCATCCTATTTGTGCCTGGAAAATTTACAACCACCCAATATCCAGTGTCGTCTTGATTGCGTGCGATAGTTAACGACTCGCCAATCACCTCACCCGACTTATTGCCAAACTGCTGATTCTTCAGACCAACAACTGTTACGCCTCCTCCACTAACATCAACTACTGTATACTCCAGTTTACCCAGCTTATAGTCCTCTGAAGCCGCAGAAGATGTAACAATAACATATCTATTGTTTTTTATTGGGAAAACAGCAGCGGCTTGAGTGGTGGTGGCATGAGCGTTCAATCCACTCACTTTGATATTACCGTTTTTATCATAAATGTTTTTACCATCGGTGAAGAACTTAACATTACCAAGACGATCAGTCGCCACAGTTGTACCTTCATTACCCTCAATATTAGGGGATACATCATCCTTAGCCTTCGCAGAGACTACTGTTTCACCCTGAAAATCAATATGTACACCCTTGCCAAAAATCCAGTGCTTAGATGACTGGGTAACTGCTTTTTTAATATCTTTTTCAGTTACAGACGATACGACATCTTTTATAACAGATTTTGAAGTCTTCACATCTTTTTCAGTTTTAACATCGCCACCCCACACCTGAACCTTAGGGGTTTTACCAACAGTTACACACTGAGCTTGACTGGTTTTAAATGTATGATAATCAGCATTTTGATTATAAGCACTAACCATAGCGACATAACAAATCTTATCACCAAGTTGCAAATTTGAAGATAATACATCATCAGTGTGATTATTAAGCATCGTCACTGATTGATTCAATTGCAGCTCACCTGTATGTTTGGTTTTTACAAGATCACCCTGACAATCAACCGCTCCGTTGATATTTTTTATGGCTTCACAAGGCCAGTTGCCACTCCAAGTAACAATACCCTCCCTGGCTGGCAAAACCAGATTTTGTCCTTTTGGGACTTTATATTTCGCAACAGCATAGTGCTTGTCATTATTCTTGGTTTTTGTGGTTGACCCATCATGCCCAAAACTAGCATTTATACCAGCAATCTTATTCTCGCCAGCGTCGATAGTTTTTTGACTAACACTTAAAGTTGGAGTGAGGTTGTATTTGTGCGGCACCGCAACGCAGGCATAACCAGAATATAGATATCCTCCAGAATAACTAGGGCCAGATTTACTCCAATAGACTCTCTGGCAAATTTTTTTACCTACATCATCGTGCTTGATCTTTCTGGTGTACATAAACTTATCGATTTCGCCTCTAACCTGCTCAACGGTCGGCTTGCCATAAATTGTTTCTAGCCAAGTATTAGTATAGTTAGCTGCGTTGTAACCTCTGTGCCACGCCCAAGTTTTCCAGTCATTTGATTTCTTCCCTTTAAAGTTAGCTGAGAACCTCCAAGCTCCGTTATATTCTGGACTAGAACCTTTCGCAAGAGACTCTCCGGTCTCTAAGCTGTATACATCCTGTTGGACACCATTTCGAATTGCTTCATTCATATCTGCATCGTGTACGAAAAGACTATGCCACCAGTCAATCGTATCGCCAGGCTTTGCGTCTATTGTACTAGGAGACTTAGCCCAACCCGTCCCGTAATCAGAGTGATTAGGATCATAAGATTTGGTAATCCACGAACTTCCGGTAACTCGCCAAGGAGGAGCTAAACAACTGACGTAAACTTCTGTGTGGTCAGTTGAAGGCTGTCCTGATTGCCAAACTCCATACTTTTTATATCTAAAGGTGTTTGTCAACCCAACAATCATAGTGACAGTTTGTCCTGTCTTACCCTGACAGGCATCACCAACTTTCAATTGTGCCGTCTTGTATCCGTATGGATTATATACAAACACCCCAGAACCCCACGGGTTTGAAGTCACTCCTCGACTAAAATCACCAGAACTAATATTTGCCACCCTAGGATCAGCAGAGTATAAATTATATGTCATCGTTTCCGTATATCCACTACCTCTTGTGTACCACGATCCTCTTATTTCAATGGGAATCCACGTTGCACCATATGGTGCATTTACCCGAGTGCTACGATATGGAGTTCCTGGCGAAGCTATCCATACTCCAGCATCCCACCCATTAGAGACATAAGTTTGTTCCACGCTATTTGCATTCGCCCAAGTGCCATCTTCTGCTGCATAAAGCGGGTTTTTAATTATAACCATCAAACACAGAATAACCAACAACGCCACTAATATTACATTAATAACCCTCCTATAAGAGAAGTAACTATACCTCATACTGCTTATTCTAATCCATTTTTACTTTTTTTTCAAATAAAAACACTGCCCTGAGGACGAGCAGTGTTTGAATCTTTACATTCTATTAATTTTTGATAATAGTACCAGCAGTGCCGTTGATAGCATCAGCAGTTTTTTCTAATGAAGTTATAATTGCTGTGCGATTTACTCCCCCAGCAAGAAACTGTAAGGCTGCTTGGGTCTTTGGTAGCATTGAGCCAGCAGCAAACTGACCATCGTCAATGTGTTTTTGTAACTCATCAGGTGAAACCTCACCTAAAGCTGACTCATCAGACTTACCAAAATTGATTTTAGCCGCATCAACTGATGTCAGAATCAACAAAGTATCTGCACCTAGCAAATCAGCTAATTTTGCGGCACCAAAATCTTTATCAATCACCGCCGCCACACCTTTCAATTGGCCTGTTTCATCTTTTAGGACTGGAATACCGCCACCGCCAGTAGACACTACCACTACGCCAGCATGAACCAACGCTTTAATAACGTCTGCTTCAACGATGGTTTGCGGTTTCGGTGAAGCAACCACCCGCCGCCAACCACGCCCAGCATCTTCTTTGACGATATAGCCACGCTCATCAGCAACCTGACGAGCCTCCTCTTCTGAATAGAAAGGACCAATCGGCTTCGTCGGGTTGGCAAATGCTGGATCATTTGCATCAACTACGGTTTGAGTAACAATACTCACCGCATGATTGTTCATCTTCTCCAAAGCAAAAGCATCATGAAACGCCTGCTGTAACCAGAAGCCAATTAGTCCCTGGCTCATAGCACCGGAATCTTCAAGCGGTAAGCTTGGAGTATCCGAAGTGTTAATCGCCTCTTCGTGTAAGACAATATTGCCAACCTGCGGGCCGTTACCGTGAACAATTGCTACATTATGACCAGCTTGAACTAATGGCAACAGCTGTCTGACGGTTGCATCAGCCACCCGTTGCTGAGATTCAGATGAGGCTTCGCTCTGCTTTTGCAGGGCGTTACCTCCGAGCGCAACAACAATTGTACGCTGACTATTCACTACACAACCATTCCGTAAACAAATATGACCGCAAGGCTAATCACAGCGAACACCACCATGATCGGCATTGAACGTTTCAGCCAAGCGCGGTATGACACACCAGCCAATGCTAAACCACCCATCAATGAGGCGATCGTTGGCGCCATCATATTCAACAGACCCGATGCTGCCGCAAACGCCACAACAATGATCTCTTTGCTTGAGCCAACTAGGTTTGCCACTGGAGCCAAGACTGGCATAGTCGCTGCCGCCAAACCAGATGAAGATGGAATAACGAAGCTCATTGGTAGATAGAAAAGATAAGCCAAGATACCAACCAAGCTGCCAGCACCCTTCAAACCGGATTCACCCCAACTAATAATTGTGTCTTGAATAGCGCCATTTTGCATCACCACACCAACACCAGCTGCTACAGCGATGATCAAAGCAACAGGCAAGATATCTGCAGTACCCTTGATAAATGTATCTGGAACAAACACTTCCTCTTCTTTGAACTGCTTGTAATAAATTGCGGCAATCACGAGAGTTGAAATTAAGAATAGAGTAGAAATTTCATTAAAGTACCAAAGACCTAGCGCCGTACTATGTCCAACACCAAATATTGCACTCACAACTGGGATGTTAGTAAGCCATTCATGAATATTGCTAAATAATTTGATATTGAAATCTTCCCATGGGATCAATGAAATAACCATGATCAAAAAGGTTAGACCAAATATAGCCATCACCGCCTTACGACGACCAGTAAACTTTGGCACATTTGACATATCAAGCTCAGTAGTTACTGGCTTGTATCGTACATCATTTTTATATTTACCAGCCTTAACCTTGGAAGCGTAGCGCATGGTGAAGATAATCGCTGCCAATAGAGTCAAGACGAAAAGTACACTCTGCACGCCAAGAATATTACCCAAAGGCACATCAGCGGCGTTAGCTGCAATACCAGTTGAGAAAGGATTGATGGTTGAAGCAAGCACACCAGAGCCTGCACCTAGCACAATCACCATCACTGCAGTCATGGCGTTATAGCCAGCGGCAATCATAATCGGCACAATTAGTGCGTAAAACGCCACAGTTTCTTCTTGCATACCATATGTGGTACCGCCAATTGCAAAGAAGATCATCAAAATTGGAATGAGCCACTTTTCCTTACCTTGCATTTTACGTAGCAAAGCACCTAAAGTTGCATCCAACGCACCAGTTTTCATGACTACGCCCAAAAAACCACCAAGAATCAGCACGAAAACGATCACATCAAGCTTTTCACTCATGCCCTTAATCGGTGCTAGAGCAGCATCCCACAAGCCCTGTCGAGTGTCGACAGTGGTTTCTGTGCCATCTTCAGCCGTTTCAGTAGTGACTTTTTCTGTTTGTTTATACGTGCCAGCGATGCGAACTGTTTTTTCACTATCATTCGGATCTGGTTTAGTTTCATAAGTACCAGATGGAATAATCCAAGTCATAGCCGCTATCAGGGCGATGATCACGAAAAGCACGGTAAACGCTGAAGGCGACCTGAGCTTCTTCTTTACTTTTTTGATTTTTTCTACCATTTTTGTCGAGGCCTCCTTAACCCCATATTATTCCTACAACGTCAAAGCCATCACCGCTTTGATTGTATGCATACGATTTTCCGCCTGATCAAACACGACTGAGTGTGGCGAGCGGAACACCTCATCAGTCACTTCCATTGATTCTAATCCGAAATCTTCGTGAACTTTTTTACCAGTAATCGTCAATGCATCATGGAACGCTGGCAAACAATGCATGAATTTTACGCTAGGATTATTAGTCAAATCAATCATATGACGATTGACTTGGAAGTTGCGCAGTTGATTGATACGTTCTGCAAACTTATCTTCTTCACCCATTGATACCCAAACGTCAGTATAGATAACGTCAGCATCACGCAAAGCTTCTTCAAAATTGTCTGTGATAGTAATCCGAGCTTGGCTGGTATGCGCCAAATAACGTGCCTTATCAATCAGCGCCTGCTCCGGATGAAGCTCACGTGGTGCTAAAATTCGAAAATCTAGTCCCATAATAGCTGAGCCAATCATCAAAGAGTTTGCCATGTTATTGCGACCATCACCAACAAACACTAACTTAGTACCTTTAAGTTTGCCGACATGCTCTTCAATGGTCATAAAATCAGCCAAAATTTGTGTTGGATGGAATTTGTCAGTCAGGCCATTCCAAACTGGAACTCCAGCATGACGAGCCAATTCTTCAACCGTCCCATGGTCAAAACCACGAAACTCGATACCGTCAAACATGCGTCCTAAGACCTTGGCAGTATCCTCAACGGTTTCCTTTTTGCCCAACTGAATATCATCTTTGCCGAGATATTCTGGCGCAACCCCCAAATCATTGGCAGCGACAGTGAAAGCACAACGAGTACGAGTTGAGGTCTTCTCAAATAACAACGCTACATTTTTTCCCTCATGAATTTTATGAGGAATGCCAGCATATTTAAGGCGTTTATATTCCCGAGCGGTGTCAAGCAATAAACGAATTTCACCAGCCGTATAATCGCTTAGGGTTAATAAGGAACGTCCTTTCAAGCTCAAGGCCATTATACATCCTCCCTTACGATTGGCATACTCATACAGCGAGGGCCGCCACGACCACGACCAAGTTCAGCTCCTGCAACTTCAATCACCTCAATACCCTGCTCACGAAGCCTTTGATTGGTTACATAGTTACGATCATAGGTAACGACAACGCCTGGTGCAATAGCCAAAGTGTTTGATCCATCATTCCACTGTTCACGAGCAGCCGCAATCCGATCTCCACCACCACACTCAATCAATGTCACTTTTGGTAGGCCTAAAGCCACTCGCAGAACATGTTCAAGATCAGTCTCTCGAGTAATTAATGGGTATGGCTGTCCTTCCACTTTTTCCAAAATAAAGCAGTTTATTTTACCGCCGTTATCACGAATTTCTGGATGGATAGTAAACTTATCACGATCGATCATAGTAAACACCGTATCAAGGTGCATAAAGGCGTGAGATTTTGGAATCTCCATGGCGATAACTTTCTTAAAATTCGAACCAGCAAATAGTTTTGTTGCCATTTTTTCTATCGCTTCAGCAGTAGTACGCTCAGAAATACCAATTGCCATGGTGTCACGACTCAATACCAGCTCATCACCACCCTCTATCGAGAATTTTTCATGACGATCATACCAAACTGGCACGTTTTTGCCAACAAATCGTGGATGATGGTCAATGATATAGCGCATAAACAATGATTCACGACGGCGAGCTGGCCAATGCATTTTATTGATAGTCAAACCTTGACCGATAGCAGCAGCTGGGTCACGTGTGAAATATAGATTTGGCATCGGATCAAGATAGAATGGATAATGATCTTTTTCAAGCATGTCGTGTAACTGCTGATGGTGTTCTGGTGGTAAGGTGATCTCATCCTTACGGACACCCGCCATAATTTTGCGCACCATAGCATGTGTTGGTAAATCAAGCAAGAACGACCTCAAGACACCTGTGACACGACGATTATTCTGCTTGGAGTAAGCTAGCATTTCATCGACAAACTTCTCTCGTAGATCATCAGAATGCAATGCTTCTGTGACTAGCTGATCCAGATACAGAACCTCAACACCACGTGATCGCAGTACCTCAGCAAAGGCGTCATGCTCTTGCTGAGCGACTTTTAGATATGGGATGTCGTCAAACAACAAATCCGTCAGATAGTCTGGCGTCAAGTTTTCTAGCTCTTCACCCGGACGGTGCAAGATAACTGTTTTTAATTTACCGATTTCTGATGTTATATGAATTGGCTGATCCACCCTAAATCCCCCTTTTTATTATGGTTATACTTAACAATATAACATACCCGAGATAGAATGCAATATCTACATTATATCGGCACGAAGTTGGTTGACCGCCTCTGCCTGCTCAGCAATCTGACGATCGTAGGTGTAGATTATATAGCCCTCTTTATTATTGTTCATTTTGGCGACTGTACCATAAAATGGCGCGCAAATCTGTGAATGTCCAACCTGGTTTTCTGGATATATCTTATCGTGCACATAATATTTAGCCTTTCCTGCGCCATTGGCATAAATTATCAAACATTCATTTTCCAACGCTC
>ERZ773065.184-NODE-184-length-40214-cov-5.654573_pt1 | contig 40214 bp, 49 predicted proteins | sample MGYA00580623_ERZ773065 | MGnify/ENA primary metagenome ERZ773065 (study PRJEB29015, sample SAMEA2738017) | human oral metagenome | biome: human oral; feature: human-associated habitat; material: dental | place: China | collected 2047 ... | reverse complement strand
AAGAAAATTTATTTGATTTAGAATCTTATTAAGCATTTTATTTTGATGTATTTAAGTGCTACAATTCTACCTCCGATTGTAGCCTTTGATAGAATAAGAATACAAAATGTGCCAATTAGTCACACTATTGGCACACAGCTGTTCTTATTTCTTGTTTATTAAATTATTTATAAGGGAGGCAGCTTTTTTGTCTTCTTCCTGGACAGCATGAGCATACCTATTGAGCGTTATAGAGACATCACTGTGTCCTAAGCGGGTACTTACTGTCTTTGGATTGACACCCTTAGCTATTAACCAGGTGGCATTGGTGTGCCGTAGGTCATGAAAGCGCATGTGGAGCCCTAAGGACTCACTAAGGTGCTTAAAGGCTACAGAAATGGCTGTAGGGGCAAAATAAGACCCAATAGCATTCGGGAAGACAACAATATCATGTTTTTTATAGGTGAGCAGTATTTTGATAGTGTGAGCATCTACTGCTATTGTTCTTTGTGCTTTCTGTGTTTTAGGTGTTTGTATAGAGGTGTCTGAAGCAATGGAGCGGTGGATAGTAATTGTATTATTGGCTGTGTCTATATCCGACCAGTGAAGACCTAAGACTTCACCACGTCTAAAGCCACATTCTAAGCACAAGAGGATGATAGGGTACCAGGGGATACCTGTATGTACCTTCATGTTCTTAACTGAATTTAGTAATAACTGTGCTTCATCGATTGTTAAAGGTACTATTTCCTTTTGTCTTGTTTTTATGTTTTCAGACAAAGATACAGGATTAGTAAAGATAAGCTCTTCTGCGATTGCTGTCTGAAATATCATACTAAGGACAGTCCGATAGACATTCGTAGTAGCACTGCTATAGTTTTTATGTTGAATAAGAAAAGTATTTATATCCTTTGTCTTAATATCCTTCAGGGGTGTCTGATGAAAGAAGGGTATAAAATGCTTATTTATATAATGAACGTAAGATTTATATGTTGTACTTTTTACTTTACCTTCTTTGATTTCTAAGAAGTGATTACAGTAAATATTAAAAGGAGTCATGCTATTAATGCTAAGGATACCTTTTTCTTTTTCATATGAGTATTGTTGCATTAGTTTGATGACTTCTCTTTTGTCTGTACCTGTGAAGGTCTTCCTGATACGTTTTTGTGTCTGGGGGTCTCTACCGAGGTCTAAGAAGCCCCGATAGTGTCCCTTTTTGTACTCAATGATACTGCCTTCACCCTTTTGTCTTCGTTGATGTTTCATTATGGTCTCCTTTAGGGGGCACAAAAATAAAAATATGTAAAAATTGTGAAATGTGGGTTAATGAATTACAAAATATAAAAATACCCCTATATGTCCCTAATTGTACCATATGTCCCATATAGTAATAATAAAGTAAATCTGATACATATAGTGCATAGTGTGCCCAAGGTGTGACTATAACGAAACAATAAACAATCTATAACGTCTTACATATACCTATAGGGGGTATGTGGTATACCTGGTGTAGCCCATAATGCCTCATTTTGTTCCCTTTTTGTTAGTCTTTATGGGACATAGGGGGCGTAAAAGGGATGATAAGGGACATATAGAGTGTAAGTTATGTATTGTGTGTCTATTCATAACACATATGTTATAGATATTTTATCTGTTAGATATCGGACAATATGTTCATTATCGTACTTATTGTTTCCTAAATGTCTCTAAATGTACCTAAATGTATCCGTAAAGACACATAAAGACACATAAAGAGAGCAGCTATAAAGAAACAAAAAGAGACAATAAGTAAGTTGTTTTATACTTATTGTCAACCTTAATGTGCCTAAAGGTGTACATATTGTTACTTATCATCATCATCACAATTAGACGTGTAATAGTTATTCGTTGTTGTTACATTGTTACTATTACGATTATGTTTATTGCTGTGTATCTTGATTGTGTCTTGCTCATTAAGTAAAAACTCATGCATTAATGCTCTTAATAGTGACGAGCTATCATAGTCATTAATATCGCAATAGCTCTGAAATGCCGCTTTTTCGGCCGGTGTCAACCGTACTGTTAATGTTGCGGTACGCTTTTCCGCCCGTGCTTGTTCTTTGATTTTTGCCGTATCCATCGTATTTTTCCTTTCTTATAAATAAAAACTATACCGTCATATAGAAATCAATAATTAGACAATGTGTGACATCATGTGATACAGTGTAGTCAGCAAAACGTAACACGGTACATTGATAACCACAGAACCAATTATGTATGACAGTATAGTTATACGTGTATTATAACATGTCATATATACGGCTGCAATGGCCACTATAAATAGTGACAGTATCTATAGTGCTTGCAGTAATCGTCAGTTTGGGGGCGTCAGACGCAAACTAAAAGTTGACATGAGTTATTCAACAGCGCTGTAAAGCAGCGGCTAAATAATAAAATTGTGCAGGCTTGCTACTGCATAAAGTGTAGCAAGAGTGAAATAAAAAGCGACTAACAGCTTGTGTTTTTTTTTTGAAAATTGGAGGTAATCTGAAAATGGAGACAAGAACAGTAAATTTATATAGATGCGGATAAAATATATGCACTAATTGAACAAGTCCGTATAGATTTATGTGATAAGTTTTACAACAAATTAGAGCAAGAATGGGAAGAAATTCAATCCTTTGACTATGTCTTTGATTGGTTTTCAAACTGTGATAATAACCTGTATTTAAAAATGGCCAGCGGTGGGTAGAAAGCGAGGCATAAAATTATGAAAATCATAAAACTTTATAGAGAAAATTTTTCACCAGAGACTGTAAAAGAAAAACTACAGTCTCTTTTAAAATGTACAGAGTGGGACTTTATAGAGACAACATCGGCATTTGGAAACACAAGACGGATAAGCAGGGTACAGCTTGCACTACTGCTCAAAAAGAATTGCCGTATTCATAATACAGTTTATTAAAAATTAAGGAGGAAAAAGAAAATGTTTAGAGTTGAAAATATTGAAAGTCCGCGGTCAGGACGTCCCGTTGCTAATCAGTTTAAGGTAGTTATGGATACAACCGTGGGGCGTGTTATCTTGTTTCAGTCTTACGATACACCGATTGCTATGACAGTATGTCATAAAGTACACGGTGTGTTATATTACATCACTACAGATAAAAGATACTCAAGGACAACCGCAAAATATCAAAAGATATTTTATGAAAAATATGGAAAACACATAACACAACAGTACAGCGTATCTAATTTTTCAGAGTGGGTTGAGGCACTACATAGTTCCGCGCTTTTTAATAGCTTAGTGTTAAACGAAAGGGAAAAATAGGGAGGGAGCAAGCACAAAATGTATAGAAAAATAACGCAAGAAGCCCTCTTAAAACGTTATAAGTGTTTTCAAGCACCTATGGATAGCATGTATCCTCTTTTGAGACGCAACTTTTCACCAGAATACTATTTAACAAACCCAACTAATGGCTGGTTAGCTGATGTTTATGTTTTTAATAATGTAGCTATAACAATAGGATTTAAACCAGGCGGGCAACATATTAACACGGCATGGCTAAGAGAATTAGAGAATAGTTTTTATGGAACAGTGCCATGTCATAAAAGACCACAAATTGTTATACATTTTATTCAAAAATTACAAGGAGGAAACAACAATGAAACTTATTGATTTACTCAAAAACAGATTAATTAAGACATGGCACAACCATAACTTTTTAGTGCACATGCAGCACACGAACGATAACTACATTGCAGACACAATTGAGGAAGCAATACAAGTAGCAAATATGACAAAAGAACAGCAAGAAACGTTATCTGCTTATTTAGATGTATTCCAAGAGGTAAAAGACAAAACAATTATTGCAGATATCTCTAATGACTACATGTTTTTAACAGGAGATGTAGATATGACGGAATACGCAAAAGAATGGGTAGCATACCACCTTCTAAATGATACTTATGATGTCATTAAAAATTATGTGGACTTCAAGTCCTTAGGTGCTACCTTTTATGCCGATGGATGCTACATAAAGACACCTAAAGGTATCATTGAGCGTCTATAAGGGGATACCAATTAAAATGAAACATATTGATTTATGCATAGACAAAGTAATTGATATAAAGCAGAGGGGAAAGACAATGAATACAAAATATGAATTTACAGGCGAAACAAAGAGAATTAACGGTGTCACACTCCACAGAATAAGAGCTCTTAAAGACTTTGGGGAGATACGTAAAGGGGACATAGGGGGCTGGATTGAAGCAGAACGTAATTTAAGTATATATAATACCGCATGGGTATTTGGTCAAGCACAAGTTTACGGTAATGCTTTTGTAGCAGAAGGGGCCATTGTAGCTGATAAAGCACAAATAAGAGACAACGCAAGTATTTATGGCAATGCAAGTATTTATAATGAAGTGCAAGTATACGGGAAGGCGCATATTTTTGGTGAGGCGCAACTATATGACTGCTGCCATGTTTGTGGATATGCAGCCATAGGTGGCTCCGTATGTATTTCTGATAATGCATACATAACGCACGTTGTCACTATTACTGGTAATGCCAGAATAGGTAAAAATGCCCTTATTTTTAACAATACTGATTTCTTTGTTATAGAGGGACAGTTAGGCTCTTATTTTCGATATACAACATTCTTTAAAGACAACCATAACAATATCTTTGTTGCATGTGGTTGTTTTAGAGGCACTATTAATGAATTTAGGCGGGCAGTAAAAGAAAAACACGGTACAACATCAAAACAGGCACGGGCTTATCAAGCCGCCGCTGATTTAGCAGAAATACAACTCTATCAAAATGTATCCACGCAAGATATATAAAAAGGGGCTTATAATTACTAAGGCACAGTTAGACAAAAGCTACTGTGCTTTTTTAATTGCAGAAGTGTTCCATGGCGCTACATGCTACTTAATGTTTCCTAATGACACGCTTTATGTCCTTGAACGCCCTTCATGTACCTACATTACCCTTACCGACACCAAACCACCATATACACAATTTCATATTTTCGTTGAAGACACCAAAGCTATTGAGAGTGTCTTACGCAAAGCCAGTTTCATTATATGCAAGTAGCCCTTTATGTCATCATAAGGGGGCTTTTTGTTTGCCCTAAAACGGAGGGAAAAAGAATGTTTTCAATTGATAGAGATACTTTAGAAACCTACATTGCAATAGGAATGTTCCATGGGCTGTGTCTTGCTGTGTCTTTATTCATAGCATGGCTTTTATTTTGGTTAATCGGAGGTTGCAAGTGATGGAAGATATTGAACAGAGCCCACTATTTTTAGAAGAACTTGAAATAGAGTACCAATTCAAGCACCAAGCAGAAGAACAGCTTAAAAAGCATCTGCAAGAGAAGACACGAGCAGGCAAGGCCATAGAGACACCAATAGGCCGTGGCTTAATTGAGTACCTTTATGATAACTTAGCGGCTAACATTGAGGCGTTCTTAAAGTATCAAGAAGAGCCAAAAGGAGGCGTTAAGGCTGCATACTATCCATTGGTCATGTGGTTGCTGGATATCTATAAAGACAATAGACAAGATTTAATTACCCTTTTGTCTTTATCTACCATCACTGAGGTGGTCAATGCTGCACACACAACACTATCCTTATCAAGCACCTGTCAGAATATACAGCAAGATGTCTTAGAAGAAGCACAACTACAAGCTTTTTTACAGGAGAACAAAGAAAAAGAGCTAAATACTTTGGTAGGGTTATCAAGACGAAGAAGCAATTTTTATAGACGTTATTTTATAAAAAATGTAATGAACCAGACAGACTGGAAAGAAAAACAGTGGCCCCTGAAAGAAACGATGCTTTTTGGTGCAAAGCTATTAGAAATATGCATGGAAGGGACAGATTTATTCAGTACCCGTTATTGTACAAATTTCAGGGGCAAAGGTGTCGAGTGCATCGAGCCTACAGATGCTTTTCATAAAATATGGAACGCAAATACTCATTATTTATTATCAAGAGCCTATCAGTCTTGTCCAATGATTATGACACCAGCACCATGGAAGCCAGATTTAACAGGCGGTTATTATGGCGAATTGAATGCTATTCATGGCTTTATCCGTACAGAGCGCTACCACACACAGGATAGACAAAACAACTTCTTTTTTAAGCAATATAAAGAGCAAGTAAAAATCGCTGATTTAAGTAATGTCTTAAATGCTGTAAATAGCATTCAACAGACACCATGGATTATTAACTCTAAGGTGTTGAGAGTAGCAGAACAGCTTGTTAATCAAGAGGGAGACATAGCAGGATTACCACAGATGGAGCCCTTTTCAAAATTACCAACGCTTGAAAATCCAACACCAGAAGAGCTCAAGAGACACAAAAAGGCCGCTAAACTTCTGTATGAAAAGGAAGCCAGCAGGCGGGGAAAAGCCCTAAGGGTACACATCAACTTACGAACAGCACAACGATTTGAACAATATGATAAAATCTACTTTCCGCACAACATAGACTTTCGAGGGCGTATCTACCCGATACCGTCTTTTAGCCCACAAGGTGATGAACTGAATAAAGGATTACTGCTATTTGCAGAACCAGAACCACTGGAAAATGATGAAGACATCCAGTGGTTTTTTATTGCAGGTGCTGAATTTGCGGGGATAGACAAGGTATCTTTTTCTGATTGTGTCTCATGGGTAGAAGTCAATAAAAGCAACATTTTGGACACTGCTGCCCGACCATTAGACATGCTGGACTGGTGGGCTAACTTAGATGCCCCTTTTGAGTTCTTAGCGTGGTGCTTTGAGTACCAAAAGCTCCAGAAGTACCTTGAAGAACATAATGGTCACGCTAAAGGTTTTATCACAGGCATACCCATAGCTTTCGATGGCACGTGTAGCGGGTGGAATGAAAGTTTTAGCCCCTTTAAGGTGTGAACCTTATCGAACAGCCCTCTAATTCGGTGAAACTCTCATATGAGACAATACCGAGCGAAGCCTATATTTATAGGAACGTGTAACGACTATTCCGAAAGGAAGTACACCCAAGTGGGTGGAAACGGGGGTCATCTCTTGAAGATGAAGATATAGTCTATTCTGCATGGTAACATGCAGCAGCCGCAATGACTAATGCATTATGAATTATCAACAAATCTATCAAAAATTAATGAAACGTGGTAAAGAAAAACGGACCTTTATAACTAAGTATGGCCGTTTAGAGCGACACCACATAATCCCTAAACATGTGGGAGGGACAAATGATGCTTGTAATATAACTGCTTTGCATCATAAAGAGCACATATTAGCACACCATTTACTGTGGAAAATATACGGAAGAGTGCAGGATAAACTTGCCTATCGTATGATGGCAGGGCACATTCATGATATTTGGGAAGACCCAGCATATAAAGCAGAAATGCGAAGTAAAGTCTGTCAAAATTTACAAAAAGTAGATAGACAAAAACAGAAAGAAGCCACGAGCAAAGTGGGGGTTATGGCTAAAAAGAACAAAACAGGCATCTTTAACCCCATATTCAAAGACAAAATACACCGTGCTGGAAAAGAATGGGCAGCAACGCACAAAAAAGAATGTAAAGAACGTTCTTCCAAAAGCCACAAAAACAGGACACAAGCAGATTATGAAAAGATGGCAGCAACAAAATCGCATCATATAATTATTGCTCCTACAGGAGAACAATTTTTATCTGCCAGTGCAGCAGCTCACTATTTTCATTTACCTATCTATACTATTGATAATTGGAGTCGAAGGGGGTCTAAGGGATGGTCAAGGATTGCGGCGGGAAAAGCCTAACGAACTTTTCTGAATATCAAGTACAACATTTTTCAGCCATCCTTAGAGACCCTATTGGAGCCAAAGAGGTCAACTTAGCACCTGGAGATAAGCCTAATGATATTTATCAGACCGTAGCAAACAAAGTTAATTGTGTCTTAAAGCAGGATGCCCAGACAGGCACGGGAGACGCCACTGATGAACAGACACAGCAAATACGATATGGCACCAAGACCTTAGCGCAGGGCTGGTTGTCTTTTGGTGTTACCAGAAAGGTGACAAAAAGGCCCGTTATGACCCTTGCCTATGGTGCTAAACAGTTTGGTTTCAGAGACCAGATACTGGAAGACACAATTATTTCTCATATAGGTGAGGGGCTATTTACGGCTGATAATGCTAACCAATATGCAGGATACATGGCCAAGCTTATTTGGAAAGCAGTACAGACCACGGTTGTTAAGGCTGTAGAAGGTATGGAATGGTTACAACAGGTGGCACGCATGGTCACTAAGAACGGTGAGGTCATACAGTGGACAACACCTATGGGCTTTATTGTTCAGCAACCATATATGGTCTACAACGTTAAAACGTATCAAATGCGTTTTTTACACATCACAAAACGTTTTTATGATATCGAGGTTACAGGAACTGTTGACAGACGAAAACAATCACAAGCAATTGCACCCAATTTTATTCACAGTATGGATGCCAGCCACCTACAGATGACCGTAAATAGGGCAGCAGAAGCAAAAATAACTAACTTTGCAATGATACACGACAGCTATGGTACAACCCTTGCAAAAGCGGGTTTATTGTTTCGTCTAATTCGAGAGTGTTTTGTAGAAATGTACACAACCAATGATGTTTTAGCAGCTTTTGAAAGAGACTTAAGCCCATTTATTGTAGGTAATCAGAAACTATCACCACAACCGACCAAAGGTACTTTCAATATCAATCAGGTAAAAGAAAGTTTATATGCATTTCATTAATAGAAAACGGAGGAAAATAAAAATGCTAATTGATTGCCTTTCTTGTTGCTTATTAAATTTTATGGCTGGTTATTTATTGGCCACTAATTCAGAATTTTTCTATTATTTATCTTTGCCTTTCATCATTGCTAATTTATGTATTTATGGGTTGCTGATAACGGAGAAATAAAAAGGAGACATCAAATGATAATTATACAGAAAAACGTATCTGAAACTGCACTATTTTTTGCTCTTCTCATTCAGTTTCTTCCTCTTGTTTTTATTTTTATTGTTATGCCCTTATTGGCACATATAATAGGTGTAATTGATAAAAAAATAATTTGCAATTCATTCCTAAATGTAGAAGTGATTGTCGCACTTATATACAAAGTGATGATTGTCGCACTTATTAGAGAGAAGAGAAAGAAAAACATAATGTAACATAAAGGTACATAATGTAACAATAAAGATACGATATGTTTCACTAAGTGTTTATTATTATTGTTTAACTAAATGTATAACTTATATGTTTAACAATTAGTTATCTATATGTAGCCAATATGATACATAAATGTAACAGATACTTTGTGTCTTAAAAAACAAAACACCGCATGTTGTGCACGCACACGCCAAAAATTTTGATTGTCGCACTTATTAGAAGAAAGAACCATTTTCCTTTCTTCTATTTTTTTTTTACATATGGAGGTAGATAAAAATGATAAGTGACAAAGAAGCAAGGCAGTACATTTTACAGCAACTTTATGATGCGGGCTATAGGTATCTTGCAAGAGATGAAAATGCTTTTCTTTATGCATATAAGCATAGACCAGTAAAGGAGCAAAATATATGGAGTGATACGAACTTTATTTCTTCTTGTGTATTGCTCTACAACTTTTTATGTTTTAAAGACATAAAGTGGGCTGATGATAGCCCTTTGAGTATTGCAAAAGAATTAGGCATTATTGATTGGACAAAGGTACCAAAAGACACAAAAGTGCTTGTATGGGACGAAGGAGGCAGATTAAAAAATAAAAGATATTTTTCACATTATGAAGCATCCGCCACTAATTTTCCTTTTAGGGTTTATTGTGATGGGGCAACATCATGGTCTAATACAGATGAGGCCGTTGGTTATCAATGCTGTGAGCTCTTTAATGAGGTGGAGGAACAAGACCATGACTAAATGTACCCCAGAGGAGATTCAGGAGCTTATAGGGCTCTATGAGGACGCCTTAGCGGATGACCTTAATTACTATGAGGACAAGTGTGAAACACCTATTGAGCTTAGTGTCAACATGATGGAAGTCATTCAGGACTGTATGGAAGAACTGGAAGATAAGCTGATTACATTGCTGTTTGAGGGCCGAAGAGCTTATAAGAAAAAGTTTGAAAAGAAAAAAGGAGCATGAAAAATGGCCGCAATTTTTAATATTAAACATGACCTTTTATTACGCCTGTATGGCGTTGGTTATAATTATTTAATACGGACGAACAGGGGGCTCCTATTGGCCTGTACAGAAAAACCAATAAAAGAAAAGAATAGCGTATGCTGGATAGTAGATGAAAAGGCGTGTCCGATACAAGATTATCATTTATTTAAGGAGATTTGTATTTTGAATACGGAGCCCTTTAATATTGAAGAGGTTCTTAATGCACGGGGGTTATTATAAATGACTAAGTGTACAGTAGAGGACATACGTGCTCTTATTGAGGTCTTGGAGGATGACCTTTTTGACGATTTACTTAATCATGTAAGTCATGCACAGACCACTTCAGACATTGTAGATGGAATGGAAGAGAGCATATGGGCACAGGGTGATAAGCTTTCTGAAAAATTAATTCTTTTATTATTTTCAAACGAGAAAGGAGGGAGTACGTGACATTAAAGTCAAACGATAGGGTGATAGTGACCAGACCAGATGGCACCATTTTTAAGGGTGTCTTTGCATTCAGCACTGGCAAGAATTGTCTTGTTTATGTACATGAAGGTACGTTTAAAGGCTTAGTAACCGTCTGTGAAAGCAGAGTAATAAAGGAGGAAGAAGAATGAGTAAGGTGGATGCCTATAATCCTGATTACTATGCCAGCATGCCTGTGCAGCCTATTATGGTTATGCATGCTTGTCTAACAAAAGAGGAGTTTATTGGCTATTTACGAGGGTGTCTTATCAAGTACCAGATGCGCAGGGGGCGTAAAGAAGATGTTGAAGACACCGATAAGAAGATTTTAAGGTACAAAAAGTGGCTCAATGAAATTACAAGGAATGGGAGTGTGACCGTATGAACCTAAAAGAACTTCTTGACCGTGTCATTGATTTAGGGGGTTATATTAACCCAGAAGACCCCGTGTACTTTATTAATGAAAAGGGGAAGGACGTGCAGATACTAAGCTCTTTTAGTCTTTCAAACGGACAGGGATTAGTTAGGAATGGCATATATTTTGTAGTAAAGGAAGTAGAGGATGTTACCAACACTAAAAATAAAGAAACTGTATGAGGGGGCAGTTATCCCCGAACATAAAAATAAACAGACAGGATGGCTGCCACTGACCATTGATGAAGATGTAGTTATCTTTAGCCAGGACATATGCGAAGTTCATACAGGTATTGCTGTCCAGATACCAGCTGGATACCATGGTGAAATTCACACCACGTCTTATTTAGGACAACATGGTATTAATCTGGCTAACAGCACAAAAATAATTGATGAAACATACATGGGTGAGGTGTGCCTACTGCTAAGGAATAGCGGGGCAGACGCCTGTCACCTGAAAAAGGGGCAAGTAATTGCTAAATTGGGTCTCATAAAAGACCCTGTTTTTAATATGTCCGTTGTGGATACATTTAACAATGAAGAAGTTATGGAGGATGAAGATTAATATTATGGCAAAGACAGAATATACAAAAATTGTTACCAAAGCTGGTGAAGCTTTTTATGCACATTTAAGAGAACCCGAAACCTATGAAGGAAAGGAACTGGGTTACAGCATCCAGCTGAAGCTGAATAAAGAAGATACCGATGAATTGATGACCCAGATTGAAGCGGAACTGGAAAAAGCAAAATCAGAGATGAAGCTTAAGCCAGGCCGCAAGTGGTCTAAAGAGCCTTTTATGGGCTTTAAAACAGACAAAGATGGCGATATTGTCTTTAAATTTAAGGTACCGTCTACAATTAAGACCCGTTCAGGAGAAGAACTGCCGAGAACTATTGGTGTCTTTGATGCCGCAGGAAACCCGATTAAGGGGGACAATATTGGGAATGGTTCTACTGTAAAGGTTGCAGCAACATTGATACCATTTCATGTCTCTAATGCGGTCAATGGTGTCTCTTTGCGGCTGAATGCTGTACAGGTGCTTAACCTTATTGAGTATGGCCAGGGGGGCTCTGCTAAATCCTATGGCTTTGGTGAAGAAGATGGTTATGTCTGTGAGGAAAACACTGTGTCCGCAGACGAGAACGAAGATAATGAAGAATTGGTTGAAGGGGATTTTTAAAAGGTGAGACGTTTTTCACGAAGAGGTGGATGGTCTAATCATATCAATAGAGGCTACAGGTCAGGGTTAGAAGACAACGTGGCCTTGCAGCTACAAGATGCTAAAATCAAAGTAGAGTATGAAAAATATACGATAGATTATAGTATTCCAGAGCAGGTGCACCATTACACACCCGACTTTGTGCTGCCTAATGGTGTCATAGTGGAAACTAAAGGCATCTTTGATGTAGAAGACCGAAAGAAGCATATTTTAATCAAGCAGCAGCATCCGAATTTAGATATTCGGTTTGTCTTTTCATCAGCTGGAACAAAAATATACAAGGGTAGCCCCACGTCTTATGCTGACTGGTGTAAGAAACATGGGTTCAAATATGCTACAAAATGGATTCCAGAAGAGTGGTGGAAAGAAGATAAAAAAGATACAGGAGGCCTCATCATGAAAAATAAAAAGTAAATAAAATGGGTAAATACGTAAAATATTTAAAACGAGAACAGACGGCTTGTCTGATAATTGATAAAAGGGATGTAGAAGATAAGCCCTTACAAGAGATGTACTGTGAAATGAAAAGAAATGCACGGTTTGACACGGGCTACCACTTCATTATTCACAGAAATGGTAGTGTAGAAGAAGACCATGCTGCTGATGAGGTGGCGGGTATTCAGTTTAAGAAAAAAGCGACTGGCATTGCACTCTTAATTCCAACGGTTAGGGGGAAGATGACGGCTGCGCAAACAAAAGCTTTCAAGGCAATAGTAGCAAAACTAAAAAAGACCTATCAGGGGGTGACACAATCTTATCCCACATTTACTGATGTGTCTCTTTTAGCTATGGAGGGGTGAGAAAAATCGGTGAAATCATTAAAGCACATCTTCCTTGTCCCGATTGTGGGAGTCATGATGCTTTAGCCCTTTATGATGATGGGCACACTTATTGTTATTCGTGTCATGCAACACACCATGAAACACAACCTAAAGAAAAGGGTGCTCTGTATGACATAGAAGACTGGCCGACTGTTCCATTAAAAAGGCGAGGGATTACTGAAAAGACATGTAGGCTCTATTCTTATAAAGCGGGGGTGCAGATGGGACAGCCCATTCAGATAGCTTGTTATTTTAATGATAATGGTGTCTGTGTAGGGCAAAAGATACGATATCCAGATAAGAGGTTTACCACCTTAGGTAAGATAAGTAACCGTTTCTTTGGGCAGCATTTATGGCCAGGGGGAGGGGGAAAGAAGCTGGTAGTGACAGAAGGTGAGATTGATTGCCTTACTGTGTCACAGCTGAATGGTAATAAGTACCCCGTTGTATCTATTCCTAATGGTGTCTCCTCTGCTAAGCGGGTCTTTAAAGAGAACATGGATTGGCTTAATTCCTTTGAACAGGTTATTGTCATGTTTGATATGGATGAGCCAGGACGAAAGGCTGTAAAGGATGTTGAGGGGCTCTTACAGCCTAATAAACTTTATGTAGCCACACTGCCCCTTAAAGACCCTAATGAGTGCCTTTTGGCTGGCAGAGGACAAGAGGTTATCAAAGCTATCTGGAATGCCAAAAAGTACACCCCAGACGGCATTGTGAATGGTGCTGACCTATGGGAAGAAGTAAGTAAGCAGGAAGATACAGAGCAGGGTTTTATGTTTCCTTGGAATATCCCGCTGAATAAGATGACCTGTGGCTTGCGAAAAGGTGAATTAACTGTCTTAACAGCGGGAACAGGCGTGGGCAAAACAACGTTCGTGAGACAAGTTGCTTACGATTTGGGCATCACAAAGGGCCTTAAGGTAGGCTTATTGATGCTTGAAGAGAATGTGAATCGTACTGCCCGTGGTTTGATGTCTATTGCAGCATCTAAGCGGTTATATATGAATAGGCAGGGTGTCTCTGAAGAAGAGTACAAGCAGGCCTTTGATAAGACATTAGGGACTGGACACTTTATTCTATACGAGCATTTTGGTTCCTTAGATGGTGATAACCTGTTAAGTAAGATACGCTATATGGCTGTGGGAGAGCAGTGTGATTTTATTATTCTTGACCATATCTCTATTGCTGTGTCTGGTTTGGAAGGAGACAATGAGCGAAAGCTTATTGACATCTTGATGACACAGTTACGTTCTTTAGCCGAAGAGACGGGAGTAGGTCTGATTGTAATTTCGCACCTGAAGCGTATTGATGGTATGTCACATGAAGAGGGGGCGGCTACTTCTCTTTCACAGTTGCGGGGGTCTGGAGCTATTGCACAGCTGTCCGATACCGTTATTGGCTTGGAGAGAAATCAGCAAGCAGATGGGGAACAAAGAAATAGGGTTCGTATTCGTGTCTTGAAAAATCGCTGGACAGGAGAGACAGGGATTGCGGGATACCTTTTTTATAACAAGACTACAGACCACTTGGAAGAAACTGAACCCTTAGCAGTAGAAGAAAGAGAGGAGGCAGAAGAGGATGGTAGTCCTTTTTGATTGACAATGCTTTTATTTGATATCGAAAGTAACGGGCTTTTAGAGGATATGACAGTTATCCATTGTTTATGTATCTCTGATGGACATAAAAATATTGTTCGTTATGGTCCAGACACCGTGGAAAGGGGCATTAAAAGGTTGCACAATGCCATTCGGTCTGGAGAAGGGATATGTGGGCACAACATCATAAATTTTGATATTCCCGCTATTCAGAAGCTTTATCCATGGTTTTCTATTGATAGGGCCCAACGAAAGAATATTGTAGACACCTTGGTAATGGCACGTTTGATATATTCCAATATTGGTGAGTCTGATTATGGTCGATATCGGGCGGGTAAATTACCAGGAACATTGATTGGGTCTCATAAGCTGGCAGCATGGGGTTATCGTTTAGGTGTCCTAAAAGGTACCTATGCGGAAGACACAGAGGATGCTTGGGCTGTCTTTAATGAAGAAATGCTGGACTACAACGAACAGGATGTTGTTGTCACAGAATGTCTTTATGATAAGCTGCTGGAACAGAAATATTCACAGACAGCTATAGAGCTTGAGCATAAGATAGCGTGGCTTATGGCACAACAGGAACGCAATGGTTTTCCATTTAATGTACAAGAGGCTATAAAACTGGAAGGTGTCTTACGTGCCAGAGCAGCAGCACTGGATGAGGAAATACGAAAGATGGTACCCCCTATTCCTGATAAGGTCTTTATTCCTAAAAGGGACAATAAGACCCTTGGGTATGTGAAGGGTGTTCCTATTCAACGCTATAAAGAGTTTAACCCGAACAGCAGACAACAGATTGAATATATTATTTGTAAACGCTGTGGGTATTTACCAGACAATGTGGAACTCTATGCGGAAGATGGGCGCCTTAAGATGGATGAGCAGACCTTTAAGTACCTAAAAGGTGACAAAAAAGCCCCTAAAGAAGTACAGGTGCTTGCTCCTTTATTAGAAGAGCAGCTAATGATTTCAAAGCGTTTAGGGCAACTGGCAGACGGCAGTCAGGCATGGTTGTCTCATGTGAAAGCGGATGGACGCATTCATGGGCGAGTTAATCCTAATGGAGCAGTAACAGGAAGAGCGACACATTCGTCCCCTAATGTTGCCCAGGTGCCACATAATGGTGCTCCTTATGGTAAAGAATGTAGAGCGCTATTTGGTGTACCAAAGGGGTGGATACAGGCTGGGATAGACGCATGTGGTTTAGAGCTACGTTGTCTTTCCCACTTTTTATATCCCTATGATGGGGGTAAGTATGCTTATGAAGTTGTCCATGGGGACATTCATACAGCGAACCAAAAAGCAGCGGGTCTTGAAAAGAGAGACACGGCAAAGACATTTATTTATGCCTATTTGTATGGGGCTGGGGATGCTAAGATTGGTAAGATTGTTGGTGGTGATGCTACAGAAGGTAAGCGTCTAAAAAAGAAGTTTTTGGCAGCTACACCCGCCATTAAGAACCTTAGAAAAGCTATTGAGGGTGTCTTAGTTAAAGAGACCTATCACGGCAAGATTACAAGATGGAAGCGTCATTATCTAAAAGGCTTAGATGGTCGGCTATTGCATGTACGGTCTATTCATTCTGCTTTAAATCTTCTGCTCCAAAGTGCGGGGGCACTGGTTTGTAAATACTGGATAGTACGGACAGAAGAGCGGCTGCTGGACAGAGGATTAAAACATGGTTGGGAAGGTGATTTTGCACTGATGGCTTGGATACATGATGAGCAGCAGGTGGCCTGCCGAACCAGACAAATAGCAGAGATAGTTGTACAGGAAGCGCAGCTTGCAATGCGAGATACGCAGGCATTTTTTAATTTTAGGTGCCAGCTGGACACAGAGGGCATTATAGGTCATAACTGGGAGGAGTGTCATTAAGATGAAATTTGAAGATGTTAAAGTGGGACAAAGGGTATGTTATACGGGTGGCCACACATTTTTAGAAGGTTGTTTGGGTACCTGTACTTACATATCAGCAACGAACCAGATTGCAATTGAGTTTGATAAAAGTAATACTTCTTTACATACGTGTAGCGGACATTGTAAAGCCGGCCATGGATGGTGGTGTAGGCCGTTATTTTTGAACCCTGTAGAAGGAGCGGTAATTGATAATAGCACCCCATGTGCACCGCTACCTGTAGAGGAGACAGCGAACGATAGGGGGGTGTCAAATAACCAGGTAGATGTACACATAGCAAGACTGGAGGATGTTGTAGAAACGTTTTTCACAGTGGGTGTTTCAAGACAGGATATGCTTGAGTTATTCAATGATATAAGCAAGAAGCATTTTTCAGAAAAGCAGCTTCGGGACAGAATTGCAAAAATAAAAGACAAGGTAACGAAATGTCAGAACTAATACAATTTTTAAAAGAGGTTCATATGCGTTCTCCAGCGTTGCAAAGTGATTTTGCCAGGGAGAACGCCTTTTTTATTGCCGAGGCAGCATCACGGGGGTTAATTTCTTCTGTCATTGAAAACACAGCCTGTAATTATTGGACAGTAACAGAAAAGGGGTTATCCCTGATGTCTTATGGCGGAGGGGGTGGCTCTTTACGCTTACATTGATTTTTGATGCAGACATGCTTGTCTTTGAAAGTGCCTCCAGTGTAGAGACACCTGTCAACTGGGGTGGAGATCTATGGACACTTCATGCTAACGCATCGGACGCAGAAGCCCAATTTGAGGACAGGGTGTCTCTTATTGTGGACAAAGTGTTAAATCACATGGACTATGAGGGTGAATACAGCCTGATTATGTGTTTTTCAGACCCAAAGCAGAATTTCCGAAAGGAAGTTTTAAGCACCTACAAAGGGAACCGTGCTGGGAAGTTAAAGCCTGTTTGTTATGGGGCAGTACGCCGGTGGGTAGAAGACAGATATGATTGTGTCTCTTATCCGACCCTGGAAGCGGATGATTGCGTGGGGCTCCTTGCTGATAGGTATAGGGGGCAGGAAGTACACATTTCGGGCGACAAAGATTTCAAGACAATCCCTGGTGTCTTTTTTGATTTTCTGCATGATGAGTGGTTTGAGATTTCAGAAGAGCAGGCATATAAGAATTTCTTAGCACAGGTCATGATAGGAGATGCTGCCGATAACTATAAGGGGTGTCCTGGTATAGGAGCAAAGACAGCAGATAAAGTTTTAGAAAAATATGGGGTGGTCTGGAAAACAGTTGTTGACCAATTTAAAAAGGCAGGGCTGTCTGAAGGAGAAGCACTCCAGCAAGCACGGGTGGCACATATTCTGAATAAAGAGGAGGAGTATGACGTATGCAAGTACAAGGTTACGTTGTGGAACCCGAACTAACAGTCTACATGGTGAAACCAAAAGACACCACATATATTTATCAGGCACTGTATGCTTTTACAGAATATGCAATGAAAAATAAATACTGTGCACAGTTTTATTCTGAAAAGAGTACTGAAGAAGCTATGAAGGTTATGGCAGTAATGCGGTGTCTGGCAGCATTCCTATATAAGGGAGATGTTGTGGGGTATGTGGGGTATACCATTGAGAACCCGTGGTGGATGAGTCAAGAAGTTTTTAGAGAGCTTTTTGTCCTTTGTGTCAGTCCCTCTTTTCATGGCTTTGGGCGTGTAGCTGCAAAGTGGATGGAAGAGACAGCAAAGTTAAACCATATACCACTGTTAGAGACAGCAGCTGCCCTCCCTGAAGACCCCCAGTTGGCAAAGAACCTGTATATGAAGAAGCAGGGGTTTACTTTAGAGTATCCCTCATTTGTGAAGATTTTGAAAGAGGGTAAAAGATGACAATTAATGAGGAATTGAAAACCCCCTATGTTTCCCCACAGCTGATAGAGTATCTGGATGGTGTCTTTAATACCGAAGGTTTATTGTCTGGGTTTCCTCTTACTATGGATGCTGAACGGCAGATAGGATACTTGCAGGGCGTTGTGGCTGTAAAAGAGCATTTACGGTCTGTAGCTTTTGAAAAAGAAGAGGAGGACTAATGTGCTTATGGTCTAAAGTAAGTATGCCAAAGATTAACACGGCAGGAAGAGACATTCTCCCGTATACACAGACAAAAGACCCTGACTCCCCTATCTTTGGTGGTAGTCAGGATTATAAGAAGAAAATACGGGGGGCGCAGGAATTAAAGATTGATAGAGATGAAGACGATGATGACACCCGTGGAAATTATGGTACGGGCTGGGTTTTATAAAGCAGAAAGGAGACTTAATGGGTAAGGTAGGTAAAGCAGTAGGACGAGTATTAAAGCACGCTGTGCGGGGTGTAGGTAAGGTTGTTGGTGGAGTTACTGGTGGCTTGTTTGGTAGACAGAAACAGCCAGATATTAATGTAGAGCAGCCAGCACCGGCAGCCGCGCCCGCAGCACAGGAAAGCGGTCAGACAGATGTAAACATTGATACAGCAGCAGACAAAAAGAAAAGAAAAGCAAAAGGCAAGAAAGGTCTGATGATTAACGCAGGTGCCAACGCTTCAGGTGGTACCACAGGAACAGGGTTGAATATCTAATGACAGAGACACAACGGACAGAAACAGCAAAAGCTCTTTATGAGCGCTTAGTGTCTGAAAGGTCTCCATATGTAACCAGGGCAGAAGAGTGTGCAAAGTATACGATACCCTCATTGTTTCCTAAAACGGGAGCAGGGGCGTCTACAACGTTTGACACACCATACCAGTCTGTAGGGGCACGGGGGGTAAACAATTTAGCATCTAAATTGATGTTAGCCTTGTTTCCTCCTAATGCCCCCTTTTTTAGGCTGTCTCCAGGCCAGGAAGCACAAAAAGACCTGGAAGCAAAGCCTGAATTAAAGACACGGGTAGAACAGGTATTAATGCAAAAGGAGCACCAGCTGGCGGACTATGGAGAGACACATCAGTACAGAGTGACCCTTGCGGAGGCTATAAAGGTACTTATTGTTACAGGCAATGACTTGTTGTTCCTCCCCCCAAAAGAAGAGGGGATGAAGTTGTATAAACTTAACTCTTATGTGGTACAGCGTGATGCCTTAGGGAATGTTATACAGCTTGTTACTTTAGATAAGATAGCCTATGCCGCCCTCCCAGATGACATTCAGTCCTTGGTGGACGGAAAGGGACAGACAAAGAAGCCAGAAGATATCATTGAGGTTTACACACATGTTTACCGTGAAGATGATAAATTTTTGTCTTATCAGGAAGTTGATGGGCAGACAGTTCCAGGTTCAGAGCAGTCTTTTCCATTATTAAAGACCCCTTGGATACCATTGCGCATGGTAAAGGTAGATGGGGAGTCTTATGGACGGTCTTTCGTGGAAGAGTATTTAGGGGACTTGAAGTCTCTTGAAGGGCTTTCTAAGGCCATTGTGGAGACAGCAGCCATTGCGGCGAATGTCTTGTTCTTGGTAAACCCTAACGGGATTACAAGGCCATATAAACTGTCTAAGGCACAGAGTGGTGAATTTGTACCAGGCAGGAAAGAAGACATCCACGCTTTACAGTTGGAGAAATATGCAGATTTGCAGGTAGTTAATGCTACCATCCAAAATATTGAGTCCAGGCTGTCTTATGCCTTTATGCTTAATAGCGCCGTGCAGCGGAATGGGGAGCGTGTCACTGCCGAAGAAATTCGATATGTAGCATCTGAATTGGAAGACACCCTTGGTGGTGTCTATTCTATTTTGTCTCAAGAGCTCCAGCTGCCTTTGGTAAGGCGCATGTTGGCACAACTGGCTGCAACAGGACAGATGCCTGATTTACCAGAAGACCTGGTAGAACCCACGATTACTACAGGGTTAGAAGCCCTTGGACGTGGACACGATTTAAATAAGCTGACAACATTTATGCAGCTGATTGCCCAGAACCCCGAACAGGCAAAAGCCATTAAGTGGAATGAAATGACCCTTATGGAAGCTAATGCACTTGGTTTGGATGTGTCTGGTTTAGTCAAGACTGAAGAAGAAATGCAGCAGGAACTACAACAACAGCAGATGGCCGAGATGGCTACAAGAGCGGCCCCACAGATGGCACAGGGGGTCATGAATAACGGACAGCAACAAGGAGGTTAAAAATGGATAACGATAATACCGTCCAGGTGGCGGATAGTGACAATGGGTCTCTTTATGGTCCTAATGCGGTCACAGGGGGCGCAGAAGATGTCCTTAAAGGACACGAAGATGTAGAAATTAAGACATCGGATACAAAGAATGTCTCCGTTAAAGAAACGGATGATGAAGGCGACAAAAAGGAAGTAAAAAAAGAAGCTGACAAAGAGGATACCAAAAAGTCTCCAAAAGGTGACAAAAAGGACCCTAAAGAGAAAACAGTTGAGCAACGCATTACAGACCAGAAACAGGCAGAAGAAGATGTCATTAAAGACCTGACTGCTAAAGGGGTTGATTTTGATGGAATGTCTAAAGAGTATGAAGACAACGGTGAATTGTCTGAAGACAGCTACAAAGCCCTGGAGAAAGCTGGATATCCGAAGAGTGTTGTGGATGCTTACATTGCTGGTCTGGAAGCAACGGTAACGGCATATAGGGATGCTGTCTTTGAAGCCGCAGGCGGTGAAGATGAATATGACCGCATTGTGGCCTATGTCGGTGGATTGTCTGATGCACAGATTAATGCATTTAATCATGCGATTGATGCAGGAGATGTGACACAGCTGTCCGTCATGTTTGAGGGGTATAAAGCACAAATGGAGCAGAAGTATGGTACAGCGAACCGTACTGTTCTGGGTGGTGGTAATTCTGGAAAGGCGCAGGAGGGCTATGCATCGAAAGCAGAGATGGTAAAAGCAATGAGAGACCCCCGCTATACCAGAGATAAAGCCTACACAGAAGAAGTACAGCGCAAGACCATGCATTCAAACTTCATTGGCTAATACTATATTTATTTTGGTTTAGGAGCATATTGCTCCTCTTTTTTATTGTAAAGGAGAATATTTAATTGCCGAACGTAACTGTAGCAGAACCTGGTAAAGTCCAGGGAGGGACAGACTCCCTTGAAATGTACCTGAAGGTATTTGCAGGAGAAACGATTACAGCTTTTGAGAGAGCTTCCGTAACTAACGGGAGACACATTTTGAGAACTATTTCCAGCGGTAAATCCGCACAGTTTCCTGTGTTTGGGCGGGCATCCGCTGACTACCTGAAACCTGGTAAGTCTTTGGATGATATCCGTAAGAACATTCCTGGGGCTGAAAAGAACATTCTGATTGATGGCCTTTTGACCACATCCCAGATGATTACGGACATTGATGAAGCCTTGAAGCACTATGATGTCCGCAGCGAATACTCCAGACAGATGGGTGAAGCCCTGGCGATGGCCGCAGATGGGGCTGTCCTTGCAGAAGCCGCTAAGATGGTGGTAGCCAACAAGGAGAACATCACTGGTCTGGGTAAAGGGGAGATTATGCAGCTGACCACAGCAGCAGACATCACAGAAGCCTTTGGTAAGGAACTGGTGTCTTCTCTTCTGAACGTCAAAGCGAAGATGTCCCAGAACTATGTTCCTGCATCTGATCGCTATGTGTTTATGACCCCTGTGGGCGTAAATGCCCTTGTTGCGTCCCTTGTGGCCATTAATCGTGACTATGGGGCAGTAGCAACCATTACGGAAGGAAATGTCCTCCGTGTGGCTGGTTTTGACATCATTGAAACCCCGCACCTTACGGCTGGTGGGGCAGCAAAGAATGATGGTGTACTCCAGGGAGATGGCCATGTATTCCCCGCAGCTTATGCAGCTAAGGCGGTTTACATTGCTATGCACCGCTCCGCAGTGGGCACCGTTAAACTGAAAGACCTTGCACTGGAAAAAGCACGCCGTGCTGAATATCAGGCAGACATGCTTGTAGCATCCTATGCTATGGGGCATGGTGGTCTTCGTCCTGAAGCAGTCTTCATGGGTGCAACGAAGTAAGACACAGGTAACAGGAGGGAGCCTTAAATCCCTCCATTATAGGTCAGTAGTTTAATGGAAAAACGGTGGTCTCCAAAACCATAAGATGTGGGTTCAAGTCCTACCTGGCCTGCCATATTTAAAAGAAAAGGAGTAATAGATGACAGAATTAGATGCTGTAAATGAAATGCTGGGTGTCATTGGGGAACCCCCTGTGAACACGTTGGAAGTAATTGAAAACGTTGATGTAGCAAATGCCTTGCGTATCTTGCATAAGACAAGTCGCTATGTGCAGTCTAAAGGCTGGGCGTGGAATACATGGGCGTCTTACCTTTTTAATCCTGATGTATATACAAATAAAATCAGGTGGTCTGATAATATTTTATTTTTGATAGGGACAGACGGAACTAAATATGTGCAGCGTGATGGGTATGTTTTTGATGTGGACAATCAGACAGATATATTTGAACAGCCTATAGAAACCACGGTAGTCCTTTATATTGACATCGAGAACCTACTTGACCCTATTGCACACTATATTGTAGCTAAAGCATCCCGAAAGTTTCAAAATGAGACATTAGGGGATGACAGCTTAGATAATTCTTTAGGGGAAGCCGAACAGGAAGCATGGGTTGCTTTGCAGGAATACGAGATGCAGATAGGTACTTATAATGCAAACAGAATGACCTATGTCCAGCAGTTACAGGGGAGGTAAGATGAGCAGAATATCACAGACAGTAAAGAATTTGGTGGCTGGTATTTCACAGCAGCCGGCATTATTGCGTCTCCCCGAACAATTAGAGACACAGGTAAATGGTTTTTCTACTGAAGCTTCTGGGCTACAGAAAAGACCACCTACATGCTATATTGCTGACTTAGGTATCCCTTTTGCTAACCCAGAGCCTCTGGTACACATTGCAAACCGTGATGAAGATGAGCGGTATATGATGATATTTGATGGTACAGGGGTGTCTATTTATGACCTTCATGGCAACAAGAAGACAGTCAAGTATGAGGGGAATGCACAGCAGTATCTGACGGTGTCTAAACCCCGTACACAGTTGCGGCTGGTTACTATTGCGGATTACACATTTATTGTTAATCGGAACTTTAAAGTGACAATGAGTGACAAAAAGGTATCTTCAACATGGGATGACCATGCTTGTCTCATAAATGTTAAATCAGGGCAATATGGGCGCACCTATACCATTTTTATTAATGGAGAAAACGTTGCGTCTTTTACAACACCTAATGGGGACAATGCAGAAGACGCAAAGAAGATAGACACCAATTTTATTCGGGACCGCTTAGCCGAAAAGGTACGAGAAAAGGGTTGGCAGACACAGCTGGTAAACTCTGCATTTTACATGAGGAAAGAAGATATACACATAAACTCTTGTTCATGTGATGATGGCTTTAATGGTAACGCTCTATTTGCTATCTTTCATTCAGTACAGAAGTTTACAAATTTACCAGTGACAGCTGTACAGGGATATACAGTGAAGGTTATTGGGAACAGTGGTTCTGATGCGGATGATTATTATGTATCATATGATGCAACCGATAATGTATGGAAAGAATGTGCAAGACCCGGCATACTTGCGGGCTTTAATAATTCAACGATGCCACATACATTGGTCAGAAACGCAGATGGGTCTTTTACCATTAAAGAGGTTTCCTGGGATGAGCGAAAATCGGGTGATGATGACTCAAACCCCTATCCCTCTTTTGTAAACAACAATATTAACGATATCTTTTTATTTAGAAACAGGCTTGGTGTCTTATCTGGAGAAAATGTTATCTTGTCACGTTCTGCCTCCTTTTTTGACTTTTGGGGGGCATCAGCAGTAGAAGTACAGGATACAGACCCCATTGATTTAGCGGTGTCTGATAACCAGGTGTCCATTTTGTACCATGCGGTACCCTTTTCAACAGACCTGGTGTTGTTCTCACAAAACTCACAATTCATTTTGTCTGTAGATGGCGTCTTATCCCCACAGAATGCTTCCGTGCCACATACCACATCCTTTGCATGTGATGTGGCGGTTGCCCCAAAAACAGTGGGGAGACGCATTTACTTTATAGTAAAAAGAGCACTATACTCCAGCGTAAGAGAATATTATACAATGGATGACACCCGTGGGACTAAAGACGCACAGGACATTACATCACATGTCCCATCATTATTAAAGAATGGTATTTATGATATTTATTCTTGTGGTAATGAAAATATTGTATTATTACCGTCTGTAGGGGATACCTCAAAATTATATGTATATAAATTCCTCTTTGCAGATGATGAAAGATTACAGTCTTCTTGGTCTTATTGGGAATTTGATAAGGCAGCTGTTTTAGGTGGGGGCTTTATTGGGTCTGAACTGTACCTTTTATTAAACAGAGACAACCGCTTATTTATGGAGAAGGTAATATTTACTTACAACACAAAGGATTATGAAGATGAACCTTATAGGGTCTTTTTGGACAGAAAGGCAATTACTGCCCCCATTCCAGCAGCAAACTATGATGACATTAATCACCAGACTATTTTGCACCTTGGGGCTTCTTATAATCATGCTGTGCCTGATGGTACTTACTATGGTGTAGTAACCCCCGATAAGCACTATTTTAGGTTTTCCGCAGAAGACGTAAAGGCAGATAAATGTTACCTTCATGGGAACTACGTGGGACAAAAGGTGACAATAGGACAGGTTTACACCTTTAGAATTGGTTTTTCTACTATTTACGTTAAGCGTAAAACAGATGCAGGGGTTGTTGCTGATGATGAGGGACGTCTTCAGTTGACCAATGCAAAGATAAATTTTGAAGAGACAGGAGTATTTGAAGTTACGGTGTCTCATAAAGACAACAGGGCAGACAATAAATATTATCATACAGGGCGTGTCTTAGGGCAGGCTGCAAACAAACTGGGCATCATCCCGTTAGAGACAGGGGCGATGCTTTTTCCAATTATGTCTGTTAATTCAAATTGTATTATTTCAATTAGTTCCAGGGCACCCACGCCTGTTTCCTTAATGGAATGGACGTGGTCTGGAAATTATCAGAAAAGGACACACAGTATATGATAGCTATTATGCCAGCAACGAAAGAACAACTGCATTATTTTGCACAACATATCCGAAAAGCGGATGCTCAAGAAGTTTTTCATGCTACGGGAATTTATGATAGGACACATCTTTATGTTACTTTATGTCACTTAAAGGGTGTCATGGCTGTTACATTGTCTGATGATTCTTTGTTGGGTATTGGAGGAATAGAAACAATTAATGAAGACACAGCAAAAGTATGGCTATTACTGACTACAAACGTAGAGAAGCATAAAATAGAATTTATCAGGTGGTCTAAAGGTTTTAAAGAGGTTCTTTTACAGTACTACAGAGTAATTACAAATGTGGTGTGGTTATGCAATTATACACATGTGGTCTATTTGAATTACTTAGGGGCCCGTTGGAGACGCTTAAAGGGCAATTGGGGTACATTTACAATTACACGAGAAGAGAAGGTGAAAGACACAGATGTGCACATGGGCAGTCGCAGGACAGATGGCCTTACAAGCCTGGGGCAGACGACAAAGGAATAAAGCAGCCGTACAGGCCGCAAACATGAAGATGATAGGCGCTGTGCAGGAAATGAACTATGCTTTTCAAAACTATGAACAGGAAAGGCGAGACTCTTATGAGGCGGCTGTTAATGATATTATAAAAACCCGTATTAATCAGATGCGGTTAAATTCTTCTGTCCAGGCGGCTATTGCAGAAGGCATGGCTGGGGGTGGAAGGACAGCTGACCGTCTGATTAGGGCAGGTGAAGCAGACACAGCCAGAGCCGTTGGGTCTATTCAGGATAACTATAGCCGCAAGAGCAATGAGATTGACCTGAACAAAGAGACCACCGCTTTGTCTACCAAAGAATACATTGCTAATACCTATGCACAGGCTAAGCCTGATAAGATAGGTGATTTGATGTCTTTAGCTGCCACAGGCCTAAAGGGGTATGCAGCAAAGAAAGAAGCCGCAGCAACAAGTAATTATCGTAGGAATATCAATGTGTCTCCTATTGAGACTACAAGGAACGCATTAGGTAACGATAGGGGCTGGGGTGATTATACAGGTTATAAATTGAAGACAAAGAGACAAAATGATTATAACTTTGCGTGGGAACCAAAGTATTCCAATTCACGCTTTAGGACTATGAACAGATTAAGGGAGGGGGTCTAAGATGCCAACAAACATAGCAAACGCTATTGGAACACAAAGGCAATTTACTAAGCAGCCTGTAGCTACATATGTTTCACGTTTAAATCCATTGCAGTCTTCCTCCCGTTATATAAATGCCCAGGCTATGCCAGGTAATCGTTTGGCCCATTCCTTAGGTATCTTTGGGGACGCTGTAGAGTCTTATATATCAGAAAGGGACAAACAGAAACAATTAGACGCCAATAAGGTTGAAGCACTTTTAGGGGCTACCGACCCAAAATCATGGGCAACAGCCACCTCTGCACAGCTTTTGGCACAGTATGGGCAGTACCAACTGGCAGACAACCCATATGCAGTGGCTTATATTGATAAGATGCGTGGAAAGCATATGGCTATGTTGGCCGACCAGGAATATGCAAAGCTACGGGAAGAACAGGGAGAGCTCCCCACAGCAATGGAAGAAGCAGAGCGCTATTATTCCTTTAAGCAATCTTATTACCAGGACATGAAAGATAAGCTGCCCTTTGAAGTTAATATGGATAGCCTTGATGAAGGCTTTTATGAAAGTTATGAAAAGGGGCTGGTACAAAGCATCAGCTTGCAGGGTGCCCAGCGTTCAGCTAATTACAAAGCAGAGCGTGATGGGGGCTTTCAGGTGGCATTAGGGGATTTAACCCATCAAATGTCTTTGGGAATGTCTAATGAAGATGCTACAGCAGCAGCTACCCAGAAGTTTTTAGCTATGGCTCTTAATGGTTATCAACCATCCGAGTCTATTAAAATGGCCGAAGGCTTACTGAAACAGGCTGCCCGTGATGTGGGGTCTCCTGATAAGATACAGGCACTGGGAGAAGCAACCTTATATAGAGATCCAGAGACGCTGGCTGATGTTAAAGTAAAAGATAAGATTGACTTACAAGACTATTTAGTTATGGCGGGGCAGTCTTCTTTTAATAAGATGAATAAATGGTCTATTGATAAGACATCTGAAATTGATAAATTAAAGGCAGCGGGGGATACAGCAGGTCTTCAAGCTTATGCAGAAAAGCTGCAAAAAGACAGCCCCCAGGGTTATCTTACACTTGAGTCTTACCTTCGCAAGGCCATAGACGCTGCCCCTGAAATAAAGGCACGCCTATTGGAAAAAGAAGCCAGGAACCATGCAAAGCAGGTAAATGCAGACATCGGTGTGCGAACGGCTAAAAAGGCTATTTATACCTTGTTGTCTGGTGGTCGGGCTGCTCTTGGTAATAATCTAACTGTACAGCAGTATGATGAGGCAGGAAATATTGTTACAAAGACAGTCTCAAAAGATGACCAGAATAGGGCGGCCGAAGAGGTCTATACGGAACTTATGCAGTCTTCCGCAGACCCCGCTGTAAAAGCACGACAAATGATGGCTGTCTTAGATTTTGCACCTCATGGTGCCCTTGCAGAGGGCATAAAGAACCAGGTGCATGAAGCCTTGATACACCCATCGGCATCTGCTTTGAATGATGCCTTTTCAAAGAGTTTTGGTGGTATAACAACAGGTCTCCATATGTTGGCAGCAGACACACCACGATTTATGTCTATCTTTGGTGATGAAGACACAGCTAAAATTCAAACATTACAGATGTTAATGGACATGAACCCAGATCCATTGAATGTAGAACAGCCTTTGGCTATGTTCATTAATGGGGCAGAAAAGCTGGCTGATAAGGTACAGAGACAGCTATTTGAAGATGACTATATTAATATGGCCAATAACAATGCTGTAGAAACTTTAGATTATTCTACAGAGGACAATGAGAGCGTTAAAGCAGACAGGGCGTACCTTGATGACCCCTTAGTGCAGCCTTTAGCACACAATTTGTTCCTTTATGCCCGTGCATGTGGCATGGATGAAGACACAGCAACCCAGCAGGTCAATGATACAGTATCAAGAGTATTTATGACCTATAAGGGACATATTTTGCCTAAAGCGTTCTTTTCGGACATTTCGGCAGATGACAAGCTGGATGCAGGTGCTGCCACCATGAATTGGCTAAGGCATAAGACAGCTATTAATAATGCTGCATGGGGTGTAGAAGAAGACAATTTGTACTTTGAATACAGTCGCTGGGACCATACGTTGGTCTTAAGGTCTACAAACTGGGCGCAGCCTGTAGCTGCCTATACCAAAGCACAGTTTACAGAACAGTCCAATATTATGTCTGATGAATTGGCCAGCGGGAATGAAACAGGGGCAGCTATTATAGATAGCGAAACAAATACAGACGATACATCAGATGATAATGATAGTATCACTGATGATATTTTAGATAGGTTTAAGGGAATTATAGATTGATAAGGAGGTGTCTAAGTGCCAGGTGATATGAAACCCTATATGGATTTGGCGGAGATAGCTGCACAGGAATTTCAAAATAAGACAGGTAGATATCTTGACCCTAATCTGATATGGGCACAATGGTACCATGAGACAGGTGGCTTTACGTCTGAACTCTTCCGAACAGGAAACAATTTAGGGGGCTTTACAACCACTGAAGATATGGGGGATGACTGGAGACAGCCTGATGGAGACCTCTGGTATAAGCCTTTTTCTTCCAGAGAAGAGGGGGCAAGATTTGCTGGTGCTTATCTGGCAAATTATGTCGAGAACGGCATTGCAGATGCAACAGACCCCGTATCTTATGCACAAGCATTAAAGAATGGTGGTTACTATGGGGCGTCTGTAGAAGAATATGCTTCAGGATTGACCAGTGCTTTAGGTGTGTCTCCTGATTTTCAGGTGTTTGAAGAGGCGCACCCAATAGGGCCTTGGGGAGAGACACCCGCACCTATTCCTGAAGATAACCGCCATCCGTCTTACTTTGAAAGAACATGGGAAGAAACAAAAGATAAATTTATTGATAATGCAGTCGATGATGGTGCATGGGCTGTCTTAAGAAACCTTTGGGCAAACATAAATGCATCAGGAGTGTCCCACTTTCTGGATACATATAATCCATCTCAAGAAGAAGTAGAGATGGTTAAAAGAGAACTGCCAGATACAGATACACAAGGTAACAAGATAGCAGGAGCGTTAGCGGCACAGGAATATGTCTTAACACATGCATCCAGTGCAGAAGCCTTACAAGAGCTCCTCCACATGAAGCAAGAGGACATGCAGAGGAGGGCACGTGTTTCCCAGATGGAATATGGGCTATCTACATTGGGCTCTGTGGTGGGGGCTTTATTTGACCCTGTAACTATTGTAGCTGCGGGTGTCTCTGGTGGTACAGCCTTACTGGCAAAAGCTGGTAAGGTAGCTGCTTTAACTAAAAAGATTTCACTTTTAAAGAAACAAATGCGGGTGTCTTCGGCTATTACAGGTATGGATAATTTTGCCATTCAGTGTGGCACAAAAGTTGCTTTAGGTTCCGCAGTGGCTACAACAAACCGATGGGCAGCAAAGAACTACGGAGGCTGGGAACCAGACTATGCTTCTGCTGCTTTCCTTGGTGGGGCCATTGGGGGCGCTATAGGTCTTGCAGGGCGTTTGCGTAAAGCAGGTGTCCATGGTAAGAAGATTAATGCCCTTGAAGACACCATAGAGCAGACTAAAAGAACCGTAGTGGCGCAAGCGGAAGATTATGTCTCCCCTATGTCCCATAAAGGGCAGGTGGTAGAGTATCTATCCAAAGTCAACCAGAGAAGACTGGCAGACAGTAGCAAAGAAGCACAGGAATTAATGGACGCCAATAAGCTCTTTATTGTGTCCAGAGAACATGCTGAAAAGCTGGCGTCTTACAATGGTATTTCTTTAGACAAGAAAGCTGTAGCCTTTACTGATAAGGCATCAGGTGTGTCTGTTTTATTGTCCGATAAGGTGACACCTAAGAACATTAAGGGCTTAGTGGCACATGAGGTTGGTGTACATCAGGGCTTACAGCATATAATGCCTGAAAGCTCTTATAAGCAATTGCTGAATACCGTACAACAGAAGATGCAGACATCAAAAGACCCTGCATGGCAAATAGCTGCTAAACAGGCCGATAACCCTGAAGAGGCATTAGCCTATTGGGTAGAACATTCTTTTAATAAGAAGGAGAAGTTTTGGCAGCGTCTTAAAAAGAATATTACTAATAAAGAAGTAACGGATGAAGAGTTAAAAGACTTGATAATCCGTGGTGTTCAGAATGAAATTAATAATAAACAGGTAGTTACGCCGTTGGCTGACGACTCTAATGTAGTTATGGATATTCATTATTCCAAAGACAACATGCTAACCCCTGTTCATGAGACCTTTATGGATACTAAAGGGGCTGTGTCTAAAGAAAATAAACACTGGTACCTTGATTTCCTGGGCCTCCATTTTTCTCCAGGAGAATGGTTGGAGGCAGGCTGGCTTCCTGGTACTCTTTATGGTAAATTGGCCTCTTCCCGTCTGCCACGGTTAAGAGAAGCAGCAAATATTCTTTTACACGATGCACAAATGCGTGGACATGAGCGTTTTGGTATGACACAGTCAACAGAGGACATTAAACGGTTTATGCAAGACCGCTGGCTGTCTATGTATAATGATTTTGTGGATGACCGTATCAAATATACGGTGAAAACGTATGGTCATTTAGGGGCATTAAGAAATAAGTATATCAATAAAGTCAATGAAGACATTGTTAAATGTTATAACTTACTTAATGAAAATTGCGCTGCACTGGGTAAAGCAGACACTTTGTCTAAATATCCCGCTGAAATTGTGTCTTTAACACGCCGTATGAAAGCTATTCGCAAAGACATGATGGAGTTTGGAGCAGCGGAAGGCGAGAAGTTAGGCGGACGAAAAGGAACAGGAGCATATCTTAGCCATGATGGTCTCTTTAATGACGATGAGTTTTACCGTATTGTAGACATGGATAAGATGTATGACTATGTAGGTGCACATTATTATGGTGGTGCTAAAGGCTGGGATAAATTCCAGGAGATGCTGACAGATTATGCAAGACGCAATGCAAATAGAAAGGTTATCAGAGAGCAGCTGGAACATAAAGCTAAACAAGACTTTGATATTGCAAGACTCCAATATAACAGCAAACCTCATGGGCCTAAAGACGTCCCACCTGTTAAGACAGGTGTAACCGATGAAGTCGTGGATGCATGGATAGAGGAAAACGCTAAAGACTGGGCCTTTGGTATTCGAGATAGGCACATGTCTGATATGGAATTTATGGATGGCGATGTGTCTACTTTTAGGGACAATATGGCCTCCTTTAATCACCGTTTCCCTATGGATACATCCGCTGAAATGGATATTGGTAACGGTGTTACCTTCTGTTTTGACCGAGATATGCGTGATTTTGATATAGACAAAATTATGCCACAAATGATAAACAGAATGTCTGGTGATGTTGCCCTTCATGCAACCTTTGGGGAAGGCGGTACTAAAAATTTTCTGGATACCTGTGCTCAAGAATTAGAAAAGAGCAAACATATCTTGGGTAAAGGTGGTGCAGAGAGACAGAAAGATGCGTTAAGACGTTCCATCCAGATGATACGAGGTGTTGGTGATTATAATACAGCCGACATGAAGAATTGGAACCTGCTGTCCAATATGATACGTAAGCACTCTTATGCAAACGTGGGCGGTAACATGACCTTTGCACAAACAGGTGAAATTGGGTCTATGGTTGCCTATAGCGGCTTTCATTCTTTGCTGTCTGGTATTCCTGTCTTTGGTAAAACACTGGCCAGGGGCTGGAGGCACATGTCTAACGGAGAACTGGCGTCTATAGCCGAAGCAGCCGAAAAGCATCTAAAGGGAGAGTCTATTGCGACCAAAGCGTGGCATATGAGCTCCTCTATGACTAACCATGCCTTTAGCCAGACCATGGCACATAATGATGACGGTTCACGTACCTTATTGTCCACAGTGGCCGATAGTGCTTACAAATGGACACATAGAGAGTCTTTATTGACCTCTACTGTGAACCAGATGACGAAGCTGACAGACGCTATGGAACAGGAGTCCCGTATTAGTGCTATTACAGACCTTATAGATTGGGCAAACGGTAAAACATTTAGTGCCTTTAGGAACCCTGTAAGTGCAAAGAAACTGAAAGCAGCAGGGGTGTCTGATACAGTTAGCATGAAGCGGGACATAAAGAAATATTTGGATGTTCCACAAGACCAGGTAGCAGCTTCAATGGACAAATGGATGCAGGAGTCTCCTGATACGTTTACATTATGGAGACAGCTGGTTAGGAACCAGTCTTTGCGGTCTATTCAGCAGCAGACCATAGGAAACACTGGGTACCTTAAAGATGCTAATTGGTACACTAAACTGTTCTTCCAGTTTAAAGATTTTACGTTTAGAACGATTAACGGACAAATGATGAGGGCACTACAGTCCCATGAAGTGGACGATGGGATGGCATTAATGTTCTCTATGGGCACAAATGCAATGACCTATTATGGCTTGACAGTAGCCAGAGGGTACGCTATGTACCCTAATGATACAGCTAAACGGGACGCCTTCTTTGATAGGAACCTGACGCCACAGCGCTTAGCCTTAGCGGGGTTGACAAGAGCATCCTTTATGTCTATTCTGTCTGTAGGTACCGATGTAGCGGAAATGTTTACGGATTTCCAGGGCTTTAGAACAACGGTAGATAATACCTATAAGAAGCCCCGTTCGGATATGACAGTTAGTGGTAAGTTTGGTAAGATTATTGGGCAGGCCCCTGCTATTGGTGTTTTGGATAAGACAGCTTATGGGGCTGCTGGTGCTTATGACCTGGCTACTCATCAGGGAGACACCAGAGATTTTGATAACCTAATGCGGTCTTTACCACTGGGGTCTTGGTGGGCAATGGTAGGTGTGTCTTCTCTTATCAAAGATAAGGTGAACATAAAGAAGCCTAAAACCAAAAAGCCTACACCTAAGAAGAAAGTATATAAGCAGAAAGGTCTTTTAGAAAAGCTAACAGGAGGATAATATGATAGACGATTGGAAATGGGAACAGCTGTCTCCAAAAGAACAAGAAGATTACAATCGGATACGAGAAATTGCTACCAATGATGTAAAAAGGAGTGAATACATGACAGGAGCGGAGCAGGTTCGCTTATTGGTTATGTATGCATTAGCTACTTATGGTGGTGCTTATACATTGGTTATGGTAAATGAGCACTTTGGTATTATAGGTGCTATTATCCTTTTATGCTTATATGCTAAAATATTCTGTGCATCATAAATACACGGCAGAGTAACAAGGAGGGTCTTAATGGCCCCCTATTTTTTTTTTGTAAGAAAGGAGCCCTATGGCTGACGAAAGAAAAACACAAGTGACATACCAGGGCAATGGAACACAACGGGTCTATTCTTTTCCATTTGATTATCTTCGCAAGGCTTTTGTTAAAGTACGCTTGATAGATAATGAGACACGAAAAGAATTGGTACAGGGTAGTGAATATACTGTAACAAATAAGCAAATTACCTTAATGTCCCCTACTAAATTAAAAATAGAGATAGTGCGTCAGACCACTACACAACCATTAGTGGCTTGGAAAGACGCATCCGTATTAAAAGCAGCTGATATGTCTGTACAAGAAGTGCAACTCTTACACCTGGCAGAAGAAACCAGAGATGAAGTACGTGATGGGGGTATGGCGTTATCTGAGGCCGCACACGCATGGGATGCACGTATGCATCGAATTATCAATGTATTAGACCCTAATAAACCTACAGATGCAGTTACTTTGCATTATATTACAGCCACTAAAACATCTTTGCTGAATGAGTTACAGACAAAAGGCACAGAACAGGTAACAACTATTACGCAAACAGGAAACACGTATGTGAACCGTTTAAATACCCTCAAAACGGCAGCAGAGACAGCTGCTACAACGGCAGAGAGGTCTAATAAACAAGCGGCCTCCCACAAGACGGCTTCTCAATCTTGGGCTATAGGTACATTATCCCCAGACGGACAAGCAGATGCGGAGTCTCCAACAGGTAAAACGCAGTCCAGCCGTTCATGGGCTTTAATTGCAAAAGACCTGTGGTCTCAATGTGTCTCCGTGCTAAATGCAGTAAAAACCCACATGCAGACTACAATTAATAAGGCAGGAGAGGCGGCTACATCAGCCCAACAGGCAAAGACATCCCAAACAGCAGCGCAACAACAAGCTACGGTAGCAACTACGCAAGCAGCACAAGCAACACAAGCTGCACAAGACGCAGCGCAAAGCGCACAAAACGCAGCCACATGGAACCCCGCTGCCTATGATAATAGACAGGTTAGTGAACAAAAATATTTACAAAAAACAGGTGGAAGCATGACAGGTGCTATTACAGCTACCCCCCGTTCCTCCTTTGTTCAGGGCAGAGATAGGGCGGCATTACAGATAACACGCCAGAAAAATACTGATTACTGCCCAATAGTTAGCGCTAAAACACCACAAGGCTCATGGGAGATAGGTGTATATGATAACGAAAAACTCTATTTTGTATATGTTGCGGATAGTGATTATACGACATTAAATTATCAGGCCCCAGTACGCTTTAGTTTATTACCTAATGGACATATTGTTTTTCCAAACGGTGCTGAAATGTGGATAGAATGAGGGATGTATGGGTAAATCAAAACACGTATTAAACGTAAGGAAAGAAAACATTATATATACAGTTGACCTATATACAAAAAAAGAAGAATGTAATACGGGTAACCGTTGTATATCTGCTTTTGTAGATAAACAAGAAGTATTTATGCCTATCACACCTTATTTAGGTAATCTGGCTGCTGGCACAAGTACACCTGTACGGATTTTAAAAAATAATACGGTGTATCAGCTGGTACAGCACGGAGAATTTTATTTAAAAATACAGCAAACCCCCAATCAGACAATTACACTGCATGTTGGCGGACAAAACTGGACAGATGAGAATGAACACTGGTTTCCTTATGGAACACAATGGACAGCTACAATAGTAGGGCATGATGGTTATAATCCTGGGGCATTAAATGTGTCTTCAGGGACACTAACGGACAATGATGTAACAATAACAGCCACAGCCGCTACGGTTGCTTATGTCTCTTGTACTATGGAAGTTTCTAAGCACAGAACAACATATATGTGCACGGAGTTTACCCCCAGTACCATAAAGGGCGTTCAGTTTAATAGCTTAACAACTACAAAAAGTGAATACAGTTTAGATGTATTGGTTACAAATGGGGCAGGACGCCGTGCAATAATGCTTGTTGGGGGCATATCGTTAGATATGACGTTTCCAAGTGATGGGCACTGGAGAGCTCCTTATAGGCAAGACTTGGTAGACTATTTATATTCACATATAAGGCAAACAGTACCCATACAAATATTGGTGTATTAAGGAGGAACAAATGCGATATCACGATATGCTTACTTTTTGGTTTTTATTTTTATGCTTACTTTTTGCATCCAGATTGGTGGTAAAATTTTGAGAACAGAAACATTTAGAAATGATGTTATAAAGGTTACACCTTCAGCTGGTGTGACCTTTTCGACTTTTATGGGTTTTTCTTGGAATGAGTGGGTCTATATTCTGACCTGCATTTATACAATAATTCAAATTGGCTGGCTGCTATACAAGATGTATAAAGCCATTAAAGAAGAAAGGAGACACGCATGACACCTGATGAATTTATTAACTGGTTAGGGCCTAAAGCAGCCACAGTGACACATAAATGGAACCTTCCTGCATCCGTATTGATTGCACAGGGGGCCCTTGAGAGTGGCTGGGGGCGGTATGTGATTGGTGATTACAACATCTTTGGCCGTAAATGGAACGGAACAGGCCCTTATATTGTCACAGAGACACAAGAGTGGTCCGATACATATGGCTACTATACCATTGAAGACCGCTTCCAGGATTACAACTCTTTAGAAGAAGCCTGTGAAGACTGGTGCATTTTGATGGCCAAAGAACCTGCATATGCGGAAGCATGGCAGATTTGGAGCAACACTTTTGATGTCGCCTCCTTTGTCTATGCTATGGGTAGTGTCTATGCAACCGACCCCGACTATGCAAATAAAGTTTTGTCTATTATTGATGCAAATACACTGCAAGCTTACGATGATTATGGGGTGCATAACGCATGATAAAAATTGATGAAAAGCTGATAGACCAGATAGCAGAACTGGAAGTCACCGCCCTGCTTGAAGGCTTGAAAGACAAAAAGCTAAGAAAGAACCCCGCTTTTCTGGATAAGGTACGGAAGTTTCTTAAAGAAAACGATATGAAGACCACACCAGAAACTAAGGGAATGACAGAATTAAAGAAACAAGTAACCGAAGTAATTCCTATATTTAAAGACATGCGGTGATAAAGAATGTGGACAGAAGAACAGATAACAGAAGCAAGCAAAGATTTTCGTGTCTTTGTCTTCATGGTCTGGAAAAGTATTGGTCTTCCTGCCCCCACTGCCATCCAATATGACATAGCAAAATACTTAATGACCCCACCTGGAGACCGCTTTATCATTGAGGGTTTCCGTGGGGTTGCTAAGTCTTTCCTGACTTGTGCCTATACGGTATGGCGATTGTGGAAAGACCCACAGCTAAAGGTATTGGTTGTCTCCGCCTCCAAAGACAGAGCAGATGCAAACGCTGTCTTTATCAAACGTATTATTATGCTCTTGCCTTTTTTGGAACCTTTATTGCCACAAAGAGGACAAAGAGACACACAAAATCTTTTTGATGTGGGTCTTGCTGTTCCTGATATTTCCCCGTCTGTTAAATCCGTGGGAATTACAGGACAGATAACAGGAAGTCGTGCAGACCTGTTAATCGCCGATGACGTGGAAATCCCTAATAATTCGGGAACACAGATACAACGAGATAAACTATCAGAAGCCGTAAAAGAATTTGATGCTGTCTTAAAACCAGGAGGACAGATTATCTACCTGGGGACCCCACAGAATGAGATGTCTCTTTATAATGAATTGACAAAACGTGGGTACAAAAAGATGGTATGGACAGTTACTTATCCAAAAGACCAAAAAGAACGTGAAAATTATGGGGACGAATTAGCCCCCTTTATTGCCCAGAAGTTCGATGAGAACCCTACAAGGTACAGCGGGTTGCCTACTGACCCTGAAAGGTTCGATGAAGACGAGATAACAAAACGTAAACTATCCTATGGGCGTGCAGGGTTTGCCTTACAGTTCATGCTCAATACGAACCTGTCTGACGCCGAGAAGTACCCGTTGAAAGTAAAAGACCTCATTGTGGCCGATTTAGACCTTAATAGCTCCTCTATGAAATGGGCATGGTGCAGTGAACCGTCTAAAAGGTTACATGATGTACCCTGTGTGGCACTTAAAGGTGATTACTTTTATGGGGCATTAAGTCGCTCTGAAGAGACAGAAAATTATACAGGAACAGTAATGGCGATAGACCCGTCTGGTCGTGGAAAAGATGAGTCAGCATACGCTATTGTAAAGTACCTAAATGGTTATTTATTTCTTATGGAAGTAGGAGGCTATCGTAACGGTTATGCTCCTGAAACTCTTTCTGCTTTAGCTTTGAAGGCTAAATTTTATGGAGTTAATGAGGTTGTTATTGAGTCTAACTTTGGGGATGGTATGTTCTTACAGTTATTAAAACCCGTATTAAACAAAACACATCCTTGTGCTACTTCAGAAGTAAACAATAGGACACAAAAAGAACAACGCATTATAGACACCTTAGAACCTGTTATGATGCAACACAGGCTTATCATAAATACTTCAGTAATCATGGAAGATTATGGTGTCTATGAAGGCAACCCAGCGTACTCATTGTTTTACCAAATGACCCGTTTATGTAACGAAAGGGGCGCATTGGCACATGATGACCGCTTAGATGCTGTGTCTATGGCAGTAGCCCATTGGAAAGAAGTTTTGGATAGAGATGCTGATACGGGCATTGAAGAACACCTTGAAGAACAATTAGAAGCATGGTCTGACCCTGATAGGGGAATTACATATATTCCTGATATGGGTAAACAACAATTATCCACAGGACACTATCACCTTAAGAACCTTGATCCATATCGTTCATAGATTGCAATGAAGGGGTCTATTTGCCCCTTGAAGGCACCTTAATGAGTCATATGTCATCCAAAAGAAATCACACTAACTAATAAAAATAATTTATACGGAAACTTCTTGAATGATAAATTACTCATGAAAGATACAAAAGGGGTCTTCCTGACCAAAATAGACCCCTTTTTGAACGTTTTAAGAGCATAGGAAGAGTGTACTGATAATAATAATAATAATAAAGTCACTCTTTTTCTATTTGCTTTTCTTTTTATAATTTGCAATTCATTCTTAAATATGAACGTGATTGTCGCACTTATATACAAAGTGGTGATTGTCGCACTTATTAGAGAGAAGAGAAAGAAAAAAAATTCCAAACACGAGGGGGAAAGACAACACTTAGATATACATATAAGTACATATATGTAACATTAAGGTACATTAAGGTTCCTCTATGTAACAATATGTAACATTAAGGAGGCATATAAGTAATGATTGATGATTATAATAAAGACCACTTACCAGTACCTTCTTGTAGTACCAGGGTTATAAGAACTGGGAGAAACAAGCGTCCATATACACAATTACAAAGACGATTATCTAAGGTATTGTTTGTTAGTATTATTATTATTTTAATATTGTTTATTAGCACATTCATAATGACCCTATGTGGCATCAATGTACCCAATATTAATTACCTATTGGAAGCATTGAGAGTCATAGGGGGATTATGGGGACAAACAGGACTCTAACCAGTTTGGTCAGTTATGATAAACAATATCTAAACGATAGGAGGATATAATTTATAAAATGTTTATTATTTCAGAGCAAAGACAGAAGATATTAATTATAATCATAGCTATTATTCTTTTCTTGAGTGGTTTATTTATTGGTTATAAACTGTTTTCACCACCTAAGGAAGCAGAAGCTAATTATGGTAAGTTTGCAACAGGAACATCCGACAAGGATGTCCTTACTGTGACCAATACGCACCAAGTACGTCCTAAAACGTCTTTAATGTCCCCAGATGTTACTATAAGACAGCCTGAAGTGGTTGTACAGCTGCCCAATAAGGGTATCGTTAAGGTACCACAGGGGCACACTTTGGACAATAAGACACAATTAGATTTAACACCCGTCATTAAGGAGCTGGCAAGTGAAAGATATAAAAGGAATTGGGAAGTGGGGGCTGGTGTGGGGTATAATAAAGAACGACATTCTGTTTATTATCCTATTGCTGTACAGCGCAATTTCAGCTATGATAGAGCTATTGAGGCGATAATAGGGGTAGATAAGCATGGTGTCCAGAATGTGTCTGTAGTCTATAAAGTTAAGTTTTAACAATTGACACAAAATAGACACACAGCACTCTGATTAGCCCGTAAATATCGTATTTATTATTATTTTAAGCATATAATAATACGGTACATATTTAAAAAGATTAGATATTATAAGGAGGA
>ERZ773065.183-NODE-183-length-40343-cov-27.160619_pt1 | contig 40343 bp, 35 predicted proteins | sample MGYA00580623_ERZ773065 | MGnify/ENA primary metagenome ERZ773065 (study PRJEB29015, sample SAMEA2738017) | human oral metagenome | biome: human oral; feature: human-associated habitat; material: dental | place: China | collected 2047 ... | reverse complement strand
CTTTAAGTTTGAACATTGTTCGAAAAAATGAAAAGCAAATCACTTATGCGGCTGATACAAAATATTCAGTAAAAGATACGGAATTTACTGGCACAAAATATGTTGTTAAAAATTCTAAAGGTGAAGTTGTAGCTCAAAAAGTAATCAACAATGGCACTAAATTCGAAATTACCGTTCCAAATAATGTAAATGAAAAATACACAGTCATTTCAACAATCATCACTAAAAACGGTGAAAATTCAAATGCTAACTGTGAAAAATCTTTCGAAACTAAAGCTCCAACACCAGTTCCAACTAAACCAGAATTGGTGTGTCGAAATATTACAATTAATCAAATTTCTCGAACAAAATTCGAATTTAACACTTCTTATACTATAAATAATACAACATTTGTTGGCGTTAAATATATCGTAAAAGATCAAAGCGGTAAAATCGTAATTGAGAAAACTGTAAATAATGGCTCAAAATTGACGCTCGACATTGAAATTGTTGGTAAATTCACAATTTCTTCAACAGTTATCACAGAAGATGGCGAAAACTCAAATTCAAATTGTGAAAAATCTTTCGAAGTTAAACGTGAAGAAAAACCTTCAATCCTTATCAAGAAAACTGTAAATAATCAGAAAAATGCTAAAATTGAAGCAAATACTGATTTCAACTACGAGATTACAGTTTCGAATAATGGAAATGTTGATTTGAAAGACGTTGTTGTAACAGACCGTGCACCAGCAAATATCACTTTTGTAAGTGCTGATAGTGGCGAAATCAGAGATAATATTTTAACTCTAAAGATTAACTCTTTGAAAGTTGGTGAAAGTAAAACTATTACAATTAAATCGCAAGCAACAGCAACAGGAATGACTGCCGTAAATACAGCCTGTGTAGATACGCCAACAATTCCTGGCGACAAAGATGGATGCGATAGTGCGCGGATTGAAGTTCCAAAACCAAAAACTCCAGAAAATCCAACTCCAAACAACCCACAACCACAGACCCCTGCTGAGTTACCGCAGACTGGTATTGATGGATTTGGTGCGATTTTGGCCATTGGCTCACTTACAACCGCTGCTGGTTACTACATTGCTAGCCGAAGAATGATTTAATAGCTTGACCGCTTCTCTGAGCGATTAAGCTCATTAAACAAAAACAGCCTTACTAATTGAGAGGCTGTTTTTGTTTTGGCTTGAATTTTAATTATACTTATGCTAAAATCATTTCAATGACTAAGATTGCAATTATCGAAGATGACGCAATGATCGCGCAAATGTATCAAATGAAATTCGAACTAGACGGATTTGAGGTTGAAATTTCTAATAACGGCCAAGACGGTTTGGAAATGGTCAAAAAGCTACGTCCCGACCTGTTACTACTTGATCTAAAAATTCCCAAACTTGACGGAATTTCAGTTTTAGAAAAATTACGAAGCGATAACTTTAAAAATCTGCCCGTTATCCTCCTCACCAACTCCGACCGCAGTGAAGTCCCCGTTGATATTGATAAATTCCAAATTGCCGACTATATTGTAAAAGCAAATCTAACGCCTCGACAAGTAGTTGAAAAAGTAAAATCAGTGTTAAATTCTTAATTTTATTATAAATCTTGCTGACCTTTTTGGTTGGCAATTTTTCGCGCAGAGATAATCACGTTATCAATCAAAGAAGCAATAGTTAACGGACCAACCCCGCCAATTTTTGGCGTGATAGTAATATCTTTTCGGCTCTGCCGGACCGATTCCGCTACATCACCCTTAATAATTCCGTTTTCGCTCGCCGTACCAGCATCAACAACCACAGCATTAAATTTAAGCATTTCCGAAGTGATTAACCCAGGAACACCAGCTGCGCTCACTACAACATCAAACTCCGAAAGACGTTTCTTCATCTCGATGGAATTATTTTTGTCAAAAACAGTTATGTTATAGCCAGATCGTTGCCACATTCTGGCAAGAGGCGATCCAACTAATAAGCCTCGGCCAATAATGGCAATTTTTTTAGCTTGGAGCTCAATATTATAACCGGCCAATAACCAATTAATCGCCTGCGCAGTCGCTGAATCAAAAATACCCCCTGACAAGCCATCAACATCTTTTTCTGGAGAGATTTGACATAGAATATTCGTCAACTCATCGCCCTCAATTTTTTGGCCAGCTGAATTTTTTAGTGGCAATTGAACAATAATTCCATGAACAGACTCGTCAATATTAGCCTTTTGAATTTCTAATGCTAAATTCTCGGGTGCTACCCAACGCTTTTCTGCATCGATCAATATATCTTCAGCATAAGCAATCTTTAAGCGCATATAAGTTTCAATCACAGGATCTTCATTAGAATAAAAAATCATCAACTTCGGGAAAACCCGCCAGCTTTGTCGTAGCGCTCGCACCTGCTTAGCCTGACGCTCTTTTATAAAATCTCTAAGCTCTGTTCCATTCAAAATTTTCATTCTTAAATTATATCTTGTCGGCTTGATTTTTTCAAACTGTCCAGATATAATAAAAGCATAAATATCAATAGAAAGGATTTTATGTATAACTATAACTCATATTATTCAAGTCCGTCATATAGCGATGCGATGGGGTTTGGAGTTTTTATAACTGCTATAGTCGCCGCGCTCGTAATCGGAGTAGCAGCCTATATAATTCACTCTCTGATTTTGGCAAAAATATTCCAAAAAGCCGGCTTGCCCGCATGGAAAGCTTGGGTGCCTTACTATAATATCTGGCTCTTCTTTGAGCTCGGTGGTTATAACGGCGCGTTATCACTACTATCTATAGCTAGCTTTATACCTTGGCTCGGTTGGATTGCAGCAATTATTGAATTCGTATTTATGTGTCTTGCTGCTAATGAAATCAGTAAAAAACTCGACAAAGCCAGCTCATTTATTCTTTTTCCACTTGGAATTATAACTCTTGGAATCACAACAATTGTATGGTATTGCCAGATGGCATTTAGCAAAAACCAATGGAATGATTCGCTCGGCAAAGAAAGTCTTGCTAAAGGAACAATTCTAGGCTATGCAGTGGAAACAGAGGAATCTGTCGATCAAGAACCAATAGCAGAAGCTGAAGTTGTTTCTGAAGATAGCGAAACAACCAAAGAATAATCCAAAATTGAAAAATGACCTTAATTACTGTAGGTCATTTTTTATTTAGTTTAAATTTCCAGTGGCTCTTGTTCAATCTCAAAACCAAATTTATCTTTAACCGCTTGCTGGATTTTTGCTCGTGCAGCTGCTAAATCGGCATATGTTTTTGCAGAAAAATTGGTTAAAATCAAGGCATTTTTGTCATGTAGGCGCATTCCATGGATTATTTTACCGCGCAGTCCAGCCTGATCAATTAGCCAGCCAGTTGGTATTTTGGAAAAACCCTTCTTCTCACTTGGAAAAATAATCGCACCAGGGAATTTTGCAATAAAAGCTTTTGCTGAAACATCGGGTATTTCAACATTTTTAAAAAAGCTACCCGCGCTTGGAATATCTTGCGGATCAGGCAATTTCTCTGACCGAAGATAAATCACAGCCTCCATAATTTGAGCTGGAGTTGCTTTTTCAGGATTTATGGAATGATTTTTAAAATATTCTTCAACCGAAAAATAAAGCGGGATCTTCTGTTGTTTTTTAAACAATTTTAGATTTACAGATATTATAAAATATTCACCAGCTTTCTCTTCACGAAAAATACTTGAACGATAGCCTAACCGACACTGCTCTCTACTTAAGATTTCGATATCGCCAGTTTTAAGGTTTATAACTTTACAACTTTCAAAAATGGAAATAGTCTCTTGACCATAAGCACCAACATTCTGAACTGGTAAAGCACCAACCGTTCCAGGAATCATCACCATAGCCTCACAGCCACTCAAACCTTGTTCAACTGACCAACGACAAAAATTATCCCAATTTTCCCCAGAACCGAGTTCGAAAGTTTTAGAATTATTGTCTTCATCAACTTGTTTTACTCCTAAAAACTCATTTTTCAGCACCAAACCTTCAAAGCCCTCATCACGAACGATCGTATTGCTGCCACCGCCAAGCACAAAAATAGGCAAACCATTCTCTTTAGCAAACTTGATAGCAGCTTGAACGTCGTCAATATTATTCACCTTAGCAAAAAACCTAGCCTTACCGCCAAGCTGCATTGTTGTCATTTTGCCTAAATTTATATTTTCTTCAATTGTAAGATTTTTAAACTCTATCATATTAAAATTATATCATGGAACGAATAATCAATGCAAATTATGAGTTAAAATAAAAAGCCCTCACGGCAATTTACTTACTATATTTGGTACACCCGGCAAGATTCGAACTTGCAACCGCTTGGTTCGAAGCCAAGTACTCTATCCAGTTGAGCTACGGGTGCTTATGAAATAATTATACCACAAGCACCCTTTTTTGTGAAGTCTATTTTTTAACAGAAAATTCCTGAATCAGATAACGATTATTACCAGTAAGTCGATCCTTAATTAGCTCCTGGCTTACCAACGACCAGCTCGAATCCAATCCGTCTTTCTGAGTTTCGCCATAACTATAAACCATCCAAATTTTTGAATATTTCTTAGAAAATTCTTTAATGTCAGTAATTTTATGCACTGAATCCTCTTCTAGCATTTTTAGAGAGCCGATTCTATAGTCTTGATTCCAGCCTGTAAAGAAAACTGGATTTTGTAGAGTTGAATATTGAGCAGCTTCATAATAAAAATATCCCGAGGTCACCACAATTGGTTCATCGTTACCCGCAACAGTTTTAATTCTCTCTATTATCTGTCGCGTCTCTGTTGTCTCGTTGGATGTTTTGGAAAATCCACTCTGGCGAATAATCTCATAATTCCCATAAATAAAACTCGCGATCACTAGCACAAATAAAGCAATTGATATTTTTTTGCTTTTTTTAGGAATACTTGACACTAAAGAGCCTAAGACCAACACGGCGAAAACCATTCCGCTCAAAGCATAACGATCTACGAAAATTGATTTAAATGGCGGCAGACTCAGCAAAAATAAAACTGCTACAGGCAAAATCGCCATCGCCCCTAGAAAAGAAAAATCATATTTTTTATCTTTAGGGATTCTATATACGGTAATAACCAATAACCAAACTATGCCAAAAATAATCAAGCACCACCAGCCATTAAGATCACCAGAATTAACAAAGGTGAAGAAATTTGAAATATAATTTGGTATAGTATTAAAACTCAAATCCTTAATCCAAAAACTACTTTTCACGCTTAAAGCTTGAGTGATAAAGAATGGAATCCATGGCAAAAATAATCCCACAATCCAAATATTTAAAACAAGCCATTTTTCGCCAAAAATCTTTTTTACCCAAAACGAAATTTTATTTTTAAAAAATTCTTTTCGCAGCACCCATATCCGCCAAAGCCACAATGCTACAATCGTTAGCCCATAGAGATATTGAGTCCATAATCCGGCCGCAGCCGACAAGACGAATATAATCCGCCATTTCTTTTTTGCTTTTTCAGAATTTTTAACCAAATAAATTTCATAGAAGGCTCGAACCGTTAAGATTGACAAAAATGCTACCATCATATACATTCTAATTTCTTGCGAATATCTGACAAACATCGGTGAAATTGCAAGCATCACTATCGACAAAAGTGCAGTTTTTGTCGATTTAAAAATCCGCTTAATAAGGTAAAAAGCAAAAATTAAAGTCAAAACGCCAAAAAATACTGACAACGATCGAAGCCCAAAATCACTCGTGCCAAAAATTAAGCTCCAAATTTTAAGTACAAAATAATATAGCGGTGGATGCACATCAACTGAAGTAAAATGCCAAATTTTGGCAAAATCATAACGAATTAAATATGCCGAGAAAGCTTCGTCAAACCAAATTGAAGCTTTAGCTAGTGTTGGCAAAGTAAGCAATAAAAAGCCAGATACAACACCCAAAAGACCAATAAGCTCAAGCTTTCTATCTTTTTTTTCATTTTTCCATATTTTTTTCAGCATCTAATTACTCCTTATCGCTAGGTAATGGAAAACGCTTAGCGAATTCACTAACCTCATTTTTAATCTCAGCAAGTCTCTCGGTGTCGTTGCGGTTTTCAATCGCCAGCCTCATCCATTCAGCAATTCGAACCATTTCAGCCTCCTTCATTCCGCGAGAAGTTATCGCTGGCGTTCCAAGACGGATCCCGCTAGGCGTAAACATTGGCAAAGTATCATTAGGAATTGAGTTAGCGTTCAAAGTTAGACCAATTGCATCTATCGCACGTTCGGCAGTTTTCCCGTCAATTCCAAAACTCGCATAAATATCGACTAAAATCAAGTGATTCTTTGTACCACCAGTCACAAGTTTAAAACCTCTTTTCGCAAGCTCTTCGGCCAAAAATTGAGCATTTTTTACGACTTGCTGGGCATAATCTTTGAATTCTGGCTGTAACGCTTCCAAAAAAGCCACTGCTTTTGCTGCAATTGAATGCATTTGTGGGCCGCCTTGCGTTCCCGGAAAGACACTACGATCTATTAGAGTTGGGAGATTCTCGAGAGTTTTTGCTGGTTTTTTGAGCGGATTACCCACTTTTCCATTCGAAAGAATCATTCCACCACGGGGGCCACGCAAAGTTTTGTGAGTTGTAGTTGTCACAACGTGAAAGCCGTAATTGAACGGATTTTTCGAAACACCTCCAGCAATCAATCCGGCAATATGAGCAACGTCAGCCATGAGCATGGCGTTATATTTATCGCCGATCGCCGCAATTCGTGCGTAATCAATTTCGCCAGGGTAAGCAGAAAATCCCACAAGAATAATTTTTGGCTTATATTTTTCCGCTAACTCTTCAATTTGATCGTAATTAATTTCACCATTTTCATCCAAGCCATAACGCACGAAATTATAAATTTTACCACTTCGAGTTACTGGTGAACCGTGAGTAAGATGACCCCCTTGTGCTAAATCCATTCCCAAGACAGTATCACCAACCTCTAGCCAAGCGTTATAAACTGCCTCATTAGCATTTGCGCCACTGTGTGGTTGAACATTCGCATGGTCGCAGTTAAAAATCTGTTTAGCTCGCTCGATCGCCAAACTTTCGATTATATCTGTGTTTTCTTGACCACCGTAATATCTTTTTCCTGGGTAACCTTCAGAATACTTATTAGTTAGAACTGAGCCGAGAGCCTCTAAAACTTCTCTCGAAACATAATTTTCACTTGGAATTAATTCCAGGCCTTCTCGCTGACGATTCTCTTCTTTTTTTATCGCCTCAAAAACTTCTTTATCGAACATTTTTCTCCTTTTTCAATTGTTTCAATTATACCAAATTACCTGTAAAAAATAAATCTCAAAAACTTGTGATAAAAATTCATTTCATGATATAATTTAATCATGAAAAATAATCAAGCTTATCTCGAAAAAATAGGACATTTAATTCAGGAATTCCGCATCGGTCGCGGGCTGACTCAAACTGAACTAGCCGAAAAAATCGGCTCATCACAAAGTGCAATCAATCGCATAGAAAGCGGCAAGCAAAATATTACGCTAGAAATGCTAGCACGAATCTCCGAAGAACTTTCTAGCGAAATCATATCTGTTAATGCCCACAAAAAGACTAATTTTCGAGTTCATGGAGGACGAGAACTGTCTGGCGAAATTGAAGTTAAAACCTCGAAGAATGCTGCCGTAGGGCTACTTTGCGCCTCACTTCTCAATAAGGGGAAAACAACCTTGCGGCGAGTAGCACGTATTGAGGAAGTTAATCGAATCATTGAAGTCCTAAATTCAATTGGCGTTCGCACAAAATGGCTTAATGAAGATAACGACCTCGAAATTATACTGCCAACCGAATTAAACTTCGAAAATATGAATATTGAAGCCGCCAAACGAACTCGTAGTATCTTAATGTTTCTCGGCCCTCTTCTTCATCAATATGAAAGTTTCCAAATTCCGTTTTCTGGAGGGTGTAATTTAGGAACACGAACGATTGAACCACACCTAGCAGGCTTAAAACACTTTGGCGCAAATATAACAGCTCAAACAGATTTTTACGAGGTTGTAAATAAACCTAAAAACGTTTCAAAACCAATTCTCCTTACCGAGCGTGGCGACACGACCACCGAAAATATTATCATGGCAGCAGCCTTATCTGGCCAAGAAATCATCATTCGAAACGCTAGCCCTAATTACATGATTCAAGATGTCTGTTTTTTCCTCGAAAAACTCGGTGTTAAAATTGAAGGAATCGGCACTACTATTCTCAAAGTCCATGGTGTCTCTAAAATCGAAAAAGATGTCGAATATTGTGTTAGCGAGGATCCTATCGAAGCTATCACTTTTGTAGCAGTAGCATTAGTAACAAATTCAGAATTGACCATAAGGAGAGTTCCAATTGAATTTACAGAGCTTGAAATTGCCGTCCTAGAGCAAATGGGCATGCAATACGAGATTTCAGACGAATATCTTTCTCGCAACCAAAAAACTCGTCTAGTGGACTTAAAAATTAAGAAATCTGAACTCACAGCCGCCAAAGATAAACTCCATTCACTGCCTTTCCCAGGCGTAAACATGGACAACTTGCCTTTTTTGGGCTTAATTGCAACAACCGCAAAAGGTACCACATTAGTTCATGACTGGAGCTATGAAAACCGCGCGATTTACTTTACTGAATTATCACGCTTAAACGCTCAAGTTCAACTTGTCGATCCGCACAGAGTCTATATCTCGGGACCAACCAAGTGGAAGCCAGCCGATATAGTCGCCCCTCCAGCTCTAAGACCAAGCGTCGTTGTCCTGATCGCAATGCTTGCTGCTCCAGGTATCTCTACATTACGTGACGTTTATAACATAAATCGCGGATATGAGGATTTTGCAGAACGACTAAATTCCATTGGCGCTCAGATAGAAACTATAACGATCTAAAAACTAAAACCGCCTAAACTAACAGCTTGGGCGGTTTTAAATAATTTCTTGGGGTGAATGATGGGACTCGAACCCACGGCCTCCGGAGCCACAATCCAGCGCTCTAACCAACTGAGCTACAATCACCACGGCCTTTTAATTTTATCATAAACTAATACTAAAATCAAATCTTAGCGATAAAAATCTGGACGAATTTGCGCCGAAGACGTTTGAGGTGATGGTGAATTTACTTTTGCGTAACACCCAGCTAGACCAGACTGTTTTATTCCAGAAAAATCATGCCTTAAAGATCGCTTATCTAAATTTTGCGAACTTTTTATCCCAACTTGATTATTTTGTCCTGAAAGCTCAGTACCTTGTGCTAACCGATTAGCCCTAATCCTATCAAGAGAACTTTGTGCTGTCTTTGAAACATCCCTAAAATTACTCGCTCGCATCTGGGCAATTCTTGATTCTCTATATGCTCTGATTTTTGCGTTACGCCGATCAAGCGCCATTCGATCAGTAAAAGTTTTTGAGCTCGTCGCCCCAAAATTAGACCCATTCTGAACCCTTGCATAACCACTACTGTGAGCTACGTCCTCTAAATTAGCCTTTACCACAAAGTCATTCATTTTCATAATTAAATTTTACCATAACTAATTTATTTCTCAAATAAACACTCTTGATTTAACAGAAAAATTTGTTATAATTAAAACATGCGGGCGTCGTATAACGGCTAATATACCTGCCTTCCAAGCAAGTGATGAGAGTTCGATTCTCTCCGCCCGCACCATTTGATCTTTTTTGTTTTAGTGAAAACTCCGTTTTTTGCGGAGTTTTTGCTTTTTGAAATATTTTTGATATAATTGTTTTAGGTCAGCCCCCGTAGCTCAGTGGATTAGAGTAAGAGGTTTCTACCCTCCTGGCCGTAGGTTCGAGTCCTACCGGGGGTACCAAAATTTATAAAATATTTCAAAATCACAAATAGTGTGATATAATTCAATCATTGGGCCAGTAGCTCAGCTGGTTAGAGCACCTGCCTCTTAAGCAGGGTGTCGAGGGTTCGAGCCCCTCCTGGCCCTCCAAAATAAACCTCCGCAGTTCTATACTCGGAGTTTTATTTTTGATTTTTTTCGAATCGCTCTCCCAGTGGAAAGTATTTTATACCTTCGATTAAAAACTAAATTAACAAATATCACCTGATATAATTGTGCTAAGACTTGAGCAATACTTAGAGCAAGTGGAGTAATGGGGCCAAATACAATAACTAGAAGAAGCCGAAATGCCATAGCAGAAGATTTTATAAAAGTAGCAATTTTAGCGGAAAATTTTAATTGAATAAAATCTAGTTTTAATCGATACTGAGGATATAGCAAAAATGCCAAATATTCAATTACTACAAAAATAATAGAAATACCTAGATTTAAATCGTAAAAATTTTTCATACTTACGAAAGCAATAATTGAACTCAAAATTAGCACAAAAATCAAGACATAAGAATTCTTATAGCTTTTAGGGAAATTCATACGTTTCTTAGCAATGTCAATCTTAGCTTTAACCGGAATCGCTGTAGCAACATCCCATTGAATATCAGTTATTAGCGTAACAAAAGTTATCGCCAAAGCATACTCTTCACCAAAAGAAAAAGCTTTCCCAATCCCAAAAAGATAAACAAAAAATAAAATTAAATTTTCACCAAAATCCATAGAATTTATCTTTATCGATCTTAAAATATTGAACCTGAAAGAAACTCTTCGCACTTCTCTAATAAATACAAAAAGAGTAAAAGCAAAAATCGTCAGTAAAGTTGCACTAATTATTATTTTTGAATTTTTAGTTAAAAATGAAGTGCCGATCAAAACGATAAAATTCAATAGATTAAAGGTTAATGAATATTTGTTTGCCGTTTTGTTTTCATCTTGATAATAAAGTTTATCCAAAATCATGCAAAAAACTAGCTGAATCCAAAGCTGAAGTGTAATATAAAGACAAAAATCTCGATAAATACTAGGATCAGCATTCATGAAAATAATAAATTTATCAATATTAAGTGCTACTAGCCCAAAAATAATTCCAGAAAATATCAAACCGGTAAAAATTCCAGCATTAATAATCTTTGGATTTCTAACCTTTATTGAGACTAAATTTGCACCCACACCAAAAATATCACGCAGCATTAACCATACAAATTGAAGTGGATAAGTAATCGAAAACACATTAATAAGTCGAGAATCTAAAATTAGACTCAACGTAAACCACGAAATAATAGGGCTAAGAGAGGCTAAAGTTAAATCAAACCCAATCTGAAAGAGCTGTTTCATTTTTAAGTTATAAACTTTCCCGGACTATATTTTCATCAATTATAATATCCGAGCCCGCACTAACCTCGCCCGAAAGCATTTTGCGCGCAATGGTATTTTCGACAACCTTTTGAATCACACGTCGCATTGGACGTGCACCAAGTTTTGGATCATAGCCAAGTTCAGCTAATAAAACCTTAGCCTCTTGTGAAACCGAAACAGTGATTTTTTGTCCTGCTAGGGTTTTATTTACGCCCGCAATCATCAAATCAATAATTTGAAGTAAATTATCTTTAGAGAGTGGCTCAAAAACTACAATTTCATCAAAACGATTCAAGAATTCCGGACGAAACTCGCGGCTAGCGATCAAATCATTCACGATCAGCTCTTCCGAATTTTTCGAATCATAGCCACGCGCAATCAATTCTTGAATGCGCTCAGCTCCAGCATTAGATGTAGCAATTATAATCGCATCGCGAAATGAAACTTCACGGTTTTTCTCATCGCGCAAAATTCCTTCATCAAGAACCTGCAATAAGGCAGTTAGAACATTTGGATGAGCTTTTTCAATTTCATCAAGCAAAATTACCGAAAATGGTTTTTTCATCACTTGAGAGGTTAACGACCCAGAGTCGATTGAACCATCCGCAATCAAACGCGAAACATCATCAAGGTTTACATATTCATTCAAATCAAGGCGGATAATATTTTCTTCACCATTAAAATATGTTTCTGCTAGCGCCTTAGCAAGTTCAGTCTTACCCACACCAGTCGGTCCAAGGAATAAAAATGTACCGATCGGCCGATTTTGATTCCGAACCCCAGTCCTAGCTCGACGTAAGGCATTCGCTACAGCCGAAACAGCTCTCTCTTGACCAATCATTCGCGCATGCAATAATTTTTCTAAATTCAATAAAGTATCTTTTTCTTCATCAACTCGCGCTGTAGAAATTTTTACATTCATCGTTTGTTCAATTGCTTTTTCTACTGAAGTTGCATCAACTAGATTATCATTAGCATAGCTCGCCGACATCTCAAGGAGTTTAACAGCTCGACCCGGCATTTCAAGATCAAATATATAACGCGCGCTAAGTCTATAAGCTTCCTTTAAAGCTTGATAACGATAAAAAACTTTATGCTGTTGTTCAAACACTAGCAGCTTATCTTCCATAACAGCCAGAGTCTCCTCAAATCCAGCTGGTTGAACTTGGAGACGATTAAGAGCCGCTGCAAGAGCAGGGTTCTTGGCTGAAATCTGCAAAAATCGCTGTTCGTCCATTGTGAGAATTATTCGTACTCGACCAGCTTCAAGAATCGGTAGTAAAACATTCGAAATATCCACTGAGCCAACCCCCTCTTCAAAAAACAACTGAGCATTGTCAAGACAAATAATAATATTTTTAGCCGCGTAAGCTTCGGCTAAAATATAGTTCACTAAATTCTCAATCTCACCCCGCCCAGGTGCTGCCGCAATAATCGAAGCTGAATCTAGTGAAATAACTTGTCGATATTGCAAGTTAGATGGCACTCCAGAGTTACCGTCAAGAATTCGATAAGCAAACGCATTAACTACTGTGCTTTTCCCTACTCCGTCCGGCCCAATTAGTGCTATATTTTGACGACCATTACCAGAAAAATGAGCAATCATCTTCCGAACAAGATCTTCATGCTGCTCAAGATTAGAGCTCATAAGAATATTGCCAGAGACTTGATTAGTAATATTCTTGCCAAAGCGGTCTAGCGTTGGTGTCCAGCCGAAGCTCCAGTCACGCGCTAGTCCACCATCTTTAATCGGTATCTTCGCCTTATTAAGCAGAGAAAAGATATGATCATGCCACTTAATACCTCGTTCCAAATCTTCATAATCAAGATAAAAATTCGCCAGCAATTTATTGTATTCTGGATAATTTTTAACAATCGCCAGCGTCAATACCGAGCCGGAAATCGTGTTAGTTTGAAGCTTCTGGCGAATTTCAGTCGCCGTCCGAAAAATATTCTCTGGCGAATTCTGCGGAATGGTAGCTAAACTTTCAATCGTTGTGCTACCTAGCCCAAACCTTGATACAATAAAAGCCCCCCCTGAACTTTTCAGAATAATTTTAGCAATCTCTTCTGAAGTCGGATTTTTTGATAATCTACCTAAAATATTACTTGCTAAAAGGTCTTCTACTTTGCCAGAATTTAAATTTGGCGCTAGTCGGTGGAGCTCTCCTTGCCACCAATTCTCTAATGCAAAAGGAACTATTGCTACTACTAATACTAGCCAACCCTGAGAATTCTCCATCAAAAGTAAAGCTAGTCCTGTAATAATTGCTGAAATTTTCAATATCTTTAGAAGTGTCAAAAAGGGTCTAACCGCTACTGAGATACGCGCTTTTTTAGCTCGATCATGCTCATAATCAAAAATCACTGGTTAGCTCCTCTAAAATTAAAAATATTTGATTTAGTCTTATGCTCTTGTTGAGATGGTTTTGCTGGAATATTAATATTTTGCAATCCACTTTTCAGTGTCGAAAGAATATTAGGAGTCCATCCAGAAAAAAACATAGCAATAAAAACTACTGGCAAAATTGGCATCGCTAACCAGCAAATTAGACAAAAGATACCCCAAATTGATTTAATAATAATAAAAAGACCACCAATTATCATTACGCTAGTTCTTAATAAAGCACCAATAAACCGCGATATCAATTTATCTAGAGATCTACGTATTCGCACATCCAAAGACCCACCACTAGCCACGGCATCAATTTGTCGAAATGGCGCAAACCAAGTTTTAATTAAAAGACCTAACGAGAAAGTATTCATTGTCCTTTCTAAGCTAACTAGGATTTTTTCTGCCTTCCAAGCCAAACCCTTACCATACCACCAAGAAAAAAAAGCCATTAACATAATTAAATTATACACAAATCTGCAAATTTTAACAAGCTTCTACCAGCTAAACTCGCCAAAAATAAAACAAGATTAATTCTTCAAAAAATCAAAACTTTTATATAAAGATTCTCCCTACTACTTTTTTATGTTATAATTAAATAAGGCATTAGCCGTTGAATTTTTATTTAATTTTTGATGAAAGGAACAATATGGAAATAATTTTACTGATAGCTGGTCTAGTTACCGGCGGCGGTAGCGTTTTTGCGTATGAGAAAGTTCGCTCAGCAAACGCTAAAAATAACTCGGACAAAATTATCGCTCATGCACAGAAAAAATCAGCTGAAATTTTGGAGCGCGCTAACGAAAAAGCACTTAAAATAACTGACAAGGCAACCGAGGATGAAACAGCTCGCCGAAAGGAACTTCAAAAAACTGAAAATCGACTAGCTGAGCGCGAAATCAATCTAGATAAAAAGCTAGACCAAATTGATGAGCGCGCAGAAAAACTTCGCCGAGAAGAGACAGAGGTAGAAGAACTTAAAAAAGAAGTCCTTGAAATCCGAAACCGTCAACAAGATCAATTAGAAAAAATAGCTAAACTTTCCAAAAAAGAAGCCGCTGAAAAACTAATGAAGCTTACCGAAAAATCAATGACGCAAGACATGATTAATCTAGTGGCCAAACTTCAAAAAAACGCCGAAGAAGACGCCGAAGAACGGGCGCAAATGATTCTCGTTTCTGCTATGGAGCGAATTTCTAGCGAAGTTACCGCTGATCGCACCGTCACCGCACTAAAGCTTCCTGATGATGAAATGAAAGGTCGCATTATTGGTAAAGAAGGCCGAAATATTCAAGCTATCCAGCGAGAAACTGGTGTTGATGTTTTAGTTGATGACACTCCCGGAATGGTAGTTCTTTCAAGTTTTGACCCAGTTCGCCGTCAAGTCGCAAGACTAACTCTCGAATTACTAATGAAAGATGGTAGAATTAACCCTGCCCGAATCGAGGAAGTTGTCGCTAAAGCCCAGCGTGAAATCGACAAAGAAATCAATCGCGCCGGTGAAGACGCAGCTCGTGAAGTTGGTCTTTCTGGGCTACCACGAGAAATGCTCCGTCTTTTGGGCGAATTAAAATTCCGCACTAGTTACGGTCAGAATGTTCTTAAACACTCAACTGAAATGGCTAACGTCGCCGGCCTAATCGCTGAAGAAATTGGAGCCGATATTAAAATAGCTAAAACCGCTGCTCTTTTCCATGATATCGGCAAAGCAGTAACTCATAAAATTGAGGGTAAGCACGCTCAAATTGGTGCTGAGCTCGCCGAAAAGTATGGCATGGATCCGCGCGTCGTGAATGCAATCGCCGCTCACCACGACGACATTGAAGCAACAACTCCGGAAGCCATTATCGTAAAAATTACCGATGCCATGAGCGCATCTCGCCCAGGAGTACGCAACGCGGCAGCCGAAAATTTCATGGAACGTATGCGTGAGCTTGAAAATGTCGCCACCAGTTTTAACGGCATAGAAAAAGCTTTTGCCATTTCTGCCGGTCGAGAAATCCGAGTGATTGTCCGCCCAGAAAAAGTCGATGATCTTTCAGCTATAAAAATGGCCCGCGATATCGCCGACAAAATCGAAAGTACGATGCAATACCCAGGCGTTATAAAAGTAAATATCATTCGTGAAACTCGCGCCACAGAATATGCTAAATAGGATAAAACATGGATAAAAAAATAAGCGGCCTGACTAAAAATGAAGTCAGCAAACAAATCGAGCTTGGCAATCAGAATGTTTTCGAAAATGATTCCAGCAATGGCTATTGGGGAATTTTTAAGCGTAATGTTTTTACTCTTTTTAATCTATTAAATTTTGTAATTTTCATCGCCCTCCTAGCAGTTCAAGCTTGGACAAACACAATCTTTTTTGCGGCAATTATTTTTAACTGCGTATCAGGAATCGCTATCGAAATTCGCGCCAAAAAAATGATCGATAAGCTCAACTTAATGAGTCGCGAAAAAATAAAAGTCATTCGTAGTGGTCGTAAACAAGAAATTGATCCGGAAGAAATTGTCCTCGGTGACATTATAGAACTTTCCGCCGGCGAGCAAATACCTAGTGATGCCGTTGTAGTGCATGGCGTAGCTGAAGCTAATGAAGCAATGCTAACTGGCGAAAGCGACTTAGTCCTAAAAGAAAATGGATCCGAAGTTCTATCAGGCAGTTTTCTGGCTAGCGGAAAAATTCTTGCTCGCGTTTCAAAAGTTGGCGCAGAAAATTACGCAGCAAAACTTATGGCTGAAGCAAAAATTCTTAAGCCCATTAATTCAAGAATTCTCAATTCGCTCAACAAAATCGCTAAATTTACGGGTAAAATTATAGTCCCCTTTGGTGTTGCCCTTTTTCTTGAAGCACTCCTAATTAAATCCCTACCCGTTAAACAATCCGTCATTTATACTGCTGCTCCGCTATTAGGTATGCTACCGAAAGGTATCGCTCTTCTTACCATAACATCTCTCCTAACTGCTGTTGTTAAACTTGGAATGCGAAAAATTCTGGTTCAAGAGATGTACTCAGTTGAAACTCTAGCTAGAGTTGATACATTATGTCTTGATAAAACCGGTACAATCACCGAGGGAAAAATGAAAGTCGAAGAAATTCATTTTCTATCGAAGAAATTTTCAGATGAACAAATAAAGCAAATACTTGCCGCCTATATGCAGTTTAGCGAAGATTCTAATCAAACCGCTACGGCGATCCGTAAATTCACCAACAAAACTACGCACGATTTTTCTGCAGAAAATATCATCCCGTTCTCAAGTGACCGTAAATGGGGATCAATGGAAATCGTCAATCTTGGCACAATTATTCTTGGTGCGCCTGAAATAATTTTTAACAAATCACCAAAACAAGCTGAAGAGGCCCAATCTCGTGGTTCTCGTGTGTTAGCACTTGCTTTTTCAGATAGTAAAATCGATAATCGTAAGATCAAGCTTCCTGCTAAAATTTCCAAACTGGCCGTGTTAGAAATTACCGATCCGATCCGCGATGGTGCTCGTGAGACTCTAGAATATTTACGCTCGCAAAAAGTTGATCTCAAAATAATCTCTGGAGATAATCCGATCACTGTTTCGAATATCGCCCATAAAGCTGGTTTTAAAAACTACGATAGCTATATTGATTGCTCAACTGTCTCAGATCAAAAGCTCCGCGCAATCGCTGAAAAAACTGCCATTTTTGGCCGCGTTTCCCCACATCAGAAAAAATTAATTGTTAAAACTCTCAGGAAAAAAGGTCGAACTGTTGCCATGACGGGTGACGGTGTAAATGATATTCTAGCCCTCAGGGAAGCTGATTGCTCTATCGTGATGGCAGAAGGTGATCCAGCTACTCGCCAAATTGCTAACTTAGTTTTATTAAATTCTGACTTTAACGATATGCCAGAGATACTATTTGAAGGTCGTCGTGTCGTCAATAATATTGCTCGCATCGCACCAATCTTTTTCATTAAAACAATCTACTCATTCTTGCTAGCTATTATATGCATCAGTAGTCTAGCGCTAGGCGCCGATATGCTCTTAATATTTCCTTTCATACCAATCCAAATAACTATTATTGACCAGTTAATTGAAGGATTCCCGCCGTTCATATTAACCTTTGAGCGCAATGAAAATCCAATCGAAAAAGACTTTCTCAAAAAATCAATGTTCGCAGCACTACCAAGCGCTTTGCTAGTAATATGCTCAGTTATATTTGTTCGAATTTTCGGAGTAAGCCACGATTGGAGCCTACAAGATATTTCAACTGTTTCTTACTATCTACTTGGCTCAATTAGCTTTTTATCGGTTATTCGCGCCTGCTTACCTTTCAATTGGCTGCGATTCGCTTTGGTAGTAGAAACTTTCATCGCCCTTTTTGCCTCGGCGATTCTATTCCGACCACTCCTCGAAATCGGCACTTTAAATGCAAAAACATTCCCGATCTACGCATCAATCATGATTATCTCTATAATTATCTTTACTATCTTCTCTACATTGCCAAAATATATAAATTATGCTAAAATCAAATCATAAGCTAAATTAAAAGGAGTACTGAAATGGCCTCAATTGACCAGCAATTTGTTGAATATATTGTAAAAAATTTAGTCGAAAACCCAGAAGACGTTAAAGTCCAGCGAGAAATTGACGAAAAAGGAGTTTTACTAACCTTAACCGTAAACACTGATGACCTTGGCCGAATAATCGGCCGTCGTGGTGCAACTGCACAGAGCCTTCGTTCGCTACTTCGTGCATTAGGTTCTAAAAATGACGCTCGATACAATCTTAAAATCGTTGATAGCGCCGAAGATAAAACTTCTGCTGTGGAAAACTCAACAGTTGAAACTGTGGAAAACCAAAGTTCTTTCGCAAAAAATACCCGAAAAGAGCTTGCAGATTTAGATGACTTTGATGTATAATAATACTAGTTCATAAAGCATAAGCGTTATGTGGAGTTTCGTGGATGCTTTTAAAATTGAACTGCGGAAAGCTCTAATGCGAGCAAACTAAGAAAAGTTTGAGAGCTTATACTTGCTAAAAATCCAGCTGATATACTGTGGCTGGATTTTTAGTTTGTCTATATTTGATAAAACATCGTAAAAATGTTAAAATTTATATCAATGAAGATTCAAGTTATTACCCTTTTCCCCACAATGTTTGAGCCTGTATTGAACACCTCCATGATGTGGAAGGCACAAAAAAACGGTGCTGTAGAATTCAAAATAATAAATCTCCGAGATTTTGGAATTGGCCCACGAAAACAAGTAGATGATACTCCTTATGGCGGCGGAGATGGCATGCTATTAAAGCCTGAGCCTCTTTTTGCCGCAGTTGAATTCGCTAAAAAATATTCTCCTCAAGCGCGTGTTATTGCTATGTCGCCCAGCGAAAAAGTCTGGGATCAAGCCGAAGCCGTTAACTATGCCGAACAAAATAATGGCCTAATAATACTCTGTGGACATTATGAAGGTTTCGATGAGCGGATTTTCGAAATTGTCGATGAAAAAATTTCTATCGGTAAATTTGTTTTAACCGGTGGCGAAATCCCAGCAATGGCTTTAATTGACTCTGTAGTGCGCCTAATCCCAGGCGTACTCGGCGGCGAAACTTCAGCCGAAATAGAAAGTTATTCACATGGCGATAATCTTGAGTTTCCGCAATATACTCGCCCTGCAAATTTTAAAGGTAGTCAAGTCCCCGAAGTTCTACTTAGCGGTCATCATGCTAAAATTGCCGAGTGGCGAAAAAGTAATTCTAGATAATAGCTAGCTTGACTTCAGCTGGTTTCTTTGCTAAAATTATATTACATTGGGATGTCGCCAAGTGGTAAGGCAGCGGGTTCTGGTCCCGCCATTCGGGGGTTCGAATCCCTCCATCCCAGCCAAGTAATGTTTTTAGGCACTGAAACAGGTGTTTTTTATTTTTACTAAAATTATTTCAATTAGTTTTTATCGTGGCATAATTTATTTTTTAGTATTGTCTATATCTCACTAAGCATTGACTTTTAAAAACGTTTATGTTATTATTTAATTATTATCAATCAACAACAAAAAAGGAACTAAAATAAAATATGGCCAAAATCGTAGTAGCCCTAGGTGGCAACGCTCTACAAAAAGATGGCGAAGCAACCGCCCGCGAGCAGGAATTAGTCGCTCACCAAACAGTCAAACAGCTCATCCCTTTAATTAAAGCCGGCAACCAGCTAGTTATCGTTCACGGCAATGGCCCACAAGTAGGCAACATTATTTTACACGAAGAAGCTATCAATACGCCATCTACCCCAACAATGCCACTGCACGCCGCAGTTGGCATGACTCAAGGCATGATTGGATTTTGGCTGCAGAAAGCCTTCAACGAAGAGCTTACCAAAAATCAAATTCCCTATCACACCGCAACTCTCGTAACTCAGGTAGAAGTCTGTCCTTCAGATATCGCTTTTCAAGATCCAACTAAGCCGATCGGGCCATTCTATACGGCCGAAGAGGCTCAAACCGTAGCAAGCGAAAAGGGATATACAATCAAGGAAGATGCCGGTCGAGGTTATCGCCGAGTCGTTCCGTCACCTAAACCGATAAAAATTATAGAAACACCTATTATAAAAAATCTATTGAATAACAATACTATAGTTATCGCAGCAGGTGGGGGTGGAATCCCTGTCCAAAAAACAGAAAATGGCAGTTTCGAGGGCGTAGATGCAGTTATTGATAAAGATTTTGCCGCCGAACTACTAGCTCGTGAAATCGGCGCCGACACATTATTGATTTTAACAGCAGTAGAAAACGCAATGGTCAACTACGGGCAAGAAAACCAAGAAAAACTTGGGCAGATTACTCCAGAACAGGCAAATGAATTCATAGCTCAAAACCAATTCGCAGCTGGTTCAATGCTACCAAAAATTCAAGCTAGCGTTCATTTTGCAGAAAACGGCGGTCGAGCAATTATTACTAGCCTCGAAAATGCCCAGAACGCAATCTTGACCGGCACGGGAACGATAATTTCTAAATAAAAGAACCATCTAAAAAGCGCTAACAGCTAACAAATTTCTACTATCTTTTTATCTTAACGAGACCCATCCCTTAAATTGATCCATTAGCGTTAAAAATAAAACTTCCTCTAATTAATTGAGGAAGTTTTATGTCGTTTTCTAGAAAGTCAAACTAGATATTTCGCACACGAATAGTGTCAGTTCCACCAACCAAACCTGGCTGACGACCTGAAACGATCACAACTGTTGGATTAGAATTCTCCCCAAAGAACCCTTGATTTTTAAGATCTTTAGCTAGTTCTAGTCCTGCAAATTCACCATCTGGGCGAACAAAGCTTCTAGTTGCATAATTTAACGCTAGCTGTTGAGCAACACGTTTATCGCTTGTTGCAGCGAAAATTGGTAATGCTGGGCGATTAGCGGCGATAGTAGCAGCAGTTTGGCCTGATTTAGTTTCGACAATCAAAGCATCTGCTTCAATTTGTTCGGCTAGCTCAACTGCAGCAAGTGAAATAGCGTTTAATGATTCGTCATCGCCACGCTCTACGATATCATCAATTGGCGCGACAGCAGCATGCTCCTGAGTATAACGAATTACATCACGCATCGCACTTACAGTTTCATATGGGTATTTTCCAGTTGCAGTCTCGTCAGAGAGCATCACGACATCAGCTCCCTGAATTACAGCATTAGCCACATCAGAGACTTCAGCTCGAGAAGGTTGTGGATTATCAACCATCGACCCCATAGTTTGTGTTGCAACAATCGAAATTTTACCGTGCTTACGGCAAAGTGCAATTACTTTTCGCTGCACGATTGGCACAACTTCAGGTGCAACTTCATAAGCCATATCACCACGCGCAATCATCACACCGTCAGAAGCTAGAACAATCTTTTCTAGTTCTTCATCAGAAACGGCTTTTTTAGTTTCAATTTTTGCGATAACTTGTGCATCGCTATTGTGAGCTGCTAAAAGCTGACGAACAGTTTCGATATCTTCAGCGGTCTGCACGAAACTCATTGCCACGTAATCAATATCTTGCGTTGCACTAAATTCAATATCTCGCATATCTTTTTCAGTAATTACATCACCACCGAAATCAGTATCAGGTAAATTCAAACCTTTACGCGACGCCAAAGTTCCTTTGTTTAACACACGAAGCTTGATTGCAGTGTTTGACATAACTTCGATAACTTCTGTGCGAACTTTACCATCAAAAATGAAGACAGGTTCGCCAACTTTAACTTTTTCTGCTAAATTATATTGAACGGGCAAATTATAGCTGCCGTCGTGCTGTTCAATTGCATAATCAAGCACAAGCTCATCACCTTCAACCACATCAAGACGATTATCTACAATATCACCTAGACGAATTTTTGGTCCTTGAAGATCTTGAAGAATTGCCACTTCACGACCAGTTCGACTTGTAATTTCGCGAATTTTTTTAATTTTTTCAGCATGTTCCTCATAAGAACCGTGCGAGAAGTTTAGTCGCGCACCATTGATGCCAGTTTCAATAAGTTTTTCAATCATTTCTGCACTATCGCTTGCAGGGCCGATTGTAGCCAAAATCTTTGTTCGTTTATAAATTGGTTTCATACCTATCTAGTATATCATAGTTTAAGCTTTTTGTTGAACTTTTTAGTTAAAATACTTGATTTAGAAGGCCTTTTTTGATACAATACTAAGGAGTTGAGTTTTTATCACCCCAAAACTCACTCAATGGTCTTATCGTCTAACGGTTAGGACACCAGGTTTTCATCCTGGCAATCCGGGTTCGATTCCCGGTAAGATCACCAAAAAGAGAAATTCACCCAAGTCGGTGGATTTTTCTTTTTAACCCCAAAAAATAAGTGATAGAATTTGATAAAAACTAAATCCACCATTAGGTGATATGGTGGATTTAGAAATAATTTCTTCTGGTCGGGGTGAAAGGACTCGAACCTTCGACCTCACGGTCCCAAACCGCGCGCGCTAGCCAACTGCGCCACACCCCGACGGTGCTCTTAAGCTTTCTATATTATAACGCACCCCATTCAAAAAATCAAGATATTTTTATTTTCAAAATTATTCATTCTATGATATACTTAAATCATGAATATTTACTTTTCTGGAATAGGTGGAGTTGGTATTGGAGCTCTCGCCGAAATTGCTAAAAGCGCTGGATATAATGTTTTTGGTAGCGATCTACAACCAAGCCCACTATCTAAAAATCTTGAAGAAGCCGGGGTTGAAATTCACTACGGTGAACAAAATGGAGATTTTTTAAAGGATAAATTTATACAAAATGGCGTTGATTGGTTCGTTTATACTGCAGCTTTGCCTGCAGACCATCCAGAGATCTTAACTGCTAAAGAACTTGGAATAAAAATCACCAAACGAGACGAGCTTTTAAATGAGATTATTCAAGAAAAAAATCTGAAGCTAATCGCAATCTCAGGCACGCACGGTAAAACCACTACAACCGGAATGATGATCTGGGTATTAAAACAACTAGGAGTCCCTGCTAGCTGGTCAGTTGGAACGACTTTAAGTTTTGGCAAAAGCGGCTTTTTCGATCCAGAGAGCAAATTCTTTATTTACGAGGCAGACGAATTCGATAGGAATTTCCTCCACTTTTCACCATTTGTTAGCTTAATCACTTCTATCGACCACGACCATACTGATATCTACAAAACCCCAGAGGAATACTTTGCAGCTTTTTCTGATTTCGCCAAACAAAGTGATTTTGTGATTTCTTGGGATGATCAGCATGCTGAGATTTTTAATGATATTCAAAATAAAGCCATCCTAAAAAATCCCAACCCCGACATCACACTTCCTGGTGCCCACAATCGACGAAACGCAACATTAGTGTTAGAAGCGCTTGATTTTATAGTATCGCAAGGTTTTGATTTAGGAGAGGATTATTTCAGCAAAGCTATTGAAGCTATAAATGATTTCCCTGGTACAGATCGACGTTTTGAACGCATCACAGAAGGAATTTACAGCGATTACGGCCATCACCCGATTGAAATCGCCGCAACGCTCGAAATGGCAAAAGAAGTCGCTGAGCGCCAGGATTTTTCTGGTATTTCGTTGATTTATCAGCCTCACCAAAATATCCGCCAACATGAAGTTAGGGCTGAATATACGCAAGAAGTCTTTAAAAATGCAAATGAGGTTCTATGGCTCCCGACATATTTAAGCCGCGAAAATCCAGATCTAGAAATTTTAACCCCAGAACAGCTTTCTGTTAACATAGCCGAGAAAACTGAACTTTTTGATATGGACGACAAATTACGCTCCCGAATTGAAGAATTAAGAAAACAAAATCGTTTAGTCCTCGCAATGAGTGCAGGCTCACTTGATAGCTGGCTCCGAAATAATATCAATTAATTTAAAATGATTCTCAGTTTAGAGAATCATTTTTATTTACAAAATGGTCGGGGTGACTGGATTTGAACCAGCGACCTCACCGTCCCGAACGGTGCGCGCTACCAAGCTGCGCCACACCCCGCCTTTTATAATTATATCACTATTTTAAAAACTATCGAGGACGTTTTTGTGCAAACTCACGAGCTAATTTAGTTATGCGTTCTAGTTTTTTGGCTTGATCATATTTGCCGGACACAAAATCAGGCAGGCTAATGCCTTTATTTTCACAAGCTTTTTCAATCAGCCAATCAGTAATGGCTGGATTTTTAGGCAAAAGTGCCCCATGTAAATAAGTTCCGATTACATTTTTATATCTAGCACCTTCATAATCACCTACAAAATTATTACCTACGCCTTTTTTAACGCGTGCAAAAGGATTAACAGCAGCAGAAAGATATGTTTGACCACTATGATTTTCATATCCCAAGACTGCACCAAACTCATCTGAGTGTTCAATAATATTTCCAATTATTCGTTTTTTTCCGCCATAAGTTTTTATACCCTTAAATAGACAGGTGCCTTCAATTTTTTCTCCATCCAGAGTTTCAAAAAAATCACCAAATAATTGATATAGTCCGCAAATCATCAGCATTGGAACATTACGCCTAGCCAAATCATGAAGCTTGGGCGCGATCTTTACCAAATCATCCTGAACTCGGCTCTGACCAGAATCTTGACCGCCACCACCGATAACAATATCTGCATCATCAGGGAAAATATCGCCTGGGTTATATTTAACAATCTCCGTTTGAATTCCACGCAGCTCAGCACGTTTTTCGAGAGCCAAAATATTCCCGTAATCGCCATAAATATTCATATCTCGAGCATAAAGCCAGACAATTTTAAGTATCATAAAACTTTCTCCACATCTGTTAGTTTTGAAATTTCTTTACGAATTTCGAGCATTGCAGTATAAGTTGCAAAAATCTTCTTTTTATTTCCATCCTCAGATAAAAAATTCTTTATCGCTAAGCGAACTTTCGGATTAATTTTTTGCTCATTAAAATCCACTTCATCATGTATTAATCGCAAAGCCATATCATAAGCCCTCACACCCGAAAGAACCGCAACACCAGTTTTTTGCAAACAAGAAAAATCAACATCCCAAAGCCAGCTCATGTCGCGACCATCAGCATAGTTATCATTAATTGCTATCATAATTTTTGCGTTCTCTAAATCTGCACTCTTTAGATTCGAACGAAAACCAGCTGGATTTTTAACCAGCATAATCTCAACCTCTTGATCGCCAAGTCTTATGGTTTCGCCCCGACCAAAAGCTGGTTTAATTTGTTCGACAGTTTTTTTAAGGTTCGATTCATTCAATTTAATATCTTCAAAATGCAAAATCTCATAAACCAACCCAATCGCTGCGGTCAAATTCAGCACATTATGAATTCCACCAATCTGGATTTTAAAATCATCAATTCTCTGGCTTTTGATTTTTGCTGAAGTATTTGAAAAATCTTCCAGCATATAATCAACTTGAGAATTTAGTTTTCGACTATCAGTATCTGTTTCATGAAGCTCATCATCATTCGGAAAAAAATCCGCCAAATTATCACTGGCGCCAAATTTTGCAACTTTGGCTTTAAAATTTTGCGAAAATTCTTTAGCGCTCAATAGCTTATCATCTCCATTTAAAACTACCACTCCAGAAGTCGCCTCACCTAATTTTTTCAGCAGACTAGCCGTATAATCAATTTCGCCAAACCGATCAAGCTGGTCACGCATCACATTAAGAATCAACGAAAACCGCGGCTGAATATTTTTAACAAAATGCGTTGCATGAGCCTCGTCAAGTTCTAAAACAGCGATATCGGCCGGTAATTTTCCATAAAAATCAACACTCTCTAGAAGCGCCGCCGCTACACCACGAACAAAATTTGAGCCAGTCTTATTGGTAAAGACTTTCAAACCTTGCCCTTCGAGAAGCTCAACGACCATCTTAGTAGTTGTTGTTTTGCCATTTGTACCAGAAATAACCACTACCCCATGCGGTAGTTGCGAGAGTGTTTCGCTGACAAAATTTGGATCTATCTTTTCTATAAAAAGACCAGGCAAAGCAGACCCACCGCCCCTAAGTTTGGCGATTTTTCGGATTAATTTTCCAAATAAAATTGAAATTCTTTTTTTCATTATTTCCTCGGTTTTGTTATTCTGGCTTCTCGACCATAAAATGGCATTGCTATTTTAATATTCTCTCCTCTTTCCAATTTTTCCCAAGCTATATTAATCCAGGCATCGGAGTCTTTAGATCCAATATCTTGCGGATTTTTAGTCGACACAATCGGAATCTGCAAACCATCCGCTAGAGTATTAGCAACAGTCGTTCCAATTCTAAGCCCCGTAAAGCTGCCTGGGCCAGCAAATACGCCAATCCTATCTAAGCTTTGATAGCTAGCCCCAACTGAAGAAAAGCATTCTTCTATAAAAGCTAAAATCTCACGCGCCATTTCACGGCCCAATTCCCGTTCAAAATATCGGTCATCCAACCAAAGCCGACACTCGCTAGTTGAAGTATCTAAAAATAACTTCATTTCAATCCTTCAATCCTTCAATCCTTCAATCTTTACAATTCGTGAATTTTCACCATTATTTTCAAAGGTTAGCTTTATTCTATCTGGAGGCAAACCATCTGATAAGCCCTCCGCCCATTCCACTACGGTAATATTTTGCGGATCAGCGAGGCTTTCTGCTAATTCCATTTTCATAATCCCTGCATCATTTAGTCTATAAAAATCATAATGAGTTAGTGAAAATTTTTTTCCATAATAGACTCGAGATATCGTAAAAGTTGGACTTTGAATCGTATCAGCAATTCCTATTGATTTCGCTAAGCCCTTTGTAAAGGTAGTCTTGCCGGCGCCAACATCACCTATGAGCTCAATGACTACCCCGCCACCAATAAACCTACCAAGCTCCTCACCTAGCTCAATCATTTCTTTAGCCGAATTAACTTTTCGCTCAATCATCTTTACCTATTTTATCACTTTTATAAGTATAAAAAAAGAATCGGAATACTAATTTTTTAACATTCTCTTCCGGTATCTAGGCTTTTGTTCATAAAACGATGCAAAATAACTACAACAATTGCCAAAGCTGTATATAATAAAATCAATTCAAAAACGCCAATTTTAACTTCAACTTGCGCGCCAGAAATTTTAGCTACTTCACCAATCACAAAAGTCGAATATCGAAGTACCCCGCCCGCCAGAAAACCACAAAATTGAGCTAAAGGCTGAAAAATTTGGGCAAAAATTCCCGTCATGAAGGTCAGAAACATAGCCAGCGGCACAAATGGTAAAACTAACATATTCGCCAAAATTGACACTGAGCTAAAAGTATTAAAAGTATAAATTATCAGTGGCAAGGTCGAAATTTGTGCAGAAACCGTTTCAAAAAATGTTGATCCGATTGAGCCAATTTTTTCTGGATTTTTGAATAAAAAGCTCTTTATAAGCGGCGATAAAATCATTACACCAAAAAACGAACCAAAGGAAAGTTGCCAGCCAAGGTCAAAAATATTCTCTGGAGAGGCTAACAAAGTTGCAGCTGCTACAAAAATTAATAAAAAATACGGATTTGGTTTACGTCCAAAATACCAAAATAATATACCTAAAAGCGCTACAATTCCAGCTCGAGTCATAGAAGGCGAAAATCCAACCACTAACACAAAACCGCAGACCAGCATAACTGACGCAAAAGTTGCCAGCCTTTTTGATATTTTTCCAATTTTTCGGCGAGCAAAATTCACCAAAACAGTTAAATTATACCCACTAGCAACTACAATATGCGTTAACGCTGTAACTCGAAGTGCTTTTTCTAGATCGCTTGGCAAAGAATTTTTCTGTCCCAAAAGATACCCCAGCCCAAGCTCTAGTTCTGGTGAAGAAATAAACTTAGATATACCAATCGCAAACCAATCTCGAAAATCACGAACGGGCTCTGAGCGACGGATAATCTGAACTAAATTAGCTCGAGGCATCGATCCAGCAAAAGAACCAAATCCATCTTTAATATTACCCCTCAAAACAACTTCGTCTGAGCGACGAATTTTGTGTTTGGTTTTGATTTTTGCGAATATTTTCCCCTTAGCGGTATTATCGCCTATCTTATTCACGAGTATTTTTAATGAAATCTCATTAGACTCCGAATTAAGATCTGCATCTTCTATCAGGAATCCTTGAACTGTAATTTGCTTACCTATAAAATTTTTGAATGCCTGATTTTGTTGCTGAAAATCTGAAAAACGCCAGCAACTCAGCAGAAAGCCTGCTAAGGCTATAAGCACTAAGCCGTAAACCTTTCTACTCAAAAAGCCAAAAACGATTAAAATAACCACTAGAATTAACCAACTCACACCGTTAAGATGCGGAATTTTAAAGCTTGCACTAACAATAAAGCCAATTAAAATAGAAGTCCATAACGCAAAATTCAAGTAAAAACCATAAACCTTACGTTTTAAAAGCATAAAAACATTTTAGCAAGTTCAGCAAATAAGTTCAACCCTTGCCGCAAAAAAACAAAAAATCGAGCCTAAATACTCGAAATTTTTTATTTAATGGTGCGCACGAGAAGACTTGAACTTCCACGAGCCGAAGCTCACCAGCCCCTCAAGCTGACGCGTCTACCAGTTCCGCCACGTGCGCAAATCCTCTTTGAGTATACCAAAATTATGGCGTCTTGTAAAGATCAGTTCTTTCAACTTGCCAATACCGAACATCTGAATAGCGACTCAACGGATTAACCAATGAGTTATCCGAGGAATATGTTTTTACGCTTTTACGATAAATATAATCAGAATGAGCCTGCCCAATCGCAATCGCTGGCGCCTGCGACAACCATCGTTTTGAGAATAATGCAAGTTGACGAGTTTTTTCACTATCAGTAAGCGCATTTCGAGCATTCAAAAGTAAGTCATCAGAAACTACATCCGAGTAATTCGCAAAATTCAAACCCTTAGATGTCGCCTGTGATGAATGCCAAAAAGCATAAATATCTGCGTCCGCACCAAAATCAATCTGGTAGACCAGAATATCATAAGCTCTTGGCTGAATGATTGATTGGATAAAGCTGCCTGACTTATCATTCTTATCAAAAACCGTCATATCAACCACAAAACCAAGATTTTCCAGCTGGTTTTTTAATTCTTCTGAAGCTTTTTTCAGGTTAGGATCGCTAATTGTCACTAACGTTATTTTCATTTCCTGACCATCTTTAATACGAGACTTATTCTGCTTTTTCCAGCCTGCCGCGTCAAGTATTTTTTCTGCCTCATTTTTATCAACTCGCGGAACCTCAAGAGAATTGAAATTTGAATTTCTCGACAAAATAGGTAAATCCATCTTTGAGGTATTACTCATTCTTGAACGAACCCCTGAAACGTCGACCCCTTTTTGAACAGCCTGACGAACCGCCCTATCTTTAAATATAGCACTTGAATTATTTAAAAAAGCATAAGTTCCTTGATTGATCTTGTTAGATTTTTCAGATAATTTTGTTTTTTCAGAACTAGAAAAATCGCTCAAGCTAACGTTTGGTGAAGCAGTTATCTCACCCTTCGTTAGCGCCTCAACAATTTGCTGTTTTTGCGAATAAGCTACAATTTCGAAGTATTCTATTTTTGGTGGACCAGCAAAATATTTTTCATTTCTAACTAACGAGACTGTCGTTTTATCACTTGAAGTTCCGACACTCTTAAATTTAAATTCTCCCGAAGTAATTGGATTTTGACTAAAGCTATTTTCACGCAATTTAGCTGGATTAACATTTTTCAGAATATGCGCTGGCAAAATTGGAAAATCAAGAGTATAAAGCACCAATTTCGAAGCGGTTGGCATTTCAAAATTCATCTCATAATCATTAATTTTTGAAACTTTAACGCCTGCCCAAGCCTCATATTTAACACCATTAACTAATCGATTTTTTAATAAATCAATAGTAAAAATTACATCATCCGCGGTTATTTTTTGGCCATCGCTCCACTGTGCATTTTGACGAATTTTTAAATTAAACTCCCGAAAATTATCATCAGTAGAGACACTTTCGGCTAGCTTAGTGTTTATTTTTCCGTTTGTATCGACATCATAAAGACTAGTAAAAGCTAATTTAGCAAAGGACTTTTCTGGCTCACTTGACTCAAAAAGAGGATTTAAACTCTTAATCTCACCCACAATCCCCTCACTATAAGTTCCGCCATCACTAAAGTTAGTACTTTTATAGCTAGATTCGCCAAATAACCGAAAAGCCACCACCGATAAAAGCAAGCCACCCATTAAAAATAGCCAAACTAAAACCAGATTCTGTACATCTCTAAGATTCGAAAATTTATCAAATAAAAAAACACGAGAATGATGAAGGATTGTTTTTTCAGCGCGATTAAAAGTTTCTAACCAATCTTTATTTCGCACATCAGTCGAAATCTGGCTTGCGCGCGAAAGAGTTGATGAAGACTTTTTCGGACTCGAAATTTTCTTTACTTTTGATTTTTTTATAAAATCCATACTTCCTCAATTTATTTAGGCAAGAACAACATTGCGATAATAGAAAGTACAAAAATTGTCGCAAAAACAATTGTCGCCTGAAAAATATTTTTTTCAATCCCGCGACGAACTGTGTATAATTCACCAGAAGCCCCAAAACCAGCTCCAAGTGTTGCTCCACGCTGTTGAACAAGCACTAGAACCATCATTAAAACACCTGAAGTAATAGTTGAAATCTGTAATATCAAATCTAAATTCATTATATATCCCTTTCCAAATCATTATACATAAAACCATTCACAATATAATTAGCTAAGCTAATAACCGCACCTGCCACGATTGCATTCCAAAAACTCATCGAGATATTTGGCGCAATCGCAAGCGATATCCATAACACTAAACCATTGACTACAAGAGTAAACAAGCCTAAGCTAAGCATAATCGCCGGAAGCGATAATATCGTAATTATTGGTTTCAAAACACTATTCACTATCGAAAAAATCATTCCAGCAAGAAAATATGTGCCAATATCGGCTGATCTACTCACGCTACCAAACAACGAAGCTAAAACCCAAAGAATGAAAGTATTTAAAAACCATCTACAAATAAAAACTATAACATTTTGTTTCATTATCCCTATTTTAGCATATTTTATTTTTTTCATCAAATAAAAAAATCTCCTACGAGATATTTTTAACAATTTTGGAGGGTCTGATGGGGCTTGAACCCATGACACCCTGCTTAAAAGGCAGGTGCTCTAACCAGCTGAGCTACAGACCCACTTGTAACCTACAAAAAGTATACCGTATTATTAGACCAAAGTCAAGCTTTTTTATCTATTTTCTTTACACTAAAAAATAAGCAATCTATAATTATTAATCCTACCATGGCCGATACTATATATCGATAGTAGGATTCTAAAATTTCCCGCAGAGTGCTAGACAATACATCAAATGAAAATATCCCACCAAGCCTAGACCCTGAAACGGAGCTTACAAATATTACTACTATTAAACCAGCAAGCAAACCCCAAGCCCACTTTTCCTGCTTTTTGCATTTTGGCAGTAATAAAAACGCTGGGACTAAAATCAATATTAGGCCAACTATTCCGCTCAAAGCGCTTGAAGGTATATTTAGTTTTAAGTTGAGTAACAAATTAGTTAATTCTAAATTCCATAATTTATCTAACTGAATACCCATAAAAATAGCTAGTCCAAAAAATCCTAATTTTCTACGTGAAAATATTAATATCGCAGCCAGAATTGCCATGAAGATAATCATTACCATATTTTTATTGTATCATCTACCGAATATAAAATCGAGCGTAAAAGCTCGATTCTAATTTTAAGCGCCAATTTTATCTTTTTTATTGCCACGTTTAGCGTTACGTTCAATATATTCAATAATCTTTCCAGCAACATTCCGATAAGTTACTTTCTCGATACCAAACCCAGGGCTAGCGTTAACTTCAAGCACTAAAGCTCCTCGATTCGAGCGCATTAAATCAACACCAGCAATCGTTAGGCCCATGGCTTTCGCTGCTTTTATCGCCATTCGCTTTTCCTCGGGAGTTAATTTAATTGGCTCGCCTAAACCACCTTTATGAAGATTACTCCTAAAATCATCGTCTAAGCTTTGTCGTTTCATGCTTGCCACAACTTGAGATCCAATCACGAAAGCTCGGATGTCGGTTCCGGCCGACTCTTTAATAAATTCCTGTAGAAGAATATTCGTTCCGTCGGAATTAGTTAAATAAAATGCCTGCAATACCGATTTCGCGGCTTTTTTCGTCTCTGCTAGCACTACACCATTGCCATGAGTGCCGCGTGCAAGCTTAATAATCGCTGGAGTGCCGCCAATTTCATCAAGAAGTACATCGATATCTGTTTCATTGCGTGAAAATACCGTCTTCGGAATCGATACCCCAGCACGAGCTAGTAGCTGAGTTGAACGCAATTTATCACGCGCCCGCATAATCGCTATTGATCTATTCGCAAAAAAAGCTTGTGGGTTAGCCATCTCGAGCTGACGAACTACTGCCGTACCATAACGAGTCATATGACTAGCGATACGCGGAATAAAGACATCAAATCCCGCTAATTCCTTACCGCGGTACATTACTTTCGGATTCTTTTCATCGATCGAAACATAGCAATTTTTATATTTAATAATCTTTACATAGTGTCCCCGTTTTTCAGCCTCCTCCTTAAGACGCAAGGTTGAATAGTTGACATTTCCATTAGATAAGATAGCAATTCGCATTATTTTACCCCTTCCTGATGATATTTTTTATAAAACTTGCGAGGGTTCCTTGCAAGCTCCTTATTTAATTCAGCCGTCCGGATCTTCTTTGGATTTTTCACCTCGCCTAGACTTACATCAACCAAAAACTTACCACTTAATGTTCGCCGACCAATCAAAACTGGAAAATTATGTACAGCTCTATCAGATAGACTAAATAAAGCCTTAATTTTTTTACCAGCAATTGTAATCGTAAAATGTGTCCGATATTTAATAATCTCATGACCAGAGGCGCTCTTAACCATCGCCACTGAATAGTCAGTACGCCGAAACACCTTACCGTTATAATAAGGCGAACCTTCACCAAATAATGAAAATTTCAAGATGCCATTTTTATCAATACGAATATTACTCGCCCAGACCGATGAACCATCTGCACCAGTATCAATTTTGGCCGGAACACCAATAGCCCGCCGACCAAAATTTATCTTCACATTACGACCAATAATAGGCTTATCAGCTTTATACATAGTACTTATTATAGCATATTTACTCAAAAAAATCAAAAAATAAAGCTTCTAATTTTTACTCTGTGAAAGGATGAGCTGTTTTCTCAATAGCAGAAAACAGATCCTTTGCAACATCGCGAGCAATACCAACTGACGGAAATTGGTGCATCCTTATGCCAGGAGACGCATTAACTTCCAAAACATAGCTATCTAATCCATTCCCCGAAATATCCTGCGTAACAATATCCACCCCAGCAATACCAAGTGAACACGCTTTCGCCGCCCGAACAGCCATTGTCTTAAGCTCAGATGAAGCTTCGTCAGTAACATCAACCGACTCACCGCCACGACTTAAATTGGAAGTTTTTAGAACATCAACCTCAGCACCAATATTAGGAACTATATCCAAAAAGCCTTCTGGGTTATCGTTTATAACCTGGTCAAGATCTATCTTCGTTAGTGCAGAACTATGACCTTCGCCGCGACGCGGATCGAGGTTTTTCCTATCAATTAGTTCTCGAATAGTTGACGCGCCATCACCAATCACAAAAGGAGGCCGTCGATAAGCTACAGCTAAAACTTCACCTTGCAAAACAAGAAAGCGATACTCACGTCCAAAAACCATCTGCTGCACAATAATATCAGGTTCGTATTCCTCACGATAGGCTATCTCAATTGCCCTTCGCAAATCTTTCTCACTACGTACATCAATAGTAATGCCACGACCATGATTAGTCGTCGCAGGTTTTACTACAAGACGACCATATCGATAGAGAAGATTTTTAACATTATCTGGTATTTTATAATTATTCAAATCATCCAAATAAACTACTGCCGTATCAGGCGTTGGTACATTATGATAATTTAACATACTCCGAGTCAACAACTTATCTCCCGCCATAAATACAGAGTAAGACGGAGAAAGTGCTGTATGCAAACTCTTAAAGTAGAACTCTTTACCATCTTTTTCGCAACGAATTGTATACGATTTCGCCGATGGACGACTAGCCATCATCGATAAGCTATATCCCCTTTGCATAGCTTCCTCTGCAAGTAAACGATTAGTTAACATAAGCTTAGATATATCGATCATTATATGCCTCTTTCAATGAATCTATTAGTTTTTCTGCAATATTATCCGCATATGAAGTCTGATAAGTTGCCGGCATCCCAGGCTGATCATTAACCTCAATCAGCTTCCAACCATTGTCTGTGTAAAATATATCTATACTAATAAAATACCTTTCTTTAATCGCATTAATGTCGGTAATAATACCCCTTATCATAACCATAGCTTCATCGGGTAGTAAAGCTATATCAAGAAAGCGAATCGATCCACCCGCCGCTGTATTGGCAAGAAAATCACCTTTTTTCGGCTGACGAACAGCCAAAAGCAAAGGTTCACCATCTATGACATAAACCCGTACATCATGTCTACCAACAATATCTAACTCAGGCACTGATCTTGTTTCACAGAATTCTTGCAGCAGAACCTGCTGATCGCTGGTAGCTATAGTTTCGATAACTTCATTATAGTCCAACAATAGAATACCTCTTCCGCCATTCTGTCGAAGCGGTTTCATTACCCATTTAACAGATCTAGATACTCCATTAATCAACTTTTTAACCTTATTAAGATCATCAGACCCATTAACGTAGATACTTAATGGCATATATTGCGAAAAATTACGCAACGATATTGATTTATTACCTAACATTGCCACAGATTGACTATTGTAAGCAGACCAGGGAACGCTAGCAAAATACGGATGATTATAAAGACTATCCTTTATCCGATTAAATACCACATCCGGCATAATATTTTTACGAACTACCTCAAAACGTAGCCTATCATCCACTTGCCCATTAAGGATATAATACTTATCGAAAGACCCATCTTTTTGAAGATCATCAATACGAACAAAATACAAAGGATTGCCATTTTTCTCAATAACTTTATTGTTAAATAATAAAAGAGCTTCCTGGAATTGTCTATAACGAACTCCTTGATATTTATAGGCACCACGTTCATCAAAAGATAATTTTAAGCACACAGCTATATTCATAAATAATCTATTACTTACTGACCGTCAGTGAAATATACCCACCTCCAAGTCTATTTAACCTTTCTTATTTAAACAATATCATATTATTATATGTAAAACAACACACCTAATCTGCAAGCGCCATCATCATCAATTCTTGTTGTTCAGGGTTAGTTGGGTCATATTTACCAGCAAAGAGACGAACAACCCCATCAACGTCCTGATTAGCGTATAAACTTTCTAAATATTGCATAGCCAAAACACGGCCTTCAAGGTAAGCAAGATCTTTATTAAAAGTTAATGGTGCTATATCAGGCTTCTTATCTGCCATATCAGGTTGCGTGCCACGAAAAATTCTCACACAGGCACCATAAGCTAGTCGCTGCTCTTTACTTATCATCTCCTCTGTTACTTCCTGGTTATTCTTTAGTTTTGCTAGTAAGCGATACCGCCAAGCTGTCTCAAATACAGTACGAAAATCTGCTCCATGCTCTGCTAATGAAATATTAATATAATGACCAAGCTTCACGGCCGTCCACTTTGGCACAGCGTCACCAATCATCTCTTCTACAGTTGTAGCTAGACCTTCCTCAAAAGTCAGATAGTCCGGTCGTGGAGTATTAGTAAATAAACCCATCCCAAGAACTGGCAATTTCGTTTTAAGACCGTTAACTGAACGTCGCCCATGAACTCCAAACTCATGTAGAACTTTACGAAATAATTCATCACTCGTCTTAATTGGAGCTCGTTTACCACCAACTATTACAGCCATTTCTGAAGACTCCCAAGATAGCGCGGTCTTATCTTCCATTAAACTCACCGTTATACCACTAACATGATCAGGGTCGCGTAGATCAATAACGGCCTGGAATGCCTCAACAATATCGTTCGGATAACATACATAATCCTCACCATATTCAGCAACTTTCTGGTTCCAAAACTCATACACTAACGCCTGAATATCAGCATTCTGCTCAATAATTTGCTCACCCGCCCATTCTAATGCCTGATTATTGTTAAAGCGAGGAAGTCGTATATCGCCATCTTCAGCCTGTAACATTGCTGGCATCTGCTGATCCTGCCACATAAAACCATATTTTAAATCATTATAAAATATTTGAGCTGTTGAATGGTAATTCTTGTCATCTAGAATACTCCATAATTCGTTAAGTGCTGCATCTCTAATTTCGGGCTGCGGCCGACCATATAGTTCATTACCAAGTAGTCGAGCTTGTTCCAAGACTTCATCTAACTCTTCTTGATCACACTCTTCATTATTTAAAAATTCTAACCGCCCAAGTAATTTTACATATTCCATCTCTGCCATACGAAATCCGAGAGAAGAATCAATAGCCCTACGAAACACTGGGTTTTGCTCAAGATCAGTCGCCTCTTCACGAGCTTTAGCAAGTTCTAAAATACCCCTTTCTAGCCCAGAAATATCCTGAAGACGATGATGTTTAAAATGAGGATTGCGAAAATCACCGTCAATAAAGTCATCTCGCTGATCGGATGAATTATTAACAAGCTCCGCATATGATTGGAATCCAGCCTCAGGAAGATTATTGGGATTAATAATCTCTTCGATCGTTCGTGGTCGATGAGGAGTTATTTCAAATGTTTTATTCATTTTTATATTATAACATGTCTATACTAAAAACAAATATAACTTAGGAGAATAACCCCTTCTTTTTCGCGCCACCAAATTGTTCCAATAATTCTCGCTGCTTCTTCGAAAGTCGAGTTGGCGTTTCAACAACAATTGTCACAATATGCGCACCTCGCTTTTCCGTTCGCAAATGCGGTACACCATGACCTGAAAGCTTGAAGTCGGTATGACTCTGCGTTCCGGCTGGGATTTTCATTGTTAGCGGACCATCAATTGTCTCAACTTTAATCTCCGCACCGAGTGCAGCATCAACCATCGAGATTTTTTCCTCGCTCAAAATCAAATCACCTTCTCGCGTAAATTTCTTGTCAGCTTTGACATGAATATTCACATACAAATCACCTTTATCGCCCCCCTTAACCGCTTCACCGCGTCCAGATAGTCGAATAGTCGCTCCATCATCAATACCAGCAGGAATTTTTAGCGTAATATCTTGTTTTTTACGAGAAATACCTCTACCTCCACAAACTGAACAATCCTGTTCAGGCACTTCGCCGCGTCCATCGCAAGTTGGACAAGTTACAGTTTGCTGAATTGGACCAAAAAGTGTTTGGGCTACCCGCGTTTGTTGACCACTACCATTACAGTCTGGACATTTCTTCATTCCATGACCAGGTTCAGCACCAGATCCTTCACAATGATCGCAATCATCGTCAATATTTAAAGAAATAGTGGTCTCTGTGCCAAAAATCGCATCTTTAAAACTTAAATTAACTTCAACTTCAATATCTCGCCCACGAGGTTTCTGTGAAGCTCGACTACGCGAAAATCCTCCGCCAAAAATTCCGTCAAAAATATCACCAAATCCACCACCAAAATCAAAATTAATATTCTGACCCGAAAATCCGCCAAATCCTTCAAAAGGATTTCCGCCCGAAAATCCACCGGAATTTCCGCCAACACCAGCATGGCCAAACTGATCATATCGCTGGCGTTTTTCTTTATCTTTCAAGACTTCATAAGCCTCATTCACTTCTTTAAAGGCTTTTTCGTCGCCGCCTTTATCGGGGTGTAATTCTACAGCCTTGCGCCGAAAAGCTTTTTTAATTTCATCAGCGCTAGCATCTTTCTTTACACCTAAAATATCATAATAATCCGCTTTACTCATATATCTTATTATAGCAAATTAGCACTCCAAGTTCAAGAGTGCTAAATAGTTTTGGAAGAATTTTATTTTTCTCCATTTAGTTGAGAAAGTTGAAATTTTAATCCACTAAGCTCAATATCAAGCTGGTACTCTAAATCATCAAGGCGTCGCATTTCATATTCAAACCTTTCCTCAAAAATACCTTGCATATGTGGATCATCTAAGGGCTCTGCACTTCTCATAATATCAATATTTTCTTGTTTCTGACGCTGAACTTCTTTAATTTTTTGTTCAATATCATAAATATCCTCCAGAATTTTCTCTTTTGAGCTATCCCAGCCAGTTTCTGGGTTACTCAAGAAATTATTTTTAGCTTCATTCCGCTCCATGATGATTCCATTTAAGATTCATTAGCTCATTAGTCTCTTTATAGGTATTATCAACTCGAATTTTCGTCTTCTCATCCAATTTGTGACGATATTTTCCGCCTTCAATAAAATCTTCCAAAATGTAAGTTTGATATAAATATTGCGGAAATCCGTTTGGTGCACGTGATCCTTTTGGAGTTTTCGAAACCCAAGTTGGGTGAGTCTTGGCGGTTTTGATTTGTGTTTTATCGCCAGTTTTTTCAATAACCAAGTCCATCAAAACTCCCCGCTCCGTCCATTTTGCATTTACCACATCGGTCATCGTTTCAATTCGTTGATTTGAGATAAAATTCCCCATTGAATAAATAATCAATTTTTTCTCGCCATTTTTTTGGATAATTTCCGCCGGCTCAGGAACATGTGGATGCCCACCAAGCACAGCATCGGCGCCCCATTCAACCATTTTATGGTAAAGGATTCGCTGATTTTCCGTTGGCTCTAATTGATACTCATTTCCAGCTTGAGGCATAACAATGGTAATATCTGCAATCTTCTCAGCAAATTCAATTTCTTGTTTCATCCTATCCTCATTAAAATCGCTCAAAAAATTATTTCTCTGTTCAGCAGTTAATGCACTTTCTAAACCATTGAATCCATAAGCATAAGCTAAAATTGCAATTTTAATACCATTAACATTTTTAACCAAAATTTGAGAGTTTGAGCGAGGATTCTTTGCAAAAATACCTACACAATCAATCTTTTTATCCTGAAAAGCCGCAACGGTCGAGGCAATCCCCTCAAGCCCAGAGTCAAGAATATGATTATGCGCTAAATCCACTACATCATAGCCAGCGTCTTTAATCGCTTCTACTACACTTTGAGGCGCATTAAAAAGCGGATAACCACCTAAAGAACGATTCGGATTAATTGTGCCTTCGAAATCTGCAATCGCTAAGTCTGCTTGCTTTGTCCACGACTTCGAAAACTCAAAATTCTCGCTAAAATCATATCTTCCTGCTTTTTGCGCCGACCAGTAAAGAATATCATGATACAATAAATCACCATGCGCCATAATCCGCGCGGTTTTAGCTGATTCTCTTTTAGGCTTTAGAAATTCACTTTTTTGTGATAATTGTGGCTTTTTGGCGGTATTTTTTTGCAATTTAACCCAAAAAACTGCTCCTCCAATGACTAAAATAACCGACATTATAGCCGCAATTTTCAGCCAATTAATTTTTTTACGAATCTCCACTCAACTCCTTTTTCACATTTTATCATAATCTTTACTATTTTACAAGCTCATGGTTGATATAAACAATACTTTATTATATTTATTTCCAAGGAGGATAAGAACATTGAAGTATTTAATTAATGGGAAAAGGTTGATCAGCCAAAAATTGAAAAGGCAATTGAAGACCTTTTTACAAAGATTAATTTGATAGAAAGCGATGAAGACATCGCTAAGCAAGTCAAATCAACCTGGGCAAATTGGCGCAACTTTCTTTTTCCGCCGGCTAGAAGAGTGTTGCAAGAAATAGAGAAATCTAATGACTCGTATTTTAGCAGCGGAACCATAAAATTGAAAAGCTCAGCGAGATTGCAAGAAATAAAAATTGCCATAAAGTATGGCACTATAGAAAGAGTCGAATTTTAAGGCTCTACAATCTTAGTTCTAGCAAAACAACAAAATCTCCTGCCATTTTAGCAGGAGATTTATTACTGTTGGGGTAATTTAACTATTTCTTATCAACAACTTCGCCTTCAACTGGCTCGTCGTCTTTCGAAGTTCTACCTTTTGATTCGGCATTATCGGCACTTTGAGCTTGATACAATTTTGCGCCAATTGGCATAATTGCATCTTGAAGATCCTTAGCGGCTTTTTCAAGCTCGTCTTTACTCTCAGCATTTTGATGCTTTTTAGCCTCTTCAACAGCTTTCGAAATTGCTTCTTCATCTTCTTTCGAAATCT
>ERZ773065.182-NODE-182-length-40432-cov-6.674716_pt1 | contig 40432 bp, 33 predicted proteins | sample MGYA00580623_ERZ773065 | MGnify/ENA primary metagenome ERZ773065 (study PRJEB29015, sample SAMEA2738017) | human oral metagenome | biome: human oral; feature: human-associated habitat; material: dental | place: China | collected 2047 ... | reverse complement strand
TTCCGCCAACAATGCGAACGGGTAAATTCTCCTTTACAACCGTCTACTTGACGGGGAAGGCTACGGCCGACGCCGAGCGTGATGTAGTTGATATGCTGTTCCATCGCATTCCTTTGGTTTTGGTGAGCGGATAAGACTCAGGTTTGCAGTGCGTAGCTTGGGTCGAGACCCAACAAAACCGTACCGTCCGGAAAGTATTGGGTTTGGCAGACCAATCTACGTTTGCGTGCTCCCTGCCGGGGTGGGTTATATAAATTCCTTAAACCAATTATCCAGGGAAATCATTTGCTCCTCTGTATGAAACCAATGTTCGCCATTCTTCATCACGGTCAGATTCGCGCCAATTTTATTGGCAAAATCCGTTATGGTTTCCAATGAAGTCATCGTGTCGTTCTCTGCGTAAAGAATATGGGTCGGTATATGCCAAATTATCGGATGATTTCTCACATAAGAAAGATATTCCCAGGATAAAGATTCTCCAAAGGATGTTTCGATTACTTTTTCTTTATGCAGTTCTTCTTCTGTTACGTTTGAGCGGGCCAGCATGTTCAAAATCAATTTCTCCATGTCAACGATAGGAGAGATGAACATCGCTTTCTCAATAGGGCTATCCGCCAGTGACAGCATGGCGTAATAAGCACCAATACTATTTGCTATCAAAAAAATCTTGTTATATCGCGGGGCGATGGAAACAAAGAATTTGGAAAATTCCTCTTTGGCATCCCAGGGAAATTCCGATTTGTAATCAAACCCGATAATGTCATATTCATCGCTAAAGAATTTTTTATAGTGTTCGGCTTCTTTCGCATTTCCACCTTGACCATGTATGTAGATCACTGCATTTTTCATTCGCATTACCTGTACTGTCTTCGACGTGCCGTCTTTCTTTCGGCTTAATTTTACAGCGGTAGCTGCGGCAATTCGCGCAGGCGGTGGGCGGCATCGAAGCGGTTGGGCAGCCCCGGCTTGCACGCGATTCCCCTCTGCGCATTTTTTATCGCCCCGCATAGCCAGATTTTCAGCGGTATAGGCCGGGTTTTGCCCCAGGCGCGGTAGAACAGGCGGCCTTTGCAGTTGGCTACGATGTAGGACAGTTCCCTGTCGCTTAACGGCTCGCCCCCGTCTTTGTCGTATTGGTATGCGCTCAGGCGGTAGTGTCACCAAGCAGGGCGGTGTCGCAGCCTTAACAATCGGGCAGAGCGTGGGCGCCGTGGTTGTAAGTGGTCATGTAATTTCGCAGGAGACGATAGCGTTTCTTTCGGGCATCGGGATGAAACCATGCGGGTGTGCATGGTTTTGGCGCAGATGATTTATCGTTGTTCTAGTAAGCGGGTGTAGGTGTTCTCGCCAGCGGCGGTCAGCAGCAGGTGGTTTTGCGCGCGGGTCATGCCAACGTAGAGCAGGCGGGCGTTTTTCTGGCGCTGTTCTTCGCTATCGTCATGCAGGGTGTCCACGCCGCTGATGATGACGCATGGGAATTCGCCGCCTTTGCTACTGTGAATGGTACAGACCAGAATTTTGTCTGGGTCAGGGCGGTAATGTTTGCGTTCGTCGCTGCTAATGGGATTTTGCAGCGGGATGCCTGCCTGTTGTAGCGCCGTACCAAGTTCTCTGCACTGGTCTTTTTTGTAATAGAGGACGGCAATGTCGCCGTAGGGCGTGCCCGCTGCGTGCCAGGCGCGGATGGCGTCGGTGATGGTGCGGATTTCTTCGCTGCGGTTGGCGGTTTGCCGGTATTCAGGCGCGATGCCGCTATTGCCGCCGCCACTTTCGACGGCAATGATGGGAATGGGCTGCGCTTCATTTTCTGCGGTGTTTTCGTTTTCCTCGTCTTCTTCGCCGGTTTCTTCGCTGCTGATGGGGGTATCGGTCATAAAGCGGTGTTTAAAGTCATTGGCGTAGTGGCAGATTTCTTCACTGTTGCGGTAGTTCACACGCAGGATGCGGGTGCGTCCTTGTGCCTGGATGCCGACGGAAGTGAGCGAGAAGTCGATGCTGTGGCGATCAGCATAGAGGGTTTGCGCGTCGTCGTAGAGCAGCAGTAGTCGTTGTTCTTTGGCATCTGCGCCTTCCGGCATCTTGGCGAGCGCGCGCAGCCACTCTTCGGCGAAGTCGTGCCCTTCGTCAATCAGCACGGCATGGTATTGCCCTCCCGGGATTTTGCCGTCAATCACAGCAGCACAGATGGTTTCAGCCAGTTTATCGGCGTAGTTGCTGCTGCGCGGGATTTTGATGTCGTACTGCGTTTTCATCTGCGCGCACCAGTCATGGAAATGGCAGACTTCGATATTTGCCACATCGTCTAAACGGGCTTTAAGCAGGCTGGCCAGCAGGATGTTGTAGCAGATAACAAGAATGGGTTTTTGGGGGTGGGCTTTAGCGAGTTGACGTACACGGTGTTGCAGGATGATGGTCTTACCCGAGCCAGCGACACCGTGGATGACACGGTGGCCGTCGCCGAGTTCGCGCGCAAGGCGTTCCTGGGCTTTGTCCATGATTTTAATGGTTTCGACGCGGTCGGGGTCGGCTTTGAAGAGTTCTTCCTGGGCGTTGGCGATGTATTCAGGGTAGATGTGCGCACGCACGCGGCGGCATTGTTCGTCACTGAGTTTTACCGGGAATTTGTATGGCAGCATGCCGTGCAGTTTGGCAAGAAATTCGTGTCGGCTGAGGACGCCTTCGAGGATGTCTTCTTTGTACCAGGTGAGGCGCGGCGGGAAGCAGTCTCCCAGAAGTTCCCGCGCAGCTTCGCTGATGCGACTGCGCTGCCAGTTGCACATCACCGCACCGAAACCCCAGGGGAAGCGCAGCTTGCCTTGATATTTGCCGTCTGCTTGGCACAGCAGGCTGTCTTTTTTCATGTGATCAATGACGGGGAAACAGCAGTCACGCGCCTGCTCAATGGGGTTGGCGGTTGTGGTGAGTTGGTCATCGCCGATTTTCAGGATTACGCTATTTTTGTTTATGGTTTTGATGTTGCCCATATGCCAGTCCTTGATTTCCAAACACCACAAGCCGTGACTGGGGTGAAAAATGAGGAAATCCGGGTAGCGGCGATGTTCGCCATTGCTGGGGACGTTATACCAAACAAGGTAACCATCATCGAGGTAGTCGCGCAGCAGGCTAGCAAAGCGCCATTCGCCGACGGTCATTTTGCTTTTTTTCAGAGGGGTGAGGATTTGTGCCACGGGGTGCCTTCTGTCGGTGATTAATAGGATGTCGGTGATGGTTAGGTGGTGAAAACTGCACGGGAAGATTCGTTTATTTTACGCGGCTGCGGTTCATGATAAGCAGGTATTTTTATCTGACGGAAGTGGTGGTTTTTCCCGGTGGTAGGTTGGCTCAAGCCTCGGACACAATCACTTCGTCAATAGGGCGGCGGAGTGAGTAGGGTTGTTCAGCGGCATAGCCGATGCGCAGCAGGATCTGTGGATAGGCGTGGCCGATGGGCAGCCTTTCGCGCAGTTCGGCGCGGATAGCTGCCACTTCGCAGGGCGGGTTGAGGAAGGCGCAGGCGAGGTTTGCTGCGCTCAGGCGTAGCAGCAGGCGTTGCAGGACGCGGCCGGTAGCGATGCGTGCGGCGTTGTCGTCACTGTCGCTGCTGATAAGGAGCAGGTGCGAGGCGGCGGCGAGATGTTTGGCGTCGGTTTTGTTCTGGTTTTTGCCATTCATCATGCTTTTGACGATGATTTTCGCCAGCCAGCGTGGCAGGTTGGGTGCGCCCAGCACGGCGTTGCTGATGCCGTCGTTGTGCGCCTCGCTATGTTTCCGGTTGTAGCGTATCCAGCTCAGCAGTTCGTTTTTGAAGGCGGGGTCGTTCATCTGTACGTCGTTACCCCGGCGGATGGCGTCGCCCAGTTGCGTGAAGGCCGGCGTGTCGCGGGCGAAGGCATGGATGTGGATGTTTGCGGTTGCTTCCGCCAGCAGGGTTTGCAGGACATCATCCGGCACCATCCGCCCGTCGCAGGTCGCGCGGTTAGCCTGGCGGCGCGTGATGCTGGCAGCGAGCGTGTCGGCAGGCAGGGCATCATCCGCACGCAGATGTACGTCAATGCGGCCGTCGGCGCCGATGGTCGCGGTGCTGGCGTAGTGCAGGGTGGTGGCGTGCAGACAGAGGTTTTCCAGCGCGCAGCCGAGGCTGATGAGGAGTTCGCGCTGGTCGCCATCAACGGCGGGCAGTATCCGCGCCGGGTCGGGCAGAATGGTGATGCCATCGGCGGTCGCGCGAAAATGCCAAGGTTGGCTGTTGTGTCCGGACGGCGCCCGGGTAGCGGCTGTGACCAGTTGGCGGAAAACGGTGTCGTTGGCGTTCATGAGTGTCTCCTTGCGGTTTGGTACACATCCAGAAAATAATCTAAGTGTGTTGGCGCGCCTGGCCGGGTACTCATAAAGCCGTGTAGCGATTTTTATGGGAAACCCGTGCCGTATTCCAATACCGTCTGCGGCGCGCCGCTGTCTCAGCAATGTCGGGCGGGCTTTAGCTTCCCATTTATATGATTTAGACGGTAGCCAAGGCCTACCCTACGATCCGGTTCCATTTATCGCTGCGCTGTAAATTGACAGCCTATCTCGACGCCCTATTACCACTCAAAGGTTCTGCGCTTGCGGGTGCGGAAGGTCCAGCGTTCCGTTTGTTCCTTGCCGCCCTGGGTGTAGCGAAACTCGGCGGTGTATTCGGTGTCGTAATCGAGCGGGGCGGGGGCGAACAGGGCAAATTCGTTCGCCTGCATCAGGCGGTTACGGTCGTTTGCGGCGGTGAGGATGGTCGGGTTGCGGATTTCGCCTTTGTTGGAACGCAGTGTGAAGGCGCGCATTTCCACGGCGGCCGTCGTGCCATAAAAGGCGATGCTAACTGGGTTGCCGACAGCTTTGGTGCCGGGCATGGGGTTGGGGATTTCTTTGCCATTGTAGGCAGGCTCGATGTTGCCGCCGGCGGGATATTTGACTGCGCCGATGTAGCGACGCGGTACCGCATCGAGCGGGATTTTCACCGCCTGGCCGTTGCACTCCATGGTGAGGACGTAGCGTTTGCTCGCTTGACTGCCCGCCTGCGCGCACAACTCGCGTTCGCGACTGCTGCCCTGCACGATGACGAAGGCGGCGTGGCGGCTTCGTACCCAGGCGGCGCCCGCTTCGTCGTGGTCGGGGTTGAGCAGGGCGAGGCGGTGATAAAGGGCGGTCATCAAACCGTCGGTGCTGCGGATGCCGCTGCGCGCAAAGTTGCCGGCGGTGAGATTTTCCACCACCGGAGCCGGGTAACCGGCAGCGGTAGCACGCGCCTGCGGGTCAGCGCCGGTGTAGTGCGGGTTGCGGCGGTTGTTTTCGCTGTGGCCGTGCGCGTCTTTGCCAAGGTAGGCGGCGTGGTTCTGCGCTGCTCTGGTCAGTGCAGGATTGGGACGCAATTCCTGCACTCCCGCCTGTGTCCGCCAGCGGTTGAGGCGTTCCAGCCCCGCTTTCGCTTCTTTGTTGGGGTCATAACGCCACTGCGAGAACCAGGCGATGCCGAACAAGGCGGCGGCAAGCGGCAGCCATAATCTAACGATGCGTTGCATCATGAGGGCGTGTTGTGACATGGGGGAGGAGGAATTATGGATGAATGGCGGATTGTATAGTCGTTCCAAATAGGATTGATACCGCGTTGGCTCGTCTTGCCGAACTATCTGTACTGCCTTCGACGCGCCGCCTTCTCAGCTTAATTCGTGGAATGGTTATGATTCGACGCTGCTTATAGGGTATTCCCCCCTGACTGCCTGTTCGAGCAGGCGCACGACGTTGAGCATAAACAGGCCGTATTTCATGCGCAAAGCGGCTTCGTGCTTTGCCGATGTACAGCATCGCCACCTGTTCCTGCATAGGCCTACTTTGCTGGCGGCATTTGACAATGGCGCTGCCGATGCGTTTAGCAATGTCGCTATGATTTAGGTTCATTTCTCTGTTTCTTTTGGCTCTTGCAGGCTGAATGCCCGACCTTTTGACGGAGTGGTTAAGAAGTTTTCGATGCGGTAAATCATCTTCATAGTTTGGATAGTGGACGTACAATGCGACGACGCGGGCTGTCCTGTTACCGCCTGTATTGTGATTTTCCTTTCTTCTTCCGCCGGTTATGGCCGAGGCGCCACCCATGATCTTCCTCACCGCTGTGGAAAGTGTCCTGTCCGTCGTGTTGCTGATTGCGCTGGGTTTCGCGTTGCGACAGCGCGGCTGGTTTGCCGATACGTTCGCCGCCAACATCTCGCGGCTGATTATGAATATTGCGCTACCGGCATCGATTTTCGTGTCGGTGCTGACGTATCTTCACCGCGGCCAGCTCACCGCATTATCGGACGGACTGATATATGGTGTGGCATCGCTTTTGTTGGGTTATCCGATGGCCTGGCTGATGGTGAAGGTATTGAAGGTGCGTCCGGGGCGGCGTGGGGTATTTATCAACACCATCGTTAATGCCAATACGATTTTTATCGGCCTGCCGCTCAATGTGGCGCTGTTCAGCGATGCGGCCATGCCGTATTTTCTGGTCTATTACGTGTTGAATACGGTCTCGACCTGGGCGTTCGGGGTCTTTCTGATTGCCCGCGACCCGCTGCCCGGACAATCCGCCGCACCGCAGAAAAAATTTGACTGGAAAAAACTGTTGCCCGCGCCGCTCTTGGGCTTTTTGCTGGCGATGCTCTTCCTGCTGGCCGATATTCCGGTGCCGTCATTCGCCCATGCCGCGCTCGGCTATATCGGCGCGACGGTAACGCCGCTTTCGCTTCTCTATATCGGAATCACCTTGTGCGATGCGGGGCTGGCAAGCATCCGCTTCGACCGCGATACCATCGCCGCGCTACTGGGTAAATTTGTCTTCGCGCCGCTGTTGATGTTCGTCCTGATTTATCTTGGCAAAAGTTGGCTGGCGCTGCCTGCGGCGGAGGCCAAGACTTTGATTGTGCAGTCGTCCGTATCCGCGTTGGCTGTCCTGCCGATTCTGGCGAACGAGGCCAGGGGCGACGTGCGCTTCGCCACCAATGTTGTGACCACCAGCACGCTGCTCTTTGTGGTGGTAGTGCCGCTGGTGGATTGGCTGCTGGCATGGCTGCCCCTTTAAACCCTTTCCCTTCAATATCCCCATAGGAGACAACGATGAGTAATACCCCCGATGTCATGCAAAACCCGCTGACCAACAAAGGCACCGCGTTCACGGCCGATGAACGTGCAAAATATGGCCTCACAGGCCGACTGCCCGTCGCCGTGGAAACCCTCGACCAGCAGGCGGCGCGCGCCTATCGCCAGTTCGCGTCCTACGAGGATGACATGGAGAAATATATTTTTCTCGACCAGCTGCACAACCGCAACGAGGTGCTCTACTACAAGCTCTTGACTGATCATCTCGCGGAAATGCTGCCGATTGTTTATGACCCGACCGTCGGCGAGGCGATCAAGCAGTGGAGTCGCGATTACCGCCGCTCGCGCGCTGTGTATCTCGATGTGAACCATCCGGAGAATATCCGCGCTTCGTTTGCGACGCTGGGCCTCGGCGCGGATGATGTCGATTTGCTGGTGGTATCGGACGCGGAAGAAATCCTCGGCATCGGCGACTGGGGCGTGAACGGCACGGATATTTCCGTGGGCAAGCTGGCGGTGTACACCGCAGCGGCAGGTATCCACCCCGCGCGCACCATCGCTGTCAATCTTGATGTCGGCACCGACAACGAAGCACTGCTCAATGACCCCGCCTACCTCGGCAATCGCCACGCCCGCGTGCGCGGCGAACGTTACGATGCGCTGATCGCCGAATACCTGAAAGTGGCGACGGAACTCTTCCCGCACGCGCTGCTGCATTTTGAAGACTTCGGCCCGTCCAATGCCCGCCGCATCCTTGTACAGAACCGCGATAAATACCGTATTTTCAACGACGATATGCAGGGCACGGGCGCCATCGTTATGGCCGCCGTCTTCTCCGGGCTGAAAGTCACTAAGCAAACCTTCGCCGAACAGCGGTTGGTCGTTTACGGCGCGGGCACGGCGGGCACCGGCATGGCGGATCAAATCAGCGCGGCGATGGAACGCGACGGCCTCTCGCGCGAAGAAGCGAAGAAACGGGTGTGGCTGATCGACCGCAACGGTCTTGTTACCGACGATATGGCCGATCTGCCCGACTATCAGCAGGCATATGCCCGCCCCGCCGCCGAAGTGGCCGGCTGGCAGAAAGCGGACGGCAAAATCAGCCTGCTCGAAGTGGTGAAGCAGGTGAAGCCGACTATCCTTATCGGCACGTCCACCGATCACGGCGCCTTTACCGAAGCCGTCGTCAAGGCGCTGTGCGCCGGGGTGGAGCGCCCCATCCTGTTGCCGCTATCCAACCCGACCGAGCGCATCGAAGTGATGCCCGCTGACGCCATTGCCTGGTCGGACGGAAAGGCGTTGCTGTCGGTCGGTATTCCCGTGCCGCCCGTGCCGTATAAAGGCGTGAATTACGTCATTGGTCAGGCCAACAATGCCATGCTTTACCCCGGCCTCGGCCTGGGTGTCATCGTCTCTGGCGCCAAACACGTTACCGACGGCATGCTGCTTGCTGCCGCCGAAGCCGTCGCTTCACAGGTCAACCCGCAAGACGTAGGCGCATCGCTGTTGCCGCCGGTGGATAACCTGCGCGCCTCGTCCGCCACCGTCGCGGTCGCCGTCGCCAAACAGGCGGTGAAAGACGGTGTCGCCACCAAGCAGATGGATAATTGGGTGCAGGCGGTGCAGGATGCAATGTGGCAGCCGCGTTACAGTTAATCGCCTGGTCGCAAAAAACCGCCCTTCGGGGCGGTTTCTTTTTTACCCAATGAGCGCATATCGCTTCATTCCAAAAATCAGGCCGAAAAAGCAGTGCGCTGCGGACAGATTCCAGTAATACGGTGAGGAGACCCGTTACATTCAGGTTGTTCCTGGGCTGGGTATTACCACGGCTGGGTGGTCGGGCCGATGGTGAACTCGCTGATATTGGTGTCATCCGGCTGGTTCAGGGCGAAGGCGACCACGCTGGCAACGCGTTCGGCGGGGATTTCGTAAGTGTCGTAGAGCTTGCGGTAGCCGCCGGAGGTGGCGCTGTCGGTGATGTGATCGACCAGTTCGGACTGCACCGCCGCCGGGTAGATGGTTGCGGTGCGGATGTTTGTTCTCGCCTGGGCCGACTCCATGCGCAACGATTCCATGATGGCCTTGACCGCCCATTTAGTGCCGCAGTACACGCCCGCGCCCGGGTAGGCTTTCAGCCCGGCCACCGACGAAGTCGCCAGCACATGTCCGGATTTTTGTGCGATGAACGTCGGCAGCACGGCGGCGATGCCATTCAGGACGCCTTTGATATTGACGTCCACCATCGCGTTCCAGTTGTCAGTTTCCAGCGCAGCGAAGGGCGAGTTCGGCATCAGCCCGGCATTGAGGAAGATGGCGTCCACTTTGCCAAAACTATCCAGCGCGAGTTGTACCAGTGCTTTGCTGTCTGAGGGATTGACGACGTCGGTCACGCGATAGACCGCAGCGCCGCCCTTGCCATTGATGCTGTCGGCGATGGCTTTGAGTTTTTCTTCACGGCGCGCGCCCAGCACCAGCTTGGCGCCCGCTTCGGCCAGCTTGTAAGCGGTGGCTTCGCCGATGCCCGATGAGGCGCCGGTGATGATGACGACCTTGTTCTCGATGTGGTTCATGGTTTTTTCTCCGTGCTTGGGGGTACAGGGGATTATACGGGGCGGCAGGCAGAGTGGCGCCTGCGGCGACGGATGATGGGTTGGTTACAGTTTCCGCCCGAATCAACGGGGAAAGGCGCTGGGGCAGGGAGCCGTATTCGGGAGCGCCAACTGGTTCGCACTATTCCCTGCTGGCGCCTTCTTTAGGCACGGTCACGGAGAGGTGCGAAAACCAGCGGTCTTGGGTAGCGCCGGTCGAGGAAAACGCCGGTTTCGTCTGCATGCGGTTGATTGCCATAGATACGCTGCACGGTGAGTATCGGCGTTTTCGTTAAGCTTGCGGGTTTGTCGCCCCCTTTGTATTTGTTTCTCCGTCGCCCCAGATACGCCGGTTAAAGGACTTGACCGTAGACCGATTCAGATATGGGCGCTGTCTTGCTGGCGTCGTATTCAGGCATTGTGCATTCGTGTCGGGATACCGGATAAAGTGCGCGCATACGCGCAAAAACGGCGACGCCCGGCCGAGTCTCACTCGCCGTGCCGCCGCCGGTTTTTTTAGTCCTTGCCGAGCAGGGTGGCGATTTCCTTTTCCGCCTCGACCCAGTCGCTGACCGGATCGCTTTGGAACTGACTGTTCTCGGCGCGGTAGTAAGCGGCCTCGGCAATCATACGATAGCGCTCGTCCTCACTAACGACGATCAATCTTTTTTGCACGATCTCGACGGGAGGCGGGGAAACTGGAGCGGGCGCCGTCGATGGGCCGGCAGGCCTGTTCGCTGTTTTAACCGTTTTTTTCGGTGCAGGTTGTACTGCGGCCTTGTTTAAGGCTGCGGCATTTGCCTTGGCCGCCGGTTTCTTGGTGGTGGCTGCGGTCTTTGCAGCGGATTTTGCGGCCGGTTTAGCGGCGGCAGTTCCCTTTCTGGTGGTTTTTGCGGTGCCGGTCATTGCGCTTCCTTTCAGGGGTTGGGGACGGTGCACTTTCAGTATAGCATTCAGAAAATGGCATTCAGGAAATGCGCTGGAATGTTTCAGCAGGGGCACGCAATGGCGTCGAATGCCGTGGCATGGCGCGATGCACGGAAGCAGGCGCATCGCGGCGCGGGCGTTATGCAAATGCCGGCTGAGGGGCGTTGGGGTGGCGGCCGTATAGATGCGCCAGTTCGGCGAGGCGCCCGGCGTGCCAGGGTTCGACCTGACGCCACTGGAAGCGCCATTCCCAGTTGCCGTGGCTTTGTCCAGGTTGGTTCATGCGGCTGTGCGTATCGAGGCCAAGCACGTCTTGCATGGGGACGATGCTGATCGCGGCAACCGAAGCGGCGGCGGCGCGGATCAGCGCCCAATGGATGGCGCTGCCGTCGGTATCGAGGTAACGGCGTACATCGTCCTGCTGGTGCGTGCCGAGCGCGTTCCACCAGCCGAGGCTGGTGTCATTGTCGTGGGTACCGGTATAGACGACGGTGTCCGGCGTAAAGTTATGCGGCAGGTAGAGGTTGTCGCTTTGACCGTCGAAAGCAAATTGCAGGATGCGCATGCCGGGCAGACCGACGGTACGGCGCAGGGCAACGACTTCCGGGGTGAGGATGCCGAGGTCTTCGGCGAAGATTTCTGGGGTACCGCCGTCCGCGTTGTTCATCTCATCGAATAGGCCGGCCTGGCGAATGGCCTCGAAGAGGGCGAGGCCGGGCCCCGGCTGCCAGTGGCCGTGAACGGCCATCTCCGCATCGGCGGGAATTTCCCAGTAGGACTCAAAGCCGCGGAAGTGGTCGATGCGCACGCCGTCGCAGAGTGAGAGCACGCGCCGGATACGCGCGATCCACCAGCGATAGCCGTTCTGTGCGTGAATATTCCAGCGATAGAGCGGGTTGCCCCAGCGCTGCCCCGTAGCGCTGAAGTAATCGGGCGGGACGCCGGCAATGACGCGCGGGCGGCCGTCGGCGCCTAGATCGAACAGCGCTTGATGCATCCAGACATCGGCGCTATGTGCGGAAACAAAAATGGGCATGTCGCCGATGATGCGAATGCCGCGTTCATTGGCATATTGCTTGATCGCGTGCCATTGGCGGTCGAAACACCATTGGCAGAATTTCCAGAAATCGCATTCGCCGGCCAGCGTTTGCGCGGCTTCTTGCAGGGCATCGGGGTCTCGCAGCGCCAATGTCGCGGGCCAATCCTGCCAAAGTTTGCCCTCGCCGCCGTATTGTTGATCGAGCGCCATGAACAGCGCGTAATCGTCCAGCCATGACTGTGCTTCGGCGCAGAAGGCGGCAAAGTCCTGATGGGCTTCCTCGTGCCCGTGCGTTTCGCTGAAAAAGCGTTCGGCCGCCAGACGCAGGCGCCGCATGCGGTAGGGGATCACGGCCGAGTAGTCGACACGCTCGTCGCGCAGCGCGGATTCGGGCGCAATGTCCTCAGCGCGCAGCCAGCCGCTATGGTGCAGTTGCGTCAGGTCGATCAGCAGTTCGTTACCGGCGAAGGCTGATGGACTCATATAGGGCGAATTGCCGGGACCGATGCCGCTCAGCGGCAGAATTTGCCAGAGCGTCTGTGCGCCGGCAGCCAGCCAGTCGATGAAATGCCGGGCGGCTTCGCCAAAGTCGCCGGAACCATGCGGGCCGGGTAATGAGGTCGGGTGCAGCAGAATGCCGCTGAGTCGTTTGCTTGACATGAAAATCCCAGTAAAAATTCCAGTGTCCGTTGTTATCCGCAACGATTGGCTGGTCAGTCTTGCCGCAGCCACTGCACGCTGCGGCCCGCCAGCGTCGTGCAGCTGCACACGCTGCGTTCGGCGAATGGCACGTCGGCGGCAGTGTCGCACAGCATTTGCCAGCGGCCCGTCGGCAAAACAAAGTGCTGCGCGTCGGCGCTGCGATTGAAGAGCAGCAGCAGCTTCCCGGCAGCGTCATCAAGCAGGCAGCCGAGCGTATTTTGTTGCACGCCCGACGGTGTTGCCTGCCAGTCGTCCTGGCGCATTTCGCGTCCTTCGGCATGCTGCCAGATGACATCGCGGCGTCCACACGCCGCGGAACGGCCGGTCAACCAGGCGCGCCGGCGCAAGTGTGGCAGCCGCTTGCGCAGCGCAATCAGGCCGGCCGTAAAGTCGAACAGTTCACTATCAGCATGTGCCCAGTCGAGCCAGGTCAGCGGATTATCCTGACAATAGGCGTTGTTGTTGCCCCGTTGCGTACGGCCAATTTCGTCACCGCCTTGCAGCATCGGTACGCCCTGCGCGGCAAACAAGGTGGCAAGCAGGGCGCGTTGCAGACGGCGTCGGCATTCGTTGACGACGGGGTCGTCGCTGTCGCCCTCGACGCCGCAGTTCGACGAAAAATTATGGCTGTGGCCGTCGCGGTTGCCTTCGCCGTTCGCCGCATTGTGTTTGTGCCGGTAGCTGACCAGATCGCGCAGGGTAAAGCCGTCGTGTGCGGTGATGAAATTGATGCCCGCCTGCGGCAGACGCCCATCATGCCGGAAAACTTCGCTCGACCCGGCCAGCCGCTGTGCCAGTGCGCCGATACCGGCCTCTCCCGTCAGCCAGAAGGCGCGCACGTCATCGCGGAAACGATCGTTCCACTCGCTCCAGCCGGGCGGGAAGTGGCCGAGCCGATAGCCATCCATGCCCAGATCCCAGGGTTCGGCAATCAACTTGACGCGCTGGAGCACCGGGTCCTGGCGGATCGCGGCGAGAAAGGCGCTTTCGCGCGTCAGTGCCGTGGCCAGATCGAAGCGGAAGCCGTCGACGTGCATTTCCTCGACCCAGTAACGCAGTGCGTCCATGACCAGTTGCAAAACGCGCGGATGCGCGAGATTCAGCGTATTGCCGCAGCCACTGAAGTTTTCATAGCGCATCGGGTCGTCGGCCGGCAGGCGGTAGTAGCTGACGTTGTCGATGCCACGAAAACTCAGCGTCGGGCCGGATTCGTCACTCTCGGCCGTGTGGTTGAAAACGACATCGAGAATGATCTCGATGCCTTCACGGTGCAGTGTCCGCACCATTGTGCGGAATTCATCAATGACCGGCTGTTCTCCGCCGGCGTAGCGTAATTCCGGTGCGAAAAAGGCCAGCGTGTTGTAGCCCCAGTAATTTTTCAGGCCGCTGCTTGTCAGTCGTGGCTCGTCGATGAAGGCATGCACCGGCAACAATTCAAGAGCAGTGACGCCGAGCTTCTTGAAGTGCTGCAGCATGGCGGGAGAAGCGAGGCCGGCATAGGTCCCACGCTGTGCTTCGGGAACGTCGGGATGCGTTTGCGTGGCGCCTTTGACGTGAATCTCATAAATCACCGAATCGGCCAGTGGAATATCAGGCGGGGCATCGTTGCCCCAATCGAAGGAAGTGGGGTCGGCGACGCAGGATGCCAGGAGGGCCCAGGCGGCAGCATCGCTGGTGCCGGAGTCGGCCTGGGAAAGCTGCCGGTCGCCGGCCAGTTCGCGCGCATAGGGGTCGAGCAGCAGGTGTTGGGGGGCAAAGCGGTTGCCGAGGACTGCCGCGCACGCTTCCCCTTCCTCCGGCCCATAGACGCGATAGCCGTAGCGCAGGCCGGGGCGTGCGCCGGGCAGATAGCCGTGCCAGACCTGGTCGGTTTTCCCGGGTAGCGTCAGGCGGCGTTCCTGCCCACCGTCAAGCAGACATAATTCGACGCGCGCGGCATGCGCCGAAAACAGGGCAAAATTGACGCCGGCGCCATCCCAGCGTGATCCGAGCGGCCACGGGCGGCCGGTTTCCAGCGTTTTTTCCGGTGTCTGTGTGGTCACGTGGTTCAATGCTCCCATTCAAAAATCACCGTGGCCAGTGGCGGCAAGGTCAGCGACACCGACCAGTCGCGCCCGTGCGAGGCAATGTTTTCGGCATAGGCGCCGCCGAAGGGGTTGCCGACGTTACTGCCTCCGTAGTAGTGCGAGTCAGTGTTGATCCGCTCGACAAAGCGCCCCGGTCCGGGGACACCGAGCCGGTAGTCGTGGCGGACGACCGGCGTGAAGTTGCAGACGCAGAGCACGGTGCGCGCGCGGTCACGGCCATAACGCAGAAAGGCGATGACCGAGTTATCGGAATCGTTTGCCGAAATCCATTCGAAGCCTTGATGTTCAAAGTCGATCTCGTACAAGGCGGGCGTGTGGCGGTAGAGCTGGTTGAGGTCACGGATCAAGCGGCGCACGCCGTCGTGCATCGGGAAGTCAAGCAGGTTCCAGTCGAGCGCGCCGGCATCGTTCCATTCGTTCCACTGGGCGAATTCTCCGCCCATGAACAACAGCTTCTTGCCCGGATGGCCCCACATAAAGCCGTAAAGGGCGCGCAGATTGGCGAATTTCTGCCAGTAGTCGCCCGGCATCTTGCTGATCAGCGAGCCTTTGCCGTGGACGACTTCATCGTGGGAGAGCGGCAGGACGAAGTTTTCGGTAAAAGCGTAAAGCAGGCCGAAGGTGAGCTGGTTGTGGTGATAACGGCGATGAATCGGGTCGCGCGTCATGTAGTCGAGCACATCGTGCATCCAGCCCATGTTCCATTTGTAATGAAAGCCGAGACCGCCCATCGATGGTGGGCGGCTGACTGACGGCCAGGCGGTCGATTCCTCGGCGTAAGTCGCCGCGCCGGGGCATTCCTGACCGATGACTTCATTCATGCGGCGCAGGAAATGCACGGCTTCCAGATTTTCGCGGCCGCCGAAGGCGTTGGGAATCCACTCGCCTTCTTTGCGGCTGTAGTCGCGGTAGAGCATTGAGGCGACGGCGTCGACGCGCAGACCGTCGATGCCGTAACGCTCGATCCAGAACAGGGCGTTGCCGGTCAGGAAATTGAAGACCTCGCGGCGGCCGAAGTTGTAGATCAGCGTACCCCAGTCCTGATGCCTGCCTTCGCGCGGGTCGGCGTGCTCGTAGAGCGCCTGTCCGTCAAAGCGGCCAAGGCCGTGGGCGTCGCTTGGAAAATGCGCGGGAACCCAGTCAACGATGACTTGCAGTCCGGCGGCATGGCAGGCAGCGACAAAATCGCGGAAGCCTTGCGGCGAGCCAAAGCGCGCGGTCGGCGCGTAAAGCCCCAGCGGCTGGTAGCCCCAGGAGCCGTCGAATGGGTGTTCCGACACGGGCAGAAGTTCGAGATGGGTGAAGCCGAGATCGGCCGCGTAGGGAATCAGGCGTTGCGCCATTTCCTGCCAGTCGAGAAAACCGCCGTCGCTGTTACGCTGCCAGGAACCGAGATGCACTTCGTAGATCGAGACCGGTTGGTCGAGGCGCGTTTCCTGATGCTGACGCGGCGCGGGCGGCGGCATATGGGCGACGATGGAAGCGGTGGCCGGGCGCAGCTCGGCGGCAAAACCGTAGGGGTCGGCCTTGTGCGGCATGATTTCGCCGCTGCGCGCGCGGATTTCATACTTGTAGCGCGCGCCGACATCGATACCGGGGAGAAAGATTTCCCAAACACCGCATTCCGGTCGCTGGCGCATCGGGTGGCGGCGACTGTCCCAGGTATTGAAATCGCCGATGACGCTGACGCGCTGGGCATCCGGCGCCCAGACGGCGAAGGCGACGCCGTCGACGCCATCGATCTGGCACGGGTGTGCGCCAAGCCGTTCAAAAGGGCGCAGATGGGAGCCTTCGGCCAGCAGCCAAACGTCCATCTCGCCCAGCACAGGCGGGAAGCGGTAGGGATCGTCGGCTTCCTGAACGCCGCCGGGCCAAACGATGCGCAGGCGATAGCGTGGCGGTGCGGCGTCGCCGGCGGCGGGCCGCGCCGGTATTTGCGCCTCGAACAGGCCTGAAAAAGCACCGAAAGGTTCGATTTCGCGCTGCTTCAGCTCGACCAGAACCTGGCCGCTCTCCGCGTCGATCGCGTACACGGCGTCGGCGCCCGGCTGCAGGGTTCGCAGCCATAAGCGCCCCTCGGCATCTTTGTGCGGCCCCAGAACGGCGAATGGGTCGCCGTGTTCGGCGCGGCAAAGCGCCAGCGCTTCGTCCTTGTTCAGCATGCTCGCTCTCCCGATGGTTGGTAAGGATCGGCCTCAGACGGGTTGGAAACTTGAATGCGGTGGCATTCGTTCATTCGGGTTTCAGGGCTGCGGCCAGATTCCAGGTCTCGGTCGCATATTCGCGGATGGTGCGGTCGGAGGAGAAGATGCCCATCCCGGCCACGTTGAGGATGGCCTTGCGCTGCCATTCGTCCGGCGAACGGTAAAGCGCGCCGACGCGTTGCTGCGTTTCCATATAGCTGGAGAAATCGGCGAGCAGCTGGTAGTGGTCGCCGTAATTGACCAGCGAATTGAAGATGTCGTGGTAGCGCTTGCGGTCGTTCGGCGCAAAATAGCCGCCGTCGATCTTGTTCAGCGTTTCGTTGAGCGTCGGGTCATTCTGGTAAATGGCGCGCGGGTCGTAGCCCTCGCGGCGCAGCGCTTCGACCTGCGCGGCGCTGTTGCCGAAGATGAAGATGTTGTCGGCGCCGACCTGATCGCGGATCTCGATGTTAGCGCCGTCCTCGGTGCCGATGGTCAGCGCGCCGTTGAGCGCGAATTTCATGTTGCCGGTGCCGGAAGCTTCGGTGCCGGCGGTGGAAATCTGTTCGGACAAGTTGGCCGCCGGAATGATGATTTCGGCCAGGGAAACGCCGTAGTTCGGCACGAAAACGACTTTCAGGCGGTCACGCACGCGCGCATCGTTATTGACGACGTTGGCCACGTCATGGATCAGGTGAATGATGCTCTTGGCCATGGCGTAGGACGACGCGGCCTTGCCGGCGAAGATGACGCAGCGCGGCGGCGCATCGTCGGCGATGCCGTGAATGATGGCGTTGTAGTGGGAGATGACGTGCAGCACGTTGAGCAGTTGCCGCTTGTATTCGTGGATGCGCTTGATCTGTACATCGAACAGCGCGTCGGGGTTGAGCGTGATGTTCAGCTCGCGTTTGATGTATTCGGCTAGACGCAGCTTGTTTGCCCGTTTGACGGCGGCAAAGTCACTGCGGAACTGGGCGTCGTCGGCCGCCGAGCGCAGCGCGGACAGGCGGTCGAGATGCAGCCGCCAGCCGGGATCGCCCAGCCGCTGATCGAGCAGGGCGGCAAGGCCGGGGTTGGCCTGCGCCAGCCAGCGGCGCGGCGTGACGCCGTTGGTCTTGTTATCGAAGCGGTCGGGATAGAGGCGGGCAAAGTCGGCGAAGATGGTTTGCACCATCAGGTCGGAATGCAGCTTCGAGACGCCATTGACGCGGTGACTGCCGACGATGGAAAGATTGGCCATCCGCACGCGCCTGTTGTTGGCATCGCCGCTGGTGTCGTCGATCAGGGAAACGCGGCGGATCAGCTCGATATCACCGGGAAAGCGCTGTTCGACCTCGCTGAGAAACTCCTGGTTGATACGGTAAATGATGCGCATGTGACGCGGCAGCAGGTACTGCATCAGGCCGACCGGCCAGGTTTCCAGCGCTTCGGGCATCAGCGTGTGGTTGGTGTAGGAGAAAATGCGCTGGCATTGCTCCCAGGCGTGCGCCCAGAGCATGCCGTGCTCGTCGCAGAGCAGGCGCATCAGCTCGGCGATGCTGATGGCCGGGTGCGTATCGTTGAGGTGAATGGCGACTTTGTCGGCGAGGTTGTTGAGGTTACCGTACGTTTCCAGATGATTCTGGAGAATGTCCTGCAAAGAAGCTGAGACGAAGAAATATTCTTGACGCAGCCGCAGTTCGCGGCCGGCGGCGGTGCTGTCGTTCGGATAGAGCACCCAGGAAATGTTCTCGAAGCGGTTCTTGAATTCGGCGGCGCGGCCGTAGTCGCCGGAATTAAAGGCGTTCAGGTCGATCTGCGCCGGCGCGCCGGCCTTCCATAGGCGCAGGGTACTGACGCGCTCGGTGCCGTGGCCGGGAATGACATAATCGTATGCGCGCGCTTCAACGGATTCGGCGGCGTTCCATTCCGCCCACTCGCCGTAATGTTCCTCTGTTCCGCCAAAATGCACCGTATAAACGGTGCCGGGGCGGAAGAATTCCCATGGTGCGCCTTCCGTCAACCAGGCATCGGGCCGCTCGACCTGCATACCGTTGACGATGGACTGCGCGAACATGCCGTATTCGTAACGCATGCCGTAGCCCCATGACGGCAGTTCCAGCGTTGCCATCGAGTCGAGGAAGCAAGCGGCGAGGCGGCCAAGACCGCCGTTACCAAGCGCGGCATCCGGTTCGCATTCGAGCGCGTCGGCGAGCGAGGGTCCGCCGGGTTCGGGGAATGCGGCCTCCGCCTGTTCGTGCAGACCCAGCGCTGAGAGCGCATTGTTCAGCGCGCGGCCGATCAGGAATTCCATCGACAGGTAGTAGATGCGTCGCGCCTGGTTCTCGCGGTCTTCAATCTGTGTTTTGACCCAGCGCCGGGAAAGCTGCTCGCGGGCGACGTGGGTAAGTGCGCGATACCGCTCCTTGTCGTTTGCCGTCGCTGGATCAGCAGCGACCACATTGAGCAGTTTGTCATTGACGCGTTCGAGGAAGCCGGATGCTTTATCGGCGATATTTTGGCTGGACATAATGAGTTTCTCGCTAAGACAGGCTGAAATCGAGTGGAAGAAAGTAGAGGGGATTTTACGGCAAGCCCTGCATTTGACGAAACGCGCGCTGCGTATCCGTGTGGGTATCACAGCGTATCGGCGAGGTTCCGATGCGCTGCCAGCAGACGCCTTTGGAGCCCGCGTCAATAGGGCGTTTCCAGACGTCTCCTCTGAAGCCCGCGTGAACAGGGCGCCTCAGAAGGCAAAAAGAAGATGCGCTGAGAGCCACGCAAACAGGCCAGAAAACATAAAATGCCCTGAAGTCCTTTAAATACAAGGGGCGCAGGGCATCAAAAAACATAAACTGGAACACCGTGCCCGGCCAACCCTCTAAAACCAGCATGGATAAAGAAGTTCCAGTCAGGTGCCTCTGGAATCCTTATAAATAAAGGGCTGGCGGTTAAGCGGCTGGCAGGTAGGCGCCTCTGAAACCCGTGCGGATAAAGGACTTCCCGGCGGGGTGCCCGGAACGCCCTGTTTACAAGGGCTTCAGGGCGCCCCTTGGAAACATCCGTAAATATAGGCGCTCCAGGCAGCTCTTCTGAGGTTTCCTGCTCCGGCGCTGCGGGTCGGCTATTCGCCGCTGATCAGTTCGCGCAGATCGGCTGTGGCGAGCGCGCCGAATTCCGGGTCGAGCACATAATCGACGATACGGGCGGCGGCTTCGGCAGGCGGGGTCAGCAGGCCGTTGCGTTTGAGCTTCTGGAATTTTTTCAGCATGGGGAAACTCGTTTCGGACAGGCCGCGAATTTCCGCCTGCATATCCGTATCAATGACGCCGGGCGCCAGGCTGCAAATGCGGCGGTCGTCGCGGTTCCCCGCCGCAACGGCGCGCGCGTGCTGGTCGAGCGCCGCCTTGGTTGCGCCGTAGATCGACCAGCCGGGGTAGGCGAAGCGCGCCGCGCCGCTGGAGATGTGCAAAATGCGCAGTTCTCCGTCGTGCCGCTGCGCCAGCGCCGCCGCAAGCATCAACGGCGCGCCGACATTCAGCGCGACGGCCTGGCCGATGGCCGCGGGATTCTGGCTGTCCAGCGAGCCGACCGGGCCGAGCACGCCGGCATTGTTGATCAGGATCAGGGTACTGGCGTCGGCGCAGAACAGGTCGAGCGCCTCGCCGTCGAGCCATGCCGCCAGCGCGCCGGTATCCGCCAGGTCGATGCGCTGCTGGCGCAATAGCTCCGGGAAACGTGCCGCCAGCGCGGTATTTTCCTGGCGCGCACAGGCTAGCACGGGAATGCCGCGTTGCAGGAGCGCCTCGGCCACCGCGGCGCCCAGACCGCGCGAATGCCCCGTGACCAGGGCTTTCAACGCATGCATGTGATCTCCTTCCTGTCTTTCTCGTTGTCGTTTCGTTTCTTCGCGTTGTCATCATGCCAGAGCTTGCCGCACACTGCCAAGCCTTGATTGATGATTCGCAGCACATTTCTGACGATTCGCGGGCTTCCCTATAATGTCGGCATGACGCCTCCCCGTTTTTATTGCTCCACACCCCTGCGGCCCGGCACATCCCTTGATTTGCCTGAGGCGCAGGCTCGTCACGCCTGCCGTGTCCTGCGTCTGCGCGAAGGAGATGCGCTGACGCTGTTTGACGGCCGGGGCGGCGAATATCGGGGACGTATCGTTTCTGCCGGGCGCGCGCGCGTTTGCGTCGACGTGCTGGCATGGCTCGACTGCGAGCGTGAATCGCATTTGCCGGTGACCTTGATCCAGGCGCTACAAACGGGCGACAAAATGGACGCTACCGTGCAGAAGGCGGTCGAACTGGGCGTGGCGCGCATTGTGCCGGTGCGCTCGCATCGCAGCGTGCTGCGCCTGGACGGCGAACGCGCCGCGCGTCGGGTCGCGCACTGGCGCGCGGTGGTCGCGGCGGCGTGTGAGCAGTGCGGCCGCAATCGTTTGCCGGTTGTGGAGGAAATTACTGATCTCGATGCCTGGCTGACGCAGCGACCCATGTCGCCTGCCTCGGCGGAATCGCCTGTGCTGCGCCTGTGTCTTTCGCCCGCTGCGGACGCGGCTTTGTCGACGTTGACGCCGCCCGCGCCGGGGAGGGGCGTCGATCTGCTGATTGGTGCGGAAGGCGGGCTGGATGCGGAAGAGACGGCTTTGGCTGCCGACGCCGGCTTCTGCGCCGTTCGGCTCGGGCCGCGCGTGCTGCGTACGGAAACGGCTGGGATGGCGGCGGTGGCTGCTATTCAGGCGCTATGGGGCGATTGGGCCTCGGGATGCGCCGCTTGATGAGCGATTGATGGCTGTACAGGCACGCCGCCGCGCATGCCCCGCTTGCGGTCGGTAGAGTGTGCGGCGGTGGCTGACAAGGCGTCAGGACGGATGCCGCTCAATTCCAGCGCGTACCCGGCATATACCCAGCATATACCCAGCGCATGCCGCTGCTTTTCCCGCTTTCCGCCGGGGCTGCGCCGTGGCATGCCGTGTCGGCGCGTGTCGGCAATGCGACGGCGGCAGACGGCGCGCTGGCCAAAACTATTGCGCACCGGCCGGCGGTGCGTCAGGATTTCGCCTGGTGTTTGCGGCGGCAGAAGGTTCGGGTCGGTGCGAGTGTTATCCGCCTTCGTGATCGACGGGGAAGGCGCTGCAAAGCGCGTCTGGAATCAGAAAATTAACCGGAAGTTTGCTGGCAAGCCGACGTACATCGGCGCCCGCTTTTCCGGCTGGCAAGGAGTGGTGATGCGATGACCGAATATTCGGGAAACGCTCAGTTCGTTTCGTTGTTTCGCGCGGTGGCGCCCTATATCAATCTGTTTCGCGGCAAAACGTTCGTCGTCGCCTTTGGCGGCCGCGCGATCGCTGGCCCGTTTGCGCGGGCGCTGGCCTATGATGCAAATCTGCTGGCGGCGCTGGGCGTACATCTGGTGCTGGTGCATGGCGCGCGCCCGCAGATCGAGGAGGAACTGCGCGAGAAAGGCATGGAATCGAAATTCCACGACGGTTGCCGGGTGACTGACGCCGTGACGCTCGATTGCGTGATCGATGCCGTCGGCAGTGTTTATCTGGAAATTGAGGCCCTGCTTTCGCAGGGGCTGCCGGATACGCCGATGGCCAACAGCCGGATGCGCGTGATCGGCGGCAATTATCTCGTGGCCAAGCCGCTGGGCGTGATCGACGGCGTCGATATGCAGTATGCCGGCAGCGTGCGCAAGGTCGATGCCGAGGGAATCAAGGCGCAGCTGCGTATCGGCAATATCGTCGCCGTATCGCCGATCGGCGTGAGTCCGACGGGTGAGATTTTCAATCTGTCGATGGAGGAGGTGGCAGAGGCGACGGCCATTGCCATCGGCGCGGACAAGCTGATTTTTCTTTCCGACAGCCAGGGCGTGACCAATCGCCAGGGCGAGCTGCTTGATGAACTGACGGTCGATGCGGCCGAGCGCGTCATGGCAGAGGGCGACTGGCTTTCGCCCGATGTCCGCCGTTATCTGCCGGCGGCCGTGCGCGCCAGCCGGGCGGGGGTCGGGCGCGTGCACCTGATCAGTTATGCCGAAGACGGCACGCTGCTGCGCGAACTGTTTTCGCGCGACGGTGTCGGCACCATCATCACCCGTGAGTCGCTGGAAATCCTGCGCGATGCGCGGCCGGACGACATCGGCGGCCTGATCGCCCTGATCGAGCCGATGGAAGACGCCGGCATTCTTGTGCGCCGCTCGCGCGAACTACTCGAACGCGAGATTTCCCGTTTCTCGGTCGTCGAGCACGACGGCATGATCGTCGGCTCTGCCGCACTCTATCCCTATGGCGACGATCAGGCCGAGCTGGCGTGCCTGGCGGTGCATCCGGACTTTAGGCGCTGGGGGTATGGCGAAAAACTGCTCCGGCGCATTGAGGCGCGCGCGCGCGCCGTGGGTATCCGCCGCCTGTTTGTCCTGACGACGGTCACTTCGCACTGGTTCCGCGAACGCGGCTTCGTCGAGCAGTCGGTCGAAGATCTGCCGGAGGAAAAACGGCTGATGTACAACCTGCAACGCCGCTCCAAAGTCTTTTCGAAGGCACTGTAGGCCGCGTGGTTTCTGGCGGCCAGCAGCGCGCTACAATCCTGCCATTGCCGATTGACGGCCTTTTCATGGTCTTTCTTCACGGCCGTTTTCTTTTTGTATGTCGGTTTATTTTTGATGCAAGGGAGTGCGATTCATGGCAAGAATGGTGAAATGCGTCAAGCTCGGCTGCGAGGCCGAAGGGCTGGTCGCGCCGCCTTATCCGGGGGAACTCGGCAAGCGTATCTATGAGCACGTTTCCCAGGAAGCGTGGCAGCAGTGGGTTCGCATGCAGACGATGATCATCAATGAAAACCACCTGAATCTGGCCAATGCCGCGCACCGCAAGTACCTGGCCGAGCAGCTCGAAAAACACTTTTTCGGCGAAGGCGCGGACAAATTGCAGGGATACGTGCCGCCGCAGCAATAAACCGGCGGATCAGGCGGTGCGGTGGTCGTAGTGCAGCAGTGCAGAGGCGGCCGATTGCCGCCAATCGTGTGGGTGTTGCCTATGGACCATCCGATGGCGCACCGCCCGCCGGGTGCTTCGGCATTTGTTTGGCGCCTTGCGTTTTTATCCGCCCAGGGTGACGATGCCCTTGTCGGTGCCCATTAGGCAGACATCGGCCGGGCGGCGCGCAAACAGCCCACTGGCGACGATGCCGACGATATGGTCAAGCGCAGTTTCAAGGCTGACGGGGTCAGCGATGTGCAGGCCATGCACGTCGAGGATGATATTGCCGTTGTCGGTGACAAAACCTTCGCGCAGCGTCGGACGCCCGCCCAGGCGCATCAGTTCGCGGGCAACCTGCGCGCGCGCCATAGGAATGACCTCAATCGGCAGCGGGAATTTGCCCAGTGTGTCCACGGATTTTGAGCTGTCGACGATGCAGACGAATTTTGCGGTGACCGCAGCGATAATTTTTTCCCGCGTCAATGCGCCGCCGCCGCCCTTGATCATGTGCAGTTGCGGCGTAATTTCATCGGCGCCGTCGATGTAGACAGGCAGGTCGTCGATGTCATTGAGGTCATAGACCTTGATGCCGTAGGCTTCGAGGCGGCGGCGGGTATCTTCCGAACTGGCAACCGCGCCGGCGATTTTGTCCTTGATGCCGGCCAGGGCATCAATGAAGCAGCGCGCCGTCGATCCCGTGCCGACACCGACAATGCGTCCTGCTACAACGTAATCAAGCGCTGCGCGTGCGGCAGCCCGTTTGAGATCATCCTGTCCCATGACATTTATGGCGAACCCGCCCCGTCGGTAAAGAGGTGCGGCCATTGTATAGCGGAGCACCGTGCACCCGCCATAGGGTAAAAGAGTATTGATGGTGGTACTTCAGGTTGCTGGAAAAATAAAATAGGTAGTACCTCGCGTTTTAAATATTCTACGTGACACCGGAATTGTCTTTGCAGTTATTGCTGAGGTTGCTGCGATATGTAGCGTAAGAGATCGCTATTCTTCGGTTCTGGCAGTTTGATTATTTCGTTGTATAAGTCGGCCATTATTAGGCAAACCTTGCGTTTATTGATTCCTGGCGCATATGGGTTCTGAATGGATATAAGATCTTCTTGTGAGTATTTTTTTGAGAGTCTGCTGAAGATTAATCGTAACAGGGGATCGGCTTCTGTATTTGTAATGACAGCATGTTTTTGTTTTTTTCCGGCTGTTGAAACAATAATTTCAGACGCAAGATCAAGCTCTTTCTGTATTGTGTCTTTATCTAGAAAGACACTAAAGTCTATTGCTGTATTGGACTCCGGGTAGATATAAAAAAAGCAGGCATCTCCACCTTTTGAGTGAAGGAGGTTGATTACGGAGATTACATGGCGTATGGTTTTAATGACTGTGGCGTCAGATGCATAGGGCATTTTTTTGCCCATTGTCTCTATAATTACGGCGCGACCGGCAGATATTGTCTGTTCAATAGGCTGTTTATTCTGAACACTGGTTTTAACTACGGATAAAATTCTATTATATATCTCTGGTTCAAATTTCTTGAGATTCTGATAGACGGGCATCTGCAATATCTCAGATTCTATTTTACTGATGTCAATCGTGGGTTTTCCTTTTTGTGATACGACTATCATTTGGCTGATTGTAATTGCGGCGACAAAAATTATGCCGTGAAAAATATTGGCCCATTTGCTATTTTCTTTACCAAGCAGTTTTAAGATTTTTTACTAATAATTGTCGCAATAGCACCGGCAATTGCTCCGGCTACGGCGCTTACAAAAACATTGTTCCAGTTCATGATCGTCCCCGATTTAAAAAACCAAATTCTCTTCGTAAAGGATGTTGGGCGCAAGCAATTTTGACCAGGTGTCGTTAACCTGAGGTGGCGCAAAATAAGGCATGCTGTGCTCGAAGGTACAATCATGTGCTTGTCCATGTTGTGCTTTGATACCCATTCATCAATCCGGCTGAAAGGAAGCGCGTGTCAGAAGAAAGCCCATTCAAAGAAAAATCCGGTGTCCAGCGTCTCTGGAATGCCTGCCGCTATTCCGCCGACGGCCTGCGCCAAGCCTGGTGCAGCGAAGCGGCCTTCCGTCAGGAAGCACTGCTCGTCGCGGTGCTCGTCCCCTTGAGCTTTTTCCTGCCGGTCGGCGGTATCGGCCGCGGATTGATGATCTTTAGCGTATTGCTCATTCTGATCGTCGAACTGCTCAATTCGGCGATCGAGGCCGCCATCGACCGGATTTCCCTGGAACGGCATCCGCTCGCCAAGCGCGCCAAGGATGCGGGCAGCGCCGCCGTATTGTTCTCGCTCGTCAATGCGGTGGTGGTTTGGGCGTGCGTGCTGCTCGGCTGACGGCGCGTGGGGTATCCGCATCCCAACGGGCTTTGCGGTAAGCGATGCGCGGATGTCCGCGTATTGACGATCTGACTGCGGAGAGCGTCCTGTAGCCCGCATGGGCCGGTCTATGTCGCGATGCCTGCCTTGCAGCCCGCTTCTGGCAAGGGTTTTGGCGTACCCTGCCCGCAAGCCCAGTGTTTATGCGGCTTCCAGAGGTGCCTGCCCGCAAACGCCCAAAATACGCGGGCTTCCGGGCAGGCTGTACGGCGTCTTTCAGATGGCGACGCGCGCCGATAGATGACGCGCGCTCAGGGTTGGGCGGGTTGAATTTCCCAGCGGTCGCCGCGGCGGATCAGGGTGATCGGCTTGGCGTTTTCAACCTTGGTGGCGAAGGCGTTGTCGTCGATCTTGCCGCGCGTAAGGTGGGCGACCAGGGTTTTGATCGTCAGTTCATGCGAGATGACGATAATGCGGCGTTCCTGTGTCAGGGCTTCGTCGATGGCCGCCGAAGCGCGGTGGTAGACGAGCGCCAGGGATTCGCCGTTCGGATAGGCGGCGTCCGCTTGATGGAAGACGGTGGCCTGGCGTCCTTTGGCCATTTCCGGCCAGTGCTGTGCGGCCTCCGGCCAGGTCAGGTTGGTGAGGCTTCCGGCCGAGCGCTCGAAAATGCGGGTATCCGGGCGGAGTTTCAATGCCTTTTCGTTGTCCAGTTGTGCGCCGAGCAGCACGCCCGAAAGCGTTTGTTTGGTGCGCAGCAGCGGCGAGTACAGCCAGAGTGCGTCACGCAGTTTGGGGGATGCGGCGCCCGCGGTGTCGCCGGCGTTCTTTTCTGCGTCTTTTTCCTGTTTGAGCAGGACTTCCCCCGCTTTAACGGCCTGGCTGACGCCACGCATGGTCAGGCTGGCGGAGTTCCACCCGCTCAGCACTTTGCCTTTGCTTGGCATCAACGTGCCGTCGAGGCGAACGACGGTTTTTCCCTCATTGAGATTGTCCTCGCTCTCGCCGTGGCGAATCAGGTCGATGCGCTCGGCAAGCACCGTCTGGGCGGACTGCGCCGGTTCGGCGAAACAGCCAAAAGCCAGCAGCGTACCGGCCAGCAGGGCGAAATGGCGGATAAAGCGGAGCGGATGGGTTGGCATGAGCGTTTTCCTTTCTGAACTTTCTGAGAAATCCTGCCAGGCGGCGGCGAAACCGGCGAGGTGATGTGCGCCCCGATAAAGCTGCCAGGGCAGTACCGGCAGCCCCTCAAGGGCGCATTGTAGCCAACAGTGTGTTGCAGACAAGGGGTGATTGCAGTCAACCCGCACTGACATTGCGGGGTAGCGAAATTTCCGGTGCGTTGCCAATGTTTACGCCATAACGTAGTGATTTTGAGCGAGGCCCTCATGGCTGCCATACGTGCCGATCGCATGCTCTTGTCGGGGGACGAAGCCCTTGCCCTTGCCGCCGCCAGCGGGCGCAGGTAGATGCGGGGGGAGAGCTGAATTTTCAGATCGGCGGTCAGGAAATCGCGGACGAACAGCGGCGGACAGACAGCAGGCGGGCAGGCAGCGAATGCGGCGTTCCCTCAACAGGTGCGCGTCTATCGTGGTGCCTTACCGCAGGGAGAAGCCGAAAAAATTGACGCAGGGCGTCCGCTGGCTGAAATGCACTGACGCACTTGTCGCACGTGTGGATGCGAGATCACTCTGTGCCGTATGTGCGCATGGTGCGCATGGTTTTTTCAGATTTATTGGCGCTTCCCGCGCGGGCCATATACCGCGCTGTCGTCGAGAATCCGCAGGCCGATGGCGCGCAAACGTTCCCTGGCCTCCGGCATATCCTGGATGTCAATGACAAAAAAGGCGCTTTCGCCGTCGCGTATCGTGTGACCGTAAGCATTGGTGAAGCTCACGCCGGCACGCACGACGCTTTTGAGCAGTTCATCCAGCCCCCCAGGGCGATCCGGCATCTCCACGACGGCGATTTCGCGCAGGGCTGACGCCATCCCCTGCGCTGACAGCCGCCGCTGCGCTTCTTCCGGATCGGAAACGACGAGGTTGAGCACCCCCCAGCCATTTGCCGTGTGATTGAGATGGAGCGAGCGGATATCGATTTGCGCCGCGCTCAGCACTGCCGTGACCTTCTCGATGCTGCCCAGCTTATTTTCGAGAAATACTGAAACCTGATGACTCATTGCCGTTTCCCCGCAGCTTATTTTGACGTTTTGCGCCGGTCGATGACCCGCACCGCCTTGCTCTCCGTTCTGGGGAGGGATCCTGGCTCGACGAGTCGTACCAATGGCCGCAAGAGCACTTCGTCGCGCAGCAGGTGCGCGATGCGGCGCTGCAGGCGGGTGAGGCGTTCCACGTCGCCGCTGAACCATTCCCGTTTCAGCTCCACCTCGACGATCATTTCATCTTGGTCGTCAAGGTGGTCGAGAATGATGCGGTAATTGTCACCGACTTCCGGCAATTTCATCAATATGCCTTCGACCTGCATCGGAAAGACGTTGCAACCCTTGATGATGAACATGTCGTCCGAGCGGCCGGTAATCCGGTCGATCCGGCGGTGCGTGCGGCCGCAAGGGCACGGCCCGGGCAGGATGCGGGTCAGGTCGCGCGTGCGATAACGGATCACCGGCATTGCCTGCCGGTCGAGCGTCGTCATCACCAGCTCGCCGTGCTCGCCGTCGGGGAGCGGTTCCAGCGTCTGCGGGTCGACGATTTCGACAATGTAGGCGTCTTCCCAGATGTGTAGCCCGTTCTGTTCGGTACATTCGAAGGCGACGCCCGGGCCGTTCATCTCGGAAAGCCCGAACGAGTTGTAGGCTTTGACGCCGAACATTGCCTCAATGCGCCGCCGTTGTTCCTCGGTATGCGGCTCGGCGCCGATGACCAGCGTGTGCAACTGCGTGTCGCGGCGCGGATCGAGTCCTTCGACCAAGAAAACTTCGTGCAGCCGCCCCAGATAGCTCGGAATCGCATGCGCCACTGTCGTGCCAAAATCGCGCATCAGCTTGATCTGGCGCAAGCTGTTGCCGGCGCCGGCCGGGATCGAGAGGCAGCCAAGCCGTTCGATGCCATACTGGAAGCCGAGGCCACCGGTAAATAGCCCGTAACCGGACATGTTCTGGAAAACGTCCGTCTGGCGAACGCCGGCGGCGTAGAGCGAGCGCGCCATCAGGTTCGCCCAACTTGCGAGATCATGCTGATTGTGAAATACGACGGTTGGATTGCCGGTCGTACCGCTTGAACTGTGCAGACGGATGACTTCGCGTTTGTCGGCGGCGAGAAAGCCCCACGGGAAATCCTGACGCAGGTCGTCCTTGGTCGTGAATGGCAGTTCGCGGATCTGCTCGATCGACTTGATTCCTTCGCGCAGCATCCGCCCGATCTGTGCGCATTTCGCATAATGCGGCGAACGTGCGGCCAGATGCAGCGATTCGTTCAGTCGCCGGAGCTGTAGTTTTTCAAGCTCGGCGCGCGGCAGGGCTTCGAGCTCGCTTTCCCAGTACGTCCGGTTTCCGCTATCCATAGCGCGTGTCGCGTCACTTTCCATGATCATGAATGTTCCATCGAGGTTTCATGAAGAATCGCAAGACGCGAATCTAGCATGAGCGCTTGTCATCTGGCACGGCCAATTTGTCTGCCCGCGGCATGTCTGGATTGACCACGGCGGGCAAGACGGCGATACTTCGACGCTTCATGCTGGTGATTTCTTACTTCAACCGAGGTTTTTCATGGCTGCCATACTTGCCGATCGCATGCTTTTGTCGGGGGACGAAGCCGTTGCCCTTGCCGCCTTCAATGCTGGTGTCCGTCTGGGGACGGGGTACCCGGGCACGCCATCGACGGAAATCCTCGAAGCCTTTGCCCGCCTGGGCGGCAAGGCGCAATGGGCGCCCAATGAAAAGGTTGCGCTTGAAGTGGCGCTGGGCGCCGCCTTCGGCGGGGCGCGGACACTGGTAACGATGAAGCACGTCGGCGTCAATGTCGCGGCGGATGCCTTATTTACGGCGGCCTATACCGGCGTGAGCGGCGGCCTGGTGCTGGTTTCGGCCGACGACCCGGGCATGGCATCGAGCCAGAACGAGCAGGATAACCGCCATTATGCGCGGGCTGCAGGCATCCTCATGCTGGAGCCGGCCGATTCGCAGCAGGCCTACGATTTCACCGGGGCGGCTTTTGCCCTTTCCGAACGCTTTCAGCTGCCGGTCATGCTGCGTATGACGACCCGTGTTTGTCATTCAAAGAGCATTGTCGAACAAACCCACGTGCCGCCACCGGCCGGCGATCCGGATTTTCGGCGGGATGTGCCATCGCGCGTGATGATTCCTGCCTATGCTCGGCCCGCGCACCGTAAATTGCGTCAAAAGTTGGCGCTGGCGGCGGAATATGCCGAGCATTGTGCCCAGACAGTCGTCGACATGAAGGGCAAGGCGCTGGGGATCATCGCTTCCGGCGTTGCCGCGGCCCATGCGCGTGAAGCTGCGCCCGAAGCCAGCGTGCTGCAGCTGGGGTTTTCCTATCCTTTGCCGATGCAGGCCATCCGCGATTTTGTTGCCTCGGTCGAACATTGCGTGGTGATCGAGGAAGGCGATCCGATTCTCCTGACCGAGCTGTGGGCGGATGGGCTGGCCGTCGAGGGCAAGCCCGATTCGTTCCGTTTCGGCGAACTTAACACCGAGCGCGTGCGGCGCATCCTGGCGCAGGACGATTCGCCGGAGGCCGCGCCGCTGGCCGGCAAGCCGCCGGCTTTGTGCGAAGGCTGCTCGCACCGCCCGGTATTTGAGGCGCTGCACCGGCTTGACTGCATTGTTGCCGGTGATATTGGTTGCTATACGCTGGGTGTGCTGCCGCCATTTTCCGGCATGGATACTTGCGTCTGCATGGGGGCGAGCATTGGCGTCGGCCTTGGCTTGCGGCATGTGCTGCCTGCCGCGCAGGCGCGGCGCGTGGTCAGCGTCATCGGCGATTCGACTTTCATGCACAGCGGGCTGACCGGGGTTGCCGAGATGGTCTATAACCCGCCGCCCGGCGGCCATGTGCTGATGATTCTGGACAACGGAACGACGGCCATGACCGGCCAGCAGGAGCATCCGGGCACCGGGCGCGGCCTCATGCACGAGGCGGCGGGCAAGATTGTCTTTGAGGATGTGCTGCGCGCCATGGGCGTTGATTCTGTGGTGACGGTCGATCCAATGGCTAGCGGCACCGATCTCGACCAGGTGATTCGTGAAGCGCTTGACAGTGGCAAACTGAGCGTCATTGTCGCGCGCCGCCCCTGTATTCTGGCGGCGCCGAAAATCCGTCAGTACGAAAAAATCATCATTGAAAAGAAAAAGACCGCAGAAAGCGGCCGGTAGGGGAGCGGCGCCGAGGCGCCTTAGCGCCGGCGTGAGGCGTTCGGGAGCTGTAATGATGGAGCAATGAAAAATCGTGGAACGGTGATCGAAGATGGTGACGGAAAAAACAGCGAATCGGGCGGTGAATGTCGTCATTGCCGGCCTCGGCGGGCAGGGCGTGGTCAAGGCCTCGGATATCCTGGCCGATGCGGCGTTCCGGCAGGGACTGGACGTCAAAAAAAGCGAACTGCACGGCATGAGCCAGCGTGGCGGTTCGGTCTCCAGCGACGTACGCTTCGGGCCTAAGGTTGATAGCCCGATGATTTCGCCTGGTCAGGCGGATTTTCTGGTCGTTGTTGCCGCCGATCAGGTTGACGTCAATCGTCCGGCGCTGAAAGCCGGCGGCAGGCTGATTTCACCGGCGCTGCTGGCCGGTGCGCCAGGCAAACTGCCTGCCAAATCGGTCAATGTTGCTTTGCTCGGCCTGTTGAGCCGCCAGCTCGACATTCCGGTCGAACACTGGGAAGCGGCGATTCGCGCCAATCTGGCGGAAAAGCATCATCGGCTCAACCTGGAGGCTTTCCAGCTTGGCCGGCAAATGGCCTGAAAGGGCCTGAAAGGGCCTGAAAGAGCCTGACCGGACGAAGGCGGCGCGCGGCGGAAATCAAGTTGAGCGTTGAACGTTGAGATGGGGCGCATGAGGCAAGGAAAACAGCAGGTCACACGACAAGAGGCGCGAAATGCTTGAGGAAAACTGGAACGAATGGGATAACCAGGACAACCGGGATAGCTGGAACGACTGCGGCCACGGCATCCATCCCGTCAGCGCGCTGGATTACTTGCCGGCGCCGCAGTTACGCCAATTGCAGCTGCGGCGGTTGCAGGCTGTGGTTGCGCGCGCCTATGCCAATGTTGCGCCATTCCGCGCCCGGATGGAGGCACGACAATTGACGCCGGCTTCGGTTGAGCGTCTGGAGGATATCGCCCAACTGCCTTTCTCGGCCAAGGCCGATCTGCGTGACAACTATCCGTTCGGCCTCTTCGCCAGTCCGATGCAGGAAATCGTCAGGCTGCACGCCTCTAGCGGCACTACCGGCAAGCCGATCGTCGTTGCCTATACCCGCGAGGATCTGCGCGTCTGGTCCTCCGTCGTACTGCGCGCCTTTGCCGCTGCGGGGATCCATCGCGGCGATATTGTCCAGAATGCCTTTGGCTACGGCCTGTTTACCGGCGGTCTCGGCGTGCATTATGGCCTGGAAGCGCTGGGGGCAACCGTAGTGCCGACCTCCGGCGGCAATACGGATCGGCAGATCATGCTCATGCGCGATTTCGGCGTCACGGCAATCTGCTGTACGCCCAGCTATTTTCTGCACATGATCGAACGCGCCGCAGCGCTGGGGATTGATTTGCATACGCTCCCGCTGCGCACCGGCATCTTCGGCGCCGAGCCCTGGTCGGACGATATGCGCACACGCATCGAACGGGATAGCGGCATTCGCGCTTTTGATATTTATGGCCTGTCGGAAATCATCGGGCCCGGCATTGGCGGGGAGTGCACAGCGCAGCACGGGCTGCACATTTTCGAAGACCACTTTTACCCCGAAATCATTGATTCGGAGAGTGGCCGCGTACTGCCGGATGGCGAGGAAGGGGAGCTCGTATTGACGACGCTCTCCAAACGCGCGATGCCGATGATCCGCTACCGCACGCGCGATATTACGCGCCTGATCGCCGAACCCTGCGAATGCGGCCGCACCGTGCGCCGTATCGCCCGTGTGGCACGGCGCAGCGACGACATGTTCATCATTCGCGGCGTCAATGTTTTCCCCACGCAGATCGAAGCGGCGCTGCTGGCGGTGGAAGGCGTCTTGCCGCATTACCGGATCGTGCTGACGCGCGAAGGCGGGCTGGATCAGCTGGGCGTCGAGGTCGAAGTCGGTCCCGAGCTGTTCAGCGACAAGGTTAGCGCCATAGAGAAGGTGCATAAGCGCCTTTCGCACTCCATCGAGCGCATTACCGGTATCCGCGCCGGCGTCCGCCTGGTCGAGCCGAACACTTTGCCGCGCAGCGAAGGCAAGATCCAGCGTGTTCTCGATCTGCGCCGTGGTTGAGTGTTCCTAAAAACCCGTGTCGGTCGTGACTGCGCGAGGCATTCTGCCGATGATGACAATGACGGATTGCCGGGTGATTTGTGCTCAGCGCGCCGTGGCTGGCCGGATCGACGGGTCTTTCTTTGCACAAGGGTTTGAGCCATGAAAATTACCCAGCTTTCCTGCTTTATCGAAAATCGCCCTGGCCGCCTGCACGCAGCGTGCATGGCGCTTGCCGCGCGGGGTGTCAACATCCGCACGCTCTCGCTGGCGGATACCGCGGAATTCGGCATCCTGCGTCTGATCGTTGCCGATCCGGAAGCCGGCAAGGCCGCGCTTGAGGCGGCCGGCTATACCGTGCGGCTGACGGATGTGATCGCGGTCGAAGTGCCGGACGATGCCGGCGGTTTGGCGCGGGTGCTGGCCGAGACGGATGCTGCGGGATTGAACATCGAGTACATGTACGCATTCAGCACGGCGGTTGGTCGGAACGCCGTCGTGATTATCCGTTTCTCCGATCCCGATCGGGCGGTGGCGGAGCTTTCCCGACACAGTATTAGCATCGTCAAGCCGGTGACGCTGCTGGAGCGCTAAGTTCCGGCAAAGCTTCAGCGACGCGCGAAATGATGCGTGCGCTCAGGTCGGCTGCGAGGCAGTCGAAGATTTCCGGCTTGAGCGTGTTGTTCATCCAGGTGATCTGTCGCTTGGCCAGCTGCCGCGTGGCGTAGATGCCGCGTTCACGCAGCGCCTTGTGCGGGATGAGGCCGTCCTGCGCTTCCCAGACCTGCCGGTAGCCGACGCAGCGCATCGACGGCAGGTCGGGCGAGAGGCGATATTTGCTGCGTAATCCGCCGACTTCCTCTTCCAGGCCGGCGGCGAGCATGGCGTCGAAACGCTCGGCAATGCGCGCGTGCAATGCGGTGCGGTTGGCAGGCAGCAGGCCGAGCTTCAAGAATCTTCCTGATGGTTTGGGTGCCGCCGATTCGGCCAGCAGCGCCGACATCGGGCGGCCGCTGAGGCGATAGATTTCCAGTGCGCGCTGAATACGCTGGGCGTCAGTGGGCGGCAGGCGCGCCGCAGTATGCGGGTCGACCTGCGCCAGCAGGCGATGCACATGCGGCCAGCCATGCGCGGCAGCCAGTGCATCAATCTCGGCGCGGACGGTCGGGTCGGCCTGCGGCAGCACGGCCAACCCTTCTAGCAGCGCTTTGTAATAGAGCATGGTGCCGCCGACGAGCAGCGGAATACGCCCGGCGGCGGCGATGTCGGCCATGGCAGCCAGGGCGTCGGCGCAAAAGCGCGCGGCCGAGTAGCGTTCTTCCGGACTGACGAGATCGATCAGGCGGTGCGGATAGACGGCCAGTGTTTCGTGATCGGGCTTGGCCGTGCCGATGTTCATGTCACGGAAGACTTGTGCCGAGTCGACGCTGATGATCCCGACCGGAAAACGGCGCGCCAATGCCAGGGCAAGGGCGGTTTTACCGCTGGCGGTGGGGCCCATCAGCAGAATGGCGGGGGGCTGGCCGGCAATTTGTGCGGGCGCCGAATCGACGGGCATCGTTTATCGCCCGCGCAGAAAGAGACGGTCGAGTTCGCCGAGCGAGAGCTGCGTCCAGGTCGGCCGGCCATGATTGCATTGATCGGCGCGCTCGGTGGCTTCCATCTGACGCAGCAGCGCATTCATTTCGGGAATCGTGAGCAGGCGATGGGCGCGTACCGCGCCGTGACAGGCCATCGTCGAGAGCAGTTCGTTGCGGCGGGTGAGCGTCAATTGTGTCACGCCATGTTCGCGCAGGTCGGCCAGGACGGCGCGTACCAGCGCCGCCGGGTCGCTGGCCTGTAACAGCGCCGGAACGGCGCGAACGGCCAGTTGTGTCGGCCCTGCCGGCGTGATTTCAAAACCGAGCGCACTCAGGGTGTCCGCGTGCTCTCCGGCGGCGGCGATGTCGAGCGCATCCGCACTGAAAACGGCGGGGATGAGCAGCGTTTGCGCGGCGATACGGCGGCTGTCGACGGCCGTCTTGAGCCGTTCATAAAGAATGCGTTCGTGTGCCGCGTGCATATCGATGAGCACCAGGCCGTGCGCGTTCTGCGCCAGGATGTAGATGCCGTGCAGCTGTCCCAGCGCGTAGCCGAGCGGCGGGGCGTTTTTTTCCTCTTCCGCCGTACCCGTTTCCGCATAGATTGGGCGAGACACTTCGCTGTGTGCGGGCGAGGCGGCGGGGCGGGCAAAGGCAGCCTGGGCAAAGCTGGTGTAAGCCGAGACCGCCGGTTCGTTGATGCGCAGCGAGGCCTGACGCGCAGCGGTGTATGAAGCCGGTCTGGCGGTTGGAGCGACTGAATCGGGCGATGCGGTGGCTTCAGCGGGTTGTGTCGTCGCCTGTATTGGCGCGCTGTGATCGGAAAAACCGGGCGACACAGGGTTCGAGAGCGCGCGTAAGGGGCTGGACAGCGCCTTCTGAACGGCGTGGAAAACGAACTGGTGTACGGCGCGCGCATCGCGGAAACGGACTTCGCTTTTGGCTGGGTGGACATTGACATCGACCGCCGCCGGATCGATGTCGAGGAAAATGCAATAGGCGGGATAGCGGCTGCCGTGCAGCATGTCACGGTAGGCTTCGCGCAGGGCATGCATGAGCAGTTTGTCGCGCACAAAACGGCCGTTGACGTAACAATATTGGGCGTCGCTGCGCGCCCGCGAGTGCGCAGGCAGGGCACAGTAGCCGGTGAGTTTGAGCACGCCGGCATCCGCAGTGACAAGGCGCGATTCCGCCGTGAAGGCATCGCCGAGAATGGCGCCGATGCGCGCCTGCATGTCGCCTTTGGGCAGACGCAGGCTGGTGCGGCCATTGTGTGACGCCATGATGGCGACTGCTGGATAGGCCATCGCGACGCGCTTGATGGCTTCCAGACAATGCGCCAGTTCAGTGGCTTCGGATTTGAGAAATTTCCGGCGTGCCGGCGTGTTGTAGTAGAGATCGCGCATCTCGACGAGGGTGCCCTGCGCCAGCGCAGCCGGTTCAGGCAGGTCAGCATCGGCTGCCAAGCGCCAGGCATGGGGGGCGCCTGCACGGCAGCTGATGAGCGTCAGGCGGGCAACCGAGGCGATCGAAGCCAGTGCTTCGCCGCGGAAACCAAACGTGCTGACATGTTCAAGATCGTTGAGCGAGGCGATTTTGGAAGTGGCGTGGCGGGTAAGCGCCAGTGCCAGTTCATCCTTGGCGATGCCGGCGCCGTCATCCGTGACCCGAATCAGTTTGACGCCACCTTCTTCGAGTTGTATTTGCAGGGATGCACTGCCGGCATCGAGCGCATTTTCCAGCAGCTCCTTGAGTACGGAAGCCGGGCGTTCAACGACTTCGCCTGCGGCAATCTGACTGATGAGCGGATCGGGCAGGCGGCGGATGGCAGGGAACGAGGACGGAGATGAATCGATCATTGGCCGATTATAGCGGCAAGACCTATGCAAAATCCGTCAGACGCAGCGTGGACGGAATGGGCGGGGGCGTCGGCTATTGCTTGTTGGGATCGAACCCTGTTTCTTCGTAGACCGCGTTAACGACGCTTTGGCCGATATAAGGCGCCATTTTTGCATGCGTTGCGAGCATGGCGCGCCGCAGTTCGGCGCGCTCCGCCGCGCTGAGCGTATAAATGCGGGTTTTGCCGGTCGCCTTGATTTTCTGGAGCGCCTGGTCGTTTTCTTCCTGAGCAATGCGGTTAGCGTACTCGGTGGCTTCCCCGATGGCCTGTGTCAGTTGGTAGCGGATGCGGGCGGGCAGGTTGTCCCAGAAGCGTTTGTTGGCGATGACCGCATAGCCCAGGTAGCCGTGGTTGGTCAGCGCGATGTGTTTTTGCACTTCGTATATTTTTTGTGTAAAGAAGTTCGAGTGTGGGTTTTCCGCGCCGTCAATAAAACCCGTGCGCAGCGCCTGGTAGGTGCCGGAGAAAGGTAGTGTCGAGGGCTGGGCGCCAAGCGTGCGAATCTGCGCTTCAAGAACTTTTGAGGGCTGGATGCGGATCCTCAGCCCCTTGAAGCTGGGTAAATCGTGCAAAGGGCGATTGGCCGAGAAGGATTTGAAGCCGTTATCCCAGAACGCCAGTCCTTTCACGCCCTTCGTTTCGAGCCGCCCCAACAGATTGGCGCCGAGCCAACCTTCCGTGACCCGGTGCAGCGTCTGGATGTCATCGAATAAATAGGGCAGATCGAATACCTCGAATTCGTGGATGCCCAGTTGGGTTAGTTTGGCCAGAGAAGGCGCGAGCATCTGGACGGCACCGAGCTGCAAGGCCTGTATTTCATCCTTGTCCTTGTACAGCGTCGAATTCGGGAAGACTTCGACACTGACTGCGCCTTCGGTCAGCTCGGCGGCGCGTTGGGCAAAATAGTTGGCGGCTTTCCCTTTGGGCGTATCAGGGGTGACGACATGACTGAACTTGATTACGATCGGCAACTTTGCGTTTGCCGGCATCGGCGCAACGCCATGCAACAGAACGAGAAGCAAGAGTTTTATCAGGATTGTCTTCATCACCAGATATTGGCGGCATAGGTTGTATTGGTGCGGTACAGGTTGTCGGTGTGCTGTCGGCGAATGCCAGGATGCCACTGGAAATATGGATAAATGACCGGGGCACTATGGCGCTGGCTGACGCACTCACAAACTAAAAAAGCAAGCGCCTGCCAGGTGCATCCGATGGCATAGAGCAAATTACCCTGTTTAATATGCAGACATTCTGCAGGATTAGCCATTACGGAAAGCCACAGACGCACGTCTGTTTTAAGGTTGCTGCTGTTAAAAAATGCGCCCTAGGCATAAGTAAGGGCAAGCGCGAATGCCCTTCTCGGGAACATGGCTGGTATTGAATTCGGAATGTGGCCTTGTGGATTCCCACAATTGAGATTTAGGGATAGAAAGATGATAGTTTCTTAGTGTATGAGGGTGCATACATCCCGACGATAGTAGGGAAGGCCACGTTATTTGCGCGTGGCCCAATTATTTTCAAAACGTTAAGTTGTTTAACCTGATGGAGTTCTGACGATGGATGGAATGACAAAGAAACTTCTGGATGGACTGCGTAAAAAACGCGAAGGCGCAATGCTGGGCGGTGGTCAGAAGCGTATCGACGCGCAGCACGCACGCGGCAAACTGACGGCGCGCGAGCGGATCAATCTTCTGCTCGACGAAGGGTCGTTCCAAGAAATCGGTATGATGGCGACGCATAACCTGACTACATTTGGTCTCGATAAACAGCGTTTCGTCGGTGATGCCGTTGTCACCGGTTTCGGTAAGATCAACGGTCGTCGCGTTGCCATTTATGCACAGGATTTCACGGTGCTGGGCGGCTCTTTCTCCGAAGTGCAGTCGCAAAAAATTACCCGCGTCATGGACAAGGCGCTGGAAGCCGGTATTCCCTGCATCGGCCTGGGTGACTCGGGCGGCGCCCGTATTCAGGAAGGCGTGCGCAGCTTGGCTGCTTACGGCGAAGTGTTCGTGCGTAACGTCGAATCTTCCGGCGTCATCCCGCAGATTTCCGTCATTCTTGGTCCGTGCGCAGGCGGCGCAGTGTATTCGCCGGCTTTGACCGATTTCATCATCATGGCCGGCCAAAGCTATATGTTCCTGACCGGGCCGGAAGTTATCAAGTCCGTGACGGGCGAGCAGGTTTCGGTTGATGACCTGGGCGGCGCGGGCGTGCACATGGGCACCAGCGGCGTGGCGCATCTGTCCGCGGAATCGGAAGAAGATGGCCTTAACCTTGTCAAGAAGCTGCTCAGCTATCTGCCGCAGAATAACAACGAAGAGCCGCCGCGCGTTGTTCCCGAAGATTCGATCGGCCGCATGGAAGAATCGCTCAACAGCATCGTTCCCGATGGTCCGAATAGCCCGTACGACATTCGTGACGTGATTGATGCCGTCTTCGACCGTGACAGCTTCATGGAAATCCAGCCTGCCTACGCGCAGAACGCTGTCGTTGGTTTTGCACGTATGGATGGCTACGCGGTCGGCATTATTGCTAACCAGCCCTGCTATATGGCCGGTGCGCTCGACATCAATTCGAGTGACAAAATCGCCCGCCACATCCGCATTTGTGACGCCTTCAATCTGCCGATCGTCACCTTTGTCGACTGCCCGGGCTTCCTGCCGGGTACGGGTCAGGAATACGGTGGTGTTATCCGTCACGGCGCCAAAGTGCTGTACGCCTACTGCGAAGCGACTGTGCCGATGGTTTCAGTCATTACCCGCAAGTCCTACGGCGGCGCTCACCTCGCCATGAACTCGCGTCAAATGCGTGCTGACGTGGCCTTCTCCTGGCCGACAGGTCAAATTGCCGTGATGGGCGCTGAAGGTGCGGTTAACATTCTCTTCCGTGACGAAATCAAGAAGGCCGAAGATCCGAAGAAGCGCAAAGAGGAAATTCTTGCCGCTTATCATGAAGAGTTCCTCAATCCGTACCGTGCTGCTGACATCGGCCAGATCGATGAAGTTATCGAGCCGAAGGAAACCCGTCCGCGGCTGGCTATGGCGCTCGAGATCCTGCGTACCAAGGTCGTCCAAAATCCGCCGCGCAAACACGGTTTGATGCCGGTTTGATGGCCTTTTCTTTAACTAATTACGAGAGAAGACAATGGAGCATTTAGACTGGGGTCTTGAGATGACCGTTCTCGGCATGGGGCTGGTCTTTGCCATGCTAGCGTTGTTGTGGTTGATACTGACGATTGTGCTTAAGTTCGACAAGGAAGAAGAAGTCGAAGAAGCCTCTGCGGCGGACGACGATGCAGCGGACGATGACGCAGCTGAGGAAGCCGAAACTGCGACAGCTGCTGTGTCCGCGTCTGATAATGGTCAGACGATCGACGGTATGGCTGCGGATGTTCTGGCAGCAATCATGGTTGCTGCCATGAAACACAAACTGATTCTGCGGGGCGAAGCTGCGCCCATGGTGCGCACCAACTGGCCGGGCACACAACCCAGCCGGTGGGCTGCCGCTGGCAGAGTTCGTCAAACCAGTACTTGGACCCCGAAAGGATAAACACCATGCGACGCTATACACTGAACATAAGTGGGAAAGACTACGT
>ERZ773065.176-NODE-176-length-41139-cov-8.713708_pt1 | contig 41139 bp, 42 predicted proteins | sample MGYA00580623_ERZ773065 | MGnify/ENA primary metagenome ERZ773065 (study PRJEB29015, sample SAMEA2738017) | human oral metagenome | biome: human oral; feature: human-associated habitat; material: dental | place: China | collected 2047 ... | reverse complement strand
GTTTTCTAGCATTTTTCCTCAAAATAAGTTCTAGCGTGGGCGTAAAATCTCACCAAAATCGAATTTTCTGATAAAGTCGTCCTAAATAGGGCGATTTTTTTATTTTTAAGACATTTGCGTTTCGTTTTGTAATTCAAATATATCTTTGGTTGTTTTTAACGCTAAAAACATATCGCCTGGACTATCATTATTCGGCAGATATTTCGCTACCGCCGCTTTAACCGGCTGTTTACTCCACAATTTTCGCTAATGTTTTCCACATGAAAATATTAGCTTTTTTTATCTTTTTACCCGTGTTGTGATATAAAGTTTGAAATTTATACAGTTGACAAATTATACTGCTTGTGCTAAAATAAAAGTATGGTTACAACGAAAAAAATTTCAAACAAAAAACGCTCAAAACTCGACCGCTACACTCTAGCGTTTGAGCTTAACGAAACTATCAAAATACGCCGCAAATAGTTCCGCCGGCGATTCACTCAACGATGCTTGCGTTCAGCTTCGATTTACCTAACTATAACTTAGCTAAAAGTTCGCGGGTATATAATACTCCGTTAAACTACGGCTCAGACAATTTGAATTCGTCGGCTCGATTTCACCATCGTGCGATTCGCACGGGCGCGACTGCTTGTCTGACAATTCTAAAGTCACAGTCGCCTCTAAGCTTCTGTGTGCAAATACGAACATTCTGGCTGGCGGCGAGTCGTGAAGTACCTGGGTCGCGAACAAACAAAAAAAACAGAAATAGTCGCCCGGACTACCGCTTTTTCTTCTTTTGCGATTTTTCCGCTTGCCGCTGTTTTTTAGCTTTTTCGCGCGATGCAAGTGTTGCTTTGTCGGTTACATCAAATGTTTCTAGGTAGCGTCCAAATAGTAGATGAGTCTGGGCGTTTATCGCCGCAAATGCACTATAGCACACCGAGGTAATAGGCATTAGAATCCATTGTAATACCATAGCGATAGTCCGGCGGCGCTTGTACCTCTCCGGGCGCGGCGGAAGCATTTTCAGCATTAGGAAAATCGTAATAAATATACCTATCATCGCAACCGTTTGAATATAGCTCACCACCGTCGGCAACGAGTGAACTGTATAATTTCGCGACGCCTCGCGGTTAACGAGGAGTGGAATCCACCCCCCTACCGCCACGATAATAGCGGTACTCGCCAAGCTAACATGCCCATCTAGCAGCCGCCAAAATCTAGCAAACCCTTCCCAGAATGGCACGGTTCGCTGCCGCGTAAATAACCGCGTCGCTACGTAAGGCACATCCGACGCGCCGTAGCCCCAACGCCGCAGCTGCTTGAATTGCGCAACCATCGTCTTTTTTAGAGTATCTGCCATGACGGCATCTTGATAAATCGGTACATGAATCGGCACCACGCCGTAATCGCCCCGATAATAAAAATAGCTCCGCCAGTACTGATGTCCGTCTTCGACTATACTGCGCTTGCTCCAAAAATTCATCTTTATTAATGCCGTTAACGGCTGGCTGTGAGCGGCAAAGTTGCGCAGCGTGTGCGGGCGCATACTGCTGATAATCGTCCAGAATGAGTTGCCCGTAGCGAGCACGCGCATCGGCGCCGGAGCGTCCCAGATATTACCAAAGTACAGCGCAATCGGCTGATAAGATAAACGCTCTCGATTCGTGTGAACCAAATATTCGTAGCTAACGTAATCGAAATACGATTTATACGGTCGATTATCGCTATCCAGCGTAGTCACGATAACATCGTCGTACGGAATATTTTGCTGATTACACCACTCCTGCAGTTTTTTGCCCGCAAATGTAATGTTCGGACCTTTGCCTGGAATCTCCTCGGGCAAATCTTTCGGATGCTTAACTATCTGAAAAGCCTTGAACACTGAAGCGTATTCTTTTTTCAATCTGCGCGCAGTCTGCTCAATATCTTCGCCGCCGCGCTCTTCGTACGCCAAATACACGATGAGATTTTTATTATCGTAAGATGTTGCTTTGACCGATTCAACCGTCGGCTGAATGACGTCGTACGATTCGTTATACGCTGCAATTATGACAGCATGGTATATTTTTTGCGGGTCGGGTATTTCCAGATTCTTGTTCAAAATACTCTGCAAAATTTCGCGGTGGCGCTTCGCTTCAAATTCTTTTTTAGAAAACTGCCGGTCTGGCAGGCCGCCTTTGCGAGCCGCCGCCAAGTCCTGCACTCGCTGCCGCCAATTTATTTTTTCTGCCGCCACCAGCTGACTGTGCCCGTGAATTGTACGATACGCGATTCCCAGCGAGCGCACAAAAAGCGCCAAAATGACCAGCAAAATATAAATCGCCGCTAATAACGGCTGGAGAAACGACAGAATAATCAGCAAAGACAGCATCGAATATGTCAATAGCCCCGGAAGCATCTCGAAAAAACGGTATGATTTGGTGCGTTTACCGAGTGGAAGTTCGAGGTCGTCTATTTGCTTACTCATGCTGATTGCCCGAGAGACATGACGCTTAACATATATACAAGCCCGATAAGCAGCAGCACAACCGCACACCACAAAACCGCCAGCCGAGTTTTCGGGCGCTCAAGAAGCGAAAATTTCACCATCAAACCGCCGTGCAACCCAGCTACCGTCCAGATAAACATAATAAACAAATAGAAATATTGCCAATGTTCTTTGTAAAAATGCGCTTGTCCAAACGCCGTATATTTAGCGTAAACAGTCACATCGCTGGGCTTTATCAACAAACCTATCCATATACTGCACAAAATCGCAATCACTAGCAAAACTCCCAGCTGCAGCATCAATGAGCGGTCGCTTGTAATCGCTTGTACAACTTTTGATTTAGTTTCCTTGCGCATAATTTAAATATGGAGCCGTCTGCCGGGATTGAACCGGCGACCTGCGCGTTACGAATGCGCCGCTCTACCAACTGAGCTAAGACGGCAATACGTTTATATTATAACAAAAGCCAAACAATCCTACCATAGAAAAAGCCCCACTTCGTGGGACGCTTTCTATGGCGCGCCCGACCGGATTCGAACCGGCGATCTCCTCCGTGACAGGGAGGCGTGATAGACCAGCTTCACTACGGGCGCAGATGCACTGCTTCATTCTAGCAAATCGCGCGTCAAGATGCAAACAGAAAATCGCCCTAGACTTCCGGAACGGAAATATACTCAGAAACCTTGCCGTTTTTTTTCATTTCTTTGAATTGATTCGAGAATTTCGTCAGCGGAATGTGCACATATTCAAAAGCTAATTTGCTATCAGTTTTTTCTGTAATTTTCGCGATGAAATAGCCATCGCCCGTCGTCGTTTGCAAAATGTCCGACAAATCGCCTTTTTTCAGTCCAGCTAAGCTCGCTACACGTAGCCCGTTAAATTTTCCCGTGACATCAATCAATCCGCTCGCGCCGCTAGTAGCCTTGCCGCCAGAGAGACTATTCGCCGCTGCCACCGCTTCTTCCCACGATTTTCCCTGTTTCAAGCTGTCAAGCGCCGCTTGGGATTGTGCTTTTGCCTCGGAGTCTATCGCGAAAGCGACCCGGCTTTCTAACATTGCTCCAGCTGTACGAAAACGATAATCGCTCACGCTTTCGCCGAATATCACTCTAATCGAAGCGTCGTAAGTTTCTTGCGAAACCTGCCCGTTTACCGTCATGCGTTCTTTATCTATAAATTCATCGACGTCTTTGTCGGAAACTGAAATATTGTGCTGGCGCGCAAGCTGCCGGGCGTACGCGATGCGCTCGGCGAGATTGAGCGATTGGCGTTTGTAGTAATCTAGCTGGACCTTTTTGTCTTTGGAATTGTTGCTCACCTTTACTTCGTTGTTGCGATTCAGGTAATACTCCGAAGAACGATACGATGCTAAATAATCGCTGTACAGCACCCTCTCGCCATTCACCGACCCCACTGGCAGCGGTACGACTCGAGTAATTCTGTAAGCCATGGCGCCGGAATTTTGCATCGGATACATAACCGCCCAGCCGGCGACCGCGAGCAATATCATACTCACTACCGCGATGATTATCGCATTAATCACCAGTTTATGCCGCGCGTACTGAATCGGGTACTTAAATTTGCGGCCGCCTGCAATAACCCGCTCGCGATGCTCGGCCACCGTCTCGTTGGTGATGCGCGACGGCACTTTCTTTTGCTCTTTATTCTTGCGCCTAATTGACAGTTTCTTTTTCATCTACGCTCCGGCGGTTCGCTTCGGCAGCATACACCGCATCTTGCAATTTATTATATATCTTACTCGGATGCTCAACCATACGAATGACGAGGTCGCCAACGAAAGTTTGGATTATAATCGTGCCAAACTTGAAAACTTCGCCGCTAAACCCTGGTATATTATAACTTATGCTCTGCACCTTATCCAGACTCAACTCTACGACATCTTTGCCAAAAAAACCGCGCTGCGTGATTTGGCGAATGCGCTCGTTAGTGACCACGTACACCGTAAAATACCACATTAGAAAGTGGTAAAAAAATAGAATCGACCCCAGTACAAGCCCCGCCAACGGCAGCAAAAACAATTCTAGCTTCGTCTGCCAAATCAGCGGCGGAATCGAGCCAACAGTAAGCGGAATAAGCAGCGAGTAAAACCCCTTGCGCATAGCAATTATATGCCGCCGAAAGACAAAAAGGATTTCTTCGCCATCGTGTTGACCTTCGAAATTCGTATCCATACCCTACTATTCGTTTGTTATTTTGGTACCCCGGATAGGAGTCGAACCTACAACCTTTTCCTTAGGACGGAATTGCTCTATCCAGTTGAGCTACCGGGGCATACTATTAATTATACTCTTGTTGGCGGCTTATTTCGCTAATTAGATGAGAGTGTTTGTTATTTTTTTGGCGCGCCCGCGTCTATTTAACCAAGCTGCCAAAATTTATTATGCTGCCTGGGCGCACAAACGGGCGGCGCGCCCAAGCAGGTTGAAGCGTGCTATAGCGTAAATTTATCGTTCAAAGACTTATACTCAAAGATTTCATCATCCGAAAACCAGTGACCGATTTCTTCGACCGCCTCTTTGTCGTTGCCGCTAGCATGAATCAAATTCGGCACGCCTTTATGCTTGGAGTCGGCATAGACGAAACTCATGTGCGAGTAGTCGCCGCGAATCGTACCTGGCGCAGCACTTTTCGGCTCGGTTGTACCGACGAGTTTGCGCACCAACTGCACCGCCTCGACCCCTTCTAGCACCATCGCAATTACCGGTCCCTGAACCATCATTTCTAGCGTAACGTCGAACTTATCTTTACCGCGGCGAGTAATCATCTGACCAATTTCCTCGTAGTGGCGGTAGTAATGTTCTTTTGTCGGTGCAATCATCTTGGTGGCTACGATTTTGAGCCCAACGCGCTCGAACCGCGTCAAAATTTCGCCGACAATCCCCCGTTGAACGGCGTCTGGCTTAAAGATAATCAATGTTCGTTCAGTCATTCCTGCCATAGGGCTACTCCTTGCTGATTAGTTGCTATACATTGATTGTAACAGATTACGTTAGCATTTTTGCTATTTATTTTTGAATACATTTTTTGTTCAGAAAGCGCTTGTGTCTGGCGATGATTTAGGTTATGCTACAGTTATGGAAATGTCCGCGCTTATTTTAGATTTTACCGAATATTTAGAAATCGAAAGAGGACGCTCTAGCCGCACTTCAGAAAACTATAGCCGCTATCTCGAGCGTTTTCTACAATTTGCGGGACCAGACATTACTGTTGACAAAATTACACCAGAATTAGTTCGAAAATACCGTCTCTGGCTCAATCGCCAAAAAAGCGAAAATGGCACGGAGCTCGCTCTAATCACGCAAAACTACCACTTGATAGCGCTGCGTGGTTTTCTCAGTTATTTAAGTAAACGCGATATCGAAAGCATGGCACCAAACAAAATCGAGCTGCCCCGGATTCACAGAAAACAAGTAACTTTTCTCTACAACGACGAAGTGGAGCGAATGTTCGACGCGATACCCGACGACGATTCGCTAGCGCACCTTCGGGACAAAGCGATTCTCGAGCTGCTATATTCGAGCGGACTGCGCGTGTCGGAACTAATCAGCCTAAACCGCGACCACGTCAATACCGCGCGGCGCGAGTTTACGGTGCGCGGAAAAGGTCAAAAAGACCGACCAGTGTTTGTTAGCCGGAGCGCCGCCTCTACCCTAGAAAACTACCTCAAAGCCCGGACTGATTCGCTCGTGCCGTTATTTTTGAATTATAGCCGCAACAGCAAAGCCCCAAATACGAGCGGCGACTACCGGCGCTTGAACCAGCGCAGCGTGCAAAGGCTGGTAGCGAAATACGCCAAACTAGCCGGCATCACCAAGCATGTCAGCCCCCACACGATGCGCCACAGTTTCGCCACCGACCTGCTCATGAATGGCGCCGACATTCGCAGCGTGCAAAGCATGCTCGGACACAGCAGTATCGCGACCACGCAAGTCTACACGCACGTCACCGACCAGCACCTCAAAGATGTTTACGAACGATTTCACAGCGACAACGGCTGAGACCCGATAAAGTTGATAAGTTTTACTACCGAATCTAGCTAGATGGCGCAGTCGCACAAGTACCAGCCTGCACGCTTTCGCCCGTTACAGAAAAATCTTTACACAAACTACCCGTTATATCAACAGCGTATTCGGGAAAATCAAAGCTTCTATCCGGGCTAACTCGACTCAGCACGCGGCGGTAAACATCGCCTGTTCGACCAGTCGAATCGACGATTGGCTGAACGCCGTCAAACTGCGCAACCGTCGCATCGCTCGTGTCCTGGAACGACGCGCGGAACTGCGTGCGAGTATACAAACTAGTCACGCGCATATACGCCATTTTCGACCCGGCTCGCACCAAACGGCTGTCGCCGAGGTCGAGATACGCCGAGCAAGCGTATTGATTAGCGTTAAACTCTGCCGCCGAGCAAGCAATCGGTCTAGGATTTACCGTGACATTATCTTCGGAATTTGCCGCCCGGGCAACATCTAGGACAACTGTGTTTCGGCTCGGTATTTTTTCGACCACCGCGTTCGGGCGCAAAAACACCGTCACTACTTGGTTGCTATCAAACTCGCCCTGAGTAATCGTGCCGCTTTGCGGTACAACCAGCTGCACGCGCAATAACGCTGGCGCATTGACACCCCAAGCATCTTTCCTGGGCAAATGCGCAGCATCCCAGTCGTTCGGCGACCTAATCTCGGTCATATCTTCGCCCCGGAGCGTCCACTGAACTTTTACGTAGCGCGAATCAGCCGTCGATGTCAGCGGAATAACCTCTGACACGCCCTCTTCCAAAGTGTATTTAACATCGTCGGTTCTGCTGCTTATCATTACGCACGTATACGACTGACCTCGTTCGTCTTGCGGCATGCCGTTGCTGCGAATAGACACTTTCGTATCAGTCACCGAAGCGACGATTCCCGCTGCCTGAACAGTATTGCACTGGCGATTTCCAATTGCAGCGCAAGCCTGCGCCGAACCGTTGTTGCACGCTGTTATCACGCGTTTCGCATCTTCGACGCCAGATACAGCCGAATCGTACGCGCTTTGCGACAAATTATTGTCCGACGCGCGATTTTCCTCTTGCGACATAATCCGAATAAACCCGACCGAGACAACTATCAGCAATAATGATGTAAACATTACAACTGTAATTGATACCATACCTTTTTTCGACAGTCGGCTCATGAGGCTCTCTCCATAATTATCACTTCTCTAAACTGGTTAATCGCGCAAAAGTTATAGTTGTTTTCTGTCTCGTTTTTCGTCCGGCAAGAGTTATCTGCTGTATTGACTTCCTCTTCGCGATTCGTGCCCAAAACATACGTCACCTGATAAGCCCGGTCGCCGTCGCGCTCAAAAATAGGCATCACGGCTATCTCGTACACAGCCAAGTCCGCCTGACCTTTCAGAAGTTCGGTAGCGTTCGTTGTGCCGCCCGTCGAAATATTATCGACTGTGTACCGCCCGTCGTCATCTGGCGTGCAATACTCGCCGACAACGTCGTTGGCGCGCGCAAACACTATTTCGTCCCCCTGAGAACCGTCCGCATTGACATAACGCACCCCTGTACCAGAGCGCAAATTCGCGGGAGTGTTCCATAAATAAACTTTCGTGCCGACGCACAGCCTGCCCAGCTGACCGGAGCGCTCGTTCGGCTCGATATACGTCAGGTTGCCCTTGCTGGCAGCTAAGCTATCGCGCCGTATCATGTCGTTTATTTCGCGCCCAGCTTGGTTGATTGATTTAACCGTCAGCCCCTTATGATACATACCCATGAGCTGCATCGTCGTAACCACAATCGACACCAGCAGTACCGCCACGCCAGCCATCGCCAGCATCAGCTCCACCAGGGTAAATCCTTTCGTTGAGTGTTTAACGTCTGCCATCATATATCCTCGTTATTGTACCTATCGTTGACGGAACTGCCGTGCCGACGCTGTCCCAACAGGCATTTATATATACATCGTAAGCGTCGCCCGCCATCGTTCCGCCGCTAGACACGCCGGTAGACGGATTCGATTCGGCGCGCGTGACTTGAATAAACATGCCCTGTGCCTGCTCATTGCCGGCATCGCTAAAGTTAATCTGCGAATACACCTGCGGCGCCGCATAGGAAGTGTTGGATATCGGCACTAGCCTGACGTCGTCGTTCGCTGCGGTTTGCGCCAAAAAGAACGCGCGGCGCCCTGTAGTCAGGTCGTTCTCAGCCACCGACGGGCAGCGTCCGTTCGCTTCGACAAACGTTGTAGGATTCACAATAGTACTTGAATCTACGATGTGATTATTTCTGATATCTTGCCACGCCTGAGTGTTATTAGCCTGCGCGTAGCGAATGAGCGACACTTGCGAATCGATTTGCTGGCGCACTAGGGTGATTTCCAGTGAACGCTGTGCAATCTGCGTCCCGCGATTCATCACCATATAAGTCGCCACCACCAACAGGCTCAAAATCACGAAGCTAAACATCACCTCGATAATAGTGTCGCCGCGCTCCCTTCGCTTCATTTAGCAGCCCTCCGTTCCCGTCCTGACACTGCTCGCACCCGGCGCATCGGCTAGAATCGTCACGCCAAGCGTTTGCCCTACCAGCCAGCCCGACGGATTGATGCAAATCACTGTGTTTTCTCGGCGGTTATCGTTGGACAGCAAATTTTGGAGCGTAAGCACGCGGCGGCTCGTATAAGTATGAATCACGCCGCTAACCGGCGACCGAACAATTGCAATGCTCCAAGCGTTCGCTCCAGATTCTGGCGCTTGCGTTTCTGTACCCCAATCAAGCGAATAATTGTCCTTTTCGGCTGAATCGTTCACGAATACTCGGCGATTATCGGCTGCCGACGGAGCAAAAACCGTATCATCGCCCGTACCCGACTGCACAAAATTATTCGTCACGCCCGACATATAAATCGGCTGCGACTCGAACCGCCTGCCATCGCTGCTCTGGATAAACCGTCCTATCACAGCGCAAGTGCTAGTCCCCGCCTGCACCAAACTCGCCGGCGAGAACGCGCCGTCAACGCATTCCGCGTGCCTATCCAGGTCGTTTCGCACGTTAATCGTCTGATTGTACTGCCCCTGAATATACGATTCGAAAGCATCTACTGCGTCTCGATACCGCTGCGCGCCAATCGTCGAGCCGACAGTGCCGAGAATACCAGCTGCAAGCGCGCCGCTCACCGCGAGAAAGAGCATCACCTCTATCACTGTAAACCCTCGCTGCACCCTATTCATATCTTTCATTTTAACATAAGTGTGATGGGTTTTGTACTAAAAAATCGTAACCGTAAACAACCACGCAATAATCGCCCGGCTCGCAAAAAACGAGATAAATGTGCCTAGAACAAACAGCGGTCCAAACGGAATTTCGCTGGTTGGCTTCAGTTTTTTACTGACCAGCCCAGGAAGTACTGCGATGTACCCAATGAAATTCGCCAGAAACAGCGCGATAAACGCCGCCTGCCAATTCGCCAGCACCAGCCCCAGACCAACGCCCAATTTCACGTCGCCCTCGCCAATCCACGCGCCTTTCGAAACGATACTGAGTACAAAATAAATTCCCGCCATGATGCCGAGCGACCCTAGTAGCGACCAGCCCTGCACATCGTCAACGATGAAATAGCGCGCCGCGACAAATGCCAGCGCCAACACGGCGTAAATGCCGTTTAGTATGTCTGGCAAAAGCTTCCATTTCGCGTCGTAGGCTACGAGCATCGCCAAAACGACCAGCGAAATTAGCCACAGCGCGAATAAAATCCAGCCGCTGCCAGCGAGCTGCCAAGGCCACAGCAAATATGACGCAACAAAGGCCAGCGCCAACAGCACTTCTATCAGCGGCTCAAACCAACCGATTGGCTTGCGGCAGTACCGGCACTTTCCGCCCGTCGAGCACCAGCTTACTAGCGGCACTAAATCGCGCCACGCCAGCACATGACCGCACTGCAAACAACGCGAACGGTCTTTTCCGTCTTTTTGGAGCAAAACCTTCAAAGTTTTGTACTCTGATTTATCGTAGGCTTCCTTGTGCTTTTTGTCGTCGCGCAATTGCCGCGCGCGGAGCCGCCACACCTGCGCACCAGCGAAGCTGCCGAGAATAAGCCCCAGCCCGCCGAATAATATTGCTAACATAACCGTGTTCATATCATCATTATAGCAAAAAGGTTGCATATCAGTGCAACCTTTTGCTGTGTTTAGTTGTCGTAATATTAAGACGACAAGCAGTGCGTCGAGTTACCTTGCTCAAGTCGTGTAACTGTAGCATACTGCCGCAGCGTACCCCTGTTGAGAGCCTGTGTGCCGCCATTGACGCCAATCTCGCCACACACAGCCTGCAACACTACAACTATAGCCCCATCTTCAACATTAACAGTAGGGGTAAAATTAGCTACCGTAATCCGGTTAACCTCGGAATTACCAGAAAGACCGCTCACGTAAGCCCGAAGTGCCGCGTTATTACCAGCAGCCGGCAATCGACCCTGGTTACTGCTAGAAAAGCTATTCACCGCCGCCGAAACGATACTGACGTCGTTTTTGCGCGCGTTGTCACGCTGGCTGCGCTGAAGCGCCGGCAAAGCAATAAACACCATCAGGAATATCAATGCCGCAATCGCCAGCACCAACACTACCTCGATGATAGTAAAACCACGCTCCTTTAATTGTTGTTTACTCATGTCCTCCAATCCACCTTTCCTTGAACTCACTTATGGTTAATCGTAGTATACCGCACCTTGCCGGCGTTTGTCCAGAGCATTTATCGAATCGCGTTGACCAGCGAGTAAATCGGGAATAGCACCGCACCGATAATTCCCCCGGCGAACAAAGCGAGAATCACCATCAGCACTGGCTCTATCATCGTCGAGAGGTTTTTTATCTGCTCGTCGAGCTCGTCTTCGTACACTTGGGCGGTTTTACCCATCATTTCGTCGATTTTACCAGATTGTTCGCCAATTTTAATCATTTGCGGCACCATAGCGAGTATATAATCTTCGTTGCTCAGCGCCGTCGAGAGCGCCTTGCCGCTTTGCACTTTGTTTGCCGCGCGGTCGATTTCCTCGCTCACGAGCGTATTGCTGACTGCGTCGGACGATATTTTGAGCGCGTCCAGCATCGGCACGCCCGTCGCGAGCAGTGTCTGCCCAGTTCGAGTGAACCGCGCCATATACAAGCGCCGCATCAACCCGTTAAACACTGGCATGTTCAGCTTGAGCGAATCAAACGTGCGAATACCCGACTCTGTCTTTGAATATTGGCGCAAAAAATAAATCCCAATCGCCGCAACTATAAACACCAGCCACCAATACGAAATCATGAAATTCGACACGCCAATCAAAATAGCCGTCAAAAACGGCAACTCCTGCTTGGTGTCTACGTAAAGTTTTTCGACCTGCGGAATGATAGTGAACATCATAAACAGCATGACCGCCAGCATAACCACCAGCACGATAGCCGGATAAACCATGGCGCCGCGAATTTTGCTAATCATCGCCGCATCCTTTTCCTGCTGCGTCGAAATCCGCCGCAGAGCATCGTCGAGCGTACCCGAAGTTTCGCCCGCCGTCACCAGCGCCACGTAAAGTTTGTTAAAAACTTCGGGGTGTTTCGAAAAAGCGCTCGAAAGCGACTTACCGCCCTCGACATCAGCGATAATTTCTTGGACGACTTCTTGCATGCGCTTGTTGCTGGTTTGGTCGAGAACGGTGCGCAAACTTTGCGTTAGCGGCAAACCAGCGCCAATCAGCGTCGCCAATTGCCGCGAAAAAATGATGCGGTCTTTGCGCGTGATACGGTTGCTTAGCCGCGCCAGCAAATTGCCGTTTTCGTCCTCTTCCTTCAAAGACAGCGGCATATAGCCCTGCGCTATGAGCACCTTTGCAGCCTCGGTTTCCGAGTCGGCTTGCACCATCGACTTAATGATTTTACCGGTCGCCTTGTCGCGCGCTTCGTAGTTGAACTTTCTCACCGACTACCCCCTCATCAGCCTTTCAAACTCTGTTAAATCAACCGCAAATTCTCGTGCGTTGTCGTAAGTAATTGTACCACTTTGCACCAAATTGACCAGCGTGCGGTCCATGGTTTGCATGCCTTGATCGGCGCCCGTCTGAATAATCGCGTCTAACTGGTGGCTTTTGCCTTCGCGAATGACGTTTCGAACCGCCGGATTTGCCACCAAAACTTCAGCCGCCACCACGCGTCCGCCGCCAATCGACGGCACCAGGCGCTGCGAACAAATACCCATCAAAATATTTGCGAGCTGAGCCCGAATCTGCGGCTGCTGGTGCGGCGGGAAAACGTCAATCATGCGGTCAATCGACTGCGCCGCCGAGTTAGTGTGCAGCGTCGCAAACACCAAATGCCCGGTTTCGGCGATGGTAATCGCCGCCGAAATCGTTTCCAGGTCGCGCATCTCGCCAATCAACACCACGTCCGGGTCTTGGCGCAGACTGGAGCGCAGCGCCGCCGAAAACGAGTAGGTATCGTAGTGAACTTCGCGCTGCACCACCACCGATTTTTTCGATTTGTGAGTAAACTCAATCGGGTCTTCAATCGTGATGATATGCTGCGCTTTTTCGCTATTGATTTTATCGACCAGCGCCGCCAACGTAGTCGATTTTCCAGAGCCGGTCGGTCCAGTCACTAGCACCAAACCGCGCGGATAATCGGCAAATTTAAGCGTTACCGGCGGCAAGCCAAGCTCTTGCACCGATTTGATTTCGTTAGGAATCAAGCGCAGCGCCGCCGCTAAATTGCCGCGCTCGTGAAAAGCGTTAACACGAAATCGCCCCAGCTCGCCAAACGCGAAGCTAAAGTCGAACTCTTTGTCTTTGAGCAAAATCTGCTGCTGGTCTTCATCGAGGATACGAAACACCAAACGCTCCACTGTCGCTTCGTCGAGCGCCTGCGTACCAGCCACCGCCGAGAGCGCGCCATCGACGCGCAGCATCGGCGGCAAACCAACCTGAATATGCAAGTCGCTCGCCCGCTTTTTCACGACCTCTTCTAGTAGAATTTCCATCATAAGTTCTTCGTTTTGCATAACCTTCCCTTTCTTTTATGCGGTGTCTGCCGACGTCACACGGTTAACTTCCTCTAATGTTGTAATTCCTGCCAGCGCCTTTAAGTAGCCGTCCTGGCGCATCGTAACCATGCCTTGTTCGATAGCTTTGTGCTGAATTTCGGCGCTGGTAGCGCGCTTCACTATCAAATCTTGAATCGCTTCGGTCACATCCATCACTTCAAAAATACCAGCGCGCCCGGCGTATCCGTGCGGCGTCGCCGGCGTGTCGCGCCCCTTAACTAAAGTATAAGCGGTTTGGTTGGCAAGTGGCAAGTCTTTGTAACCTAAATCCGCCGAAACCTGCGCCACCTCTTCTTTGGTTTTGGGTAGCAAATGCCCGACCGTTTCTTTTATCATCTGCGTTTCCAGCGGCGTCGACCAATAAGCATCGCGCCGATTCGCTACGCGCCGCACCAGCCGCTGCCCGATAATCGTATTAACTGTGCTAGCAATCAAAAACGGCTCAATCCCCATATCAAGCAAGCGCGGCAAAACTCCAGACGCCGAGTTGGTGTGCAGCGTCGAAAACACCAAATGCCCCGTTAGTGCTGCCTGCACGCCCAAATTGGCAGTTTCGCTATCGCGCATCTCGCCGACCATCACCACGTCCGGGTCTTGGCGCAAAATCGAGCGTAGTCCATTCGCAAACGTCAAGCCGACGTCGGCGTTCACCTGAATTTGGTTTACGCCGTCCATTTTATACTCGACCGGGTCTTCCAGCGTCACGATGTTTATCGCGTCGCTTTTGATTTCTTTGATAAGCGCGTACAAACTGGTCGATTTACCGCTACCAGTCGGACCGCTTGTCAGCACCATGCCGTTCGGACGGTGAATACCTTTGCGAATCGCCCGCAAAGACCTGCCAGTGTAGCCCATTTGCTCTAGGTCGAAGTTGTTACCGGATTTATCGAGCAAACGAATCACCACTTGTTCGCCCCAGACCACCGGACTGACCGCGATACGCAAATCGACCTCTTTATCACTCACCCGCACCACAAATTGTCCGTCCTGCGGTATGCGGTGCTCGTCAATTTTCAGATTGGATAAAATTTTTATGCGGCTAACCAGCGCCGGCTCGATACTTTTCGGCAATTGCATCACTTCGCGCAGCACGCCGTCGATTCGGCAGCGAATTTTCAGCGACTTTTCGAGCGGCTCGATATGCACGTCGCTGGCGCGGCTTTTCACGGCGTATTCAAGCACCGTACTAAGGGCTCGGCTAATCGGCGAATCCTGCACAATCGTTTTGATGTCGCTAGCGGCTTCTTGCGCGGCTTCCGCCTGCGAGACCTGCGCCGCTTCGTCAACACTAGACAGGTCGGTTTTATACTGGTCGAGCACATGCCGCACGCCCGCTTCGGACGCCATGAAAACTTTCAGCGGCCGCTGAATCCGGTTCGCCAGATAGTCCACCGCCTGCACGTTGTTGGCGTCAATCATCGCCACCGCCAGGCGATTCTGAACTTCAGCCAGCGGCACCGCCATAAACCGCTCGGCGATATCCGACGGCAACAGCGACAAAATACTCTGGTCGATGATGCTAGAAGTTAGATTCACATACGGCACGCCCGAAACCTGCGCAATCGCGTGCGTCAGCAGTTCCTCGTCGATTGTACCGTTCGAAGTCAGCGTCGCAAGCAGCGGCGTGTTATTTTGCTTAGCTTCCTTGGTCGCCTGCTTGATGACATCTTTTGAAACAAGCCCTTCTTCCGTCAAGAGCTTTATCAGCTTTTCCTGTATGTCATCTGTCATCAACGCCATGCGAACGCGCCTCGACTAACTAGAAGATTGCCCAATAACTGTTTCGACCGTTGGATTTATCGCTTCGGAATTAAACATTTTCGTGCTCGGCTCGTCTAAATTGCCGTCGATTTTTTCAACCGTATCGACTTTCGTGCCTTTGTCCGACACTTTCAGGATAGAAATGTTATCCGCAACCAAAAACGTCACAAGCATCGAAATGCCCGCGATAAGCACAATCATGGCTATGTCGGTTTTTTTCACGGCTTCACCTCCTTTTTCGTAAGTTTTATGGTTTTTCCAGGGAGATAATAGCCATGCCCGCTGATTTTCATCGTCGTACGGTCTTTTTCTTGTTCGACCGTCATCGAATCGATGTCAATCACGCGAATCGATTTTTCGAAATTTTTCAGCATGTCTTTAAGCGAATCAGCGCTACCCGCCGAAACCGTCAGCGTAAACGGAATCTGTTGCACGCCTTCCGAACTGCCCGCAGAGTTGAGCTGGCTGCTGCCAGAAGTGTTAGTAACAGCGGTAGTAGTGGTCGTGCTCGAAGTGTCGTTGCTATCACCCATCTGGAATGACTCTAGCTTCACGCCCGGCACGCGCGAAATCAAAAGCTGCACCGACGACCCAAGCGCCAGCGGGTTGTTGTCCGCCGGCAACGAGTCCAAAATCACCCGAATCGGTTGCTCGTCGTCGTTTAAGCGCACCGAGCTCAGCGCCGCATTAGTATTTAACACCTTGATATCGCTGCGCAGTTTATCGACAGCCTCGTTGTTGTCTCTGAGCGTTTTGACAGTCGATTGTTTTTCGCCCGTCACCTTGGTTTCAAACATGATGCGCTGAATCAAAAAACCCGCCGAAACAATCGCGAAACTAGCCACCACCGACGCGCCCGCGACCCACGCAAACATCATGCGCCCAGACTTATGGATTTGCTGCCGCTTCCCGACAACTTGGTCTTTCTTCGCTTCTGGCATTATTTATCCTCCTTATCGCTCGACGAGCTGGTGGCAAACAAGTCATTCGGCACGTGCGTCTTTGAATCCGTCACGTCGATGCGTCCCGACGGCGTAACAATTGCGACATTTTTGTACTTATTCGACGTAAGCGCTGCCGGATAATTGAAACTGAGCGTAAAATGCAGCGCCACCTCGCCAGTCGATTGTTCCAGATAAGAAGCGTTCGTCAGCGACACCTCTGTCGCCAGCGGAACTTCTTGCGTTGATGCGCCATCGTTGTACTGGAGTTTCGTGTTGAGGATAGTTTTCTTCAAAATATCGGTCGCCGTGAAACTGTTCGCCGCCCAGCCGTCAACCGAAATCGTCGCCTCGACCGGGTCGAAACGCACGGTTGACATCGTGATATTGTTCGGCGCCGGCGGGTTAATCGCACTCAAAACCTCGAAAACGCGCGAATTCATGCCGCGCGATTCATCGAGCGCCGACACCTGAGAAAGCTGACGTTGAATCGTCACTAGATTATCCAGGTCTGACTGCTCGCTCAATTTTTTGTACTCGGATTTTATGTCTTGGTCGGCAATCAAACCGACGCCCTGCACCGCTCCGAGCATAAGCCCAAGCACCACCAGCACCCCGGCAGACGCAATCATGATGAAAATCGAAGCCGAAATCACCATATTACGCATACGCTGCGAGCGCAAAAACTCGCGCTTAACATCTGGAATCAAGTTTACTTCAATCACGATAGATTCCTCCTTTTCGCCAAACCAACTGCCGTAGCATACTCGGCGGCAACCGGCGCCAAATTCTGCTGCTCGGATTGCGACATCTGAATATCCTGCCACGGGCTAGCCGGAGCTGCCGGAATATCGAGTTTTTCCGAAAAATAAGCGTCCAGCTGCGGAATCGTCGCGCCAAAACCCGAAAGCAAAACCTGCGAAACGTTTATATTCGGATAGCGCGTCTGGAAAAATTTAATTGACTTAGACAGTTCAGAGGTAAATCCGTCCAGCGTCATCTCAATCGCGCGGTACACCTGACCTTCCAGGCGGTCTTTCGCGAGCCCGAATTTCAAGATAAACTGGCGCGCTTGGTCTTCTTGCACGCTCAAATTTTGCACAGTTGACTTAACGAGCGAATTTAACCCCATCGGAATGGTTCGAATCAACCGCGGCGTATCGCCGTAAGTAATCGCGATATCCGCCGAAAGCTCGCCCATATCGACCAGCATCAGCGCCGTATTAGCCGAATTCGCCGGCACCAGCGCCCGCACCATCGCCAGCGGGTCTGGTTCTTCGGCGATGACGTTTAGCCCGAGCGACTCGACCAATTCCAGCCTCTCCTCGCTGTATTCTTTCGAGACGCTAGTAATCAGCACTTCCTCTTGATTTTGCGCCCGCAGCGAACTGCCCAGCAGCGCCCAATCGACCTTAGCTTCATCTGTACCCATCGGCACGTATTGGTCGATTTGATACTTCATAGTTGCTTTTAATTCGGCTTCAGACATGGTCGGTATATCGACCACTGTCGTGAAAGTTTTTCCCGACGGCAACCCGACGGCAACATTTTTTGTTTTTATGCCGCTTTGTCCGACCGCGGTCATGATGACCTCGCCCAACTGGCGGCGCGCTTCCGGCGAATCGCTCGCGGTCACTTTGCGGTCAACTGGCACATAGCCGTGCGCCACAAGGCTCCAACTGTTTTGGCCGGTTGCAGACAACTGCAATACGCGCACTGCGTTGGTACCGATGTCCAGTGCAAAAAAATCGCCCAGCCCTTTCTGAAATTTCATATATCTCTATTATGCATAAGTTTTTCAAAAAACACAAGCATTTCATCAGTTTTCTATCGTGCGGTATACTAGAGAGTATGAGTTTATCAATCGGAATCGTCGGATTGCCCAATGTCGGCAAATCCACGCTGTTTAACGCCCTGACAAACAACGATATTTTAGCGGCAAATTATCCGTTTGCCACCATCGAACCAAACACCGGCATCGTGCCCGTGCCGGACGAGCGCCTAAATGTGCTCGCCAAGATGTACCAAAGCGAAAAAATCATCCCCGCCACCGTCACTTTCGTCGACATCGCCGGGCTGGTAGCTGGCGCGTCCAAGGGCGAAGGTCTAGGCAACAAATTTCTCGCAAATATACGCAATTGCGACGCAATCGTGCACATTGTGCGCGCATTTGCGCACGGAGACGTCGTGCATGTGGAAAATGATGTCAATCCTGCGCGCGATATCGAAACTATCAATACCGAGCTAATTTTGGCTGATATTCAAACAATCGAAGCCCGCCTCGGCAAGCTCGCCAAAGAAGCCAAAGCCAATCCCAAAGCGCTCGAAACCCTCAAGCAGCTACAATCCATCACCGACCAGCTGCAAGCCGGCACGCCAATCAACGAAATGCCTGATATCGACAGCGAAGTCATCGCCGACCTGCACCTATTGACTGCCAAACCCGTCATTTATGTGTTCAATGTCAACGAGGAGACGTTGTCAGACGACGCAGCCAAGCAGAAATTACGCGCACTTGTGCCAAAATCGCGCAGTTTGTTCATTTGCGCCAAGCTAGAAGATGAGCTCAAAGGTTTGGACGAAAGCGACGCGCTCGAGCTGCTGCAAAGCTATGAAGTGCCCGAAACCGGGCTCGCGCAAATGATTCATGCCGCCTATGATATCTTAGGCTTGCAAAGCTACCTGACTGCCGGCGAGAAAGAGGTTCGCGCCTGGACCATCCGCCAGGGTTGGACCGCGCCGCAAGCCGCCGGCGTGATTCACACCGATTTCGAGCGCGGCTTTATCGCTGCCCAAGTAGTCGACTACGACGATTTAGTCGCCGCCGGCTCCGAAGCCGCCGCCCGCGCCGCCGGCAAAATCCGCACCGAAGGCAAAACCTACGTCATGCAGCCAGGCGACGTGGTGGAATTTCGGTTTAATGTTTAATCCTTCAGCAGCTTCTCGAGATATTCATGGTCGACGCCAGCAGCTAGGAACTTGCCTATGTTTGACTCAACACAGAAAGACCAGCCTTCTTCGGTTAGTTTATTTGCAAGCGCAGTTGGATTAATCTCGGCGCCGGCGGCGAGAAGCTTGTCTAAGTTTTCTGCAACAACATGAAGCCAACCCTTTTCAGTCAACTCGTTCATAAATGTAGTTAGATCGATATCAGCACCAGCTATAAGGAGCTTGTCTATGTGCCTTGCAATGACATCATGCTCACTATTTTCAAGCAGTTTATTCATTATAGTAGTTGGGCTAATCTCGGCGCCGGCGGCGAGGAATTTGTCTATGTGTTTTGCGACAACGATACCATTTTTATTCTCCTCAAGCAGCTTATCCGCCAAGATAGTTGGATCGCAAGCAGCAAGTAGCTCATCTAGGTGATACATGATACTATAGGGCATGTCACGTTCAAGCATTTTATCCACTAAGATATATGGGTCGGCGCCGGCAATGAGTAATTTATCTAAGTAATTTGCAACGGCGTAGCCCCCATCCGTTTCAACCAGTTTATTCGCAAAGACATTTGGATCGACACTCTCATCACTCAACACCATGCCTAGATCGCTTTCAAAACCTCTGTATTGCAACAATTCCCCAACACGCGGATCTTCACCCCACCCAAAACCTTCAACCTCTCCGCTGAAGCGCAAAAAGATGATATCGTCTGTAGTTAACTCGCCGCCACCCTTCACACGCTCGTCAATTTCGGTCAAGCGTTTCATGTTCTCAATTTTTTCGAAATACTTATCGCCGCCAGGCAGCGTCTTCAGCTTCTCAGTAGCAATATCTACCATATTACCCTCGAGGTTTTGATCAGGATTAATCCCGCGCACCTCAGCAACGGAACCATCTTCCATGCGAATCGCAACACGCGGCACTACATCTTTACCCTCTTCGTCCTGAGTGTAATATACATAAAAATCACCCATCGACAACTGATGCGCCGCAGTTCTAGTGCCCGCTGTACACCAACCTGTATTCCAGCTACGCAGCGACTGCGCCAGGCTCATCGCCGTGTCATTATCGACAACCGCGTCATCAATATATTCACCATCTTCTTCGTGGTAATAAGGGTCGTAATTACCTTGAATCTGGTCGTATTTTATCCAACTACCCTCAGTGATTTCTCGTAGTTCCGGCGTGATGCCGCCGACCTCAGCTTCGTGCAAGGCATGCGCATAGAGCGTCGAAAAATTGCCGCTATTCAGCAGGTTAGCTAGCTTTTCATCGTTAATCGTGCCGCCCTTAATCACGCTTTCGTCAATCTTATCCCAAACATACGCCAGCGCTTCAGCGTTTAGCTCCGACCATGGCGCCGTAGTGGATTTGGCGCGCTTTTTGAACTTGCCTTTTTCCTTGTCGAACTCGCCCATTTTCTTGAGCGATTCCCAAACATAAACTTTGAACCAATCTGGGTAGACATGACCATTCTCGTCGCTGCGCAAATATTCCGACCATTCTACTAAGCTTTCGGCTTGATCGGTTTGCAGCGTCCGACCGCCTCTTCTTTCAATTTATCAGTGATTTCTATATCGCCGTAGCCACGTTCGCGGGCAATCCGCCTCTGCAGATCGTAATACGACTGCGGCACGTCAGCTTCATCTATCAACAAACCGTTGATTTCCTCATCGACAAATTCTGGATTTTTGTTAATGATACCAAAGTAGCCGCTTTCCAACACCTCGCGGGTCTTAGCTTCTTTATTGCCGAGTTTACGGTGCTCTTGCGGTTGGCCATTTATTTCAGTAAGACGCAGCGCGCCCGAAGCGATGTTGCGTTCGAATACCCCCTCCGATAGCTTTTCGCCGATCGGCGACTGAGCAACAAACTGCTCCGGTGTTTTTCGTTTTACTTGCGGCATGTGGTGGATCCTTTTGTTATAATTCCTAAGCTAAATCACCATGTTAGCATAAGTTTTATAATTTGTCAAGAATATTATAATGATTCTTATAGTGGCGCGTTTCGATTTACGCTTAATTTACTCTCTATTTCGCGCCAACCGCAGCTTATAAAACCGCTCCACATTACCCTTCGCGCCCGCCACGCTGCTGTCTTTTTTGTCGGTTATCACGAAGTAGCGCTTCGCCCACGCCTCGAAATCGGCCAGAATTTGGCGGCGAATTTTGTCGTTTTTTATCACGCCTTTGTGCGCCTGCCCGCACCCCGCCTCGAACTGCGGTTTGACCATCGCCACCAAAATAGTGTTCGGCTGCATCAAATGCCGCGCCACGTGTGGCAAAATCTCCCGCAAACTGATGAACGATACGTCGCCAACGATGATATCAATCGGCGCATCAGTCCGAAAATCGCGAATATCAGTTTTTTCATGCAATTCAATCCTGTCGTCCCCGCGCAAACTGGGGTGCAGCTGGTCGGTGCCGACATCGACTGCATAAACTTTTTGTGCGCCGTGCTGCAGCGCGTAATCAGTAAACCCGCCAGTGCTCGAGCCGATATCCAGCACCGTTTTTCCGCTAAAATCCAGCCCAAAATCGCGCGCCGCACCCGCTAGTTTCAGTCCCGCCCGGCTAACATAACGCTCCGGCGCATCAACCGCCACGGAGCTAGCTTCGTCGATAAATTCGCCCGCTTTCGCAGCCTCGCGCCCATCGACTCGCACACGCCCCAGCCGAATCCAATTCGCCGCCTCGCTGCGCGTCGCCGCTAGCCCATGCGCCACCATCAACTTGTCTAACCGCTGTTTCATATCTTTACATTATACCAATTACGGGTACATTATCCGCTCGATTTCACGCGTCATCGCCGCGATTGCACCGTACGATTGCCCGCGCGTCATGATGGTCATGACGTACGTGCCGCGCGGATGCCGCACGATCGCCGCATCATTTACATAATTCCACACAAACCCGACCTTGTCCCACACCTGACCTTTGCTGCCGGTCGGAATACCGTAGCGGTACGGATGGCGGCTCAGCGAACTAAGCAGCCGGTCGCGCTGCGCCCCGCTTACCAAAGCTCCAGTTTCCAAACCGACCATAAATTTCGTCAAATCGCACGCCGAAGTATGCGCCGCCGTAGGATTAGTAAATGTCGTCGCGCTACTAAAACCGCGGCTGTATAAATAATTATTCAAATTCACGCGCCCAAACTGATTCAACCACTCCTCGGCGCACGGATTCGTGCTAGCAATCGTCATGCGGTCGAAACACGCGCTGGTCGTCGTGCCGAGAATCGGCGTACTCCAGTCGCGCCGACCTTCGTTCATTTCCTTGAACAAATACAGCGCGACATACAGTTTGTAAGTGCTGCCGCTCACCACGCTTTCGGTATCGCGCGCGCCAACCGTCCATTTTTCACCGTCAAGCTGCTGTATACTAATCCACGTGTTCCAGCGCGCTTTGTTGTCTATATAAGCCTGCAAGCCGTCGCGCGTCGCAGTATACCAGCCGTTATACGATATTTTTGGCGCAATTTCGACCATCTCGGCGATAAATGGCGGGCGGCCGGCGCCTTTTAACAGATAGTTCGACAATAGCTCAATCAGCGGCGGCGCATTCACACTCAAACCCGGTTCTCCGGTTTCGCGGCTAATTTCGCGACCATTTTGCAGCTGAATTTTGGTTGTACCCGCCGCGCGCCCCGCCTGCGCGTTCACGACATTTACCAAATAAGTTTGCAACTTTTCGCTATCGATTCGCAGCTCTGTTTTGCCCGATTCGTCGGTGCCGAGCACCAGCCACTGCGCCTTTTCTTCGCGCGGCGGCGTAAAAGTTTGACCGTTTGCCTGAATCTGCACCGGCATCGCCAGCGCCCGTTCGGCTTGCGCGCGCACATCTGCTAGCGCCGCTGCCGTCTTGGCAGGAGCTTGCACTTCTCCTTGCACCGCAATCGTCGGCGTAGCGCTATAGCTAATCGTCTCCGCGCGAATCGCCGCTTGCACTTTTTCAGGCGCGACCTGCACGCCCGCTTTGTCATTTTTTGCGGTTAAACTGCCGTTTTCTATCGTTAATTCGGCATTTTCTGGCGCACGCGTCAGCTCGGCGCTTAATTTTTGGCTAAATTCGCGCAGCGGCTCGTCGGCTATCTGCAATCTCCAATTCTGCACTCGCGGCTGCCGCCACAAAATCGACCCCGGCACCAATCGCAGCCAAAACGGATAGTCCAATAGTTCCGCTACCATTTCTGCCGATTGCGGCTCCGTGCCGATACTCGCTAGGCTATGCTCGCCGGACATTGCGCCGGCGCTCGAAAACCTCACTTTTGCTGCCGTAAAATGGCTGTTTACCTGCCCCTGCAAATCCAAATCAGTCTGCCAGCCGACCGGCTGACCGCCCAAGCTTGCAAACGGCAGCGCCCGCTCGACCGGATACAGCATTTGCGCCGCGATAATCGTAGCCAGCGCCAAAAAAATCGTCCACACCAGCACGCGGTGGTGTTTCTTTTTCGGCATCAACGCGTAATAATGCCGGTCAAAATGCTCCTTTACCTTTGCCGCACGCTGCCTAGCGGCAGTTTTGCGGCGCTTCGACTTGGCTGTTTGTTTCGGCTTGGTCGCCATAGTTTACATTATACTACTTTTTGCGCTCGCGGTATTCTCCCGTCGCTGTGTCCACCGAAATTACATCGCCGACCTTGATGAACGCCGGCACTTTCACGACTGCGCCCGTCTCTAGCGTGGCGTCTTTTAGAACGCTCGAGGTCGTATCGCCCTTGACGACATCTTCGGTGTAAGTCACCTCCAAATACAAGTTTTTCGGCAGCTCAACGTTGATAACGCGCTCGCCAAAGAACTGCAAACTCAGCTCGTCGCCTTCTTTTAGATAATTTTTAGCATCGTCCACGATTTCCGCCGGCAATTCAAACTGCTCAAAACTCGCCGGGTCCATGAAGAAAAAGCTCGAACCGTCGCTATACAAATATTGCACCGTGCGGCTAGTTACCTCGGCAGATTCGATTTTTTCCTGCCCCTTGAACGTCTTGGGAATCACCGCGCCAGTGATTAAATTTTTTAGCTTCACATTCACAATCGAGCCGCCGCGCCCCATCACTTTTTGACTGTACTCGGTCACGCGGTACGGCTGCCCGTCGATTTGGCAAACGACTCCTTTTTTCAAATCAGTTGGCTGGTACATCACTTCACTCCTTTTAATTTAATGTTAGAAATACTCGCCAGCGCAGCCCGAAAAGCTGCACTGAAAAATTCTCTAATCAGCCTTGCGACACAAACGGCATCAAAGCCAAGTGGCGCGCCCGCTTGATTTCGCGGGCTAATTGGCGCTGCTGCTTAGCGTTCAATCCAGTCTTACCGATTGGTTCAATTTGTCCATACGCGTCGATGAAACGCATCAAAGCCTTTACATCTTTGTAGTCAAACGCGACTGGCACATCTTTGCGCAAACGTTTTGCCATAAATTAAACTCCTTAAAACGGGATTTCGCTGAGGTCAATCGGCTTATCGTCGATATCCTCAACTACAACATCCTGCGATTTGCTATTATTTGATTGATTGTTGCTGGGCACGCTAGACTGTATAGCGTTGTCGCTGCGTCCGCCGACGAAGTTGAAATCTTCGACGACGACTTCAAACGCCGTACGCTTGTTGCCATCTTTATCCTCGTAGCTACGCTGGTCTAGGCGGCCGCTTACCAATAGCGGCGAGCCTTTTTTGACGTATTGCGCGATGATTTCGCCGACCTTGCCCCACGCCACGCAGTTGATGAAACTGGTTTGGTCTTGTTGCTGACCGTCTTGGCTGCGCCAGCTGCGGCTCACTGCCAAGCTGAAATTCGCTACTGTCTGACCGCTCGTCGTAGTGCGAAGCTCGACATCGCGCGTCAGGTTGCCCATCAAAATTACCTTGTTAAACCCCTTTGCCATAATTGTTTTGCCTGCGGCTAACGAATTTTCGTATCGAATTAGTTAAATCTAGTTCGAATTTACCTCAGGACTCCTCCCTTCTTATGGTTATTTTACCCTTCCGAGCCGTCGCCCGCCTCGCTACGCTCTTCGGCGCGTTTTTTGGCTTCCGCCAAAGCAGCGCGCGCTTTTTCGTCAACCTTGACGAGCAGGTAGCGGATAACATCGTTGCTGATGTTTAGCGCATTGCTGATTTTTAGCGGCGCGGCAGCCGGCAACTCGACATTTAGCAGCACATAAATGGCGAAATCTTCGCCTTTGATTTTGTAAGCGAGCCGTTTTTTGCCCCAATTATCCTCGCTTAGCAGCTTGCCGCCATTGTCAGCGACCAGCTTTTTGACCGCATCCAAGCTTTTGTCGAGCTCGGCTTCGCGGTCGGGACGAATCAACACTGTTAATTCGTACTCCTTCATACGTAAAACCTCCTTTGGTATCCGTACGGATGATTGCGCTATCGCACGCAACCTTAGGTTTAATATCCAACCGTAATTATAGCTTATTACGCCCAAAAAGTCCAATTTGCTCGGGGTTTCCAGAGAAAAGACGCCCGTTTATCGCGTAAGCGCTCTATATGCGTCGGCTATCTCTTCTTCGCCGTCTGCGCCAATTTTTTCCATTACGCGGGCGAAGTCGTCTTTTGCGATCAGCCGATTTAGCAGCAAATACGCCGTATAGGTCGCCTCTTTCAGCTCGGCATGAGCGATACGCTCGCAAATTCTCCATCAGATCGCCCGCGATCGCATACGCACGGTGCAGCGCAGGATTGAGTCCATACAACACTTCCATCCCGTTGGGCGTAACTCCCTCTATTTTGCCCGACATCAAATCTGCCAGAGTATTGCCTTCGGGAATAACAACCGGCTCTGTCGCCAGCCACACTCTGAAATTATTCAAGTTTTTATCCAGCGGCGGCACGCCATTTTTGTGCGTGAAATTACTCCAAAAATCCTCGGCGCTATCGTGATGCAAGCGCCGATCGACCGTACTGTCCGCTTCGCCCGGCCACCCTTCGCTTTCGACGAAAGCCAGAAAAGATTCGCTCGTCCGGATTCCATCTGGCAAGTCGTCTACCGTCAAGGGCTGATCCAAAGCAGCTTCGGGCAGATATTTCTCCTTCGCCTCCTCGCAAGCTTCGCCCAGGCGCGCGTACAAGCCGCCCTTGTCTGTATCGCGTTTATCATTGTTTGTTGGTGTTGTCTCTGAATCGTATGTTGTCATTATGCTTATATTTAAGCATATTCGGTTTGATTAGTCAAGTGCGCCGCGCGAGCACGTGTTTAGACCTACTGCAAACACTTCGCGATTTCTCGCTTGGCGATTTCCACCGACGCGCTATCGGGAATCATCACATACAGCGGCATCGCGCCCATACTATAAGTTTGGCGAGTCGCGCCAGCGCCATCGACACTCATCGACTCCACTTTCCAACCCTTCATGTCGTTAAGCTGCATTTTCACGAGCGACGCAATGGAATTTCGGCTCATATTGGTCTGCAAAGAACTCTGCAGTGTCGACAAAATCGACTCGTACCGCGCCAGATTGCGCGGTTCGCTCATCTTGGCGATAATCGCCTCAATCACCTTTTGCTGATTACGTCCGCGCTGCCGATCGCCATCTTCGAAACTGTACCGTTCGCGCGCAAACTCAAGCGTCCGCTTGCTATCGAGCGTGTTTTTACCCGCCTGAAACGACTTGAAAGCATAGTCGGATTCGACCGTAATATCGCCCACTACATCAACCATTTTCACGAGCGACGTAAAATTCAGGCGCACATAATACGGAATTTCCACCCCATACAAATCGCTCAACGTCTGGCGCGACATATCGATACCGTAAATACCCGCATGCGTCAGTTTATCCGGCGTACCAGCCACGCCGTGCAACTGCACATAATAATCGCGCGGCGTATTCACTAGCAATATCGTACGCTTGCTGGGATTCACCGCCATCAACATATTTACATCGCTGCGCGATACCTCGCCGACCTCGCCATACGTATCGATACCGCTGATATACAGCACAAACGGCTTGGTCGTATCAACCTCCGAGGCGACAGCTTGGTCGTCGCCGCGCACTTTGTAGGTCGCCAGCGTCGCTATGCTATCATAAAATTCCCGATAATTTTCTTGCAATACGTCCAAATTTGCCTTGCGAATCGCCGCGAGTTCGATACCGCCATCATTTAGCCGCTCAGTGAGAACCGTCAGGTTATCATAACTACTCTGCGGCGCCGCCGTAATATCCGCCAGCGCTTTCGACGACTTGTCGTACAGCGCATCAGTTCCAATCATTCCGACCGAACGCGCCGAATCCAGCGACACGCCATGGTCTTTTTTCGCGATAACCGTATACTCCACATAGCTCACATTTGGCTGCTGAACAGCATTCAAAAACGAATCCACCGAGCGGCTGCTAGAATAGGCGTGAATATTGACGAGGACGAGCAGCATGCCCGCCAGCACCCACAGCGCGCCCTGCCATAGTTTTTTCGAACCGCGCGCCAAACGCCACACCACCAGCCCTACGATTACGGTATAAATTGGCGCTATCACGTAGAAATATTTATCTGGAATAACGCCCATCACGAGCACGCTGATGACCGCAGGAATCGCCGTTACGACGACACCAGCACCAATTAACCTCTGCAGCCACGCGAAAATGGACGCTTTTTGCTCCTTACTCACTCTCATCTCTCTATTGTATCATATTTTTGATTTTTAAGCAACTTTTTTGCCAATTTACAGCAACCAAACGCTGCCCACGCGCCAGCAAATGCAGCTATCGTATCTAGTAGTACATCGCTCGCCTGCCCGCTGCGCCCGCCTACTAGCAACTGGTGCAGTTCATCGGTAATTGCATATACAAAAGCGGCGCCAGTCGAACACGCAATCGCCCTAAACCAACGCAGTTCGTACGTCCGCACCAAACACACCAGCAGTACTCCCAGCACGAAATACAAAAACACATGCGCCGCCTTGCGCACCAGCGCCTCGGGCAGCACCACGCCCGTCGCCTGCGCGATACCATGCACCGCCCGCATGCTCTGCCCGCTCGACGCCTCATGCCCCGCACTCGAAAACCAAAAAATTAATATCATCCATGATATAACGAGCGCAAAAAGAATAATTCGTTTTTTAGTCATATTTTTCACCAGAATCGCCTCCTCTTTTACGCCTTCACTCCTCTGCGCCGCTTCGTAAACTCCCGCCCTTTACTCACTACGCCTTTCCATAATACCGCCGCTACAGAGCGATTGAGCAAGAATACTGCTGTACCGATGATGATAATGTTTGCGATATTACCGACAAGAGTATTCGTATAGTACAGCGAAATCGCCACCGCATACAGCAGTGCCAACGCCAAGAACGTCTTCGCTTCGTATCGAATCGTTACATATTTCTTCATATCATAATGGCGATAAACCGCCATCGCGAAAAACGCTACCGCCATAGCCGCCGCTGGCGCATACAGCCCCACGAAACGAATGCCGAGCAAAGACACCGCCACACTAACGGCTGCCGCGACAACAGAAGTATTCATCACTTGCTTCGTCATTTTTTTAGCTATATAGAGTGCGCTATAAAGACCAACGATAGAATTAAAAAACGAACCAACAATCAATAATGGCACGTACAAATACGCTTCGCGAAATGCCTCTCCGACAAATAAATTAAACACGATCGGCAATCCGGCAATTATTACCAAACCAAGCGACCCAAACAGCTTCACGCTCGCATTCATCGTTTTCGAGAAAAATTTATCACGGTCTGGACTGTCGATATGCACAGACGCCGACTCAGTCCACGACATACCAAAAAACGAGAACAACCCGTTAAAGACCAGCGGGAATCGATACGCTGCCGCATAAATACCATTAGCCGCCACCCCTAGAAAAATTGCCACAATCGTACGGTCGGCAGCATTAATCGCCCACCATGACGCACCATTTGGTACTAGCGGCGCTGAATAACCAAGTAGTTGCCGCAATAACTTTTTATCGCGGATACGAAAATCTATATATCGATAAAGCTTCAGTGCAACGAACAAATATATTGCACATGCGGCATTCGCTAAAATCGTCGACGTCAGCATACCCCTAGCACCAATACCCATCACGACGATAAACAATATATTCGCAGCAATCGTCGTCGCACCAGCGACCATGCCGCCAATCGCAAACTTCACATTATCGCCAAAACCGCGTGCAATCTGCAAAAACATATTCGATACAATTACTGCTACTGTTGCACCAAGCGCATACAATCCGTACGGAATACTCACAAAATACCAAACGAGCAAATATACCACAGTCGCGATTGCGAGCACACACGCCACAAACTGCACGACCGTTGAAATAATCTGTTTTTGCCCTTTTGTGTCGCCTCGCACATCTATCAAAAAGCGAAATACGCCCATTTCGAGAGAAACAGTGATAATCGGCGCAAGCAGCGTAACATACGTCATCACCAAATCGACCGTACCAAATTCGCTCGTAGCTAAATATGTCGTGTACAGCGGCAACAAAAGGAATGTCAAAAACTGCGTCGACAGCTTGCCAAATGCAATGATGAGAGTATTTTTGACGAGAGACGATTGTTTGGACATCATCTAGCCCAACTCACCTTTCAGAATTTCGGGAACTTCATCATCCAAACTATGCCACTTTGAAACAACCTTTAATCCACCGACCTCGCCTACTGCCTCCTTAAGACTAAGAGTGTTATAGTCACTAACAAGTTTTATGTAATTCAACTTCGACAACCACCGATCATAGACACCCTTCACCTTTCCGTTTTTATTATTTATAGCAACACACGGCGTTCTAGTTATAGCACAGAATATCATACCGTGTAATCTATCTGTCACCACTACACCCGCCCTACTGAAGTCGATCCATATGTTTGTTAGTTCATCTTTAGCCCCCTGGGAATCAAGTCTGACATCGCCTATGTGCGTATCTCTTATTTCTATGCTATAACCAATATCCTCGAATGCTCTCTTTATGACGTCTTTTTGATTTTTAGCCGCTGTCGACTCCATATCATTCCTGATACACAGCGTTATTGCCTTACTATTACGCTTTCTCCTTTTACTTTTATCCAGGGTTAGAACTATATCGGGAGTTAAATAGGTCTTAGCAAACGGAAACAACTCTACCATTTTATTAAAGCTATTTTCTTCGCGCGCCAGTAGTGTCATATTTTTATTTTTACTGTAAGCTCTTATAGTTTTCTTTAATTCACGCTTACCAGTTTTCGTCTCGTCAAAGTCAATTGTCTGGGGAAATGAAATTGTTGTGTATTTACTGAACATCTTTACGATAAAACGTCTCTGCCTTTCAATATCCAGATAAAGATTTCCCATATTTCCTCCACCAACAATAGTGATAATGTCATTTTTTGTGATAATATTTTTTATTGCCTTTATCCACTTATAAGTCTTGCTAATGGGCACTTGGATTATCTCGTAATTAGGAAAATTTTTCCTTAAAAAACGGACTTGCGCATATGTAATAGCAACGTCACCCAAATTTCCGTAATCAGCAGCCAGCATAACGAATATTTTTCTGCTTGTTTTATCAACATTGACAAACGGATTACTCCTAGACATGGCATACGTCGCATATTCTTTTACAGACGCTGGCGTCGAGTCAAGCATAAAACGTTTCCAGTTTCTAGACTTAAGGTTCTCCAGAAAACGAATAGTCTCAGTACGCTTTCTAAGCATTAGCCACACCAATAAAGTAGGAATAAATCCTTTGGCGTCGCTAGGTCTTGCCTCTTCATTAATAACATTCTGACACACCTTATCAAGCTTATTACGCTTTAAGTAACTATTTATCATACTTGTATTGGAAACTATATTTGCCGTCCAAAGCGAACGGTTAATGATATTCTGCTTCAAAAACTCCTCTGCTTCATCCTGAGCGACATTTAGCGATTGTAGTATTCGACAAAAAGCCCTGTTAGCAAGAATATCAAGTTCTTCAATATTGTCGTAATAAGCCCTTCCAAGAGTGGCGCGTTCACGTTGCACATAATGCATGAGCGATCGATTGATAACCGAGACACTTTTTGCTTTATCAAATATCTTCGCATTGAACAGAACGTCTTCTATGTACGAAACACCCTTATCAAAAAGAATCTCACCCGTAAACAAAGATGCTTTATACGCCTTATTCCAAGCATAGCCTAAGAAGCTTTTATTCTTTAGGGATATAATATCTTTTTTATTTATATATAAATTATCACCTAAAACCTTTTGCGACGATACTACCTCTTCCTTAGCATTGTAAGTGTCAATATCAAAACCAAATACTACAATATCACTTTCTTTTTTGTTAAGACTATTTTCGATTGAAGACAACGTCTCACCCTTCCAGTGGTCATCGCTGTCTAGGAAAATAACATAATCGCCCGTTGCATAATTTAGTCCAGCATTTCTAGCATCAGAGAGTCCACCATTTTCTTTGTTTATCAGTTGTATTCTTGCGTCACGCCGAGCATATCTACGAGCTTTTTTAGCCGACCCATCCGTGCTACCATCATTAACAAGTATAACCTCAAAATTGCTATAATTTTGCTCGAGAACACTTGATACACACTTATCTATATAGTTCTCAACATTATAAATAGGGATTATGATCGAAAATTTTCTCATCTTACCGCTCCGTCTCTACTATAAATTTCTTGAATACAGGCTACAACACTGTTGATGTCATACTTACCTCCAACCAACTCCTTATAGACATCAACATGAATTTTACTAATATTAAGTAAATATTGCGCCCACTCACTAGCTGTTTTTTCTAAAGAATAAAATATCATACTATTTGTTAATTTAGCGGTTTGGTCGATCGTATCGCTCGCAACTATAGGTAGTCCATTTGCCTGTGCTTCAACTAGAACGACCGGCAAGCCTTCAAATAATGACGGGAAAATAAATAAATCAGCAATATTATACAAATCCTTAACGTCACTACGAACACCAAGAAACCTTACATTTTTATCTAATTTCAGAGACTTCACTTTCTGTTTAATTTTGTCCTCTAACGGTCCACGCCCAACCAATAGTAGAATTGAGCTAGGATCCTTTTTCAAATATTCAGCAAATATATCAATTAAAAAATTATGGTTTTTTACAGCCTCGAATCGACCGACATGCAACAGTACTGTACTCCTGCTCGGTAGTGCAAGCTGCTTACGTAAATCTCTTCTCACATTCTCTTTATACGCAAAGTCCTTCAAATTTATACCATTATTAGCAACTGTAAACTCGCTACTTTTTCCAAAAAGAGCCCTTCCAGCCTCATTGCCACAAGCAAGTCGATTGGTCGTTAGAGCGCTAATCACAAAAGAAGAAATTGTAAAGTATATTCTTTTCAAAAAAGACGGGTTAACTTCCGACCGAGTATTATGTGAATGTGTAATTCTCAATTTCACGCCAGCTAGAGCTGCTGCAACAAGCGCAAACATTGAATTATAGTACGTATGTACGTGTACTACATCAATAGAATTTTCCTCGATAACTTTTTTAATTTCTGCAATGCTCTTCATAATACCTATAGCCTTCACATCGGGAATGCGTACTACTTTCGCCCCTAACTCTTTTGCTTCATTCTCATAATCAAACGGATCGTTGCCATAACACAAGAAAATGAATTGATACGTCTCGCGGTCAATATTGCGCAAAACGTTCATAACGAAGGTCTCCGCACCTCCGCGATCGAGAGATCCAATCACTTGTAATATTTTCATTTCACCCTTTTCCGCACTATAAACTTATTTCTATAAAGACGCACTACTTTAGCGGGCAATAATCCAGCTATTACACTTTTTACAACTCTGAGATACTCAACGAGTCCCGCGCCCATCTTTGGGTAGTAATGCAATCGCGCCTTTATCTCTCCCTTTCTATGACGTAGTGCTCGTTTTTCATAATCGCACGAATTAACTCTATATCTATATAACACGTTATCAAGCATATAAAGACGCTTACCCGCAATCAAAAGGTCGCACCATAGTGCTAAATCCTCAGCCCTCAAGTAATCGCCTTTATACAAACCTATATCTTCTATTTCTTTCTTTTTCATTATTGCTGCAGCATGCACTGGCACGTCTCCGCGCATTACATCTCTTTTCGTTTTTTCTCCTGTTTTGCCTATAACCCCAAACTCTTTTTTGCCCGAAAACTCAACCGCCCGACTTGACACTACAGCATACTCAGGGTGCTCCACCGCATAATTTACAAGCGTTTCGAATCTATCACGGGTAGCTATATCGTCAGTATCCATTCGTATGATGTAGTCACCCCTTGCATTCTTTATTCCGTTATTTAGAGCATAAACAAACCCCTTGTTGCCAGGATTCTTAATAACACGTATTCTATCGTCGCTATACTTACTAAGTAATTTTTCTACCCTGTCTACGCCGCTGTCATCGACTATAATAAATTCGAAGTCCCTGTACGTCTGCCCTAACACGCTGTCCACAGCCTCCTTAAAGTGCAGAGAATTCGTATTATATTCAGCCATGACTACAGACACCTTTTGCTTAGTCTTACTCACTCTTCTCTCCTTGAATGCTATAATTATACGGAATTATATCAGCCTGGTCTAGCATGAAGTATGAAACTGTAAAAAATGCGACCCCATACAACACCAACACTACATATATAACCACTTTTACAGAACTTCCCTTTATTGCATCTATCATATTCGGCAAAATCAACAACAGAAAAGGTGAAAAATATAATGCTTCTCGTTTTACAAACGGAGACATAAATCCAAGCGTGAGTAAAACAACTTCAACGACAGAAAACAGTAAAAATAATTTATTTTGACGTACATTTCCATTAAAAACAGTATACCTGCTTAAAATGACAGTCAGTAGTACTAGCGCAGCTTTAATAAAAAATATGTAGTTATTTCCTTGTTCATTAAAACTAAGATATAGCTCGTATTTCTCAAAGCCAGGAATACTAAGTACTAGCGCAAAAGCATTTAAGCATATAAGAGAAATTACGACGATAGAAAAAGCGATCCGTATAAAATATTTTACATATTCTGAACTGTTCATAATTTTTTTGTCTTTTATCGCACTATTTCCATCAACAAACCTACCAAGGAAATATATAGGCAATAGCAATAACGCACTTATGTGAAACAATCCTGCAACTATTATTGTCAACATGTACTTTACTTTCTCTGCCCTTAATATGAATGTGCTTGCGAAAAACACAAGCGACATAGCTATACCCTGTCGTACAGCATTCAGTGTCATAGGAAATATTGTCGTTAAATACAACAAATACACTAAACCTGGGTATTTAATCTTATAAGCCTTTATGCCTAAATAGAAAAATATAATAGTTAGCCCCACAGACACAATAAATATAACCCTTGAGTCACGAGATACTGTGTATGCTATTTTTTCCAATACAAAAAACAACAATTCACCAAAACCATTACTTTCTACAAACTCGCCAAATGATAATTTTATATGACTATTATAAAGATTTATGTAATTGAAATAATCCGTGCCTACGCCGTAGCGAAACCCTCCTATTAGGATTGGGATGACAAGTGAAATAGCAACAAATAACTTAAGTCGCCTCCGAATACCATAAGCAAAGAAATATGCAGATACGATAAAACTTAGTATATAGAATATTAAACTTGCATTCGTTGTCATATATACCTACTATTTCTCTCTGTATATTTGGTAAAATTGCGCCTTTATTTTATCAATACTACACTTTTGTGCTAGTTTCAAACTTTCCTTTGAAAACCTTTTTATTCTCTCTGGGTCAGAGACACAATCTATAAGTTTTTCACAAAAGGATTGCATGTCAGCGTTAGTCAAAAATCCATTACCATTTTCAACAACCAACTCTACAGCCCCCCTACACCGTGTAGACAAAATAGGTAAGCCCGCCGTCATCGCCTCCATGATATGCACCGGCAGACCTTCGCGATAGCTCGCCGACACCGATAAATCCGACGCCATTAGCAACTGCGGTATGTCAGTTCTATAGCCTAGCAAGTGAATATTATTCTGCAAACTCTTTTCTCCGATGAGTTTTGCGTGAAAACCGTTCATACTATCTTGACCGGGCAGTAGCAGATGAATGTGCGGATTCGTAGCGACCAGCTTTTCCATAGCTGCTATGAGCATAGTCTGATTTTTATTTTTGTTTAGCTCCGCCGGATAAATCATCACGAAATCATCTGGCTTCAGACTCAGCGACCGGCGCAAATCATTGCGTTGTTTTTTCGTGAGGCGCGGTTTGAATCGTTTGGGGTCTACTCCCACTCCCGGCACGTAGCGGACATCTGTTTTGAATGTGCTCTTCGCCCGCTTATAGTCCTCGCAGTTAATCGTGATGAGCGTGTCCGTGTATCGTGCCATAATCCGCTCAATCGGATAGTAAATGAGCCAATTCAAAAGCGGCGCGCCCGTGAAAAAATGGAAGCCATGCGCCGTATAAATGACGCGCGCGCCCCGCCCGCGAGCCTGCCGCGCAGCTAGCCGCGTCACCACGCTACCAACAGGGGTGTGAGTATGAATAATGTCGTAGTTTTCCCGGTCGATAATTTGCTTCAGCTGCTTGTATGCGCGAATATTACTGAGCGTAAACGGATTGCGCGTAAATGGCACGACAAAAGTTTTATCGGCATCGAGAATTTCCTCTTCGCCCATCGAAGCATAGTGAACTTCCCACCCCTTTTCGCGCAGCATTTGCATAAACGGTCGATTGAATTTCTGAAAATTCGCCGTATGCGAGGTGAAAAGTATTTTCTTGCTTCTGCCCTTCATGTCATTCCTACTCTTCCGTGCCGAGTTTCTGACCTTCCTTGTTTGCGCTGCCCTCGTAGCCTTCTGAATTGCCCGCAAAAGAAATAACTATCCACACTGTTTTTAGCACGCATTTCACATCAAACATAAAACTCAAATGTTTGGCGTAAAAACCGTCTAGCTTCGCCTTTTCTTTCGGGGTGACTTCGTCGCGACCGTTTATCTGCGCCCAGCCAGTAATCCCAGGTTTGACTGCATTTGCGCCGTATTTGTCGCGCAGGTCGAGCAGCTGCTTTTCCGACAATACGACCGGACGCGGACCGACTATGCTCATATCGCCCCGAATGACATTAAATAGCTGCGGTAATTCATCGATCGAAAGTTTACGCAAAATTCTGCCGGAGCGCGTGATGTAAGCGTCTGAGTTTTTGAAGCTATTCGTCGGCATATCGCTCGGCGCCGTCTGCGCCATCGAGCGAAATTTATAAACCGTAAACGGCACGCGATTTCGACCAGAACGAAGCTGACGAAACAGTACTTTCCCCTTGGAATCGAGTTTTATCCACAATGTTGCAATAAGCATTAGTGGCGATAAGACCACTAGCGCTAGCACCGCAATGATGACATCAAGTACTCGTTTCACAAAACGCTCATACATATTTAGAGACCTTCCTAGTCAACTTTACTCTTTCTCTACTATGACGCCGGTGTGAAAACGCGAAATCATAGCGTGGCTGCTGTCTTTTACCTCGGCGGGCGTGTCAGTTTCGGTTTGCGGTTTTTCTTTTTTCGGCTTTTTTGACTGCGACTGTTGGTAATCATAGACGAAGAACAAGCCTATGATTGCAACCATAAACCCGGCGGCGGTCGCTAAACCGACTTGAATCACCGGGCGCACATTTGACGGCGCGGTCGGCGTGCTGGCAGCGTCCACCACGTTGATTTTGACGTTGTTGTCGCCGTACAGCTCTTTGGACTCTTTTCGGAACGATTCAATCGCGCCGTCTAGCAGTATTTTGCTTTGTTTAGCGTCGGCGGTTTTGATTGATACATTGATAACATCCGTGCTTTTGACGCCTTGCGCCGATACGCCAGCGGCGAGCGCATCGTAGCCTTTGTCGTAGTCGTGGTCGGCAATCACCGGGTCGAGTACGCGGCGCGATTTGAAAAGCTCGACGTAGTTATTTAACACCACCGATTCTTGGTTTGCGGTCGTACGCCCAGTCCCTACCAGCAGCAGCGTAGCTTTGCTTTCATATTGCGGCGTTTGAATATAAAAGGTATAAAATATCCCGACAATTCCGCCTATCATGACGAAAATCGCTATCGTTAGCCATTTTTTGATATAAAACCTCAATAAGTCGTACAGATTAATTTCTTCCACGCTCGCTTCTCTCGTTTATTTATAATCTACTCTTTTCGTTATATCACAATCCAACTGCTTTGTAAATACGCTAGCTCATTATTGAACGAAATAGTCAAAATTGATTGAAAATGCCGCGGGGTTAGTGCTACTATAAAGTTGCTTACTTTTAACAGAGTTAGTGGGGTTTAAGGAAAAATTATGCGAAAGTTTCAGCTGAATCAGCGGCGGGTGGCCATTGTATGCGCTGTCATATTGGTGGGATTATCAACCGTAACCGTCCTGAAGCAGCGGGGGCTGTTTGACACTGCGCGCGGCAGCGATGTTAGCGCCCGCGCGGAATCGACCGCCAAAAAGACCGAGCCTACTACTGCGCAGACCACGCCGGTAGACCAAACGGCGAACAAAGCGGCTGACGCGTCAACGCAGCAAACTAAACAGCAATCCGAGCAAAAAACCGAGCAGCCAGCCGAACAGACAGCCAAAACTAAACCTGCCGAACAGACAGCCAAGCTCGAACAAACCAAGCCTGCCGAGCAGCCGGCTAATACGGCTGCTTCGACCGAAAAATCATCCGAGACACTCACCTACACCGCCCAAACCGGCGATTCGTACACGTCTTTCGCTCGCGAAGCGGTCGCATCGGTCGCTGCCAAGCAAAACGTCAGTTTGGACAGTGCCCAGGCATTGCAAGCCGAAGTTGAACTAGTCAATAACGCTGGCTCACCCCTGTTAGACATCGGGCAAACCGTCGCGATTTCGCGCGCCGCTGTCGAAACTGCGATAAAAAACGCCGCTCCAGCGACCGCGGCGCAGCCAGCTGCCGACGCCAATAAATCTAACGCAGCCCCAGCCAAAGCCGAAAACTACAGCGCGGTCGCCAGTCCCGGCGATTCGTACACCTCGCACGCGCGGGCAGCAGTAGCCAAATACCTGCAAAACAACAAGCAAACGCTCTCTGCCGAGCAAACGGTTGCAGCCGAGTCTTACATTGTAACTGCGGCAGGTTCGCCTCTGCTAGAGGTCGGACAGACGGTTACAATCGACGCAGCTACTGTTTCTACGGCGGTCACCAAGGCGAGTGCGCTGTCTGCCAGCGAACAAGCCGCCTGGGCAGAGTGGACTTCCTAGTTCGCGCAAACAGTCCTAATCAACGATACCGAAATCGCTCAGCTGCTGCGCGGCGGCGACATCGTAGTCGGCAATTCGCGTGCGCCGCAATTGCTGGCAATAAGCGCCTGTCCCCAGGCTCGCGCCGATATCGACTGCCAAGCTGCGAATGTACGTGCCGCTCGACACGTGCGTGCGGATTTTCAGCACTGGGTAGTCGTAATTTAGCAGTTCTAGCGCGTAAATCTGCACCGTTCGTGCGGGAATTTCGACTTCTTTACCGTCGCGCGCCAGTTTGTATGCCCGCTGACCGTTGATTTTGATAGCGCTAAAAATCGGCGGACGCTGCTTGATTTCACCGGTGAATTGCGCCAAAACCGACTGAATTTGCGCCCGCGATGGAATATTTGCCGCGCTTTCTGGCGGAACAACCCGAGATTCAAGCGGACGAGCTTGCCTATTTGCGGAAAACGGCGGCAAATCCCCTGATTGCCCGCTATACGCCGAAATCTCCCCCTCGGGGTCGCCTGTCGTGCTCGTTTGCCCCAGAATAATCGTCGCCTCGTACACTTTATCGAGTTTGGTGTAGTGCATAGCATCCTTGCAGGCTTTGCCCGTCACGATAATCATCAAACCGGTTGCAAAGGGGTCGAGCGTGCCCGTATGCCCGACTTTCACCTTTTTGCCCGCTCGCGCCGACAAAACCCGCCGCAGCCGCGCCACCACGCCAAAACTGGTCATACCAGCCGGCTTATCAATTAAAATCACGCCATCATTCATAGTGATAGTATAACCTAGAAAATGCTATTAGAGCGGTTTACTGCCCTGGAATTTGGAACTGCGCCGGGTCGGCTGGCGCTGGCGGAGCAGTCGACGCGGGTTGCTGCGGCAATGGCGGCAGAGCAGTTTCGAGCGTATCCGGCACAGCCGCGCCCGAAGTACTGTCGTTCGCGGACGGCAGCGGCGGCAAAGTCGAAAAGTCCGGCAATGGCGGCGTTGGCGGCGGCGGAGGCAGCGCCGCACCCTCGGCGGCTGGCGCTATCGACGGCATGTTTGCCAAAGCAGCATCGACAGCGGCGCGCGCATCATTTTGCGTCGGCGCTGGAGCGGTCGAGCTCAGCGCAACTGGAATTGGCGGCTGAACCGCGGCAGCATGGTCGGTCGGAGCGGTCGCCGCGCCCTGCGCAAATACATCTGGCACTGTCGGTTCGGCGTCAGCGTGCGCTGTAACGGCATTTAGCGGCGCCTGCGTGGTTGGTTCGTCGGTCGTGTACTTCCCTTTGCCGTCGTGGCTTAGAATCACTTTGTTGCGGCTATCTTCGGCGGCTTTGCGGGCGTCTTCGGCAGCTTGCTCGGTGGTAGCGTTGAGCGTACCGCCCAGCGCCGGTTTGACGACCTCTGGCAACTGTTTACCCGGGGCGTCGGCTTTTTCCGAAATAGCTGGCTGCGCTGCTGCTTCGTCAAGCGTTTCGTTTGCCCGCGCGATATCGCGCTGAATATCCTCGACCGACGGCGCTGCCGGCTTATCGCTTGGCGCCGGCGCGTCTGCTAGACGCTTCGCTAATTCTTGCTCGGCGAGCGCGGCGGCGCTTTTTTGGTTAGCTTCGGCGACTTGGCGCGTTTGCTTGGCGAGTTCTGCTTCGGCGGCGCTCAAAGCGTCCCGGCTGTTTTTTTCGTCAATCGCCCGCTTCACTTCGTCGACATCGCCCTCGGGCTGGTGCGAAATCGCCAGCGTGCCGACGCCAGAGTCCGCGGCTTTTGGCTTCGATTTAGCCTTGCTGCCGTCAGCCATGTCCGAAATTCGAACTGATTTACCCTCGGGCGCATCTTTGCTCGAAGCAGTTTCGACATGAGTTTTCTTTTCGCCTTCTTGCAACTTTGTTGCAATAAGCTGCTGATCAGCCCCGGCTGCCATGAGCGAAGCAGCGATTCGCATCACCGTCGAACTAGTTTTGTCATTACTAAACCGGTCTGTCGCCGCTACGACGCCAGTCAAAAGCGCCGTCGCGATTTGGCTATCAAGCGTTTTCTTATTCTCGCCGATCAGCCTATCGCCCAGCGAGTATAATAGTTCGCTATAGCTGCTAGCCCGCGGATTATTCCATTCGATTCCGCCCAAATGCGACGGTTCGTCGAGCGAAATCGACGCCACCACAGCATCGTGCAAAATTCGTCCGTGGCTCTCTAGCGCGTGATCTAAATCCGAAGTACTGCGCACGCCAATCGCCAGCACCGCCTCGACATTATAATCGCCCTGGCTGAAGTCCAAATCCTCTTTATTTATCGTGGTACGGTACGGCGTGATGAAAATTTTGACCATATCATCGACCACTTTGTAGCGCAGATGGTCGGCTTTTTCCTTGTTGAGCGCGATGATAAAGTCGCGCAAGCTATCAACCGTATTTTCAAACGTTTTTTCGGGCTGCAAAAACTCAATCACTGGCGGCACCTTGCCGCTAAACACCGCTGTCGCGTGCTTATCGAGCTTATTGAGCAGCAGCGTAATACCGAGCGCCGCGCTCAGTTCGTCAACACTCGGATTAGCGTTAACAGTTACGAGAATATTGCTATTCTCTTCTAGCTTTTCGACAATCTGTGTGAGCGCATCTGCCATGATTTTCCTGCTTTTTTATTTTTTTATACGGTTATTCACTTGCCAATATACCATAAGTGGTTTGTAATAGTCAAGTGTTATCTTTGTTAGCTAAACAAACATCTGAGAAACTAGCCTCCACGAAAATGTCCCCTGTATA
>ERZ773065.172-NODE-172-length-41487-cov-7.323446_pt1 | contig 41487 bp, 37 predicted proteins | sample MGYA00580623_ERZ773065 | MGnify/ENA primary metagenome ERZ773065 (study PRJEB29015, sample SAMEA2738017) | human oral metagenome | biome: human oral; feature: human-associated habitat; material: dental | place: China | collected 2047 ... | reverse complement strand
ACCCGCGCTTTGACGCCGATCGCCCGTTCAAGGAGTTCACGAAGCTCAGGTGAAGTCGGGTCGATCAGAGTGTCCGGCTCCGCTTCCTCAACGATGGTGAGGATCTTCTCGTCACTGATGAACCCGCATTTGAGGACCTCAGCCATGCCGGCCCGAAAATCACGCTCGGGAAGGCTTGAGAGGAAATCGAGATCGCACAGGACCCGCCTGGGAGGGTGGAAGGAGCCGACGAGGTTCTTACCCGCCGCCGTATTGATCCCCGTCTTGCCTCCGATTGCGGCATCCACCATCGCCAGGAGTGTCGTCGGCACGGTGACGAGGTCGATGCCCCGAAGCCAGGTCGCGGCGACGAAACCGGCCATGTCGGTGGTTGCTCCACCACCGATCGCGACAAGCGCGTCCGCGCGTCCGAGTGTGATCCGTCCCGCCAGATCCCACAGGCCCGCGACGACGTTGAGGCTCTTCGCGGCCTCGCCCTCGGGGTGGGAGGCAAGATGGACTTCGAGTCCTTGGGCGCGCAAGCCCTCAGCGATTTCCTGTGCCGCCTCCTCCACTGGGGAGGCGTGAACGAGGAGGACCTTCGTTGCCTGGGGGCGGAGGACCTCCAGGATCGCTTCGGCGGTGATTCCCCGTGTGATGAGCACATCGTAGGGGGCGCTGCCTTTGACGTGGATCGTGCTCCTGTGCGTGTCAATGAGGCCGAGGAGGCGTTCGGCGACCTCTAGGGCGGGGCCATCATCGGAGGGCAGTGTCACGGTTTCAACCTCCCGGTAGTAGGGTTCGCGCTCCTCGCGCAGCCTGAGCAGTACCCCATCAGGGTCCTCTCGCAGCAGTGGACGGTGGTTCTTCTTCGTGACCCTGCGTAAGAGCTCTTCGTGTTCGACTTCGATCCGTACGACGTCAACGTTCTTGAGGAGTTTACGCACCCTGGGTGAAGTGACGGCCCCGCCTCCCAAGGAGATGATCGCTTTCATCTTGAGGGCGCGTTCCACGGCCTGAGCCTCGCGCTCACGGAACCCCGCTTCGCCTTCTTGGGCGAAGATCGTCGAGATCGAGCATCCCGCTTCTTCTTCGATGAGCCGGTCCGTGTCGATATGCGCAACACCGAGGGATTGAGCGGCGAGGCGCCCGACTTTCGTCTTTCCGGCACCGGGAAGACCGACGAGCACGATCGGCAGCGAGAGGGACGTCATGCGCGCTCCCCCACTCGCTGGCGGTAGACCTCAAGATTGCGCCTCATTTCGGCGACGCTTTTTCCTCCGGCGTGTTCGAAGAGGGCATTGGCGAGGACGAGGGCGAGTTCGGCCTGAGCGATCAGTGCGCCGGGCACGAGCTGACAGGTGTCAGAACGCTGGTGAAGGCCGAGGGCTTCTTCTCCGCTTGCCAGGTCAACGCTGCGCAGGGCGCGGGGCACGGTTGAGATCGCTTTGAATGCTGCGCGCACGACGATCGGTTGGCCGTTCGAGGTGCCGCCCTCGATTCCGCCGGCGTGGTTGGAGGCCCGCATCAGGTGGCCGTCTGGGCCTTTGAGGATTTCATCGTGGGCCTCAGAGCCGAGCATCGCCGCCTGGGCGAAGCCGTCACCGATCTCCACGCCTTTGACTGATTGGATCGACATGAGGGCGTGAGCGATCTTCGCGTCCAAGCGTGCGCGGGCGCTCACATGGCTTCCCAATCCGATTGGAACACCCCAGGCGATGACCTCCACGACCCCTCCGATGGTGTTGCCATTGGCTTTCGTGTGGTCCACGAGTTCGCGGAATCGTTGATCGAGATCCGCGTCGAGGGTCCGCATCGCGGAGGCGTTGAGTGCTTCCTCGTCGCCCGGCATCGGCTGGATGGGTTCTTCGGCACGCAGGCTTCCGACCTGGATGACGTGGCTGAGGAGTTGCACTCCCCCGACCTGGGTGAGAATCGCTTCCGCCACCGCCCCGAGGGCGACGCGCGCCGCGGTCTCTCTCGCTGAGGCGCGCTCGAGGACGGGCCTGGCGTCTTCAAGTTCGTAGGAGAGCATTCCCGCCAGGTCGGCGTGTCCGGGGCGGGGTCTGGTCAGGGGTTTGTTGCGCGCGATTTCGCGTTCGTCCCCGCTTCCCGCATCGATGAGCAGGGCTTGGGGGTCCACCGGGTCGGCCGACATGACGGTCTCCCATTTCGGCCACTCCGAGTTCGCAATCTCAATGGCAATCGGAGCGCCGAAAGTCAGGCCGTGGCGAACCCCGCCGAGGATCCTCACTCGGTCCTTCTCAAACTTTTGACGGGCTCCTCGCCCGTGTCCGAGTCGGCGCCTCCACAGCGCCCCTTCAAAGTCTGAGGTCTGCAACTCCAGGCCAGCAGGAACCCCTTCGATCACGGCGACCAGCGCTGGCCCGTGCGATTCTCCCGCGGTCATCCATCTGAGCATGCCCTCAGTCTCCCACAGCGAAGGGCCCTAGCCCGGTGTGGTCCTCAGATGCGGACCTCGAAACCCTGCGTGTGAAGTGCGCTCTTCACGTCTGAGATCGCGACCTCCCCGAAGTGGAAGACCGAAGCGGCCAAGAGCGCGTCCGCGCCCGTTCGCGCCGCTTCCAGGAAATGCTCGACCGTGCCCGCTCCCCCGGAGGCGATCAGTGGGATGGTGACTTCGGAGCGGAACACGGTGAGCATCTCAAGGTCGAAACCCGTGCGCACCCCATCAGCGTCCATGGAATTCAACAGAATCTCCCCTGCGCCAAGGGAAGCGGCTTTCAGAGCCCATTCGAGGGCGTCAATGCCGGTGGAGCGTTTGCCGCCGTGGGTCGTCACCTCAAAACCGGAGGCCGTGGTCACGCCCTCGGGACATCTGCGTGCGTCAACGGACAGGACGAGGACCTGATCGCCGAAACGATCCGCGACCCTTGAGATGAGATCAGGGTCTGCGATCGCGGCCGTGTTGATGCCGACCTTGTCTGCGCCGTGGGCGAGGAGGCGGGCCACGTCCTCGACACTGCGGACCCCACCTCCGACCGTGAGCGGCACGAAAACCTCTTCGGCGGTCTTGGCGACGACATCGAGCATTGTGGCGCGTCCCTGTGAGGAGGCCGAAACGTCGAGGAAGGTGATTTCGTCTGCGCCTTCTGTGCCGTAGCGGGAGGCGAGTTCCACCGGGTCCCCGGCATCGCGAAGATTCTCAAAATTCACGCCTTTGACGACGCGACCAGCATCAACATCAAGGCAGGGGATGATACGCAAAGCTACGGGCATGCTCTGATCCTAGTTGCCCGGATGCGGCTTCTTCGAGCGCAGTCCAGAAAAGTGGGCGCTCGCCACCCCGCCCTGTTCAACGCGCGGACTCGTCCTCAGCTTCGGGCTCATCCTCCCCGGCGGGCTCCGTCCCGAGAATATCGATGACAATGCACAAGGTGTCATCTCCGGTCGCAAGATCGGGTGGGACCGTGATCGCCAGGCGTGAACCGACCCTGCGGTCGACCAGAGCCTCGGCGAGCCCCTTCATCGTCGAGTCGAGGGGAACAAGTTGGGGCATCCCATCGAGCCAAGTCGACGAGCGGACGAGGGAATCGGACCATCCGATCACGGCATACTGTGCGACAACGCGATCATGTTCCCTCACCTGGGGGCCGTCGCCGCGGATGAGCGTTTGGACGCTCGTCCCCCTCGGCACACTCGCATCGTGCGTAACGAGGGGGCCGTCTGCGGTCATCTCAACCTGAAGGGGCCCCGCATGTTCTCCAGTGTTCTCATCCCCGTAGGCGCTTGAAGCGAGAATATCGATCACTGTGATCTCACTTGGCGTCGTACCATCGGCCTGAGAACCGAGGGGACGGATCGTGACGATCCGGGCCCCTTCCTTCTGGCCGATGACCAGGCTCGCCAGATCCACGCCGAGTGCTTCGGGATGCGCATGCCCGACGACGAGGCGGGGGCGCCCCCTTGGGGACTTTGACGCTCCGGAGGCCCCGTCGAAAGAACTGAGGGATAAGAGCACCGGGGAACCCGAGGTGATGTCCCTGCCCTCCCCGTTTTCCAAGACTCTGAATTTCAGGGCCCCAACTGTCAGTGGTCTCGTCAAAGAGATGACGGGGGTCGCTCCCGCGCGCCCGGAAACAGACACCGCATCCAAAGCCCCGAGGGGCGCTGATTGGGCCGTGTCTGTCGCTTCTTCCCAGGGGCGCAGGACTGCGAGTACGCCCAAGCTGAAAAGCAGCGCAAGAACGAGGCCGAGGAGAACCCAAGGCAGGCGCCTCTTCTTCGGGCGTTTCCTGTGGCGTCGATCAGGGAAAGGAGAGCTCATGCTGGCAACACCGGGGCGTGATCGTAGATCTTCTCAATGAAAGCGTCGACGCGCGGATCCTCGCTTGCCAGAGGATCTTGGAGGGAGAGCGGGGGCGTCATATGGTCATCCAATCGGGCGTGCACCCAGTCGACACTCACATCGGCGCGAGCATCTTGCGCTGCGCCAATGATCGCGCCGCGCAGGCGCGCACGGGTCGTTTGCGGGGGCGTCATGATCGCGCGCCTGACACCTTCAGGGCAGGTGAGGCGCTTGACCAGGCCCGCGCCTTCGAGTTTTGGCAAGAGCCCCTGGGCGGTGATGTCGTGGTAGGACAGTTCGAGTCGCGCGACTCTGGGGTCTGCAAGTGTCGTGCCGATCTTCGCTGCGTAGGTCGATAAGAGCTTGCGCTTGATCGCAATATCGAGTTCCGTTTCCACAGTGGACCAGTCGCCACTTGAAATCGCGTCGAGGCCGCGCCCCCACAAGTCGACGAGGTACAGGTGCATCTCATCCATTGAATCCGGGTCGATGGAGTCAAGCACGCGCTCGCGGATCGTTTTTTGAATCTCGATCGGAGTCGCCCAGCGGCCATTGGCCAATTCGATCCGCGTTGAGCCGCTCAGATCCACTGAGATCTCGCGGATCGCCCGCATCGGGTCCGCCAAAGCGAGATCCTCAATGACAAGTCCGTCTTCCACGGCCTGCAAAAGCAGCTCCGTCATGCCGATCTTCAGGGCGCTCGTTGGTTCTGCGACATTCGTGTCGCCGACGATGACATGCATGCGTCGATAGGAGCCCGAATCGGCGAGGGGTTCATCTCGGGTGTTGATGATCGGTCGTGAACGCGTCGTCGCGGAGGAGACCATGTCCCACATCTGTTCGGCGCGTTGGGAGAAGCTCAGTGCCGCCCCTGAAGCGCTGTGGCGAATCTTGCCGTTGCCGACGAGGATCTGACGGGTCGTGAAGAAGGAGACGAGGGCGTCGGCGACCTGGCGGAAGTCGCGTCTGCGGTGCAGGAGGTAGTTCTCGTGGCAGCCGCAGGAATTGCCCTGAGAATCGAGGTTGTTGCGGAATAGGTGCAGCCTTTCAGGCTGTCCGAGTTCTTCGAAGGCCTTATCAGCTTCGAGGGCAAGTTCAGCCAAAATCAGCGAGCCTGCGCGGTCTTGTTCGAGCAGGTCTTCGAGGCGGTCGCATTCGGCGGTCGCATATTCAGGGTGGGCGCCGACGTCGAGATAGAGGCGTCCCCCGTTCCTCAAGAAGAGGTTGGAGGATCGTCCTGCGCGAAGGAAGGGGTTGAAGAGCTGCGCTGCCGCGTGCTCGGCGTCCATGCTGGAAGCTCCGCCCTCGGCGGTGGCGGCCATGAGCCCGTACTCGGTCTCGATTCCGACGACTCGGCGCCTCACCTCACTGGCCGCCCTTCTGCACGAAGCCCTGAACGAAGGCCTCTGCATTGGTTTCGAGGACGGAGTCGATTTCGTCGAGAAGATCATCGAGGGACTGGGTGAAGGCCTGAACCTGGCCTGCGCCGCCGAGTTCCTCCGGCTCGTTGTCCGGGCCGGAGGGGGCGAAGATCTGCCTGCTGTCCATGTGTGTTCTCCTTGGGTTCACAGTTCGCCGCTGCTCGCGGCATCGGCGATGGGGTGACGGATCAGGTCGCCCACCCCGGGGTCGAGGACGAGGGAGGTCCACGATGCCTTCACGAGGTCTTTTCTTTGGGCGACCGCCAAGCCGCGCCCGTAGGCGCGGGTGTTCGTCGGAGGAGTGTCTGCCGCTTTTTCAACCTGTGTCTCGGTGAAGAGCCTCGTGACGCGCCCCGCCTTCGCGAGGCGCATCGCGAGGGAATGCTCGGGGCGAAGATCCGCCCATTGCAGGTCCATTGCCGCGAGCCTCGGGTCTGACCATTCACAGCCTGCTCGCTCGCGCGCGCGGGCGAGCAGCTGGTATTTTCCGACCCATTCGACATCTGCGGCGACTGAGAAAAGATCGGCGCGCATCCGGTCGAGGACGGATTGCCACATTTCGAGGACCCGGGCGTCGACCTCGTCGGGAGTGGTTCCCAGACGCTCGAAGGTTTCCAGGACCAGATCAAGGTAGAGCTGTTGGAGTTCTGCCCCGTTATAGGAGCGTCCCCCAGCGGTTGCGATCTGATAATCGAGTTCGGGGTGGTGGGAGACGTTCCAGGTTTCTTGAACCGGGTCGTCGAGGCCGAGGGCTTCCCATTCGAGGCCGATCCCCTGTTCGATGGCCCAAAGCACGAGGGATGTCGTGCCAAGTTTGAGCAGGATCGACACGTCGAAAAGATTGCCGTCGCCGCCGATGACGTGGAATCTGCGGTGTTTCGCCGGGTTGTCGTGGGCTTCGTCGCGAGTGTTGATGATCGGACGGTTGAAGGTCGTTTCCAAACCGACCTCGTTCTCAACGAAGTCCGCCCGCTGCGACATTTGGAACCCGGGGATCTGGGACTTTTGCCCGAGGCCGACGCGCCCGGCTCCGCAGATCACGGGACGGGTCACCATGAAGGGTGTCATCCCCCGAACAATGTCCTCGAAGTCGATGCTGCGTTGGACCCGGTAGTTCTCATGGGTTCCGTAGGCGGCGCCCTTCCCATCGGTGTTGTTCTTCACGAGGACCAGGGGCATGCCCTCGGCTTCGGCGCGTTCCATGATGCGCCGGGCGATGACTTCGCCCGCACGGTCCCACAGTGCGGCGTCGAATGCGCCGAGCGCCTCCGGGGAGGAGTATTCGGGGTGCGCGTGGTCAACGTAGAGGCGCGCACCATTCTTCAAGACCGCTGTGGTTTGCGCGGGAAGGGCGAGCTCTTCTGGACTTGGGCGCGCGATCGTCTCTGAGCCGCCCGAAGGCGCCAAATGGTAGGGATCGTCCGTCAATAGGGAAGGGTCGGCTGCCGCCCGTGATAGACGCATGCCGCGCATATCGTTGAGGGGGTCTTCTGCCGTATAGTCCCAACGCACCGGCGCCGCGCCCTCGGCCTCGGTACCGTGCCGGGAGATCTCAGCGTAGAGGCGAACGGCTTGAGTCGACAAGGCGATCGGGTTCGCCCAGGGGTCATCGGGCCGGTAGACGCCGTATTCGGTTTCAGTCCCGATGATCCTCATTCATCCCCTCCTCTGAGTTGTGAGATCGCAACGATCTCTTCTCGAAGGTCAATGGTGCGTGCCCAATCCTCCGGGGAGGAGGTCTGGGCCAGTTCCACCGACTCGCGCATCTCTTCGTGAACGCCTGAGAGGATGTGGGCCACTGACAGGCCGTGTTCTTCACCTTTGAGAGCATCTTTGATGGCGAGTTTCTTCGCGCGCTCCACGATTCCCGCGATCATTGCCCCTGAGATGACGTCCCTGAAGTAGATCCGTTGTGTCCGCCCCGAGGCGAGGCGCGCGTCAAAAAGGGCGCTCGTCTCGTCTGTGACGAAGAGACGTTCCACGGCCTGGTCGATCATGTGATCGACCGCGGCTTCTGCGCAGCCGTGGGCCGCGATTTCCGTTTCACGGATCGGAATCCTGGGGGTGAGGTATTTCGTGAAAATGTCTCGCGCTCCGACCCGGTCGGGCCGTTCGACGCGGATGCGCACATCAAGACGACCAGGCCGCAAGACCGCAGGGTCGATCATGTCAGCCCGGTTCGAGGCTCCAATGATGACGACATTGTCGAGGGCTTCAACCCCGTCCATTTCCGCGAGGAGCTGAGGGACGATCATGGTTTCCACGTCGGAGGAGATGCCGGTTCCGCGGGTCCTGAAAAGCGCTTCCATTTCGTCGAAGAACACGACGACGGGCACATCCCCAGCGGCCAGGGAGCGCGCCCTCGAAAAAATCGCGCGGATCTGCCGCTCCGTCTCTCCGACGAACTTGTTGAGAAGCTCCGGTCCTTTGATCGACAGGAAGTAGGTGCGTTTCCCGCTGCCCGCCTTCGATAGGGAATTCGCGACGGCTTTTGCGATCAGGGTCTTGCCCGAGCCCGGCGGACCGTACAAGAGGATGCCCTTGGGGGGTCGAAGACCGTAGGCGCGGTACATCTCGGGGTGGGTGAAGGGCAATTCGATCGAGTCGCGGACCTGGGCGATCTGTTCGTCCAAGCCCCCGATGTCCTCGTAGTTCGTGTCCGGAATCTCGGGGGTGAGGAGTTGCTCGACATCGGAGCGGATAATGCGTTCCAAGGCGATTCCCGAACGCAGGTCCACCACGAGGGAGTCGCCGGGACGCAGGTTGCCGTGACGCACAGGGCCCGCGAGGAACAGCATGTGCTCTTGCCCGCCCTCCCCTGAAACGAGGACGCGATCGTCTCCGACGAGTTCAAGGACGGAGACGATCGAGCCTGTGCGTTGGAAACGATCGGGAGCGACGGCGACGAGGTTGTCGTCGATGCGGATGCGCTGACCGTAGGCGAGGCTGTGCAAGTCCAATGAGGGGGAGACGGCGAGGCGCATGTGGCGCCCATTGACGACTGCTTCGACCTGCCGGGAGGCGATGTCGGCGTTGAGGAAGATCCCAAGAGTAAGCGGCGGACGATTCACTTCGAGGAGTTGCGCCTGTGCTTTGACGAGTTCACCGCGCGCCTGATGCAGGGCTTTGGCGAGGCGGTCGTTCTTCTCCTCGAGGGAGACGATGAGGCGGCGCATGTCCTCCGTGGGCTCAGCCTTGAGGTCCTCATTCATCGGTGTTCTTCTTCCCCTCGACCCAGGCTTCGGCCTTCGCCTGCACGTCCCTTCGGACTTTGCGCAGTTTCTTCTCGGAAGCTGTTCTCAGGCCCACCGCCGTATCGGACCAGGAGTCTTCCTCGTCCCATTGGCCCCCGAGTCCTTCTGAGGACTTTGCGGGACGAGTCGAACGAGTTTGAGGCGAGACCCCGGGAGCGAGGCGCCGAGTTGAAAGGAGGAAGCCGGTGTGGGCGACCATGCGGTGTTCGGGGCGCACGGCGAGGCCGTCGACATGCCATTCGCGGCGTATGTCCTCCCAGGTGATCGGGTCTGTGAAGCATTGGGCGCCACGGAGTTCCTCCATGAGGCGCGAGAGCTGCGTGACGGTCGCGATGTAGCAGACGAGGACGCCGCCGGGTGCGAGGACTCGGGTGATCGCCGTAATGTTCTCCCAGGGGGCGAGCATGTCGAGAACAACCCGGTCGACGCTGCCTTCTTCCATTGTGGCGAGTTCGGCGGCGAGGTCCCCGACTCTCAGATCCCAGGCCGGGTGCGCGGCCCCGAACCACAGATCGACATTCGCTCTGGCGATATCGGCGAATTCTTGTCGGCGCTCGACGGAGATGAGGTGGCCTTTTGGGCCGACGGCGTTGAGGAGCGCCATCGACAGGGCTCCCGAACCGGCTCCAGCTTCGACAACGGTCGCGCCGGGAAAAATATCACCCATATGGGTGATGACACCGGCGTCTTTGGGGTAGACAACGGCCGCGCCCCTGGGCATTGACATGACGTAGTCGACCATGAGGGGACGCATGATCTGGAATTCGCGTCCTTCTTCGGTGATGATGACCTGACCATCAGGGCGGCCGATGACTTCGTCGTGTAAGAAGCCTCCGCGGTTTGATTGGAACTTCCCGCCATGCACGAGGATGATCTGGTGGAAACGTCCCTTGGGGTCTTTGACTTGGACGCGATCGCCCTGGGTGAGGGGGCCGCGCCGATTCTCTTGGCCCAGTCGTGTCTGCTGGCTGAGTCGAGTCTGCTGGATGTGCGCGGCGGGGGCTTTGTCGGGCGTGGGGGTCTCATTCATCCTGTTCAGTCTATCCTCCGAGTCCGCTTCGCCCTTTGTGAGATCCGCAGATGAAGATGGGGCGCGCTAGCGTTGAGTCATGAGTTCTCCGACGCCACGAACCCAGGGCCTGAAGGGCCCCGCTCTTTCAGCTTCGCGCGCGAAGGAGTACGAGCGCTGCCCCTACCAGTACCGTCTCCATGTCGTCGACAAGATCAGCGACCCGCCGAGCAAAGCGACCGCGCTGGGGACCCTCGTGCATTCGGTGTTGGAGCGCCTCTACGATCTTCCTTTCAAAGAGCGCAGCGTCGAGGCCGCGATCGGACTGCTGGAAAAGGAATGGGATGCGAAGAAGGTGTCCTCTCCTGAGGTTCTCTCTGTTTTTGAGACCCCCGAGGAAGAGGGCCCGTGGTTCGAGTCGGCCCGCAAAATCGTCACCGCGTATTTTTCGATTGAGGATCCCCAGTGGCTTGCGCCCGCGGCCCGTGAGCAGTTGGTCGATGCTGTCACTGCGGATGGGATCCGTCTTCGCGGGTTCATTGATCGGATTGATCGTTCCGCTGCGGGAGATCTGCGGGTCGTGGATTACAAGACGGGCCGTGCGCCCTCGCCGCGTTTCCAGGACGAGGCGCTCTTCCAGATGCGTTTCTACGCTCTGCTCTTGCAGTTGACGGATCGTTTGCCCGCCAGGACTCAGCTCCTCTACTTGAAGTCGGGGCAGGTCCTCACTTTCGACCCCGATCCTGGTGATATTGCGCGTTTTAGCGATCAGATTTCTGAATTGTGGGGGCGCATTGAAGCGGATGCCAGGCGCGGAGAGTTCGTGCCTCGCCGCAATCCGCTCTGCAATTGGTGCGGCGTCAAGCACCTGTGTCCTCTTTTCGAGGGACGGGCCCCCGAGCCCCCTGAGGGAGGATTCGAGCGCCTCTTGCGTACCAGGGTGTCGTGAAGAGTGTTCTGAGCTGCGCACTCGGGTGTCTGACAGCGATAGGCTCGTGGCAGGACCCGTTGGTGTGCGGTGCTCATTGGTGTGTGCGGGGCTCAGCTGATGCCGAGGGCACAAGTTTCTTGCGAGGAGCGCAGACGGAAACACGCACTCGCAAACGATGCGCTAGAACGAAGAGGCGCATATGCGCCGCAGGCGGGGGCCGTGCCTTCTGTGCGCCTCACACTCACAGGAGGTCAAAGCGCTCCCCCGCCATCAGTGCCTCAAGCAGCTCAATGCTCACATCATCAAGGCATGTCACACGCGAGTAGGCCGGTGAAGCGGGGACATCCACAACCCCGGGGATCACGACGACGATTGCTCCCGATGCGAGGGCCGATCGAATCCCCGTCGAAGAATCCTCGACGGCGACGCATCTGCGGATATCCGCCCCGAAAAGACGCGCAGCCTTCACATAAGCGTCCGGCTCTGGTTTGGGCCGAGCGATATCCTCACCCGTCACAATGCGGGCAAAACCCGGCTCTGGCGCGGCCTGGGCAACCCCATCAGCGATCTGACGCCACGAGGAGGTGACGAGGCCGAGGGGCACTCCCGCCGCATTCATCCGATCGAAGAGGCTATGAACGCCCGGCATCCACGGCACTCCCCCCGATTGGACAAGTCGAGCGACCTCGGACACGAGCTGGATCTCCAACTCCTGAGGATCGTGATTCGCACCCGTCGCCTCGAGCATAATGTCGATCGTGGTGCGCAGCGGACCGCCGATCATCTTCTCGCGCATCTCGCGCGTCAACTCGCCCCCAAGGGAACGCATCATCTCCGCCTCGGCCTGTTCCCACAGAGGTTCGGAGTCGATGAGGGTGCCGTCTTGGTCGAGGAGGAGGGCTTCGGGCAACATCAGGCGAGCCCTGCGGTGGAGGCGGGCATGAGAACACCTGTGAGTAAGAGGGCGGCGACCACGATCGCAAGGCCAATCCGGTAGTAGACGAAGGGCTTATAGGACTTCGTCGACACGAGCTTCAAGAACCAGATAATGACCGCCCAGGCGACGAGAAAGGCGATGAGTGTCGCGACCGCCGTCTGCGGGACGGCGACAACATCTCCGCCTGAGAAGACCTTGTACACCTTGTACAGGCCCGAAGCGAAGACTGCGGGCATTGCGAGGAGGAAGGAGTAGCGTGCGGCGGCTTCGCGCGTATACCCGAGGGCGCGTCCCATGGTGATCGTCCCACCCGAACGCGACACGCCGGGGATCAGGGCCATTGCCTGGGCGAGGCCGTAGAGGATTGCATCGCGCCACGACATGCGGTCGAGTGTGCGGACCTGACGCATCTTCGAATCCACGAAGCCGAGGAGCACGCCGAAAAGGGCCAACATGACGACCGTGATCCACAGGTTCCTAAAACTTGTGTCGATCCAGTCTTGCAGGAGGAGGCCGAGGACGCCGATCGGCAAAGAACCGAGGATGATCATCCACCCCATGCGGGCATCCGGATCTGAAGAGGGCAGGCGTTTCGCGGCCGGGATAAACGGCAAAGCTTTCCACCAGTGCGAAAGGATCCGCACGATGTCCTTCCAGAACACGATGACCACCGCAGTTTCTGTGCCGATCTGGGTGATTGCTGTGAAGGCCGCGCCCGGATCCTCCTTGCCCACGAGTTCACCGAGGATGCGCAGGTGCGCGGAGGAGGAGATCGGGAGGAATTCGGTGAGGCCTTGGACCAGACCGAGGAAAATCGCATCAAACCACGTCATGTTCTCACCCTACGGGCGAGGCGCGCCTTCACCGCTTTCACGATGCCCGATCGCGGTGTGGAACCGAACACGGCTACCCTGGCCACATGGACTTTCGCCAGTGCGGATCAAGTGGCCTTCGCGTCTCCGACTTGGGACTCGGCACCCTCACCTGGGGGCGAGACACCGAGGCGGCTGAGGCCGTTGATATGCTCGCCCGTTTCGCCGACGAAGGGGGATCCTTCATTGAATGCGGTCCCCTGGATGGTGATGGGCGTGCGCTCGATGTGTGCGCCGAAGCGATTCGCCCGCTCGGACGCCATCGTTTCGTCCTCGCATTGCGTGGAGGGGCCCGGCGTCTTCCCGATGGGAGTTGGGCGTCCTCGGGGGCGCGCGGGGACATGCTCCGTTCTTTCGATGATGCCCTTGCCCGTCTCGAGGTCGACGATGTTGATCTGTGGCTCGCCTCCTATGATCCTTCGATCCCTGTGGAGGAGACTCTCGGGGCTGTGGAAACCGCTTATCGAAGCGGAAGGGCGCGCTACATCGGGCTCGCGGGCTTTGGACTGTGGGATGCGGCTCAAGCGCTCACTCTTCTTCACTCCCTCAAAGGCATTCCCCTTGCCGCGATCCATGTGCCTTTCTCGATTCTCACGGCGAGCGAGAGCCTGGAGCTTCGCAATCGGGTCACTGATGCGGGTATCGGGGTGATCGCAGCTTCTCCTCTCGCAGGTGGGGTTCTCACCGGAAAATACCGCCATTCCACTCCCCCGGATTCTCGGGCTGCTTCTGCGCGGATGCGTGCGCTCGTCGATCCTTTCCTTGATGCGGAGAATCGCGCGATCACCGAAGGCGTGGTGAGGGCCGCTGAAGGCTTGGATCGCACGCCCCTGGATGTGGCCTTGACGTGGGCGAAAGATGCCGCCGGTGTGACGACTGCTCTGATCGGACCGAGAACATCGCGCCAATTGGAGCAGATCCTTGAAGGGGGTGCTCCTCTTCCCCAGCCGATCAGGAGGGTGCTTGATGAGATCGCTGGTCTGTGAAGGCCCGTAGAGGCGCAGCTGGGGCCTTGGACTCAACGTCCAAGGCCCCAGGTCTCATGCCGAAAAATCAGTCATCAACGTCGACGAAACCATCATCGGAATCCTCGTCGTCCTCGAGATCCTCATCCTCTTCGTAGTCTTCGTCCTCGTCGTAATCGTCGTCGAGAAGATCGAAGGGCAGTTCAACGCCGAAACCGGTGAAAAGCTCGTCATCGTAGGTGAAGAAAGCGTCGCGCAGCGTTTCCTCGGCCGATTCCAAGGCCTCAGCATCCGCGTCATCCCCCTGCCGGGCGATAGCGAAATGCTCATGAAACGCTGTGATGAGGCGCTCGAGGGCGCCGCGGGGATCCTCAGTCATGCTTCGATCTTAGCCTTGAGAACACGATTCGATCAGGGAAGATTGAGTTGCGAGCGGATAACGGAGACCATGAGATCAGCCCCCTTGATCTCCGTTGTCTGATCCGCACCGACGATGCGCGACACGCCCTCGGCGTCTACAAGCTGCGAAGCGCCCATATTCGGGCCAAGCGGCAAAATCACCCACTCCTTCGTCGGCTCATACACGGCCTCAGGGGGCTCCCCTGCGATCAGAGCGGAAATATTGGCGATCACGACTCGAGCCTGCTGGCGCGCCGCATCCGCTCTCTTCGACTCGCGCACATCCGTCAGGTCGCCGACGGCGTAGCTGCGCTCATGGCCCACGACCTGCAGGCTCTTCTCAACCCGGAGGGTGCCATTCGGGTGGAGGAACTCCTCATAGTCGGTGCCGTGCAAATAGCCCGTGTTCGCAGCCGCCCCATAGCACTGGAACCAGATATCACCCTCGATCTGCTCACCGCCAAGGGTCGAGACCTGGAAGTGTCCGAGCTCGCCGACATTATGCGGCGGAAGGAAAGCGAGTTCGGATCCGGTGATCACGCGTATGCCGAGTTCGGCGAGCTGAGCGGAGATCTCTTCGCGCAGTTCCTCGGAGTATCCGGGCGAAGAAAGGATCGTGTCTTCCTTCTCGACGATGATGATCTCCATCCCGGGGAAGGTGTGGGCGAGTTCCCCGGCGAATTCAATGCCGACCGTGCCACCGCCGACGAGCATCACGGAGCGTGCGCCTTTGAAGTTCTCATGCAATTGGGCGAGGCGCGCCCTCGCGACCGCCGAATTCGACGAGGAGTACTTCGCGGGGAAGGGGTAGGTCGAACCTGTGGCGAACACGAGGTAGTCAGCCTCGATCGGATCATGCCCATACACGTGCACGGTGGTGCCTTCGACGCGCGAAACGGTGCCGTGAACGAAACGCCCCCTGGTGAGCAGGTTCGTGTAGGGCATGAAGATCGCCTGTTCCCAGACCTCGTCCACGGCGGCGCGCAAAGCGGCTGCGTGGTGCACGAACTGGTCCTTCTGTTCAACGAGGACGACCTCGGCGATCGGGTCGAGGCCTTTCGCGACGGTGATTCCGCCGTACCCACCGCCGATGACGACAACACGAGCCATGGTGTTCTCCTTCACTGTGTCGAGCTGTACGTATTGTGTCATTGCCTTCGTTATCTCGCCTGGGACGATGAGCGTGTTCGAAGCGCAAGACCTCAGTTCTCGGCGTCGAGTCCGAGAGCGCGGCGAATATTCGGAGCGAAGAAACCGGGGCCTTTCAAGACTTTCCCGTCTTCACGTAGCTTGACGGAACCATCGGGCATGAGCTTCGACAGGTTCGAGGCCTGTACTTCTGCGAGGACCTTGTCGAGGTCGATCCCCGATTCGATCGCCATCCCGTAGATGACATAAACAAGGTCGGCGAGGGCGTCAGCCGTTTCAACAAGATCGCGAGTGCAATCATCGGACTCAACAGCCCGCCCGCTCGCAGCTTCCACAATGGAACGTGCGGCCGCCCCGTAGACCGCGCCCATGAGCTCGGCGAACTCTTCTTGGATGAGAGACATCCTCATGTGGATGCGCTCGTATTCGATCGTCGGTGTGCTTCCTGTCCCCAGGCGCATCGGCATCGAATAGGTCTGGTGGAATTGTGCGACGAGCTTTTGAGGCTGGGAGGGGTCGAGGGCGGGGCCGCGGCCAGCTCCCGGCCCGTCCCAAGGGGCCGCGGGTTTTCGAGGATCCGTCTTCAACAGGGCCGCAGTCCACTGGTCCGGGCCCTCGAGGCAACGGCGCATTCCCTCTCGGGTGAAGCCATTGCGCCACACGGGTTTCCAGGATCCCCAATTGCCGACCTGGGCGCGCCATTCGACACGTTCGACCCCCATGTGTCCGAAGGCGTAGTCGAGTGCGAGGCCCACGGCCTCGGTCATGAATCCTTTGCCCCACTGGTCTTGGCGGATGAAGAAGGCAAGTTCGCAGGCTTCGGGGGTTCTGGGGGAACGGATGAGTTCGATGCGTCCGAGCAGGGCTAAGTCAGCTGCGCTCCTGATCGCGAAGTCTGCGCTTCCCTTCGCCCATTTCTCTTCAGATTCGGCGAGGTTTTCCCGGGCCATGTCGAGGGTGTAGGGGAAGGGCACGCTCGTCGTTTCGCTGATCCGAGGATCTTGGAGGCATTCGCACAGCTCCTTGGCATCCTTGCTCGTGATCGGGGTGAGGATAAGCGTCTCTCCGATCAGGCGCGGCTCTTCCTGGGGCATCATCGAAGATCCTTTCCCGAGTTCTCGTAGGCGGTTGCCAAGATGTTGCTTAGCGCCGTCACCGTTTGATGATCCTCGACGACGAAGCGGCGGTCGAAAAGGTAAGTCGGCAGGCACTCGATCCCCATTTGGATGCCGATCTGGAAGTCTGAGAAGACTCTGGACGCGTACTCGCTTGAGGCGAGGGCCTCGATGACGTATTCGGCGGGCATGCCGATGTCTTGGGCGCATCCGATGAGCACGTCCGGGTCGGAGATGTCGAGCGCCATTTCGAAATGTGCGCGTCCGATCGCCTCGGCGAGCTTCAAGGCGCTCGTATCTGCTCCACAGCTCGTGTCATTGACAAGGTCGAAGTCCGTGGCGGCCGCGACTGCACGATGCGCGCTTGTGGTCGGGGCGACGATCGCGTGGTCGAAGTCGAAGACGATCCCCTCTGCTCTTCCGAGTTTCTCTAGGCGGGCGTCCTCGGCGAGGACCTCTTCGAGACTCTCACCGAGGTCCTCAATGCGGTGGACTTTCCTGGGGATGTCGAGGGCATGGTCGAGTTCCGCTTCGAGGAGGAAGGCGTGCAGGCAGACCTCGACCTGCGTGGCGTGGGGGAACTCGGCGAGGGCGCGCCGAAGGTGGCGAATGCCGAGATAACACCAGGGGCAGCTCAGTTCCGCCCACACATCGATATGCACGAGGGGTTCCTCCTTGGCTCAAGAGGCTGTGAACATAACAGGAGAGCCCGGAGCTAAAGCCCCGGGCTCTCATCGTGCGCGGAGGGGGACTTGAACCCCCACCCCCTAATACGGGGACTAGCACCTCAAGCTAGCGCGTCTGCCTATTCCGCCACCCGCGCAGGTGACTGTGTGTTCTCAGCGGGGTTTCCCTCGCTTCGGACGAGGAAGACTCTAACACGATCTCACCTTCGAATACCAAATCGAGGTCCATGATTGCGCCTCCCAGCAGGGGTTTTCCGCCGAATCTGGCCGAATGCGCCTTTCGCGGTGAAGGAGGGAACTCAGGCGCGGATCTTGGAGAGTTTGTCGCCAAACCCCTGGATGATTCGCACGATGTCGCAGATTTCTTCCTCATTGAAGCCTTCGAGGAGGTATTCGCGGATCATCCCTTGGTGAAGTGCGTTCGCCTTTTTCACGACCTCTTCGCCCTGTGAGGTCAGACACGCGCAGGAGCTGCGTCGATCCTCCTTCACGCTCGTCTTCTCAATCCACCCGTCACGTTCAAGATGAGTCGTGATGTAGGTCAGGCGCGAAGGGGAGAAGATCACTCTTTGGGCCAGTTCTCCCATGCGGAGCGCATGATGCGGAGACTCCCAGAGGGCGAGCAGGACATTGTAGTCGGACAGGGTCAAGCCGAATTGGCGCTTCAAGCGGTTCTCAAGGATCCCTTGAAGACGGGCGGATGCTTCGAAGAAGATCCTCCAGGCACACATCCTCGTGCCTTCCACATCCGAAGGGTCGTGCTTATCCGATGAATCGGGCGTCGTATATGGTGAAGCGTCGTCCTGCTCGATCATGACGATCATCATAACCACGACAAAGAGGCCACCCTCGTCGCATTCCTTGCCGAAGATGCTCGTCAACGCGCACCTAAGGAGATACTGATGAGTTCACACTCACGCTGGACCAGTGTTCTTTTCGATGTTGACGGGACCCTCGTTGATTCAGCCTCCGTCGTGACGAAAGTTTTCGGGATCGTGCTCTCGGCAAAAGGATTCCCGGTTCCTGAAGAATCGGCGCTCATGAAGTATGTTGGTCCGCCCTTGTGGTGGTCTTTCACTGATTTGGGATTCGAGGGTGATCTTGTTGAAGAGCTCGTCACCTCTTATCGACGCACATACATTGAGTTCTACCTTGAGCCCCTTCCTTTCCCCGGAATCACGGAGCTCATCTCCCTCCTCCACGCGGCTGGTTTTCCTCTTGCCACGGCCACCTCGAAGCAGCAGCCCATGGCTCTTGCGCAGATCACGCACTTGGGGCTCGAGGATTCTTTTGATGTGGTCGCCGGTGCGACCCCGGGGCGTGATTCCACGAAGGCGAGTGTCATCGCCGATGCGCTGAGTCGACTCGAAGCTCAAGGTCATGATGTGTCCCGCCCGGTCCTCATTGGGGATTCCATTTGGGATGTCGAGGGAGCCGCTTTAGCTCAGATTGATGTCATTGGTGTGAGTTGGGGCTATGCGCAGCCGGGTGATTTGGATTCGTGCACGGCCCGTGTTTCTTCTCCTCAAGAGCTTGCTGAGCTTCTCGGGCTTTCAGAGCCCGTGTGAGGGCGCCTCCTTTTTACCGCACTACGGGGTCACGATGCGAGTTTCTTTACTGGCGAGGACCTCGCTTTGGCGTTGAGATAGTCCTTCCAGAGGGTTTTGTGCGCCTCCTTGCACGCGTTGTTTCCTTTGCTTCAGGCGCGTTGCAACGCACCGTTCCATTCAGTGCCGATTTTGGCCACCCCTTCGCTGCTTGCACATTATCTTGCAGCTGCTTCGTTATGCACCTGGCCTCCTCTTTCCTATAGGTGATGTTCATCTGAAGTCGCGTGAAGAGGTGTGCACGGGCAGGGCGATTGCCTTCATCCGGTGGGCCGTGATGCTCACGGCACCATCCTCGTATTCGACCCGTCCTCGTATCTCAAGAGCCTTCGATCCGAGCGCAATCCCCTTATGCGCATTCCACATGTCCGGCGAGCAGGAAATATTCACAATCCCCGTTTCATCCTCGAGGCTGAGGAAAATGATTCCCTGGGCGGTGTGGGGCCGCTGCCTGTGAGTCACGATGCCCGCAACGCAGATCACCTCACCACAGTGCTCAGCCCCCACCTGCTGGGCCGCAAGGACTCCGCGCTCAGCGAGTTCGTCGCGCAGCAACTCGAAAGGATGACGCTGAGGTGAAAGACCCATGGACTGATAGTCGCTGATGAGGGCCTCCTCCTCGTTCATCTCCGGCAGAAGCGGAGCTTTCGCGCCCACTTGAGTGCCGGGCAGGCAGGGTTGAATCCAGGAGGAGACTCCCAGGGCCCCTGCCGCCCACACTCCTTCTCGCCGTGAGATGCCAAGACTTGAGAGGGCTCCTGCCTTCGCGAGTCTGACGATCGAGGGCTCGTCGAGTTGGGCGCGGATGACAAGGTCCTCCACGGAGGTGAAGGGCCCCTCCCTGCGCGCTTCAAGGATCGCTTCGGCATCGGCGCCCAGGCCGGAGATGTCGTTGAGACCGAGACGCACATGCGCACCAGGGGTCGTGTCGAGACGGATCGGGGCTGTACTCGGGGGCGGCGCTTCTGTCTTTTCACTCCGAAGCCAACCCGCGGTATCGATGTCCCTTCCCCTTTCCAGGCTGATTCCCCTTTCCGGGCTTATTCCCTTTTCGCGGCCGGTGCCTTTGTAAGTGCCGATTCCCCTGTGAGTGCAGCTTCCTCGTTGATCGCTTCTTCCTCTTTGCGGGCTCATTGGCGCCGAAGGAGTTGCTTTCGCGCAATGACCCTCCTCCCCGCCGACGCCTGTTCTCGCACGCGGATCGCTATTCGCTGAGAACTCGACGCTTGCCTCAAGCTCAGAGGCGTTGACATCAGGAGCGAGGACGCTGAGCTCATGCCTTCGGGCGTCATGCACGAGGGAGGCCGGACTGTAAAAACCCATCGGCTGGGCAGCAAGGATCGCCGCGTAAAACTCCTCTGGATGGTGGACCTTCAACCATGCGGAGGCGTACACAATGTGCGCGAAGGAGAAGGCGTGGGATTCGGGGAAACCGAAGTCCGCGAATCCTTTGAGTTGAGTGAAAATCCCCTCTCGTGCTTGTTCTTCCACGCCGCGAGCCTTCATCCCCTCCATGAGGGGCCCGCGGAGTTCCTCCATCAGTTCAGGAGATCGTTTCGCACCCATTGCCCTTCTCAGACGATCAGCCTGAGCGGGAGTGAATCCTGCGACGTCAATCGCGATCTGCATGAGTTGCTCTTGAAACAGGGGGACCCCCAGGGTCTTCTCAAGGGCGGGGCGCATCAGGGGATGCAGGTAGGAGACTTCTTCTCGGCCCCTGCGTCGACGCAGATAGGGGTTCACGGCCCTGCCTTGGATGGGGCCGGGGCGGATGAGGGCGACTTCTACGACGATGTCGTAGAAGCAGCGGGGTGCGAGCCGGGGAAGGGTGTTCATCTGTGCGCGCGACTCCACTTGGAAGACGCCGACGGTGTCTGCCGCACAGAGGAGCTCGTACACTCTTGGATCTTCTTCGGGCAGATTATGCAGCCCCAATGGCGATCCGTTCCTGCCGAGAACTTTGCGTTTTCCCAGTCGCTCGAAAGCGATTCTCAGGGCGGAGAGCATTCCCAGCCCGAGGAGGTCGAATTTCACGAGTCCCGCGTCCGCACAATCCTCCTTGTCCCATTGCAGAACGCTCCTGCCCTCTTTCGCCGCCCACACGATCGGGCAGATCCCCGAAACCGGCTGATCGCTCAGCACCATGCCGCCCGAGTGGATCCCCATGTGTCGGGGGAGTTTGTGTAGCGCGGAGGCAACTGAGAGGACGAGCGGGGGCGCCCCCGAGTTGCCTTCATCCTTTTCAGCCCCACTCCCCCGCGTCTGGCCCCTTTTCCTTCCCGCCCCCTCCTCTTCCTTCCTTTCTGCCCCGTCCTCGTCCTCTTTCTTTCCCCGCCCACTCCCCTTAGCCCTGTTTTCCTCCAGGGACGCAAAGGAGTGACGAGATATCCCCTTCGACCAGGCAGCAGCGAGCCCCGCAGGGTATCCGAGGGCGCGAGCGGCGTCTCTCATGGCGGATCTGGGCCGATAGGTGATGACATTCGCAACTTGGGCGGCCCGCTCGCGTCCGTAGAACTCGTAGACGTGTTGGATGACTTCCTCTCGGCGCCCAGCTTCGATATCAACGTCAATATCGGGCGGAGAGGAGCGCCCCGTCGACAAGAAACGCTCAAAAAGAAGACGATGTCGAATGGCGTCGACTGCGGTGATCCCCAGGGCGTAGCAAACCGCCGAATTCGCAGCCGAGCCGCGCCCCTGACACAAGATTCCGCGCTCCTGACAAAAATCGACGATCTCTTTCACGATAAGGAAATAGCCGGGGAATCCGAGAGTCTCAATAACCTCGAGTTCATGGTCAATCGTCTCCCAGGCGCGCGGGTGCTTCTCGCGTGTCCCGTAGCGTTCAAGGGCCCCGCGCCTGGTGAGTTCTGCGAGCCAGGAGGCGTTGCTGTATCCCTCCGGTATGTGGGTGCGCGGCAGACGCGGGGCGAGAAGACGCAGGTCGAAGGCGATCTCGCCTCCAATATGAGCTGCTTGGGACACGGCTTGGGGATTGCGATGATGAATGCGGAGCATCTCTTGCGCCGAACGCAGGAAGGGCGGGAATGCACCCAGATGAGGCTCGACGCGCCCGAGGGGCTTCCCGATCCGTATTGCCGAAAGAACATCCGCAAGCCCCTGGGATCGAGGAGTTGCGCAGCGAACCGCTCCCGTTGCGAGGAGTCGGAGCCCGCGTTCTTGTGCGAGAAGGGCAAGCACGTCTCCCAGCTGGGGGTCATCAGTGGGCGTCAGGGCGGATTCAATGAGGAGGTGTTCTTCACCGAAAGCGTCGATGAGGAAGTCGCGCATTCTTCTCGCCCCCTCGATGCCGCCCGAGTGGAGGGCACGGCGAAGTGGACCGCGTCGTGTTCCCGAGAGGATGAGCCAGTCCTTCTTCGCGTCGGCAAGTTCTGAAATGAGGTGGGCAGCCTTTCGAACACCGGGGCGCGCAAGAGCGTGGGCGCTCATCGCCGAACTGAGCGCCGTGTACCCCTGTGGGCTCGAAACGAGGATGGGGAGGCGGATTCCTGGGTCTTCGGCCCCCGGGGCGAGCCCCCATCCGGGATTCACAGCATCGTGCTCGGCCTCGAGAAGACCTGTCGGGTCGAGGCTGAGTTCTGCGCCGTGAATGATGGGCATGCCGAGTCTTCTGCCCGCAGTTGTCGTCTGGATGGCGGAATGCATGCCGTCAATGTCGAGGATCCCCAGCCCCTCCAGGCCGAGTTTCACTGCAGCTTCAACGAGCGCAGCGGGCAAGTCAGCGCCCTCGAGCAGGGTGAATGCGGAATGCGCATGAAGTTCGGCGTAAGCGGCAGGAGCATCGTGGATCACCCCCACAGCCTATCGAACACCTGTTCTATTACGAGTCTCTTCCCCTTCGGGCCCTCCCCTGAGGAGCACGCACCTCAGCGAAGAAGCGCAGGCATCGCCACCCCTGCACCCCGTCGGCCGAGAAGCACGCGTCTCTCATGAAGCCGCCCCGCGAGCAGTGGCCTCAAAAGAACACGAGCCCCGTCCTCGTCGAAAGGAGGGAAATCCTGGCACCCCTACTCGAGCAAAGAAGCGATATCCGCGGGCTTGAAACCGCTCACCTGGCCCGCCTCTTCAACAACCGAAGTCACGAGCCTGCGTTTCCTCTCCTGCAGGGCGACGACGCGGTCCTCAATCGTGTCAGCAGCGACCAGACGATAGACATTCACCTTCTTCTTCTGGCCAATCCGGTGAGCACGGTCAACGGCCTGTTCTTCTGCTGCGGGGTTCCACCACGGGTCCATGACATACACATAGTCGGCTTCTGTAAGCGTCAAACCCGTGCCACCGGCCTTGAGTGAAATAAGGAAAACAGGAGCCTCGCCCGAACGAAACTCTTCGATCACTCCATCTCGATCCCGAGTGGTCCCATCGAGTTGAACGACTCGCACCCCCCGACGTTCGAGGAAGAGGCGGATCCTTGCGAGGAAGGAGGTGAACTGGCTGAACACGAGTGCACGGTGGCCTCGCGGGATGATCTCATCGAGCTGATCGGCAAGATACTCGACCTTCGTCGATCCGATTGAAGCGTAATCCTCCACGACGAGCGCAGGGTCGAGGGCGAGTTGGCGCAGCCTCGTGATGGATGCGAGCAAGTCGATCCTGGACTTCGCATCGTCCACGAGCGAAAGGATCTTCGCGCGTTCGCGCATGAGGTATTGCTCGTAGATCCGCCGGTGCTCAGCACCCAAGTCAATGCGCAACACCGACTCGATCTTGTCCGGCAGATCCTCGGCGACACCTTCCTTTGTACGTCGCAACATGAAGGGGGCGATGAGGCGATGGAGACGTTCAAGAGCAGCCTCATCCCCTTCTGTTTCAATTGGTCGACGAATCTTCTCGGTGAAGGTCTTCCACCCGGGCAGAAGACCGGGAGTGGTGAGTGTGAGAATCGCCCACAAGTCTGTCAACGAGTTCTCAACCGGGGTGCCCGTCACCGCGAAAACCCAGGGGGTCGTGATCTCTCGTAGGACCTTGTGGATCGCGGTTCTCGGATTCTTCGCCGCCTGCGCCTCATCAATGATGAGGCCCCCGAACTCTTGTGCCTCCCACTCTTCAGCGTCCAGGCGGGCGATCGTGTAGGAGGTGATGACCAGGTCAGCTCCTGTGATGATCGAAGGCAGATCCAGTCCTCTGCGTCTGGCGGTCTCAGCCACCACTTCCACGATCAGTTCGGGGAAGAAGCGTGCGGCCTCACTCTTCCAGGTCGACAGGACCGAGGTCGGTGCGACGACGAGGACGGGCGCGTGGACTCTTCCACTTCCTTTCAGCGTGGCGATTAGTGTCAGGACCTGCAAGGTCTTGCCCAGGCCCATGTCGTCGGCGAGGATCCCGCCGAAGCCCACTCCGGCCCGAGTTGTCAGCCAGGCAATACCCTCGAACTGGTAGGGGCGCAGTGTGACGCAGGCCGGGTGCACGATCGGGAGTTCTTCTGGCGTAGAGTCGAAGGCACTGAGGCGCTTTCGCCATTCGTCCGGGGCGCCGAGCACGTCAGCGTCCTCTTCGATCTGCTCCCACAGGCCCACGTGGAGTCGGTTCAGGCGCGCTTGGGGGGCATCGCCCAGGAGGCGAGCCTCTTCGAGGAGAGCAGCAAGTCTTCGCAGCTTCGGCCCGTCAAGACTCACCCATCGCCCTGCGACACACAGATGTTCCTCCCCCGCTCCGAGAGCTTCGAGGACTTCGGCCAGAGGCACTTCGACACCCTCGACTTCGAGTGAGATTCTCAGGCCGAACCAGTCCGAGTCGAGAGGATCGATGTCGGCGTGGATTCTCGCAGGACTCTCATCGAGGACGAGGCCTGCGACCTCCTCACTGAGGTCCCATTCGAGTTCAGGGTCTGTGATCCTGGCGACGAGTTTTTCGCGCAGCTCCTCGGCTCTCCAGGCGGGCAGGCGCAAGCTCGAAGGCCCTTTCGCCCACAAGCCTTCTGAGACGAGCGCCGTTCCTCGAGCGTCAATGCGTTCGGCGATCCTTTTGACTTGCGGATCGTCCATTGCCCTGCTCAGAGGCAGGCGCGAGGGTGTTCCGGTGTAGTCGAATTCGGCCCACCAGCGCACGACGATGTTCTCGCCTGTTTCCATGCGGACCGTTGCGACGAGGCGCACACGGGGCGCGGAGTCGAAATCAATGCTGGAATCGGAAGAGACGATCGAGTACCTGCGTGACAGCCGTGGGAGGAACTCGGCTCGGAATTCGGCGATGTCCTCGGCGGGGATTTTCACTCCCCTGCCGGGTATTTCCTGCAGAAGATCCGAAGGGGCGAGACGGGCGAAGCGTCGGCCTCCGTCGAGAACGAGGAGGCGGGTCGCAGCTTCAATGTGCGGGCGTACGACGCTGAGTTCACCATTGCGGGCGATCACTCCCAGGCTGAGGGCCTCCTCTTCCATTCTCAGGTCGAGACCAAGATCCCAGGTCGACGGGTCGAGGACGAGGGGCTCGATCGGATCGAGAGAGTGTAAGAGGAGCACGCCGTCTTTTTCGAGTCTTCGCAGCCAGTCGAAGCCTTTATCACCCAGGGATGCCAGGGAGACCTCTTGGCGTGACTGCCAAGAAGAATCGGATCGTGACAGGAGGTATCCCTCGCGGATGAGGCCAAGGTGGACCGGGTCGATGCCTTCGGTGACGGATTCCCACTGTGTTGAGACAAGGTCGGGCCAGGAGGCACGTTTACGGGTCCATGGCACTGAGCGGCCGCGCCTGAGCGGTTCGAGGAGGATCGGGCGATTCGGGTCGCTCGCGTCGACGAGGAGGGCGAGAGGCTCCCCCTTTCTTGTGGGCTCACCGACGAGAGAGACAAGGCGGGCTCGCCAGGGGGATTGCGTACGGGTTTGCGCTTGCGCTTGAGAGCGCAGGGCTTGGAGGAGTGCTGCGGAGTGGAAGCAGTCAACTCCTTCAGGACATGCGCAGCTCAGGGAGATGTTCCCTCTGAGCAAGCTCACCCAGGTCTTATAGGACAGGCCTCGGTCTTTGACCCTGCCGACGTAGACCTCGGGTTCGTCGTTTTCGATCGAAGAGACTTTGCCTGCGCGCAACGCTCCGGCGCCTTGAGCCCAGGTCGCTGGGCCGAGGCGCGCCATCAACGCGTCTTCGTCGAGGTCAAGGAGGAGGAGCGCGGACTCTTCTGAGATGAGCATCCTCTCAGTTTATTCCTTCACTCGTAGGCAGAGGAGAGCCATGGAGGCGCCCGCGTCACTGTGTTCTTCATTCAGTCGTATATCCCTTCGATCATCCATTGCCCCTCTCGATTCACGAGGAGGAAATCCGGGCTGTGTTCAGCGCCGAGGCGCAGGTAGACGCGCGGGCCGTGGAGTTCGTCCTGGTCCCACCATCTCCCGCGGATCATCCATGGGCCTGCTCTTTTTTCGACGTCAAGGGTTCTTCCTGTAGCGAAGATGCTTCTCAAGCTCCGGGCGATCTTCTTCCCTTCTCTTTTGAGGCGCAGGAAACGAGGTTGCGAAGAGATGACCCCTCTGGAGTTCACGCTGATGGCTTCACCCTCGATGCTGAGGAGCTCAACCGGCACAGGAGAATCAAGGAGAGTCGCGGGGGCGGAGTCGACGCTCCCCTCCCACTCGCCTTCGCGGGGCGTGAGTGCTTCACGGGATGTCAGGGACTGCTCAACATCCGCCCAGGTGAGCAGTTGCACGCGGGTGCGTGGATCCCATCCTCCTTGGAGTCTTGGGACACGCACTCCTTCAATTCCGAGGAGGGATTCGAGCCGTTCGGCGGTCCTTTCGATCCGCGCACGCTCATTATCTTTTCCCCAGAGTGGAATGGAGGGGGCGCCCGTATAGGGCGAAAGGGCCGTGAGGATAACGGCCGTGGCCCCTCCACTGGGGCCTTCTTGTGTTCCGAGCAGCTCGGCCCAGCCTTTGAGCTGCCATCTCACACGTTCAATGATGCTATCGGGGTCGAGAAGATCCACTCCCTGCCAGCGTCGACAGCGAGCTCTTTCCCCCGCAGCTTCGATTGATACTCCGAGGGTGTCGGCTTGCAGTCCAGCGTCTGTGAGTCCTTCTGCCAGTTCAATGGCGGCACGCCGAACGGAAAGGAGGATCTGATCGATCGAGTGGGCGGCTTCGTCGATCTCAATTTCGACGCTGCGGTCTTGCACGATCCGCTCGGGAGGGCGAAGAGCGACTTCTCCGCCGGAGGCGAGGGTGATCAGCGGCTCTGCTATCGCGCCGAAACGTGCGAGGAGTTGTCCCCTTCCAAGATTCAGGAGTTCCCCGCAGGTCCTAATCCCGAGGTCGTGGAGAAGAAGGATCCCCTCTTTCCCTTCTTCTTGCAATCGAGGGGGAAGGAAAGGCAAGCACTCTCTAAGAGGGCGGGCTCCGAGGAATTCGAGGTTCTCCTGAGGCGGGATGATCCTGTGGAGTTTCGCGGCGGCGAAGGAGGCGAGGGGCCCTTCGGCGATGCCGACGAAAGCTTCCAGTCCTGTGAGATCACTGATCGCCTCAACGAGTGCGCGAGCAGCCTTTTCTTCTCCTCCGTGCCAGCGCGCAGCACCTCTGGCCGGCGCCCAGGCCACACCTGGACGTAAGGAGACGACTCCGGCGACGACAGAGTCGAAAGCTTCAAGGACGGTCTCGAAAGTGCGTCCCTCCCGGTCCTCGTCTCGGGGAAGGATGATGAGCTCGGGGCACAGGTACTGGGCTGTGATGACTCTCATTCCCGCGCGGACTCCCGCCTTTCTGGCGAGCATGGAGGCGCATTCGATCTTTTCTTTCCTGGCAACGACTCCTGCAGCCCCCGGTGGAAGATCAAGGACGAGAGAGGCCAGGGGCCAATCGGGGATCCACAGGCTCAGGCGCCTCATGAGGCCACCGCCTGTGAAGGCGAAAGCCCATAGGGGCGGGAAATCCCCGTCCACGCCTGGTCCACGAGGATCGTGCACTGACAAGAGCGAGCTTTCGCTGCCAGGGTTCGTCTTTCGCGAAGATTCAGGAGTCCTTCTCCGATGCAGACGACATCGAAAGATTCAATGAGGAGGGCTGCGATCCTGGCGGGCTCTTCTTTCGGGTCCGGGATTGTTAAGACGCGTTCCAAGTCGAGTCCTGCACGGGCGGCGGCCTCCCAGCCGAAGTCTGCAACTCCGAGGAGTCCCGCCCAGCCCTGGGCGGGAAGGAGGTCGATGAGAGCATTGATGAGCGCCGCACGTCCGCCCTCGACATGGTGGATTGCGCCCCTCTTTTCCCCTAGGGAGGGCGAGCGGGTGAGGCCGCTCCCATATTCTGCAGCGCGCAGTGCTTCTCGGGCCCTGCGCAGACGCTGCGCTGCGGATTCCATCCCCACCCCCTAGCGAACACACCCTTAACTCGAACAGGTGTTCGACAGTATAGGAACTCCACCAGGCATCTGCGTCCCGTCTTCAAGAACTCATATCAGTCCTGAATTCGTACATCCCCAGAACTCTCATGCCCCGAAGGGAAAAACACCCCTTGTAGGCCCAGACCACGAGACTCGAAAAGTCGCGCATCCCCCCGCAGGAGGAACACCCCACCCGCAACACAAGCCCGGGCTCACCAGGGAAGGTCCCCAGGCGTGCCATCCGCACGACCCCGCTTCTAGCCGCACCGCCCCGCTTTTCAAGAAGCACCCCGCACACTCGAAAAAGGAGGAAACTTAAGGGGAGATCTAAAGGAGAGACATGGACCTGCTCAATCGCCCCATCGCCCCCGACCCCTACGATTCACTTCCTCCCGTCCCCTCATTCACTGTGACTTCACACGAGTTCGTCGATGGGGCTCCCATGCCCCACTCAGCGACCGAGGCCGGCGGCTCCATCTCCCCGCAACTGCACTGGGAGGGCTTCCCACCCGAGACGCGCTCCTTCGCCCTCACCTGCTTCGACCCAGACGCGCCCACACCTTCGGGATGGTGGCATTGGATGATCCTCGACCTCGCCCCCGAGCAGACCTCCCTTTCCCAGGGGGCAGGCAAATCCGATCTGGAACTCAATGGCGCAGCATTCCATATCCGCGTCGATCATGGAGGATCGGACTATTTCGGCGCTGCCCCTCCGAAGGGAGATCGCCCGCACCGTTACATCTTCGCCATCCACGCCCTCGACCTCGACACCCTGGGTCTCGATGACGAGGCCACACCGGCGGCTTGCGCGGCGCAGATGCTGAGCCACACCATCGCCCGCGCCAGAATCACCGTCACCCACGAGATCCCCTGAGCCCACCCCATTCGCCTGAACTCGAATTCGCTTGCGCTCGACGAGGCAGGGCAGGATAGGCCCATGCTTCACCTCGTCTTCTTCGAGCCCGAGATTCCCGGGAACTCTGGTGCCGCCATCCGTTTGTCCGCATGCACTGGGGCGATGCTCCACCTCGTCGAGCCCCTCGGCTTTGATATGGACGATGCGAAGCTGCGCCGGGCGGGCCTCGACTATCACGATCTCGCGCATGTCGTCGTTCATCCGGATCTGGATTCGGCACTCGCAAAAGTGCCCGGGAAGGTCTGGGCTTTCACGGGGCATGCGAAGCACATGTTCACCGATGTGGAGTATTCCGATGGTGATGGGCTTCTTTTCGGCCGCGAATCCGTCGGACTGTCCGAAGAGGCGCTGAACCATCCTCGGGTGAACGCGCATGTCCGTATTCATATGACCGAGGGGGTTCGTTCCCTCAATCTCGCGAACTCCGCGTCGATCGCCCTTTACCACGCGTGGGGCTCCCTCGGATTCCCCGGAGGAGTGTGAGCCTCGCGGAGGAGGAGTGTGAACCTCGCGGAAAGAGTCTGCTCGAGTAGCCGAGCCCACAGCTTATCCGCATGCAGGCCCCTACTTCTCCCCGATTCTCCTTGCGGGAACGGGGAGGACGGCGTGGCGCGGGGTGGTCATTCGGCGGACTCCCGATTCTCCTTGCGGGCACGGGTAGGACGCTCAACCTGTTCGGCGATCTCAACGATCCTGCGCGGGTTGGAGTACCACATCCACGCCGCCCCGATCACGGAGACGAGCAGTGGCAGGTAAAAGAAGTCCGAACCGAAAGCTGCCCACAGGGTTCGGGGCCCATTCGGGTATGCACGACCAATTCCTGAGATACTCACCAGGATCGGGACCATGATCGTTGTGCCAATGCACGCCCAGCCGAGGATCCTCATGCGCCGCCCATTGTGCGTCAGCGCGATCGCGGCAAGGAGGTAGACGATCCCGGCGAGGAGGGCACACAGGTGCGGCCACCAGGAGGCTTCGCGATGGTCGAGAAGATCCACGACTGCGACGCTGCTCGTCCATATTCCGATCCCCCAGAAGGCGGCCATAACGAGGCGTCCGAGGCCGAGGGCGCGCGGGCGATCATCAACAACGCCTCCAGGCGCAGGAGCGGAGCCGGAAGAACTCGGGCGGGAGACTTCGGGTTTATCGGACATACTCACGATCCTAATCGCCTTCCTGCCTTCGACGAATCACGGCGCTCAGCACGGTGTGTGCGGTTGCACCTCGAATGCACGCTTCACCCCCGCGACATCATTCAGAACGAGTGGGACAATGGGCCTAGCCTGGGCGACGCTGCCCGGATGATCAAAGATTGATTCAAGGAGTGGTTTTCGTGACTGAAGCGGAATACGACATCGTGATCCTCGGTGCAGGTTCAGGCGGTTACGCGACCGCCCTTCGGGCCGCACAGCTCGGCATGAAGGTCGCCCTCGTTGAAGGCGACAAGGTGGGTGGCACCTGTTTGCACCGCGGATGCATCCCCACGAAGGCCTACCTGCACGCCGCCGAAACCGCCGACGCGGTCCGCGAATCCGAAGCATTCGGAATCCTCTCAAGCTTCCAGGGCGTCGATATGGCCAAGGTTGGCGCCTACCGTGACTCGGTCATCACGAAGCTGTACAAGGGCCTCCAAGGGCTCCTCTCCTCGCGCAAGGTCGAGATCGTGTCCGGTTGGGGCCGTCTCGTCTCAGACAACAGCGTCGAGGTCAACGGACGCGTCCTCAGCGGCCGTCATATCGTCCTCGCGACCGGTTCCTACTCCCGTTCGCTCCCAGGTTTGGAGATCGGGGGGAGGGTCATCTCCTCCGATCAGGCGCTCCAAATGGATTGGGTGCCGCGTTCGGCCGTCATCCTCGGCGGAGGAGTGATCGGCCTGGAGTTCGCCTCCGTGTGGCGCTCCTTCGGCGCCGAGGTCACGATCATCGAAGCGCTCCCCCACCTTGCGAACAACGAGGACGAGGCGGTCTCCAAACAGCTCGAGCGCGCTTACCGCAAGCGCGGCATCGCCTTCCACACGAACACTCGTTTCTCGGGAGCGACTCAGGACGAGAACGGCGTTCACGTGTCGACTGAGACCGGTAAGACCTTCGACGCGGATATCCTCCTCGTCGCAGTCGGCCGTGGCCCCGTCACCCAGGGACTGGGCTATGAGGAAGCAGGCATCCGCATGGATCGCGGTTTCGTCCTCGTCGATGAGCGTCTGCGCACCGGCGTTGGCTCGATCCGCGCGGTTGGCGATATTGTTCCCGGTTTGCAGCTCGCGCACCGCGGCTTCCTCCAGGGCATTTTCGTTGCCGAGGACATCGCGGGCCTCAACCCCGCCGTCATTGACGAGTCCGGGATCCCCCGCGTGACCTTTAGCGAACCCGAGATCGCTTCGGTCGGACTGACTGAGCGGGCAGCTCGCGAGAAGTACGGCGACGCGGTTCGCACGGTCGAATACAACCTTGCGGGCAATGGGAAGTCGAATATTCTCGGAACTGCGGGCTTCATCAAGCTCGTCTCTGTTGAGAACGGCCCCATCGTCGGTTTCCATGGGATCGGTTCGCGTATCGGCGAGCAGATCGGTGAAGGTGAGCTCATGGTGAACTGGGAGGCCTACCCCTCCGATGTCGCTTCGCTCATCCACGCCCACCCCAGCCAGAACGAATCGATTGGCGAGGCCGCTATGGCTCTTGCCGGCAAGCCCCTTCACGCCCACAACTGAGCACAGACTTCCAAGGAGAGAGACAATGGCAACTGATGTTCTCATGCCCGCATTGGGCGAATCGGTGACCGAAGGCACCGTCACCACCTGGCTGAAGTCCGTCGGCGACACTGTTGACGTTGATGAGCCCATCGTTGAGGTGTCCACTGACAAGGTCGATTCCGAGGTTCCTTCCCCGGTTGCGGGCGTTCTTCTTCAGATCGTCGTCCCCGAGGATGAGACCGTCGAGGTCGGCACTGTGATCGCCCGTATTGGCGACGCCTCCGAAGCCCCTGCCCAGGCTGCTCCTGAGGCGGCTCCAGCTTCTACTGCACCAGCTCCGGTGGTTCCCGCAGCCCCCGCCGCACCAGCTCCCGCTGGCCCCGCGGGCGGTGTCGAAGGCACCGAGGTCCTTATGCCCGCTCTTGGCGAGTCCGTCACCGAGGGCACCGTCACCACCTGGCTGAAGGCTGTGGGCGACCCGGTTGAGGCCGATGAACCGCTCTTGGAGGTGTCGACCGATAAGGTCGATTCCGAGGTTCCTTCCCCGGTTTCGGGCTTCCTCGCGGAGATTCGTGTCGACGAAGATGAGACTGTCGAGGTCGGCACTGTTGTCGCGATCATCTCCGCTTCGGCACCTTCAGCTTCTGCGCCCGCGCCTGTGGCAGCCCCTGCTCCGGCTCCGGTCGCACCTGCACCTGCAGCTCCGGCTCCTGCAGCGCCCGCACCGGCACCTGTCGCTCCGGCTCCTGCAGCGCCTGCACCCGCCCCTGTCGCCGCTCCAGCTCCCGCAGCGCCCGCACCGGCACCTGTCGCTCCGGCTCCTGCTGCTCCAGCACCTGCCGCTCCCACACCCCAGGGCCTTAGCGCCGCCACCACAAGCGGCTACCTCACTCCGATCGTGCGCAAGCTCGCCCGCGAGGCAGGCATTGATCTTTCCACCGTTACGGGCACCGGCGTCGGCGGGCGAATCCGTCGCGAGGACGTCGAGGCTGCTGTGAAGGCCCGCGAAGCTGCGAAGGCTACAGCCGCACAGCCCCTCGCCGCCCCCTCGGCCCCTGCTCCGGCCCGCTCCGCCCAGCTCCGCGAACCCTCGCCTTTGAGGGGCACGAGCGAGAAGATGAGCCGGCTGCGTCAGACGATCGCCCGGCGTATGGTCGAGTCCTTGCAGACTGCCGCCCAGCTGACGACCGTGATCGAAGTCGATGTGACGAAGGTCGCCGCGCTGCGCGCCCGTTCAAAGGACACCTTCCTTGCGACTCACAATACGAAGCTCACCTTCTTGCCCTTCTTCGTCAAGGCCGCAACCGAAGCCCTCCAGTACCACCCGAAGATCAATGCGAGGATCGACGAGAAAGAGGTCACCTACTTCGATCACGAGAACATCGGCATCGCCGTTGACACTCCGCGAGGCCTTCTTGTTCCCGTCATCGCGAATGCCGGAGCCAAGGACATCCCCGGCCTTGCAGCCTCGATCAACGATCTGGCCGCTCGTACCCGCGATTCGAAGATCGGTCCCGATGAGCTCTCCGGCTCGACCTTCACCATTACGAACACCGGTTCGGCCGGCGCGCTTTTCGACACCCCGGTTCTCAATATGCCTGAGACGGCGATCATGGGCGTTGGTGCGATCGTCAAGCGCCCGATGGTGGTGAAGACCGCGGATGGTTCCGAGTCGATCGCGATTCGTTCGATGGTCTACGTTTCCCTCTCCTACGATCACCGTCTCGTCGATGGAGCGGATGCGTCGCGCTACCTCATGGACGTGAAGAAGCGCCTCGAAGAGGGGGATTTTGAAGCGGATCTTTCGCTCTGACCTCTTCTGATCTTCTCGGTGGGGCCGTGTCTTCAGGCGCGGTCCCACCCTCATTCTTCGACGGCTAAGACCTTCTCTGAAGCTGCCACATGCTTGTGCTGAACTTACACCGTTGCCCTGAACCCCGCACACAAGACTCCCGGAGTTACGCCCGCGCTTTAGGCTCCCCCGCTTCGCCTTGGGCTTTTCCTCATTCCTCTACAGCACGGGCCTGCGTCCAGATCCACTCGGGGTAGGAGGCCACAAGATCGAAAAGAAACTCTTCACCGCCCGAAAGCTCCTGGCACTGCTCCGCTTCGCAGACTCGAGCGCTCTGCTCGCCAAGACGAACGCGCACCACCACGACGCCCTCGTCACAGGATGGATCGGCCAACACCTCGACCCGCGTTTTCAAAGCTTCAAAACGCATTCCAGAACTCTTCATAGCCTCAATCCGAGCCCGGTCCTGCTCAAGCAAAGCTCCCCCGATAACCTCCTCAAGCCCTAAAGGATCACGAGACTCCAGGGCATGATCACGCAGCTCGAGCGCCCGGCGCAGCGCTGAAGCGGCTTCCTCTTGACTCGGACACACCAGCCCCGATTCAGCGCTCAGGGCCGTGGAAGGAGAGGAAGAGGACAAGACGATCATTCCCAGCCCTACGCCGAGCCCGACTCCGGCGGCGAGTACAAGGAGACCAAAAGGCGCAATCCTCCTTCGGTGGCGCACAGGGATCCGCATTGTCTCTTCGCGTGCGGCGGCGACGCGCAATCGAGATCCAGCGTCCTCATCCGTGGTCAGCACCGCAGCTTGGGGCGCTCTCTTCTTGCTCCGTATCCCTTCTCGAATATCTTCCGAGCCTCCCTCTTTGCGCCTGTGAAGGTCGTCGGCCTCGAGCTCATGAACAGCCCCCTTCTTCGTCACAGCCGCCGTGCTGCTCCGCTCCTGAGAAGGAGCACTAGTCTCGAGAGCCTTTTCGATCCTTTCCAGAGCCTCCCAATCGCTCTCGCAAGTCTTGTGTGAGGACACAGACCAGCCGACGCTTCCCTCCCCCTCATTGACGGGAACGGCGAGATCCACGATGACCGCCTTTTCCCCGTTGACAATAATGTTCGCCGGTGCGAGATCACCGTGAACAATCCCTGCGGCATGAAGAGCTCGAACACCGCAACGCAGATCCTCAATGATCTTCTCCCTAACGCCCCGAGGCCGGAGTTGATCCGATCCGAGAAGCAGATCCAGAGGACGCCCGTCGACTCGCTCCTGGATCAACGCCCAGCGCCCGTCCTCGTGACGGACGACATCGACGAGGCGCACAACGCAAGGACTCGTGATCGTGGACCAGGCGCGCCAGCGTTCGAGCGTACTCTCACCGAAAGCGGAGGAATAGACGCTGATCAGCACGCTTTCACCCGAGGACGAGGTCGCCGCCCACAGTGGGCCAAGCGCACTCATATGAACGATTCCGCCGAGCTCGTACCCTTCAATCTTCATGTTTCAACTCTCAGCGCGATTCCGCTTCGAGGCAAGGGGCCGCGTATCCTGTGGATAAAGCCCCTCGGGCACGGGCGAACAGCGCCCCAGACAGCTAGGATCATCCCGCTATGAGTGAGAACAACACCCCGAAGAAGCGCCGCTGGTATCACAACCTCGCAGATGCCTACCGCATCACGAAGCGGACATACCCGTGGATCGCGTGGCTGCTCGTCGGCTCTGCGATCCTCACCTTGTGCCTCGCCCTCGTCATTGCGGCGCTGACGAATGGCAATTGGATTCTGTGGACGATTCTTGGCATCGCCCTGGGTGCGACCGTCGCGATGACGGTTCTTTCCCTTTTGGTTCGTCGCGCTATGTATGCGCAGATCGACGGAACGGTCGGCTCCGTTTACGCGGTTCTCTCGCAGATCAAGTCCGGTTGGATCATTTCCGAAGAGCCGGTCAATGTGACGCGTGAGCAGGATGTGATCTGGCGTCTGATCGGTAGGCCCGGCGTCGTCTTCATCTCCGAGGGCCCCTCGAACCGTGTTCAGCCTCTTCTTTCCGCTGAACGTAAGAAGGTCTCCCGCGTCATTAAGAACGTTCCCGTTCATGTCATCCAGGTCGGCCACGATGAAGGGCAGATTGAGCTCGCGAAGCTTGAGGGGCGCCTGAGGAAGCTGAAGAAGGTTCTGACGAAGGAAGAGGTTCCCGCGGTTTCGGCTCGTTTGAAGGCGCTCGGGTCGCGCGGCCTGCCGATCCCCAAGGGCGTGGATCCCACGAAGGTCCGTCCCAATCGTCGCGCCATGCGCGGCCGCTGATTTGAGGCTCCCTTCGATTCCTTGTTCTTCAAGAGCCCGGCTCGTTTCCCGCGAGCCGGGCTCTTCCGTATCTTTTTCACGCGCGCTCGTCTATGTGGGGCAAGGGCGAATGATCGGCTGCACAAGTGTTGGTGTTGCCCAGGGGCAGGCCTGAGAGTTCGCGTGTACACGCAGGACTACAGCACTGTGAGTGCAAAGAGAGCACTGTGAGTGCAAGGAGCCTCACGGGAGCGAATCCGAGACAGATTATGCATATTATGCATTCCAGTGCATACTTAGTTGTGTTGACGGACCCCATCACCGGAAGGCACCCCATGCGCACTCTTCCTGCAGCCATCGCCCTCGCCGCTTCCGCGGCCCTCCTCCTCGGCGCCTGCTCAGACCCGAGCCCCTCCACCTCGAACAGCACCGACTCCACGTCTACAGCCACCACCGCTGCGATCACCCCCTTCGACGTCACGACCATCCCTGTCTCAGAAGAAGTCGCTGCCCTCGTCCCCCAGGCGGTCAAGGACCGCGGCGTGCTGCGCAACGGTGCCTCCACGGACTACGCTCCCGGTGAATACCTCGCCGAAGACGGCCAGACCCCCGTCGGCTACGACGTCGACATCGTTAAAGCCCTCGCCCAGGCGATGGGCCTGAAGGACGGCACCACCGAGACCGCGATCTTCGACACGATCCTGCCCGCCCTCGGCACCAAGTTCGACATCGGCGCCTCCTCCTTCACCATCACCGCCGAGCGCGAAGAAGCCGCCAACCTCATCTCCTACGTCCAGGTCGGCTCTGCCTACGCAGTTGCCAAGGGCAACCCTAAGGGCTTCAATCCGGATGACCCCTGCGGCACGACCATCGGCGTCCAGAACGGCACCTTCCAGCACGATTACGCCGAAAAGCTCTCCAAGGAGTGCGTTGATGCGGGCAAAGAGAAGATCCAAGTCATGCCCCTTGATCTGCAGACTGACGTGTCCGTGAAGGTCATCGGTGGCCAGTACGACGCCACTCTCGCAGACTCGACCGTCATCGGTTTCACCATCTCCCTCGCTCAAGGCCAGCTCGAACAGGTCGGAGAAGTCCTCGAAGCGGCACCTCAGGGCATCGCAGTCGCCAAGAACGACACCGAACTCGCGCTCGCGGTCCAAGCTGCAATGCAGTACCTCATCGACGAGGGCTACCTCGAAAAGATTCTCGAACCCTACGGCTCGCAGGATGCTGCTCTCAAGACCGCCGAACTCAACCCGGCGGCACTCTGACCAACTGAGGGCGTGGGCCGATACCCTTGCGGTATCGGCCCACTTCCAGTGAGGAACACATGGCACACATCAAAGACGGCGTCGAACTGATCGACGCAAAACCCGTCCCACGGCCCGGACGCTGGGCGAGCGCCATCATCGTCGCCCTCTTCGCACTACTCCTCGCTCACGCGCTCGTGACGAACCCGAACTTCCAATGGGGAGTCGTCTGGCAGTGGCTCTTCTCCAAGACCATCGTCTCAGGGGTCATGTACACCCTGCTCCTCACGGTCATCGCCATGGTGATGGGCACGATCCTCGCGATCACCATGGCGATCATGCGCCAATCCGTGAACCCGGTCCTGCGCTGGGTCGCGACCGCGTACATCTGGTTCTTCCGCGGCACCCCGATCTACACGCAGCTCATCTTCTGGTCACTACTGCCGAGCCTGTACCCGCAGATCTCCCTGGGAATCCCCTTTGCTCCTCCTTTCGTCACCGTCGACACCGCCACCTACTTCACCTCCTTCTGGATGGCCTTCATCGGCCTGGGCCTCAACGAGGGTGCCTACCTCGCAGAGATCATCCGCGCGGGCCTTCTCTCCGTTGATAAGGGCCAGTGGGAGGCGGCGACCGCGCTGGGCATGCCCCGTTCAATGATCTTCCGGCGGATCATTCTCCCCCAGGCGATGCGCGTCATCGTCCCGCCCATCGGCAATGAGACGATCTCCATGCTCAAGACGACCTCCCTCGTCTCCGCGATCCCCTACACCCTTGAACTGACCTTCGTTGCCTCAACAAAGGGCCAGAACCTGTTCAAACCCGTGCCGCTCCTCATCACGGCGGCGCTGTGGTACCTCTTCATCACCACGATCCTCATGTGGGTCCAATCCCATATCGAACGCCACTTCGGCAAGGGTTTCGAGCGACGCGAGGACACGAACGCCGAAAAGACCACCAACACTCAGTTCCTGGATGTGACACCGTGACCAATGAAACCCCTATGGTCTCCGTTCGTGGAGTCCACAAGTTCTTCGGCAATCTCCACGTCCTCAGGGGCATTGACTTGGACATCGCCCCCGGGGAGGTCTGCGTCATCCTCGGCCCTTCGGGTTCTGGCAAGTCGACCCTGCTGCGCTGCCTCAACCAGCTTGAGGAGATCAACGCCGGCAGGGTGAGCGTCGAGGGCGAGCTCCTCGGATACCGTGAGGGCGCTAAAGGCCAGCTCTACGAGCTCCCGGACAAGGTCATTGCCTCCCAGCGCTCGCGCATCGGCATGGTGTTCCAGCGTTTCAATCTTTTCCCGCACAAGACTGCCCTCGAGAACGTCATGGAAGCGCCCGTCCGCGTCGCGAAGGTCGAGAAGGCGACAGCGAAGGCGCGTGCACTCGAGTTGCTCGAGCGGGTGGGCCTGGCTGATCGCGCCGACCACTACCCTTCAGAACTCTCCGGCGGCCAGCAGCAGCGCGTCGCGATCGCGAGGGCGCTCGCCATGGATCCGGAGATCATGCTCTTCGACGAGCCGACTTCCGCCCTCGACCCCGAACTCGTCGGAGAGGTCTTGCAGGTGATGAAGGATCTGGCGGCTTCGGGTATGACGATGGCCGTCGTCACCCATGAGATCGGCTTCGCCCGCGAGGTCGCCGACACCGTCGTCTTCATGGACGAGGGGCAGATCGTCGAAATGGGCTCTCCCGCCCAGGTCATTGACAATCCTCAGGAGGAACGGACGCGCGAGTTCTTCTCGAAGGTCTTGTGACCCTGTCGCCATCGCCCCTCGGGACTACTCTTCGAGAACACGATCCGGGTCGAGGAGCGGCGCACTCACTTCGATGAGTTCCTTGCCGCCCTCACAGCGCAGCTGGATGAAATAGTTCTCGGAGAGCGCCGGGATCTGTGAGACGGATTTCCCCATCTCTTCAAGGACCTGCCGGTCGGCAAGGAGCTTGGAGTTTCGAACCTCCATCCTGCGGCCCCCGCTCTCGCTGTCTTCAGATCCCTTCGGGAACAACGAGGAAGCCCTTCGGATCATCAGGAATGACAACACCCGAGGCCGGGTAGGGATCGAGGGCGGGGTCTGGGACCGAGAGAGAGTGAAACGCCTCGAAAGTCTGATCGGAAACGTTCTCCACGGTGAAGTACCACGAGATCCTCTGCTCGCCGCCACAGATGATCCACATTCACCACTGGAACCCGCAATGAGATCGTCAAGTCGGGTAGGATGCGGGAATGGAGATCATTGCGTGGGTGGTCATTGTCCTCATCGGCATCGTCGGGCTGGGGATCTGGTGGCATTTCTCCTTGCGCAGGCGCATTGATGCCAGAATGCATGAAGCCCAGCCTGAGGAGAGGCAGGCTCTCATGGACATTCAGCGCGATATCGATCGGGGTAAGGCCGCCCGCCAGGGTTTCTTCTTTTGAGCTCCTACCAGCGAATTGACATCTTCACACCGATTGAGGGCCGCAAGTATTGTGAATAAGCCGCGGTGATCTGACAAGGCTCTAAACGCCCGCACTACATCAGCCATGCCACCTTAAGTCAGCGTGACCAGATCAAGGTAGGAATCGTCCCACAGGTCCTCATCCGCGTCGGGCAGGAGGAGCACCCGATCGGGATGCAGGGCCAGGACGGCACCCGGATCGTGGGTGACGAGGACGACCGCGCCCTCGTAGGAGCCGAGGGCGTTGAGGATCTCCTCGCGCGATGCCGGATCCAGGTTGTTCGTCGGCTCGTCGAGCAGGAGCACGTTCGCCCCCGACACGACGAGGGTCGCAAGCGCAAGCCGGGTCTTCTCCCCACCGGACAAAACCGACACCGGCTTATCGACGTCATCTCCTGAGAAGAGGAACTGGCCGAGGATATTGCGCAAATGCGTTTCGTCCAGCTCAGGGGCGGCGTGCGCCATATTGTCGCGCACACTCGCCGCATCGTCGAGGGTCTCATGCTCCTGGGCGTAATAGCCGAGCTTGAGGCCGTGCCCGGGGATGACCTCGCCCATATCCGGCTCTTCAATGCCGGACAAGAGGCGCAGCAGGGTCGTTTTGCCCGCACCGTTCAAACCGAGGACCACGACCTTCGCTCCGCGGTCGATCGCAAGATCCACACCTGTGAACACCTCGAGGGAACCATAGGACTTCGACAAGCCCTCGGCTGTCAGCGGCACCCGCCCCGAGGGCGATGGATCGGGGAAACGCAGGCGCGCAACTTTCTCCTGCACCGCTTCGGCACCGGCCTGGGCGAGAAGCTCTTCCGCCCTTCGCAGCATCTGCTGAGCGGCAACAGCTTTCGTCGCCTTCGCTCGCATCTTTTCCCCCTGGGCGCGCAGCTGTTCCGCCTTCTTCACGGCATTCGCCCGCTCCTTACGACGGCGCCTCTCGTCCTCCTCGCGCTGCTTGAGGTAGGCGGACCATCCGAGGTGGTAGATGTCGATTTCGGCCCGCGACGCGTCCAAGTAGAAGACCTGGTTGACGGTCTCCCCGAGGAGCTTGACGTCGTGAGAGATCATCATGACGCCGCCGGGGAAGGTCTTGATCCAGTCGCGCAGCCACATGATCGAATCGTGATCGAGGTGGTTCGTCGGCTCGTCCAGCAGCAGAACATCCGCGCCCGAGAAGAGCACGCGCGCAAGTTCCACGCGGCGTCTTTGCCCGCCTGAAAGAGTGTCAAGAGTCTGTTCGAGCACCCGATCCTCGAGCCCCAAAGAGTGAGCGATCTGGGCGGCTTCGGCGTTCGCCGCCCACCCGCCCTGGGCGGTGAACTCCTGGTCGAGACGCACGTAGCGTTCCATCGCCTTTTGCTGGCGGGCGCCCTCGGTCGAAGCCATCTCGTGCTCCGCCTTACGGATGCGCGCGATGATCTGATCAATGCCGCGAACGGAGATGATTCTCTCCCGGGCGGTTATCGATTGGTTCCCGACATGCGTGTCCTGCGCGAGGTAGCCGAGCGCACCATTCGAGGTGATCGTCCCCTCATACTCTGCAGCCCCATGATCCGCCTCACCGGCCAGGAGGCGCATTGTCGTCGTCTTCCCGGCCCCATTCCGACCGACGAGGCCGATGCGCATGCCCTTATCGATGCGGAAACTCGCATTGCGCACGAGTTCACGGGCTCCGATTCGCAAGGAGAAGTTCTGAACATTGATCACTCGACGATCCTAGTGGCTGTGGGCTGTTCTACCCTGTTCCAGTTCCTCGATTCCACGCAGGTGAAGGCACAATGGGAGGGACTTCACGACAGACAAGGCTCTTCATGATCGACTCCCCCGGCGCCACCTCCGAGCGCGCACCCCGCATCTTCGACGTCATCGCCGTCATGTTCGTCGCTTTCCTCCTCATTTCGAACATTGCTGCAACGAAGGTGACGGCCCTGGATGCCGGGCCGATTCACCTCGTATTCGACGGGGGCGCGATCCTCTTCCCCCTCACCTACGTGCTCGGCGATGTGCTCTCCGAGGTCTACGGTTTTGCTCGGGCGAAGCGAGTCATCGTCCTCGGATTCATCATGTCGGTTCTCGCCTCCCTGACCTTCCTCCTCGTGCAAGTCGCACCCATCGGCCCCGGATACGAGAATCAAGCGGCCTTCGAAGCGGTCCTCGGTTTCGTTCCCCGTATCGTT
>ERZ773065.166-NODE-166-length-41986-cov-6.842861_pt1 | contig 41986 bp, 35 predicted proteins | sample MGYA00580623_ERZ773065 | MGnify/ENA primary metagenome ERZ773065 (study PRJEB29015, sample SAMEA2738017) | human oral metagenome | biome: human oral; feature: human-associated habitat; material: dental | place: China | collected 2047 ... | reverse complement strand
AAGATATAAATTTATCAAAAAAATTTTGTTTATGTCCTTGACAAATCTTCCCAAACGGGATAATAGATACAATTAAGTCTAAAAATGATAAATCAAAATCAATGTAGATAACCCCAGGAGCAAAGGAATTCTCGTCTTTTGGACTTACTCCCATTCGGGAACCCAGCTTTATCCTTCTCAAGTTATCTAATATTATAATAACATAATTTATTGTAGTTATTTGATACCTAGATATTTTTGTAAAGCATAACCTGAATTGATACAATAAAAATAGCGATATTTATATTTCGTGAGGGGTATGAAAAGAAATAAGCAAAGAGATAATTATGGCTTATCTTTGCATTCAAAGCAAAAGAGGCTGTTTATTTTAGCAACTCCAATTTTTGCTAGTTTTTTAATTGTCTTTGGTGCTATTTACTATTTTTTGAATTCTAACCAAGCAAATGCTTTGGTTACGAAAGTTGTATACATTTCTGCTGGTAGCTACCACTCAGTAGCGGTTAATTCAAATGGTGATGTTTATTCTTGGGGTTGGAATGGCCAAGGGCAACTTGGTAATGGAACTAATACAGATTCCAATGTCTCCCTTCCTGTTAGGACTGCAGGTACGCCAATGGCTGGTAAAACAGTGGTTGATTTTTCTATTTCAAATGAACACACTGTAGCTTTGACGTCAGATGGACAAATCTATGCTTGGGGTAGAAATGAATCAGGTCAATTAGGAGATGGTACTAATACAGCGTCTACTCTACCAGTTGCAGTTAGAACTGTAGGTACGCCTTTTGCCGGTAAAAAGGCAGTGCAGGTGGTAGCTGGTGGTTGGGAAGGTGCACACTCTTTAGCACTTGGAACAGATGGTACGGTTTATTCTTGGGGTAGAAATTTAAATGGTCAACTGGGAGATCAGACGACAAATGATACTACGATAGTTACTTTTGCAAAGATAAACTTTAATTCTTCACCAACGCCGCCTCTTAAGGCAATGGCGATCTCTGGAGAGTCTTCTGCAGAAGTCAGATGGAGTACGCCAATATTTAACGGAACTTTTACGATTTCAGATTATGTAATTCAGTATCGGGAGACTGGTACAGAAGCTTGGAGCGAAGTAACTACGTCAGGAAGTAATACAAGTAAACAGATTACAGGTCTTACTAATGAGAAAGTTTACCAGTTTAGAGTAGCGGCTAAAACTAATGTAGGAGTTGGAGACTATAGTTCAATTGTTCTTGCGATGCCTCATAAAAAGCCAACTATTACTTCTGTAACACCAGTTATCGGACCAACGGAAGGTAATCAGGAGGTAACTATTAATGGTACTGATTTTGCTTTAAAAACTAATAAGTTAAATCAAGTATCTGCTTGTGCCAATTGTTCTATCGCATTATCTATGGATGGGAAAGTTTTTTCTTGGGGTTGGAATCAGAATGGAGACCTAGGAAATGGTAATTCGAACGATGTAAATATTCCAGTTGCAGTTAAAACTGAAGGCACGCCAATGAAAGGTAAAACAATTTCACAAATTTCTTCAGGAGGTATTCATAACCTTGCACTATCTATGGACGGCACGGTTTATGCTTGGGGAAATAATTTTTATGGCCAGCTTGGTAATGGCACGAATGCTAACTCTACTGTTCCAGTGAAAGTGAGTACCATAGGGGGTTTGCCTACTAATAAAGCTCTTAAAGTAGAAGTTGGTTTTAATCACTCCATAGTAGTAACAACTAATGGTGAGGTTTATGCTTGGGGAAATAATTTTTATGGCCAGCTTGGTAATGGCACGAAGGTTGGATCTTCTAGTACGCCGGTTCCTGTTAAAACGGAATCACCTTCGGCATTTGCTTCATCTAATGTAAAGGCCACTTTTGATAACCTCTCTGCAACAGATGTAACATTAGTGAATAGTACAAAGATAACAGTAAAAACCCCAGCACATAATATGGGGCTTGTGGATGTTTCTGTCGATCTTGGAGATGGTGATGACATTTATAAAGCAACTAAAGCTTCGTCTTACACTTATAATAAAGTGCCATCTAAACCAATTAATTTAATAGCTACCCCTCTTGAAAATGGTATCCAGATTAACTGGGATCAGCCACTTGACGATGGTGGCAATCCAATTACTGGTTATACTTTAGAGTACTCAGAAAATAACGGTCTGACTTGGCAAACGGTTTCTCAGGTCATTACTGGTACTAATTATGCAATTTCAACTCCTACAATTGATCCAGCTAAAAAATACGTATTTAGAGTAGCTGCTTCAAATATTGTAGGTCGAGGTCCATATTCAGATACCGCCGAAGGACAAGTTAGATATATTACTTTAAATGCTCCAAATTCTGTAGATATAGATGTTACACCAGCAAATGGTGCTAGGATGTCTAGTAATTTAACTCAGGTAAATACTAAAACTAACTCTCCTTCTGGACATAAATTAGCTTTGTCTATGGATGGCACAGAACAAAAGCTTCTAAATGGATCACATTTTATATCGCCAACTTCTGGAACGTTTGCTTCGCCTATAACTTTAAACGGGTCTTCTTGGGGATATCGAGTGGCAAGTGTTGGTGGATTTGGTAGTGGTGGATCGGTTGAATTAAATGTTGTGACTTCAGCTCATAAATGGGCTGGCGTACCAGTAAAAGCTATTCCACATGTTATTAAGACGAAAAATATTGCAAATACTACGCTTGAACAGACAACAGTTTATTATGGTGCAATTGTAGACGCAGATCAGAGAAGTGGTGGTTATAAAGCGACTGTTCTTTACACAACAATTAATAATTAAGGAGGGTGGAGGTTAATATGTGAAAGTTAACTGAAACAAAAATAACAAATTAATAACAAATAAGGAGAAACCAATGAAATTACCTATATCTAAGGTAGTCGCAGGCAGTGCACTTGCTTTAGCGGTTGCAGTTTTGCCACTTACAAATGCTTTTGCTGCATCGCAATCTAAAAATGCAACAGTTAATGTTGTTGTTGGCTCATCTATCTCACTAGATGTATCTGGTGGAACAGGCGGAACTGGTACTGTAGATATCAACGTAACCCCAACTGCAGCTGGTGCTGTTGGTACAGCTTCACATAATGTTGCAGTTAGTACAAACAATACTACTGGTTATAAGCTACAACTAAACTCTAGTACAGCTGATACAACTCTAGCTAAGGGAGCAGATACTTTAGCTGCTACTAGTGGAACTAAAGCAGCTCCAGCAAATCTAGACACAAACTCATGGGGATACTCAATTCCTGGATTTGCTGCTAATACATATGCTGGTGTTACACCAACTGGAAACCCTGTAGTGCTAAAAACTACTACAACTCCAGCAACTAATGATTCAACAACCGTAACTTGGGGTGCTAAGGTAGACACAAGCAAACCAAATGGTACATATACTCGACAAGTAACTTACACGGCGGTAACAAACTAGTATGAAAATGTTCGGAAGTTGGTTTAAGTTTTTTGTAGTTGGTTTATTAATGGGGGTAGTTGGCGTTATGCCCGTTACCAATTCTTATGCAACCGATGGATCGTCTGGCGATAATATACAGATTACTTTATCGCCAACTTCCGTACATGAAGAATTAAAACCTGGTGAAACAAAAACGGGAACATTTAAGTTAATTAATAGTGGGGCACGTCCTTTTAATGCAAAGGTATATGCTTCGCCTTATCAGGTGAATGGGGAAGATTATGAACCGGTTTTTGGTAGTGATATTCCACAAACACAGGTATCTAGATGGGTAAAGTTCAGTCAAGAGACTTTTTCCCTAAAACCTAATCAGACGGTTGAAGTTAAATATGAGATTAATGTTCCTAAAGATATTCCAGCAGTAGGACAATATGCTGCTTTATTTGCTGAGACAACTGGTGAAGAAGACAATGGTGGCGCAGTTATTACTAAAAAACGTGTTGGTATGATTTTGTACGGTAAGGTTAGCGGCGGTGATACACGTCAGAGTGGGGAATTAATCTCGAGTGACGTGGCTTTTTGGCAACAAAATAGACCTTTAAGCTCTAAGATTAGGGTAAAGAATACTGGTAATACTGATTTTATGAGCTATTCTAAGTTCAAAGTAAAGAACTTTTTTGGCGGAAAAGTAAGATATGAATCGCAGAATTTAGACCACGCAGTCTTACCAGATACTGTAAGAGCGATTAATTTAGAGTGGAATGACGCAACAATTGGACTTTATAAAGTAGAGATTGAGTCACAAATCTTAGGTAAAACTGAAATTATTGAGAAGACAGTTTTAATGGCGCCTTTCTGGCTATTAGCTGTTATTTTGATTTTATTATTAATAATTATTGGAGGTATAGTTTATGCGATTTTCAAAAAACGTCGCACAAAAACTCCTCAAGAATAAGAAAATATTACTTTTTCTAGTGGTACTTGGCACGTCATTTGCTTTTTTTACGGAGCAAATGACTCCTGTATTTTCCTATAATCGGGATTATACAGTTAATGTAAATATTTACCGGCCAACATCTAGCTTAGATAGTGTAAAAGTTACTTACTATAAAGTGGGTGAGCAAAGATACGCTAAAGTTGAATTTAGAGTTAGAAGTTCATCTTCGTATTCGTACACATTAGATGGTGGTACTAAGATAACAGAAGCTATTACTTATAGCGATGATTGGAGCCCAGTTGTTATCAATTTGCCATTAAATGATAACAATGAACACAACCTAAAATTAGAAGCTACAGGTGGACCATATTTTGGTGTAGCTGAAGCAACCGCTAAATTACGGTTTAAAGAAGATAAGAAGCCTGGTGGGGGTCCATCGGATAGTAATAAAGGCAAGAATGAAGCTAGAAGTGAAATCTTATCTAGGCTTTCGAGTACTGGACATAGCCTATGGATTATCGGGGGACTATCTTTAGTTGTCTTAATACTTAGTGTCTTGATATTAAAACGAATATTTAAAAAGAAGTCCGATCGTTAAATAGAAATTAAATAGTTTTTAAAAATAGCTTTTATTCGTGTTTATAGTTATAAACATTTATTTATATTGTTTAACTATACACTTAGTGTATAGTTAAAGTATGAATGCTAATTATGCACTTTTAGGTTTTTTAGACTATGGTCCTAATTACGGCTATGAGCTTAAAAAACTCTATGACAATTATTTTGGTCAGGAGAAATCAATTTTATCTGGTCAGATATATTCAATTCTCTCAAGGCTTAAAAGAGATAATAAAATAAAGGAGATCAAAGAAAAATTCGATTCTAATGGTCCAGAACGAATTAAATATGAGATTACTAAGTTTGGTAAAGAAGATTTAGAGAAATGGTTAAATACGCCTGAAAATCCATCGCGGAATTTGCAAGTGAATTTGTATGTTAAGACAGTGATTGCCTTATTACGCGAGGGAGATGCTGCTAAGTATTTAGATGAGCAAAAGAAAGCACATATTGCTAGAATGCGTGAACTTACAAAGATTAAAAATAGTGTAGATCTTTCGAAGAAACTTTTAATAGATCACGCGTTATTTCATATTGAAGCAGATTTAAGATGGATTGATTTAACTAGTTCGAGACTTGTTAGTTTAAAAAAGGAGATTTTATAGTGGACGAAGTAATTATTAGTGCTAAGGATATAAAGAAGGCATATGGTAAGACACATGCTTTAAGAGGCGCTTCTTTAAAAGTTAAAAAAGGTGAAGTTTTAGCAATTATGGGGCCTAGTGGTTCTGGTAAATCAACCTTACTTCATAGTTTAGCTGCGATCATTAGTGTAGATAGTGGTGAAATAAGATTAAACGGTAAAAGAATCGATAAACTACCCGACGACAAAAGAAGTATTCTAAGACGAACAATGTTTGGTTTTGTTTTTCAGTTTGGTCAATTAGTGCCAGAACTAACCGTTGAAGATAATGTTGCTTTACCATTACTTTTAAACAAGAAGGATAAAAAAGAAGCTTATAAAAAGGCAAAAAGATGGATTGCTGAAGTTGGATTAAGTGGAAAAGAAAATAATTTGCCAGGTGAATTATCTGGAGGGCAAGCACAGCGTATTGCAATTGCTAGAGCAATGGTGATTGAACCTCAGATTTTATTTGCAGACGAACCAACTGGATCACTAGATACATTTAATTCAGAAAAGGTGATGGAACTTTTCATAAAGACAGCAAAAGAACATGGAACTACTGTAATTATGGTGACACACGAACCAAGTATTGCTGCTTACGCAGATCGGGAGATTGTAGTAAGAGATGGAAAGATTGTAGGGGAATAAGATGAAAATAGCTTGGTTTTTATTTTGGAGGTTGGATAAGCAGTCGATAAAAAGATTGGTTTTAACTTCTTTTGCTATTGCTTTAGGGGTAATGACTTTACTTGTGCTGCTATCTGGAACAAACGGTCTTTATAACCGGTTTAACCAGGGTGGATTATTCAATGCAGTTTATTCTGGTAAAGGAGCTAAAAGTGATAAGGATGCTTTAAAGATAGCTTGGTTCACTCATGATAACTTAAATCGTTGGCAGAATAATGAGATTAAGGTCTTAGAGTTCGCTAAGACATCTAGTAATGCTCCAGATCTTCCGAATTTAAGAGCACCTCAGCCTGGAGAATACTATTTATCTCCAAAGCTTGCTTCAATCATGAAGACTAATCCTAATAGCGGTTTAGATAAACGTTATGGTAATAAGTACATAGGTGAATTACCAAAAGAATACTTAAGTTCTCCAGATGATCTGATTGCATTCTCAGGCGTTAAGAAAGAAGATCTTTTAGCTTCAAATGTTCCAACATTTAATTACACTGATCCAAAAATGTTAGAAAGTAGTAAAGACTTTAGTATTAAAGGAGGTTTACTGGTTATCTTTGCTTTTGGTGCGGTTATATTACTTTTTCCGGTTGCTATGTTAGTATCTATAGCTACTCAATTAGGTAGTGCTCAGCGTGAACGAAAATATGCTGCTATTCGCTTGATTGGTGGAACTAGAAAACAAGTTAGAAATATTTTGTTATTCGAATCATTAGTTACAACTTTAGTAGGAATTTTAGGTGGTGTTTTACTTCACTTAATGATTCTACCATTAATTAGTAATTACTCTTTCGATGGCTTAAGATTCTTTCCAGAACAATTAAGGCTAGATTTATCTCAATACTTTTATGTTGCAGTTATTATCTTAGTACTTAGTTTAGTCGTGAATCTATGGCAGATGAAGAAAGTACAGACTTCACCATTAGGCATTGTGATGCGACACAAAAAGGATAAAAAGCCACGAATTTTTAGATTAATTCCGTTTTTAATAACTTTTAGTTTCTTTTGCTTCTTATGTACAGATGTTGGTAAGAAATGGCTAAAAGATGGATCGCAGATTTCTATGATATTACTTCTTTTAGCGATCTTAGGTCTGATGTTTAGTATTATACTAGCTGGCTCTTATATTACTTACTGGTTGTCTAAATTAATTTCAAAAAATACTAAAAGGGCAACAGTTTTAATTGCTAGTAAACGTATTAAAACGCAATCTAAGCAGGTTTTTAGAAGCGTTGGCGGAGTAGTTCTTGCTCTTTTTGCTGGTAGTTTCTTTCTAACGGCAGTTAGTGGTATAGATAAAGTTGAACAAGATTCAATCTCTGGAAATATGTATTCTAGGTTAAAGACAGATACAGTACTTATCTCTACTGCACAAAATTATGATCTTGATCAGGCGATTAAAAATAAAAGTTACATTAAATCTTATACAAAAATTGGTATAGATCTAGAAAGTGAAGAAGAAGGATTGTTTACCATATCTTGTAAGGATTTAGCTACTTATATTAAGACGGATTGTAGAGACAAGGGTGTAGTTAAATATAATCTAGCAACTAATAAAATACTTGGTGATGTTTCTAGTTTTGATTTTAATAAAGAACACCAATATCTAGTAACTTTAAAATCTATGGATTATATTGATACCTTAAGATCTGACGTCTTAACAAATATTAAAAGAGATACTATTGCTTATGTAATTAGTGGAAAATATGCTAATCAGCCAATTGTTAGTAAGCTAATAAAAAGCCTGTCTGAAGTAACTTATGCTGGTATTTTATTTACGATGTTAGTTGCAATTTTTAGTCTTTTTGTTTCGACTGTTGGTGGTCTTTTTGAAAGAAAACGTTCGCTATTTACCTTGAGCTTAGGAGGAATGGATTTCAAACAAATGAAGCGAATGGTTTTAGTTGAATCGTTAATTCCATTAATATCTGTATCGGTATTTGCTTCAATACTTGGTATTTGGGTTGGCACGATATTTATGTCTATTTATTCGTCGTCGGTAAAGCCAACAATTACGCCATTGTATCTTGTTATAATCCTAGGATGTTTAGCTTTTGCAATAATCGGCATAAACATGATTTTGCCTGTAATTAAGAGAATTACTTCGCTTGAAGAAAACCAGTCTGAATAATTTAAGCTTATTTAGTAGGTATAAAGATATATAGAAATAGAATAAAAAATATAAAGATAAAAAGTAAAATAATGAACAAAAATAATGGCACGCTTGGCGTGCTGTTATTTTATATAAAAGCTTAAGTGATATGCTTAAAAGAGATGAAACTAAAAAATATTTTAAAGAAAATTAAATCAGTTAAATCAAAGAGCAGTTTAGTTGTTTATTTGCTTTTAGCTTTTAGCAACTTTGTCATTTTATCTTTAACTGGCACAGATCCTGCTTCTTTGTTGCAGACAGAGATGGCATTAGCTTTTCTTGATGTAATCGTCTTAATAGTATTTTGGCTTGGTAGATATTTAATAAGAGGTTTTAAAACAAGGAGCTTTAAATTGAGTTTTAAAGGTACTTTTTTAAAGATCCTCGTTTTGCTATTTTTAATTGCTACTTCTTTTACGTCATATGTTTTATATAGAGGTGTTTTAAAAGAGGATAGTAAACAATTAAAAGAGATTACTAGATTAAATCAATTAAACGAAGAATCTAAAAAGAAAGCTGATATCCTAACGGATATTTCAAAAGAATTAAATCTAAAAAGCAAAGAAGAACTAAAAACCTTAAGGAAAGAAAAAGTTAAGCGTGTTATAGATGGAGATACTTTAGAAGTAGGCCTTGGTAAGGTTAGGGTGATTGGAATTAATACTCCTGAGACTGTTGATCCAAGACGAAAAGTTGAATGTTTTGGCAAGGAAGCTTCAAGTAAGGCTAAGGAATTATTAGACGGTAAAGAGGTTTATTTAGAAAGTGATCCTTCTCAAGGTGAAGTAGATAAATACGGTAGACATTTATTTCATGTCTTTACCGAAAATGGCATTAATTATGCTAATTATCTAATTGCTAATGGTTATGGCTATGAATATACGTATCGGGTGCCATATAAGTATAAGAAGGCTTATAAGGAGGCGGAAAGGCTTGCGAGAGACAAGAAACGTGGACTTTGGGCAGACGATACTTGTAAGGGTATAAAATAAAGCTTATGTTGGCACTCTTGACCTTAGAGTGCTAAAAGTCTATAATTCTAACTACTAGAAGGAGAATTAGAATTTTATGATGCCAAATCAAGAAGAATTAAAACCGCTTGAGCAGTATGGACAAGACTTTACTGCTTTAGCAAGAGAAGGAAAATTAGATCCGGTTATTGGACGAGACGAAGAGATTCGTCGGGTTATGCAGGTCCTTACAAGACGAAATAAAAATAACCCGGTGCTAATTGGTGAACCGGGAGTTGGAAAAACAGCCATTGTTGAAGGATTAGCTGAAAGAATTGTAAAAAATGATGTGCCGTCTAGCTTACTAAAGAAGCGAGTAATTGGAATTGAGATTTCCTCTTTACTTGCTGGTGCTAGCTTTAGAGGGCAATTTGAAGAGCGAATTAAAGCACTATTAAAAGAAGTGGAAGAGGCTTCTGGTGAGATAATTCTATTTATTGACGAGATTCATACAATTGTCGGAGCTGGTAAATCGGAAGGTTCAATGGACGTTGCTAATATGCTAAAGCCCATGATGGCTAGAGGTCAATTACACCTAATTGGAGCAACCACTTTAAATGAGTATCGTGAGAATATTGAAAAAGATGCAGCTCTAGAACGCCGATTACAGCCTGTTTATGTAGGTGAGCCATCCATAGATGATACGATAGCGATATTAAGGGGTCTACAAGAAAAGTACGAAGTACACCACGGAGTAAAGATTAAGGATGATGCAATTGTAGCGGCTGCAAAGCTTAGTAACCGTTATATTAGTGATCGGTTCTTACCAGATAAAGCAGTTGATCTAATAGATGAAGCTACATCAGCGCTTAAAATGCAATTAGACTCTAAGCCAATTGATGTAGATAGATTAGATCGTAAGATTATGCAACTTCAGATTGAAGATCGGGCTTTAAAGAAAGATAATTCAGATCAAGCTAATTTACGTAAGAAAGAGATTGAAACAGAAATTAATGATCTAAAGCAAAAAGCTAGTGATTTAGATAATAAATGGCAAAAAGAAAAAGATCTTATTTCTAAAGTAAATGAAGTTAGTGCTTTAATTGAATCACAAAAGGCAGAACTTGATCGAGCTTCTAGTGAAGGTGATCTTGCAAGAGCTGCAAAGCTTCAGTATGGAGATATTCCAGAGAATGAAAAGAAATTAGCTACTTTAAGAGAAGAGATTAATAAGATTCCAGAAAAGGATCGCTTGCTTAAAGATGAAGTAGATGTAGATGACATTGCTTCTGTTGTTGCACGTTGGACAGGGATTCCAGTTAATAGATTGATGGAGAGTGAGACTAAGAGATTACTTAATCTAGAAAGCGAATTAAGAAAAAGAGTTGTTGGTCAGGATCGGGCAGTTGAGCTAGTGTCTGATGCTATTAGAAGATCTAGGGCGGGAATCGGTGACCAGAATCGTCCAATTGGTTCATTCTTATTCTTAGGTCCAACTGGAGTTGGAAAAACGGAACTTGCTAAAAGTCTAGCTGAGGCTTTGTTTGATGACGAACGCTCGATGGTAAGAATTGATATGAGTGAATATATGGAAGCTCATTCAGTTGCTAGATTAATTGGATCGCCTCCAGGATACATTGGTTTTGATAAAGGTGGTCAGCTAACTGAAGCGGTTAGAAGACGTCCATATAGTATAGTCTTATTAGATGAGATTGAAAAAGCTCATCAGGATGTCTTTAATGTTTTACTTCAGGTCCTAGATGATGGTCGGTTAACGGATGGCCAGGGAAGGACAGTAAACTTTACTAATACAATTATTATCATGACCAGCAATGTTGGTTCTGAGAAAATTATTGAAAGCAAAGAGATTAATAAAGACTTAGAGCAAAAGCTCTTAGATGATTTACGTCATTACTTTAGGCCAGAATTTATTAACCGTATTGATGACATTATCGTCTTTAATAAGATTTCTAAAGGCAATATGAAGTTAATAGTTGATACCCAGCTTAAGAAACTTGTTGATGAATTAAAAGCTACAAAGGATATTACTTTAGAAATTACCGATAATGCTAAGAATGCTTTAATGGATCAGGGTTTTGATACTAACTTTGGTGCTAGACCTTTGAAGCGGTTAATTCAAAAAGAAATCTTAAATAAGTTAGCAAAAGAATTAATCAAAGGTGATATTAAAGAGCAGTCAAAAGTAACTGTGGATTATAAGGATAATACTTTTGTTGTTTTAAATTAATCTAACTTTAGGGTATAAAATAATAGCAGGTTATTCCTGCTATTATTTTTTGTTTAGAGAAAACAAAAAATAAAAGATAAAAACTTGCTAAAAAGAAAATAGCTAAAAATAGAGAATAAAAAGTAAAAATTAAAGAAACTAAAAAAGTAAAAAACTAGAATAAATAGTTAAGAGAGTTTTTATTATGATTAGTCTTTTAAGATCGACAAGCACTAAACCTAAAATTACTAGAATAGATAGCTTTATGCGAGGCTGTTGGGTTAGGTCGGAAAATCCTACAGAAGTAGAGTTAAATTCTTTAGAATCTTTAGGAGCAGATCCTGATGTGCTTCGTGATGCCTTAGACCCACATGAGGTGCCACGTGTTGAACAAGATGATGATTGGACATATTTCTTTACTAGAGTTCCAGCAAGAGAAGATCGGGATAATGATTTTACCACACCGGTCATGATAGGGCTTGGTAAAAGTTCGGTGCTTACAGTGTCTAAGACTTCTTTAGGCCAAATTTGGGAACCATTTATTAGTAAATCGGAAGTTGCAACAACACAAAAAATGAAACTATTTATGTTAATGGTCGAAGGAATATCTTCGGAGTATCAGTCAAGAATTGCTGCAATTAACAGACAAGTTAGAGCGATTACTAAATCAGTTAAGGAACTAAGATCTGAAGATATTATTTATTTTGTTGAATATGAACGAAAATTAAATGATTTTATGGATGCACTAATTCCAACTAATGTGGCATTAGAGAAGATTTTGAGTGGTAAATACGTCTCACTTCACAAGGAAGATGAAGAATTGGTGGAAGATTTATCTATTGATTTTGAACAGTTGATCTCTAGGTGTAAGAGTCTATTACGTACAATTACTAATATTCGGGATTCTTATCGGACGGTGATGGATATTCGTCTTAACGCTACAATGCGAACTCTAACCATAGCTACTCTTGCTATTTCAATACCAACAATGGTTGCTGGTATCTATGGCATGAATGTGACTCTACCGGGTCCTGTAGAGGATAGCTATTTTTCTTATCTATTAATGGGTGGTAGTGTTATAGCCTCACTTCTAATAATTCTTTACTTTACACGTAAGAGATAATTTTATTAAAAATAAAATGACAATAAAAAATCCTCCCAAGAGGAGGTCGAATATCTAAATTAAGTGTTTTATTCGCGGGTACCTCTTTTTGAGGTACCCGCTTTTGTATCGGCAGAATGAGTGTCAGGAGGAGCTAAGGCTCTAACTCTACTGGCACTCCCAATGACTACCGTGTCCATTCTTCCAGGCCCAAGCAGCAACGTTTGCGTTTGCTACTGGATCCCAGACACTTGCCCCTTGATAGCCAGCTTCAGCTGACATCCAGGCCCAAGTGGACGGAATAAATTGAAACAAGCCTTGAGCATGTCCCAGATTTTTTCCGTTATAGATCACGGGATTGGGATTCTGCGAGAGTGGGTTAAAAGACGACTCACATTTTGCAATTTTTGCAAAATGATTTTCGTCTACACCATACTTTCTAGCCGTATCTCGAACGAGTTGTTTCATACTTGAAACGCTTCGTGAGTCATAGCTAGAAGTTACACTCTCTTTCGATACAGTCTCAGCTTTAGCTGAGGCTGTTTTTATTTTTTGTGGCGGCCGTGGATCTGCTTGAGGTTTTTTATCCTCAATTTTGATCGACGACCGATCTATTTTTTTACGATGTTTTTTTCATCGACTTTAAGATTTTTTACAGCTTCAGTAATTGCTGAGGCTGTACTTTCAGAATTATTTTTAGCAAAGTCGTATCCGACTTTCGCTCCAATAATTCCCGAAAGAATTGAAGTAATGATGACTATTAAGAAAAAAGTCTTCATTTTTTCAATAAAACTCTTAAAATTTTTTTTGTTGTTGGTTGACGGAATGTTTAACATTTTTGTTTTCCTTTCTTTGAAAACATTTTTATGTTTTTTTGTTTTATTCTTTTTTGTTTATTTTTTTAAAAAAAAGAATACCCCCGTCATTGGGTATTGTAGGCCGATACTACAATACAAACTATTAACAAAAGTAAATTTATTAACAGATTGTATTATAGCAAGAACCTAAATATCTAAATCAAAGGTTTAAGGAAAACTTTATTTGTTTGTACCACAAAATATCTAAGGTACAATTGGCTATATACAGTTAGCCAACTTATTGGATATTACCATAAAATGGCCATTTTGTCAATATGCTTATGTAATATGATAAATAATTATGGTAAAAGATATTTTGACTGGTGAAGGATAGTATACAATATAAGAAAAGCTATAAAAATGAGGTACTGTTTTGACAGAGAAAGTTAGTAAACGTAAAGTTAAAATTATTATTGATGGCAAAGCATTAGTCGATGATCACTTTAGTGGTGTTGGCCACTATGCAAAAGGTATCTGTGAAGGTTTAGATGAAATTATGGAAACAGATCATAATTTAGATGTAAGAATTGCTGTACCTTTTAAGAGAGCAGATCGGTTGCCAAAATTTGGATTTAAAAACATTAAAGTTGCGCCAATTCCTCTACCAATGCGAGTTTTTAGAAGATTGACTACTAAGGGAGCTTTACCACCTATGGATTTAGTAGTAGGTAGGGGTGTTTACTTTTTCCCAGATTATGTTCGCTGGCCACTTGCAAATTCAAGGTCTATTACTACTATCCATGACCTTTCTTTTGAAGAAGTTCCACAATTTGTGGATGACAATAACGCTAGGTTCTTAAGAAAAACTACAAGAAACTCAGTTGCTAAATCAGACAAGGTTGCAACAGTAACTAATACTATGAAGGGGATTATAGAGAAGTTTTATAAACTTGATCCTTCTAGAGTAATGGTGACTCATAACGCTGCTAATTTAGCTGTTTTTTATAAGCACAATGAAAAAGATATTGAGCGAGTTAAATTGAAATACAAGATTTTTGGTAAATATATATTTACAGTTGGCAACATTGAACCACGTAAGAACCAGGTTTCAATTGTCGAAGCTTTCATGAAATTACCTAAAGAAATCGCTGATGAATATACTTTAGTTCTAGCTGGTGCTGGTGCTTGGAAAGATGAGAAGATTCACGAGGTCGTTAATAAGGCTATTAAGAAAGGCTATCGGGTTACGATGCTTCTTGGTGTAGTTACTGATGAAGAGATGCCAATTCTTTACAGTGGAGCTTCTATGATGATTTACGCTAGCTTTTATGAAGGCTATGGCATGCCAATTGTTGAAGCAATGGCTTGTCGTACACCAGTAATTTGTTCTAATGCTTCTGTAATGCCAGAAGTCGCCGGAGATGCTGCATTAATGATTGATCCACATAAAGTATCAGACATTAAAAATGCAATTATTAAGCTTCATGATAATCCAGAGCTTGCTAAAGAGATGGTTGAAAAAGGTATCGAGAATGTTAAGCGATATGACTGGAAAAAAGAAGCGCAAAAACTAGTAGATGTAGCGAGGGAATTTTAATGACAAGAGTTGGTATTGATTATCGGGCAATGCAAATTGGCCATCAGTTTAGAGGCATTGGTTCGGTACTTAGAAATGTATGTGCTGGTATTGCTGTATCTAATAAAGTAGAAGATACTGAATTTATCTTATTTACAGAAGGTCCAGTCGATGGTTGTGCTGATAGGGAGGCTAAAAGTATTTTTAAGGGTGCTAACTATAGATATTGTTCCTTGGGTGATTCAAGATCACGAAATGAAAAGATTCTTTATTCTTTGCCAAAAAGACAAGAGAAGATTATTGAACGCTCTTGTGATAAATTTATTCAGTTTGATTTTTCTCTAGGACTACCTAAGAAGGTTGAATCACTACTTGTAATGCATGATTTTATTCCATATGAATTAGGTAATAGATATCCTAATACTTACTTGCCAGAGTATCGTAAAGCTAGAAGAGCGGGATTACATCGCAAGCATGCCTTACAACAAAAGATCCGACGAGAAGTATATATTCGTAACGTTAAGGATGCCTTACGTCGAGCAGATCGTATTATTACAGTATCTGGGTTTACAGCTAAACGTGTAAAAGAGATCGCCAAAGAATTTAATATTGACCTTGATCCTAATATTATTATTAGTAGTTTCCTTGGTGCTTCATCTGTTAAGGGTAATAAAAAAGAAATGGATCATTTTGAGAAGCACATTATTAGAGGCTATGGTTTAGACAAAAGTCCATTTATCTTCTGGATCGGTGGTGCTGACGATAGGCGTCGAATTGACTTGCTTGTTCAGGCATTTAACCGTATTAGGGCCACAGGCAAAGAACTAAAGTTAGTATTAGCTGGTCTTGATTTTATCTCAATTGATTCGATTTATAACATAAAGGCAAAAGAAGCAATTTTAAAGTCTTCTTATAAAGAGGATATTATCTTGCTGGGTTATATTTCAGATGATCAACGCAACTTCTTATATGAAAAAGCTGAAGCTTTTGTATTTCCAACTGAGTCAGAAGGATTTGGCTTGCCACTAGTTGAAGCTTTGCTTCTTGGAACAAGCGTAGTTTGTTTTAAAAATACTTCACTTGTTGAATTGATTGGTGATAACTGTTTCCCTTGTAAAGAATCTGCTATAGGGCTTAGTGAAGCAATTATTAATTGTTTAGAGCGTTCTGATGAAGAGAAGCAAAAAGATAAAGAAGCTGGTATTTTGTGGGCAAAGAAGTTTACTTATGCAGACTTTGTTGAAAAAGTTAATGAATTTATTAAGCATAGATAAGGTTTAGTAAGTTTTTTATAAGAATGTTAGTGTAGCTTTAGGGTTAAATATTGCTACAAAATAGGAGAATATAATGATTACTGTGATTATAGCTGGTGGATCGGGTACAAGATTATGGCCACTATCTACTCCAAGCTATCCAAAACAACTACTTAGACTGACTTCAGATCGTACAATGATCCAAATGGCTTATGATAGAGCTGTACTACTCGGTGACAAGGTTTACATTGTTACTGAAGCATCTCATGCTGACGCTTTAAAGAGTCAGCTTCCAGAATTAGCAGATGATAGATTTATCATCGAACCAGGACGTCGTGGTACTGGTAACTGTATAGTTATGGCGTTAGATTACTTATCTCGTATTGAACCAATGGATGAACCAATTGCTTTTATCCATGCGGATCACCAGGTAAGAGATAAGAAAGGTTTTGCTGCATCCTTTAAGGTGGCAGCTGAGACTTCCAAAGAAAATAATTCCATAACCTTAATTGGGGTTGAACCAACCTTCCCATCTACTGGTTTTGGCTACATTAAAAAAGGTGAGCCTGTAGCTAATGATTCTAGAATTTGTTATGTTGCTAGTTTTAAGGAAAAACCAGATTTTGAGACAGCTAAAGAATATGTTGAATCAGGTGATTATTACTGGAACTGTGGATACTTTGTTGGATCATCTAATGTTTTCTTAAACGAAATGAAAGAGTCAGCTCCAGATCTTTTAGATAGTTATGAAATGCTTCACAAGATTTCTGATACTAAGTCTAAAGAGTATAACGATGCTTACCTAAGCCTAAAAGACGCCGTTATTGATACAGCTTTAATTGAAAAAGCAAAGAACTTAAATGTTGTATCTGCTAATTTCGACTGGATGGATGTTGGATCATTTAAGGATCTACATGATGTTATTGGTCAGGATGAAAACGGTAATTATGAAGAAGGTGATAATGTCTACGCCTTAGATACAGCAAACTCTTATATCCGTAATGACGATGGTCGGCCAATTGCTGTGATTGGACTAGATAATATTGTAGTAGTAAATACTAAAGATGGTATTTTGATATCTAGAAAAGATGTGTCGCATCGTACGGGAGAAGTTGCTAAAGCTCTTATAAAGAAAGGTCAGATTAAGTAGTTTTAGACTAGCTAGTTTTGATTAAAATAAACGCTCTAATAAACGATTTAGGGCGTTTATTTATTTTTATGGGATAATGAAGATATGGAGGAAGAAACCGCCAAAATATATTATTGTTCGTCTTGCAAGGAAAGATTAAGGAGAAGCTTTTCTGGCAATTATTTGTTTTGTGATACAGAAAAATATCCAGCTTGTAAAAGAATCAAGATCTCTTTAAGGAGTGATGATGTTTTTATAGATAGCAGGCTAAGGGTTGCTTATTTAAATAAAGAAAAATCATATTGCTTAGATGACAGTTTGTATGATCGGGTAGTAAATAATAGCGTTTTATCTAGAGACGCTATTAAAGAACAGACTTCACAAATACCTAGACCATCTTATCTAAGAACCAGAGTGCTGTTAAAGGGAGAAAAGATTCCTTTAAAAGACAAAACAAAAGCTGTCTTTAGAGTACTAGAGAATTTATATAAAAGAGGTGTAAGAACAAGTCTTAGTTATTCTTTGGAAGAATTAATTTCTAGATATGCGCTTAATGAAGAACCAAATCTAAGAGAATGTATTTTGCCAAAAGTAACCTGTGTGGATGATGGGTCTAATAATCCTAATAAGCATTCAGATAATTTAGTAATTAAAAAGTTGAAAGAGGATCTAGGAGAAAATGAGGCTCTTTTATCTAACTATCTGTTCGGACTTACGGTTGGAGATTTAATATCACTATTAAAAGATGAGGTTTCTGTTGAGACTAATTATTTACTGGGTGTAAAAATTAATATTCTACTAATTGGTGAATCTGGGGTGGCTAATGAAGCGGTAATATTAGATGAAAACGAAAGCTTAACCGATTTAGATAAAGATATAATTAGTAATTTGCTTTATCGGGTGGATATTAGGACGGTCTTTTTATCTAAAAGTGATTTAAATAACGAAAGCCAAAAGTATCAAAGAGTCTTACAATTAGCATCTAGAGAAAAGATGTTTATCGGTAAGATTTCAGATAAGGATCTAGTTTTTAATATTGTTTATAAATACCAAGTATCTCTAATTGAAGCTATTTTGGCTGGCAAGCTTAATAGATTAAAAAATAAAGTGTATCTTAAAACACCTATTAACACATTTAAAGATCCTGAAGAAAATTTAGAGTGTGATGATCTTAAGAAAGCATTAAAAATATTAGAAGAATTAAAGCCTCTTTTAGTTGATGATCTAAACCAAGCTATTTTACATTTATTTAATTTGTATGGTTTAGGCGTAAATGAGGCAATTAATTTAGAGATTGCAGACAAAGAAAATGCCGATCTGATAATATCTTTTGACTTACCTTCTAATATTCTAGAGGATAACATGGCTTTAATTATGCCTTTAACTTTATTTTCTAACGTGGTTTTAGAAAGAACAGATGAAAGTATAAAGACTAGAAGATTAAAGCATGTAGATACTAAAGATTTAGAATATTTTTTGAAGTTTTTGTTTGGTTACGATCAGTTTAGGCCATATCAGGAAGAAGGCATTAAACGATTATTAGCTGGTAGGCGAACAGTTATGCTGCTACCTACGGGTAGCGGCAAAAGCACAGTCTACCAGTTAAGTAGTTTGTTGCTTCCTAAAACTTCAATTATTGTGGCACCAATTGTATCTTTAATTGATGACCAGGAATTTAATTTGAGACGTAATGGTATAGATTTATTTTTAGGCTTAAATTCACAGCTTGATGCTAAGAAGAAAATGGAAGCCATGTTAAGGCTTAAAGGTGGTAATTTAAGTGGTATAATTGTATCTCCTGAAAAATTATTGCAGATAGACTTTTATGAGAGCTTATTAGATCTTGATAGGAAAAATGGTTTATCTATTGTGGCTATAGATGAAGTGCATTGTGTTTCTGAATGGGGTCATGATTTTCGACCTAGCTATATTGGAGCAACTAGAATTTTGAAGAATCTAATTATGCCAGGGAGTTATAGGAAACGACCTTTAGGTTATATCGGGCTTACTGGTACGGCATCGCCACGAGTGTTAAAGAGTGTGTTGTCTGATCTAGGTATTAATGAAGACGATGCTTTAATCCTACCTAAAAATTTTGATCGGCCTGAAATAAAGTATCACGTTGAGATTTCATCAGACTTTCGTGAGAAGGGTGAACGCCTAAAAGACTATATTACGGATTTTATGCCTTGTTATTTTGGTAAGTCTTCACCAACAGAATTTTACCTTAGAGATGGGATTGGCAATGGGCTAGTATTTAGTACAAAAGTAAATGGTGGATTTGGTGTAGTGCATCTTAGAGATTTAATTAGCATGACAGGCTTATTTAAGAGCGTTGGGGTGTATAGTGCTAGTGAACCTTATAACTATCGGGTTGATCCTGCAAAAACGCTTACGTGGAATGATATTAAGGTTAGGACAATGTATCGTTTGCGTAGTGGTTATTATAAAGTGTTAGTTTGTACAAAAGCTTTTGGCATGGGTGTAGATAAATCAGATATTCGCTTTACGATTCATTCCTCGCTTCCAGCATCTATTGAAGAATATTACCAAGAAGCTGGAAGAGCTGGCAGAGATCGTCAGGATGCGGTTAGTATTGTTTTACCGACTGTGTCGCAACCGGACATTATAGATGAATTACTATCTATGGGGACGTCTTTAAATAAGATCAAAAGTTTTTTGAGTGATAAGAAGCGTCAAAAAATTGGTGATTTAGAGACTGTGCTTTACTTCCATGTTAGTGGCTATAAGGACAAAGATATGGATTTGAAGGTTCTAGAACTTATCTTAAAAGATGTTGAATTGTTTTTAGATAAGAAAGTAGAAAAGACCTTAATAGTAAGAAGCGGGCAGAAGTTTATGTTAGAGACTGCTCTTTCACGCTTAATCCAAATAGGGGCATTAGACTATTATCTAGTTAAAGGGACTAAATACCGGTTGTTTTTTAATCGGGTATCGGATAGGCATTTAATCAATAGCTATTTTAGGTTAATTACTAATTTTAGAGCGGTTTTTGTATCTAAAAGAGTTGGTAAATTAAAAGAAGCTTTAAAATACAGTAATAATGCTAATAAAAAAGTTGAAACAGCTTTTAAGTATTTACTTAATTTTGAATACAACATTATTGAAAAGAGCAAGCGTCAAGCGATTCGTTCTTGCTACGAATTATTTAATGAAGCAAACAAAATTAAAAACGCTAAAGAACAAGATCGGTTTATAAGGAGCTATATCAATAGCTATTTAGACATGCCACATAAAGGTTTGTTAAAAGATATCTTAGATAGTGAGGATGAACTTAAAGCTTATATAGAAAAGATATCTAGTGAAGAATTTAAAGAGATACTAAATAATAAGCAACTTGTTTACCAGTTATGGGCGGAAGTAAATCATGTTTTACTTGATGCACCAGATAGTTTAGCGATGTATCTATTAAATAATCTTAGCCTATTTGCCCGAGGTAAAAAGGTTAATGTTGATGTGTTTAGTTCTACTGTTAAGGAGCTAAGTGGGGAGTATAAAGATAAGGCTACTATTTATGAAGTTTTAGCTAAAACTGCAAATGTTCTTTCTTATCTTACGAATGAAGCTGACTCAATTAAGTTTATTGATAATTTAATGCAAGATTTTCTTTCTTGAAACTTTGGACTTAGATTTGTAAAGCACTGTCGTTCTGAATTTTTAGAACTTACGGAACTTAGTCTAGTTGAATACCAGTTTAGAAAAGATAAAGGAAATAAAGAGGAAGAAAAATAAATGAGTAAACTTGTATATAACCGAGTGGTTTTAGTTAAAAGATTACTAGCTGAATTAAAAATTCTAGTTAATAAAAACCTAAAAGAAAGAGAAGTTTTAAGAAAACTTCAAGAAATTAGAGATAAACAACAAGAGCTTTTAGATGAATTAGAGAGTAACTTGGATGCTAAAAAGCTAAGTGAGGCGATTATCCTAGTTGATTCGTTTAAAAATGACTTGGAAGAATATTATGAAGAACAAGTAGAAATTAAAAATAAAATTAATTTAATTTTCATTTGAGGAGCAATTTTAACAGTACTTTTTCTAGTACGAATATTCTCTTAGCACTCATTTGACTAGAGTGCTAGACTTGGTTATTATAGCTACATGATAACTGAACGACAAAGTGCTATTTTATGTTCAATTATTGAGCAATATGCCGAGATTGCTTCTCCTGTTGGAAGCGTGATGTTAGCAAAACTTTTCGATGTTTCTTCAGCGACTATTCGTTCTGAAATGGCAAAACTAGAAGATATGGGGTATATTTTCCATCCGCATACTTCTGCTGGTAGGATTCCAACAGACAAGGGGTATCGGTTTTATGTTAATATCCTAGCTGAAAAACGAGCTGATGAAATTGTAAAAAAAGACCGAGGCGTAAAAGCGATTGAAACTATTGCTTCTTCGGACGATTCGTTTATGCGAGCAATAAAAGCAACAGCAGATAGCTTAGCAGAGTTAACTGGTAATTTATCTTTAGCTACAATTGGTGATCACTTATATGTTTCTGGTGTTAGCAATTTATTTAATCAGCCAGAGTTTTATGATCGGGAGAATGTACTAGCTATTGCAAGATTGATAGATAATCTAGAACCTTGGCTTAAAGAAGCAAATCCCAGCATGCCACTTAATGTGTTTATTGGTACAGAAAATCCAATTGGCAAAAGTTCAGATGCTAGTTTAATTATTGCAAAATTTAGTTCACCATATAGTGATAGAAGTTATATTGGAGTCTTAGGATCGACAAGACAAGATTATCTAAAGGTTCTAAGATTAGTTGGACATGCTGGACAAGCTCTGGAAAAGACATTTAAAAGACCAAGAATAGGAGGATAAGATGAAAAAAGATAAGAAAGAAAAAGCTGAAGAGTTAGAAAAAAAGATAGAAGAACTAACAAATGATTTAATTCGAACACGAGCTGATTTTGAAAATTATCGCAAGCGAGTTGAATCAGAAAAAGAACAAGCAAAAGTTGTTGCTAAATCAGCAATTATTTCAAAGCTACTGCCAATTATCGATGATATTGAACTTGCTATTTCATATGCCCCAGAGAATTTAAAAGATAATCCATGGGTTAAGGGTGTAAATAAACTATCTTTAAAGCTTGAAACATCTTTATCTAATTTAGGTGTTAAGACAATCGATGCTAAGAGCAATACTACTTTTGATCCAAAATTACATGATGCTATTTTAATGGATGATTCTTCTGAAGGTGAAGAAGAAATTATATTAGAAGAATTACGTAAGGGGTATTTATATAATGATGCAGTAATTCGTCCAAGCATGGTAAAAGTTGGTTTTAGAAATAAAGAAACAGAAGCAAAGGAAGAGGATAAGTTAAAGTCGGGAACTAAAACTGAATCTGAAGTTAAAATAGATAACTTAGAAGGTGCTGAAAATAATAAAAAAGAAAATAATTAGCAGTGTTGACAGTAGAGTGCTAAATGTCTATTATAATAAATAGTTAGCAATCGCATAGATAGAGTGCTAAAAACTGAATTAGATTTTTAAAATTAATAAATAGGAGGATAGAAAGTGGGTAAGATTATTGGAATCGACCTTGGAACCACTAACAGTGCTGTTGCATACATGCTAGCTGGTAAACCAGAAATTATTACTAACAAAGAAGGAAATCGTACAACACCAAGCGTAGTAGCCGTAAACAAGAACGGTGAACGTTTAGTTGGCCAAGTTGCACAACGACAACGTGTAGTAAATCCAAAGAATACGATTTATGGTGTCAAGCGTTTGATTGGTCGTAAGTTTAAGGACAGTGAAGTTCAAAAAGATATTAATATTGTGCCATACGATATTGTTGCAAAAGGCCAAAACGTTGCTGTAAAGATGGGAGATAAAGAATATACTCCTGAAGAAGTCTCAGCAATGATTTTGTCAAAGATTAAAGCAGATGCTGAAAGCTACTTAGGTGAAAAAGTTACTGAAGCTGTAATTACTGTCCCTGCTTACTTTGACGACTCACAACGCCAGGCAACTAAAGATGCTGGTAAGATTGCTGGTCTTGAAGTTAAACGTATTATTAACGAACCAACAGCTGCAGCTTTAGCTTATGGACTAGAAAACGGTAAAAATGACCAAACAATTGCTGTCTTTGACTTAGGTGGAGGTACCTTTGATGTCTCAATTCTAGAACTTGGTGATGGTGTTTTTGAAGTTAAATCAACTAATGGTGATACACACTTAGGTGGTGAAGATTTCGATAACCGAATTGTTAACCACTTTATCGATGAATTCAAAAAACAAGAAGGTATTGATTTAACTAACGATTCAGCTGCTATGCAACGTCTAAAAGACGAAGCTGAAAAAGCCAAGAAAGAGTTATCTTCGACATCTGAAGTAGACATCAACTTGCCATTCATTACTGCAGATGCTTCTGGTCCAAAACACTTTGAATATAAACTAACCAGAACTAAGTTAGAAGAAATGGTATCGGATCTTATTGATCGCTTAGCTGAACCAGTTGAAAAAGCTATGAAAGATGCTGGTTTAGAATTTAAAGATATTAACGAAGTTGTCTTAGTTGGTGGTATGACTCGTATGCCAGCAGTTCAAGAAAAAGTAAAGCAATTATTTGGTAAAGAACCAATGAAGGGTGTTAACCCAGATGAAGTCGTAGCCGTTGGTGCTGCTATCCAAGGTGGTGTTTTGACCGGTGATGTTAAAGATGTGCTTCTTCTAGACGTTACACCTTTGTCTTTAGGTATTGAGACTATGGGTGGAGTTAGCACGAAGCTTATCGAACGGAATTCAACTGTGCCTGTTTCAAAAAGCCAAGTATTTTCAACCGCTGCAGATAACCAGCCACAAGTTGAAATTCATGTTCTTCAGGGAGAGCGTGAAATGGCAAATGACAACAAATCATTAGGAAGTTTTGTACTAGATGGTATTGCTCCAGCACCACGTGGTGTACCACAAATTGAAGTTACCTTTAATATTGACGCAAACGGTATCTTAAATGTTAGTGCAAAAGATAAAGGAACTGGTAAAGAACAATCTATTACCATTACTGATTCTGGAAATATGAGCAAAGAAGATATTGAAAAAGCACAGCGTGAAGCTGAAGCTCATGCTGAAGAAGATAAGAAGAAGCGAGAAGCTATCGATGCTCGTAACAATCTTGAAAGTGCTATTTACCAGGCTAAGAAGATGCCAGATGAATTTAAAGACAAGATTACAGATGAGGATAAAAAAGCTATAGAAGATGCAGTAAAAGCCGCTGAAGAGAAATTAACCTCTGAAAGCAAGGATGAATTAGAAGCTGCAGCCAAAGCTCTTCAAGACGCAATTATGCCAATTGGTGCAAAGATGTATCAAGAAGCAAGCAAAGAACAATCTACTGATGCTAAAAGCGAGGACAAAAAAGATGGTCCTGTCGAAGGCGAAGTAGTTGACGAAGACAAGAAATAATCAAAGATTATTTGAAGGTAAACTAAGCGGTTTTTTGACCGCTTAGTTTTACCTTGAAAAGCAGTAAGCTATAATAAAGGATATGCAGAAACATCATGCACGAAAACAAATAAGAAAGTTTGATGCAAAAGTTGGATTTTATGTAAATAAATTACCAAGATCTTTAGACACTTTTATGCGTTCTTTTACATTCTTAGGCAATCCAGGTCCTTTTATGATGGTTTGGGCGGCTCTAGTGGTTTTTGGCTTTATGATGGACAGCAAACAAATTCTGATCTTAGCTTTAGTTGCGATATTAAGTATCTTATTGATTTTATTGCTTAAAAGGATAATAAAACGTAGCCGGCCAAAGACAGCTTATGTCGTAGAAGCTAATTTAAAGGATTTTAGTTTTCCAAGTGGACATTCTGGTGGATCACTTGCAATTTATGGAGCTTGGGGACTTACGGTAGCACTTCTTATTGATCCTTTAACTTGGTGGGCTTACGTGTTAATGGGAATATTCTTTCTTGTACCATTTATTGTTGGCGTATCTAGAGTATATTTAGGTGCACATTTCCCCGCTGATGTTATAATGGGCTGGCTAATATCCGGTGTTGGACTCTATCTCTCTTATTATTTAGTTGGGCTGTAAGCAGAAGCATTTTAGCACTCTTGAAAGTAGATTGCTAATTAATTAGAATTGGAATAGAAATTATGAGTAAACGAGATTATTATGAGGTTTTAGGTGTTTCTAAAACAGCATCTAGTGATGAAATTAAAAAAGCTTATAGAAAGCTTGCTATTAAATATCACCCAGATAAAGAGGGTGGTTCTGAAGAGAAATTCAAAGAGATTAATGAAGCTTATGAAGTCTTAAAGGATAGTGATAAAAGATCACGTTATGATCAGTTTGGTCACGCTGGAGTTGGCGGTAATGGCTTTTCTGGTGGTAATCCTTTTGAAGGCTTTAACTACAGCAATTATGGTGGCTTTGCTCAAGGTTTTGATTTTGATATTTCAGATATTTTTGGCGATATTTTTGGCGGTGGAAGCAGTAGAAGAAGCCCAGAAGAAAACCGAGGCGCCGATTTAGCGGTTAGAATAGTTTTAACTTTTGAAGAGTCAATTTTTGGAACTGAAAAAACTGTTAAATATGATGCTGATCGGGTCTGTGAAAATTGTCATGGTACAAAATGTGAACCAGGTCATAAGATGAAGACTTGCCCAACCTGTAATGGTACTGGTCAGGAGATTAAAGTTGTTAACTCAATTTTAGGTCAGATCAGGCAGAATATGACTTGTTCTACCTGTCATGGAGCAGGACAAATTCCAGAAAAGCCTTGTTCAGTTTGTCGTGGTAAAGGTGTACAAAAAGAAAAGGTTGAACTTACTGTTAAGATTCCAGCTGGCATTATGGATGGTGCTTCTATTCGTATTACTGGTAGAGGATCGGACGTTGCGGGCGGTACGTCTGGAGACCTTTATGTAAGAGTGGATGTAAAAGCACATAAGAAATTTACTAGAGAAGGTGATTTGATCTTATCTAGTCAGAAGATTTCGATGATAGATGCTGCACTTGGTAGTGTAGTCGATGTTGAAACTATTGATGGTAATGTTAAGATGAAAATCCCAGCTGGTACGCAAAGTGGTACAGATTTTAAATTGTCTAATCATGGCGTACCAAGAGCCTCTGGAAGTAGTCGTGGCGCTCATATTGTAAGAATTATTGTAGAAACTCCAACTAAGCTTAATAGAAAGCAAAAAGAAGCCTTAGAGGCTTATAAGAAAGCTACTAAAAAAGGATTATTCTCCTGATAGGATTTTTGCTATGGAAGAGGCTGTAATTGGTCGCTCGGTAAAAGTGAGATTTTGCTCTAAAGAAGGTCCTAGAGTACCAGCAAAGGTTGATACTGGTGCAAGAATGTCTGTAGTGGATGCTTCGGATATTGTTCTACTTAAAAATGGTGATTTAAAATACACTTTATTTCATCCAGGATCTAAATATTACACTGGTGAACGTTTAGTTGCTAAAAAAGGTGAATATACAGCGACAGTAGTTTCTAATTCTTTTGGACAGAAACAGATTCGTTATAAGGTAAAAATATCTGTAGGTTTTGCTGGACGTCGCAGAGTAGTTTATTTTACCTTAGCTAATCGGGAGAACAATAGTTACAAGGTACTAATTGGTGTAAATATTTTAAGACGTGGTTTTATTGTCGATGTAAGACATAATAAAGAGGTATATTATAACTATCTAAGGAAGTTTTATAATTTAAAACCTGATAAAGAGCGAGGTCTTAAAAAAGAGTTAAAAGATCACATAGTCAACAATCCAAAAAGATTCTTAAAATATTACAATAATCAGGAAAAGATATGAAAATAGCAATCTTATCTAATGGCAATGCTAATTATTCGACTAAGCGTTTAAAAGAAGAGGCTTTGTTGCGTGGTCATGAAGTGTCAATTATAAAGTATAAGAACTGCTTTGTGTCTATTGAAGGTGGAAAACCAACGGTTTTTTATAAAGGTAAACCATTAGAATACTACGATGCGATCATCCCAAGAATTGCAACTAAGATGACAAAATATGGAACAACTATTCTAAGACAGCTTGAAGCTTCAGGGGCTTGGGCTTTATCTAGCTCACTTGCTATTAATAGAGCAAGAGACAAGATTCGTTCTATTCAGGTTTTAGCTAAAACTAGTGGTATCGGTATACCAAAAACTGTGTTGTCTCAAAATAGCTCAGATATAGATGAATTGATTAATCAGGTGGGTGGTACGCCAGTGGTGATTAAGGTAGCACAAGGCACACATGGTAATGGTGTGGTTTTAGCAGAGACTAAAAAAGCGGCAAAGAGTGTACTTCAGGCTTTGCAAGTTTTCGACAACTCCGGTGCATCGATTTTTATTCAAGAATTTATAGAAGAATCGGCCGGTACCGATATTCGAGCTTTTGTAGTTGGTGGTCGGGTTGTTGCATCGATGGAAAGAAAGTCTTTGGACGATGATTTTCGCTCTAACTTACACAAAGGCGGTTTGGGTAAGATTATTAAACTTACTAACGAAGAGAAGAAGATGGCAGTAAAAGCTGCAAGGGCTATGGGGCTGGCGGTCGCTGGTGTTGATTTGATGCGTTCTAATAAAGGTCCTATTGTTTTAGAAGTTAATGCTTCGCCTGGATTTGGTATTGAACGTGTTACTAAAAGAAATGTTGCAAGAGCGATAATAAAGTATGTAGAGCTTAATGCAAAAAGAGGCCGTAAAAAGGATCGGGTAGGTGTTTAGTAAAATAGCAGTTATGGATATAATAAAAGCATAAATATTTAATTTTAAAATAAAATTTTATCCTTATGGATGCTGAAGAACTATTAGAAGAAGTAAAAAGACATCGTGACAAAAGGCGTGGTGGCTGGGGTCTAATAGTTGTTATTTTAATAATTGTTGGTTTAGGGGTTTATTGGATAATACGACCAATCGTGAAACAAGCTGATTTTAAAATTAGTGGCCAAACCTTTCATGTAAGGGTGGTTCATTCTGATAAAGACAAAGAACAAGGGCTTGCTTTATTTAAGAGACCAATTGAAAAAGATGAAGGTTTGTTAATGGTTTTTGATAAATCTGGATATTATTCAATTTGGATGAAGAATGTTGATTATAAGATAGATGTTCTTTGGTTGGATAGTAATAAAAAGGTCGTCCATTATGTTGAAAACATGGATCCTAAATCTTATCCTGAGACTAAATTTGTAAATCCGAACACTTCTGCTAAATATGTTGTTGAACTTCCAGCTAATACTATTCGTGATTTGAAAATTAAGAATGGTACTGCTTCAGATTTTAATATTTATTCTAACGATATTAGGACAGTATGGAGTTTTTAATTTTAATTGCTATTATAGCTGGTATTTCACTAGTTCAATCTCTTTTACTAAGAAAACGTGTTGGAATAGTAATGCTATCTTTAGTGGCTGGTTTTATTATTTCTAAATATTGGACAGAGCCAATTGTGGAGTATTTAAATAAAGTCCACATATTATCTATTAGCTATTTGGATTTATTTAATTTAGTAGCAATTACATTGCTACTACTACCTAGTCTGGTGATCTTAATATCTAGTAAAAAAGCGAAATTTGGTGTTTTTCAGGTTGTTGCTAGTCTAATTCAGACTTTGTTAATGATTACATTAGCAACTGAGTTAGTGGGTGGTAATTATTTGAATTTGGAAGGTCTAAACAAAACACTTCATGATAGCCTTCATAATTATTCGAAGATTATAGTAACGGTGTGCTTAGTATATGCAATTTTAGATGCATCTTATTTAAAGATTAAGGATTTAAAACCAAAAACTAAAGAAAATTAGTTTGATTAATGGAGTCTAAAAAGTGTTTAGACTTATGCGTATATTTTGGCAATTATCCCATTGAAACAAGTGTCTAATCTAGAACTTGGATGATATCGCTATCTCTCAGCGTTTGAATAAATGAATGGGGCTTTTGCGACAATGAACGCTAATTAAGCGCCGGCTCCGTAGGTTTTTTTCATAGTTACTAGTATACCCTTCCTAGTGCTTTATTGAAAGAACCTTAGCACTTTAGACGCCCATACACTTGTTTCAATGGGATAGTTGCCTATATTTTATATTGACTTTTTTTTCTCCATCTGTTAAATTATTACTTAGTTTTTAGATATGGGTCCATAGCTCAGCTGGTTAGAGCACCTGCCTTTTAAGCAGGGTGTCCCGGGTTCAAGCCCCGGTGGACCCTCCAAGAATTGTATTTAAATGAGTCACTATAGTGGTTCATTTTTTTGTTTTAAGATTTTTTATCTTTTCAGTTATTTTCGATAGATTTATCTAATAACCAGTTTACAATATTGATTTTCTTTATACCTTCAAATTCTTCAGGAACTAGATCCATGGTTAGTAAGATTTTAGGGTAATTATCTTTGATCTTGAAAAAAGGAGCGAGTTCTCTCTTTAAAGTTTCTGGACGATCGTTAACTTGGTAGGCAACCTGATAATAGACTCTTTTACCGTTAGGCATTTGTAAAATAAAATCAACTTCGCTGTCTTCATTTTTTCCAACGAAGATTTTTCCTTTATTTAGTCTTAGTAGTTCAAGATATACGACGTTTTCTAAACGATGACCTATGTCTGATTTTGGAGAATCACTAAGTAAGAGATTTCTAAGTCCTAAATCTACGACGTAATATTTATCGTTAGTTATTAATATCTTTTTTCCTTTAATATCGTAACGATTAACTGGATATATCATGTAAGATTTTGTTAGATATTGTAAATAATTAATAATAGTTCCATGGAAAACATTAATACTCTCATTTTTTAGAGTGTTTGCTATATTGCGAGCAGAAAGAGGACTACCGATTGAATCAAAAACAAATTTAATTGTTCTTTCAAAATCTATTTCGTTGCGAATACTATATCTTTTGGCAATATCTTTATTAACAATAGTATTATAAAGATCTTTTAAATAGTTATTTGCTAATTCCTCATTAACTTTAGATAATCTGACTACTTCTGGAAAAGAAGAACTATTTAAATATTTTTCAAAAAGTCTATCATAATTAGTTTCATCTGGATACATCTCTGTGTACTCTTTAAAAGAAAAAGGTAAGAGATGTATTGATATATAACGGCCTGTAAGAAGAGTGGCTAATTCACTAGATAGCAAAAAGGCGTTTGAACCGGTGATATATAAGTCGACATTCTTTTTTACAAATAGGGAATTTACTAGTTCTTCGAAATGATCTACTTTTTGTATTTCGTCTAAAAAGATATAATTCATTTTATTTTGAACTAACTTTTCTTCGATTGTCTGATGAAGTTTTCTCCAATCTCTGAGGTCAATATTTTTTTCTTCTTCAAAATTGAAAAATTGAATTTGTTCTTTTGCTATGTTTTGTTTTTTCAAATCATCACGAAATAATTCTAAAAGCGTGGATTTTCCACTTCGACGAATTCCAGTGATCACTTTAATTACTTTTTGATCTTTGAGTAATCTTAGCTGATTAAGATATTCCTGACGTATTATCATAATATTATTATCCACCAAAAATACTAAAAATGCTAATTTTGGTGGATAGGATCTTGTTGATTACGATTCACTATAAATAAAAATATGGAGAGACTGTGTCTCCCCATACAGATTTAGCTATTTTAGTTGAAGTTTTTATTATTTTTCTTCTTCGACTACTTCAACAACTTCTTCTACTTTTTCAGCTTCTTCAGCTTTTTTAGCTTTTGTTTTTTCACCTTGCCATTTTGACTTATCAAAACCAAGTACTAAGAACCAAACTGGTGGTAGGAAGATTCCTAACAAGATGAAAGCTTTGTCTTTGCCAAACTTTTGTCCAATTTCATACATTGCTAGGTATAGAAAAACCAAAGATGCAAAGTTTACAAGTGGCACAAATGCTAAGATTGCCCACCATCCTGGATATCCGCCCATTTCATATAGTTTCCATGTGTTATATACAGGAACCCAGGCTGCCCAAGGTTGTGGATCTTTTGCTTTTTGTAGCATTTTCATGTAACCAAGTGCAGATGCAACATAAACTGCAACGGAAATTAGCATGCAAAAGAATATGATAGCTAGAAGTCCTAATGCTAAACCTTCGCTAACTTGTGTGCTAGATTGGTAATTGTAGTTACCATAGTAAGGTTCATCATAATAGTGATATCTTGTTGTTGTATAAGCTAATTGTGTTAGTAGATTCATTTGTTTATACCTCCTAGTAGTAGTATACAGTAGTTTAATTAAAATAACTGATTAAAACAAGTAGATTATATCTTAATTTTGTTAATAGAAATATAAATAATAAGACTGTTTTTTCTATAGGTTCGTTTTAGTTCTTTTTGTTTTTGCGTATTTATTAGGTCAATAAATATAATCTATACTTATAGATATGAATATACTAAGTGGATCTGAATTATCTTTGTTTATTAAAGAAAGACAGGCAAAACAAGTAAGAGCTTTAAGACAATCTTTTAAAGTATTTCCAAAATTAGTGATTTTAACAGATAAGATAAATAGTTATGTGTTAAAGAAGCAAGAATATCTAAAAGATATTCTAATAGATTGCGATATTAAAGAAGTGTCAGATAAAGCGGAGCTATTTTCTGAATTAAAGCTATTAAGTGAAGATCATAATATTCACGGAATATTAGTTCAATTCCCGATACTAAATACCAGGCAAGAAGAGCTAGAAGACTTACTAATGGAAGAGAAGGATGTGGATGGTGTCTTGGATAGTTCTTCTTATATATCACCAGTTGCTCTAGCCTTTATGTGGCTACTTAGTGGTAATAATCTATCTTTAAAGGACAAAAAGATTGGTGTCATTGGTGATGATTTTTTAGTTGCAAGAGCGATAAAGAAGGTTTTAAAGGAATCAAATCTAGCTTTTGAAGAAATAAACGAAAATAATCTAGACTTTTTAAAGGAAATGGATGTCATTATTAATACTATTTCTAAAGAAAACCTAATAACAAAAGATTTGTTAAAAGACATCAATGCTTTTAATGATAAAGATAGAAAAAGAAAAAAGAGAATAAAAACAAAAGATAAGGTAATAGTAATTGATCTAGCTAAATTTATTGCATCACCAATTAATAAAGATGCTGTTTCAGAAGAGGTTTATGATAGTCCTAATATTATAATAAACAGTAAAAAAGGTTCAATTGCACCACTACTGCTTAGTGCTCTAGCTGAAAATGTTATAGCGTCTGCTAGAAAAATAGCAGACAAAGAAGGGCAAAAAGACCTTTAGAAGGTCTTTTTTTGTCTGCTTACACTGTTCTAGCTTATTACTTATTTTGGTATTTTTTTGGTTTTCTTTTAGGACAGTCCTAAAGTTTCTTTAACTTTAGCTAGAACCTGACGAGGAGTAAGTTCAGCTTTTACTATATAAGCTTTAGGATTTAATTCATCTATGTCTTTAGGAGCTTCTTCTTTGCCAGTATTGGTTAGGATAATTACTGGTAGATCTTTAAATTTTTCATCTTTTCGGATTTCTCTTAGGGCTTCTGCGCCGTCCATAATTGGCATTGCAAGATCGAGAAGTAAAATATCTGGTTTAAAGGCTTTTACTAAAGCAACTCCATCTTTACCATTGGAAGCTAGTTTGACATCAAAATTTTCTGATTCGAACTTGATCCTATACATTTGTCCAATGATTCTATCGTCTTCTACTACTGCTATTTTTGTCATAATTACTTTAATCATAACAGGTAAGGGGATGATTCTCAATTTACTAATTACAGAAAAATATAGTTTTTCTTTTTGCTTTTTCTTTTACTTCTTATGTTTTTTTGCAATACTAAAGATATGGGTGAGATTTTACTTATTCTGTTTGGGGTAAGCGTTTCTTTTTGCTTTATTATTGGTTTTAATATTTTAGCTAGAGATTTTCGAGCTAAATTAAATAAAGCGTCATTCTTTTTAATTACTTCAGCAATGTTATGGAGTGTTACAACCAACCTTATAGATGGCAGAATAGGTGAAACTCCAACTATCTTTTTATCTAAGCTTAGTTTCTTCTTTTTTATTTTAGTCGCGGTTAGCATTTTAAACTTAGCTAATGTAGTTTTACCTGAAGATACAAAAAGAACACAATTAATTAATTTAGTTTCTACTCTGTCTTTAACGACGACTTTTGTTGTTTTAGTATTTTCTAGTGTTTTGCAATTTTTCCGTTTAGAAGATGTGTGGTGGGCTTTTACTTATTCTTGGGTGCATTATTTTATAGCTATTTTGTTTTCTGTTTTAACATTTTCAGGAATTTACTTGATTTATGCTAATCGTAAACGATCTATCGATTACGTGGCAAAACAGCTTGAATGGCTAGATATCGGGTTATTTTTAGGTGCTATTGGGGCGTTGCTGGCTTACTCGGTTTTGCCAAGCCTAACGCGTGATTTAGAGGCTGTAAGATTTTGTTGGATAGCTTTACCTATTTGGGTAGCAACGCTTTATCGGACGGTGTTTTATTTCGATTACGAAGACTTTAAGGCAATCTTATATAAATCTTTTAATTATTTCTTATCCATTTGTTGTTTAATTGCTCTTTATATTTTAGTTATTTATGTTGGCTTTTTAAGAAGTGATCTAACAAAACCAGAAGACTTTAACTTTATCTTAAATAGTTTAATAATCGCTCTCGCTATGGCGATTAGTGTTAATCCTTTAAATAAGATTATTAAGAAGCTTACTAATAAGATCTTTTATTCTAGTGCTTATAACATGCGTAGAACTTACGATCACATTATGGCATCTTTGGTATCCGAAAAAGGCATTAAGAGACTGCTTAATAAGACTAGTGAGATTTTGGCAGATACCTTTAAAGCAGAGCAAATATTTTTCATTATAGAAGATAAGGGAAGTGAGAAGAAGTGTGAATGTATTTCAGGTGGTACAAAAGGCCATGAGACTCTTCATAGCGATGAATATGAAGAAATAAAAAGATATATTGAATCACGACCAGTTCACAAGGTAAAGCTTCTATTAAAAGATACTCCAACTAGGAGCGCTATTTGGAAGCTCTTAGTATCACACGATATAAAAGTTGTGGTACCAATTTACCAGGAGAATAAGATTATTGGTATGTTGTTCTTAGGAAGGTTATATAACGACCATTCCTATTCCGAGAGGGACATGCATTTAGTAAATATCATCTTAAATGAATTATCTTTAGCTATTCAGAACGTCTTGGCTTTGCAACAAATTAAAAATATTAATGGAACATTAGAACAACGTATTAATAACGCTACAAGAGAATTAAGACGTACTAATGAACAACTTCATGATTTAGATCGAGCAAAAGATGAGTTTATTTCCATGGCATCTCACCAATTAAGAACACCATTAACCTCCATGAAGGGCCTAGTCTCGATGGTTCTAGAAGGAGATGTTGGAAAGATCAATAAGCAACAAAGAGAACTATTACAGGATGCTTATATATCGTCGGACAGAATGGTGCACATTATTAATGATTTCTTAAACGTATCAAGATTACAAACTGGTAAATTTGTTATAGATGTATCTCCAGTAAACCTAGCAAAACTTGTAAAAGAAGAGATAGATAGTTTGCAGGTACAAGTAAAAGCTCATGGCATGAAATTGGAAGTTAATTTACCAGATATTAAGACTTTCCCGATTTACATGTTAGATGACACTAAGATTAGACAAGTAGTTATAAACTTCATAGATAATGCAATTTATTATTCTAAGCCTGATTCAAAGATTAAAGTCTTTTTGGAATTAGATAAGATAACGGGAGATATCCTATTCTATGTTAAAGATAATGGTATTGGTATACCAAAAGAAGCTAAAGAACATCTCTTTGAAAAGTTCTATCGGGCAGATAATGCAAGAAAACAACGACCAGATGGCACTGGTGTTGGTATATTCTTAGCTAAAAAGGTTATTGATTCTTCTAATGGAGAAATAATGTTTACTTCAGAAGAAGGTAAAGGCTCTACATTTGGCTTTAAATTTAAAAAACAGAATTTAATTCCTTTTGAACCAAATCAAAAATAAGAAAAATCTAGTTTATAGCAATCTTTACTATTTCAAATATTAAAATAGCTAAGATTAAGATAATCAGTAGCAAAGATAGCATTAGCTTTAATGCTACTTTCTTTTCCTCCCACCATAAAGATATGAAAGAGCGGTTTTTGGCAGTTATTTTAATAGTGGTTGGCTTTGTTACTTTACGTCCTTGATACTTTTTATTTCGCTTTTTCTTCATATCCTTATTTTATAAATCAAAGCTTGGAAATAGATGTAAGAAAAATGTATTAACTGAAAACAAGATGAAATAAAGTGAAAAAAGAAAAAGAAGTAAATAACAAAAAAATAAAAATAGGAATAAGAACAAAGAAAATAAATAAAGACAAAATTAAAAGACAGCCCGTAAGGGACTGTCTTTTAATCAACTGCTTAGATCGCAGTTCTAGTTAAGAGCGGTCTAAGCTTTTATTTCTTTCTTAAGGTTTTAAATACCTTTTTGTTGGTTGCAATGTAAGCAACTACTGCTGTTGCAACACCAACTGCAATTAGGGACATTAATCCACCAATACCAGTCTTAGGAAGAACGATTCCGTTTGGACGACATTCTTCTGAGTCTGCTGGAAGATGTTCTTTTCTAGGAATTTTACAATTATCTGTAGGAGTTGAAATTGTAAACGATCCTTTACAATCACCAGTTAGGTCGATAGTCTTACCATCTCTAGTAACTGTAACTATTGCTTCAACGGTGTAGGTACCGCTGTTAGTCATGACGAAATTGTTAACTTCTGTCTTACCGTTTTCACTCTTAATTTTAGCTACTTCCTTGCCGTTTGAATTACGAACAATGTAAGTAACGTAATTTAGAGTTGCACCTTCTGCTTTATAAATTGTGTTGAAGTTAAAGGTTGTTGCATTAATAGCTGTAATCTTTAAAGTATCACAAGATTGTGTACAAGCAGGGTTTTCTACGTAGACAGTTGCGTTATCTTCACGAGTACCGTTTTCAGTGTAGATCTTAAGTACGTTCTTTAGAGCATGTGTACCACATGAGTCTAAGTTAACTTTTGCTTTAAATTTAACGTAAGCATTACCTTTTGGTGCATAATTACCTAAGTTCATGCCAGGTACGCTTAATAGGTGATTTTCATCATTTGGTTTCTTCCATTGTGCATTAGTGTGTGCACTGTACCATTCTACGGTGCCAGGAACTAATGAAAGTCCTTTTGGTAGGATGTCGTGGAAGCTAACGTTATTTTGGTTTACTGAACCAGTGTTTTTGTAAGATAGAGCGAAATCAACGATGTCGCCGTTTTTAGCTTTGATAGATTTCTGCCAATTATTCTTACCAGTTTCAGAAACTTTCTTTTTAATGTCAAAGTCTGCTCGAACAGCTGTAAAGCGCATTAACAAGTGACCTGAGTATTCAGCACAACCAGGTACTTTACCATCTAGGGCGTTATATCCAAGAGGATGTCCTTCTTTAGATAGAAGCTTGTTTACATCTAGTGCTTTACCGTTAATTGGGTTGTTTGGTGCACCAACGATTTTACCACTGTCGCCAAGAGCTCTAATAGTTAAATCATCTTCACCAACGATTTCAACTTCATCCCAAACTTCTTTTGGATTGGCGTTAGATGCTCCAACGTATCCAATAACGTTTGCTTTTTCACCTTTATGAATTTCAGCTGGCATATTAATACGTGCATATGCGTTTTCAGCTGTTAAGTGAAGGCTAGATTTAGCGTTGTTGTGGTAGTAAAGGAACACTTCGTAAGTGTGTCCACTTTTAATTTTTACTGAATCAGCATTAAATGCTGTACCTTCAGTGACGTCTTTAACTTGAACAAATCGTGGTTCATAGCCGTATGGATCACTATTTGTAATGGAGTTAAAGGTAACATATGGAGCAGCGTTTTCTCTAGTAAATAGAGTACGGTTAGGGCCATATGCATTTAAAACTGTTGGTACGATAATTGCCATAGCAACTACAGCAAAAATACCATAAACAGCTTTAGGAACTTTTTTGAATGCGTTAAATATTCTATTCATACGCAATACTCCTTCCTGCAAGAATGCAAGTTCTATGGTGTTATTATTTTAGTTTAATGTTTTTTGGTTTTTCGGCTAAAAAGCAAATTTATACCACTTATATAATAACGCATCTCGTCATGAAAAATGTTAAATTTGCTAAAGATAATATTTAACAAAACTCATCAGGAGAGGTTAATCCACACAACATACCTGAATATCTATATTATTACCATAAAATCCATAAAAAGTCAATAAGCGTAACAGATATTTGCCTGATTACAAAATATATTTAAACGTAACCAAAATTATAACCAAAATATTTAAATTATTTAGTTAATTTGTATTCATATTTAATTTAAAGATAAAAGTAAAAACAAAAAGTAAATTAGATATGAAAATAAATTAAATAAGATAAAAGAAAAAAATAGTTAATGACTAATAGCTAATAATTAGTAATCAATAAATAATTAATCAACAAAAATTAAAATGATAAGAATAAAAAATATCAAAAATTAACGAAAATCAATGAAAATAAAATATAGATAAGTATTTAAAAGAGATAAGGGGACGCCGAGCGTCCCCTTTAGAGCCTACCGCCATGTTTTTCCTATTTTGGAAGTCTATACATAACGGTAGGTCTCTAATCGACCTATCTCTTTTTTTTGGAAGGGACTGTTACATCCCCTCCATTCCTGCCGGGGGTTTTACCTCCCCGGCGGGCGCCGTCGTCGGGGCATTCGACGGTCGGGGCTGTGAAGCCCCTCCGTAGTTTGCCCCACCGGTGGTACCATGTGCGGTACCACCGGCACTGGCGGCTGGTAGCGGGGCTTGTGCTCCGCTACCATTTGCCACAACCTGCGGCGTTTTAGCCGCGGGTGTGGCTTTGTAGCCAGATCGGCCGTTGTCGACCGAGCGGGTCGCCCCGCCGTTCCACGGGGCAGCGATTTTAACATCGCCGCCGTTGTGGGGCGGGGTTGGAGTCACCGGCGGTGTTGCCGGTGTCTCCGGCACGCGCGGGAGGGTGCCGGTTGGAACGTCACCCTCCTTTACGTGCCAATTGGCACAGGCGAGGGTCATCTCGCCTGTATTACCATTGGCGGAGGCGATTCGCATCGCCTCCTTGTGGTCGTCGACGCCAAGCGCGCCGACGACTTTGCCGTCGGAACCCAGACCGCTGGTCCAGGTTCCCTCCGCCGTGGTCAGTGTACTGACCTCGGCCCCCTTGACGACGGCGTCAAGGGTCTGGAGGGCTTTTTGTCCCTCCAGAGATAAATATTTTTTACCACCGCATTCGGTGGTAAATTCTTTTTGTTTTTTATTAACGTCGGTGGACGGATCCACCAGCGTTCTGGTGGCCATGGCTACCCATGACGGGTAGCCGGCCGCGCGCTCGCTGATAAAATCAACGAGCGCTTTTTTGGGGTCACCGTTGGTGACGGTGACCCCACCCTCAACGTATGACCCCGTTGAGGATTTTTTTTCGACAACCGCATAGCGGTTGTCTGGGCAGGTGTTCGACACCACCTGCCCTTGGGAGACGGAGGTGTTAGCTCCGTCTCCCTGGTCACTTTTTTTATTGTGGAGTGACCCAACCACACTGGTCACCACTAAGGCAGTAGTAACTGCCCCAGTAGCAACCAGGAGAATTGGTCTCCGCATTTTTGCCTCCTTTCGGTGGCATTAAAGTTTATAAAAATTTGCGAAAACCTTTTTAGTCTTCGCAAATAAAGAGATGAGCATGTATAAATTTGAAATGAATTTTAATTAATTATTTTTTATTCATATTTTTGTTATTTTATTTTCTTTTCTTATTTTCATTTTTCATCTGCTTATTTGCGAAGACTAAGGTAATCGGAAATTAATAAAATTTCGCCTGATTGGATGGCTTGGTCATAATGCGAAAACCATTTTGTTGTTTGTTCTTTGAGATAGATCGATTCAATTAACTAGAAGTATTAACTAAAAGTTTTATTTTTTTAAGTTTTACTTTGTCGTTAATTGGCTGCTTTAACGCAGCGTTCTAAATATAAGTACACATAACATATACATGTGCATGTATGTGTAGTGTGCGTGATACAAAAAATAGAGAAAGAATATAAAAAAGAATATCCTTTTGGATATTCTTTTTCTTTCTTTTTTGTTTTAGGTTATATCCAGAACGCTACGTAAAGCGATAGTTAATAGAAATCTTATCTATTATCTACGCTATTAAAGTTCGCTTTAGATATTTATACCCAATAGCTACTTATATTATTAGCATAAATTAGTAAAAGTGTCAATATTAGTATATTGAATGTAAATGTTGAAATAATTCTATTTTACAACTTTTTCATTTTATTTATTATTTTTGTTCTTTGTTTTGCTTGTGTTCTTTTTTATTTTGTTCTTTATCTTATTTTTGTCTTGTTTGATTCAGTTTATGTTTATTATTAAGCATAAGCTCGGTATAATAAAGATAATTTTAGAAAAGGGAGTAATGAATAAGTGAAGAAATCAGTAAGACTGGCCACTATTTTATCTTTTGGTGTTTTAATGGGTGGTCTTTTAGTGTTAAATCCAGTAAAAGTATTAGCTGAAAGTAATGTCGGGGCTTCTTATGGAGCAAGACCAGCTAATGAAAATCCAGATAATCCAAGATCTAAATCGATTTTTATTTACGACTTGAATTTTGGGCAAAGTAAAAAAGACGCAGTGATTTTAACGAATCAGACGGACAAAGAGATAAAGATAGATCTTTATGCAACGGATGGATTGCTCACTAATACAGGGGCGTTTACTTGTAAGCAGAGGGCAGATAAAAAAGAGCAAGTGGGAACTTGGATCAAGCTTTCTAAAGAACAAGTAACTATCCCGGCTTCTGGGGAAACTAAAGTCGATTTTGATGTAACCATTCCGCAAAAGACTGATGTTGGAGAACATAATGGCTGTATTGTCTACGAAGCCAGTGATAGTAAACCTAGCGGTGAAGGCGGAGTACAAATTAAGACCAGACAGGCAATTCGTTTAGTAAATACGATTCCTGGTGATTTAAAACGAGAGGTTAGTATTGAATCGCTAAATGTTACTAAAGGTGGTAGCTTCTTTGCACCAAATGAAAGATATGACGTTACTTTAAAATCCGAAGGTAATGTTTCTGCGGATACGGATATTAAAGTCTATGTAAAGAATCTATTTGGTCTAAAAATCGAAGAATATGGTGGTACTTATCCAGTAATTGCTAAAAGTAGTTATTTAGCTAGCTTTGAAAATTCAAATCTAACCAATACCTCTAAACCATATATTTGGGGTGGATTTTATCGGGTAAGTAGTGAAATCAAGTACGATAAAACGCCTAGTCGTTTAGCTGGACTAGCTAATCTAAAAGATGGTGAGATTGTTTCAAAGAAAACCGATGACAAAATTATCTTTATAATGCCAGCTTGGTATATCTTATTACTTTACATTGGTATTTTACTTGCTCTAGGTTACGGAGTTTATGTCTTTAAGTTTAAAAAGAAGAAATAAAGAAAATAAAAAAACGAAGAGCAAAAATAAAAGCTCGAAAGAATCGAGCTAGATAAGATTAGACAATATTAGTCACAAAATAGATACAAAAATAAAAGGGGAGTGGTCATACTCCCCTTTTCGACAGAGCTAGCACGAAAGGATGCCACTTTTTCCGGATGGTTGAAAAAGTTTTTTTTGGCTTTTTACTAGCCTGTCGTATAGAAGTAAGATCTTTAAGCAAAACAGGGTGGGCAAAGTTTTGCTAGAGGTTCCATCCTACGTAAAGATCCTCAGTCTTTACACCTTACTTCTATAAATGGTGCGGTAGAGGTCTACCGCAAGAAGATTTTATTGTCTTGTTTTAGGATAAAATCTTTTTGCGAAAGATATCTTTTTTACCAACGTCTACACTTTAACAATGTTTTTTAAAAAATGCAAGCTCAAGGGGTTTAAAGAAAAAGCCAAAGATTTCTCTTTGGCTGATAAATAAATACTTTAGATAAATTCTTTTGGATTTATAAGTTCATTTTATTTATCTTTAGCTTATTCATATCTTCAGTTTATCTAATATTTATTTTTTTGAATTTGTGCCTGCTAGGGAAGATGTAAACACCTAGGCAACAAATTCAAAGCTTGAAAGTTACGGAGTAACCGAGACCCCAAGCTTATAGAAGACGAACAAAAGGATCAGGGCGAAAACAATGTAGAAAGTGGCAGAGATTCTGCGCAGGTTCTTGTCATTGTCATCGATCGGAGCCGTCTTCTTGAGCCTGGTAACCAAGCTCAAAACTGCGATCAGGGCGAAGTAGCCTCCGAAAAGAGTCAGCTGAATCAGTCTAAGCTTTCCGGGCAACTCGATCAGGAAAACGCTCAGCCAGTAGCCAAACGCAATCGTCGGCCGGTAGACCGACTTGATCGGGATGATCTCCGTCGCGATTGCAAAGATCGAAATAGCAAAGGCAAGGACAATCAAGAGGTTGTTCATATCCTTTACTCCTTCCTTTCCTTTCCTTTCTTTGTGAGCCTTAGATGTAGCTCCCTAGCAGGCTACATTAAA